>Ga0209023_10003020_pt1 | contig 20354 bp, 16 predicted proteins | sample LakOneMetagenome_FD_187468 | JGI IMG/M metagenome (GOLD analysis project Ga0209023, IMG submission 187468) | Freshwater and sediment microbial communities from Lake Erie, Canada (SPAdes) (version 2) | ecosystem: Environmental > Aquatic > Freshwater > Lentic | place: Lake Erie, Canada...
CGCGTAGTCTTGCGGCGTTAGCGGAGTCCGGGAAATCGCCAATCTCGCAGGATTGCGCGACCCCCTCCCCCGCCCCTCCCCACAAGGGGGAGGGGAGAGTCACCCCGCCGTCGCGAAAGCATACCGCAGCGAAGCCGCGGCCATCTCCAACGCCGCATCCGCCGCGCGAACCACCTTGCCCCAGGTCAGGAACCCGTGCAGCTGGTCGTTCATGTCGAGATGCCAGACGCGCACGCCGGCCTCTTCGAGCTTGTGGGCGTAGGCGCGGCCTTCGTCGCATAGCGGATCGTGGCGCGCGGTCAGCACGAAGGCGGAGGCGACGCCCTTGTGCGAGGCCGCATGCAGCGGCGAGGCGCGCCAGTCCATGTGCTCGTGCGCGCCGCTCATGTAGGTGTCGCGGAACCAGCGCGCGATGCGCGGCGACAGCGGATAATCGTCGGGCACGCGGCCGAACGAGGGCGCGTCCATCTTCATGTCGACGGCGGGATAGAGCAGCAACTGATGCACCAGCTTCGGCGCCACGCCATCGCGCGCCATCAGCGCCAGTACGGCCGAAATATTGCCGCCCGCGCTGTCGCCGCCAATTGCTAGTCTGGCGACGTCCACGCCAAGCGCGGCGCCCTGATCGGCGACATATTGGGCAGCAGCAAGCGAATCCTCGATCGCGGCGGGGAATTTGTGCTCGGGCCCCATCCGGTAGTCGATGGACACGACGACGCAGCGCGCGTCATTGGCGAGCTTGCGGCAGACATAGTCATGCGTATCGCAATCGCCGATCACCCAGCCGCCGCCATGCGCGAAGATCAGCGTCGGCGCAGGGCCGGCGTTGAGTCCCTTGCCGCGATAGAGCCGCAGCGGAACAGGCCCGTGCGGGCCGGGGGCGACGAAATCCTTGACCTCGGCGACTTCAGGCAGATCCGGCTGCAACAGGGCGCGTCCAGCCAGATAGGCGGCGCGGGCCTCGGGCGCGCTCAGCGTGTCGAGCGAGGGCCGGTTGGCGGCCTTCAGCATGGCCAGAAGGTTCTGGGCGTCCGGGTCGATGGGCATCTGGCGTCCTTGTTGTTTCCTCACGAACAATGCGCCAGAAAACCGGCCCGCCCGCAAGCTGGCCCGCAACCCGAAAAAAAAGGGCCACCGGCAAGCCGGCGGCCCAAGTCTAGGGAGGAAACGCCCAAGGAGGGCTAGCAACGAGGGAGGCTCGTTGCATGAATGTGAAATTATGGTGCGCCGCACAAAATGTCAAGCGGTTTCGATATGAACTTTCGGCGGGGCAGCATTGCTGGGCCGGGGCCTGTGGACACTGCGGCGAAATGCGTTGTTGAACAAAGCCTTCCTATGAAGCATGGTCTGCTCATGCGCGTCGCGGACCGGTTTCTCCGTTTTCTGGTCGTGCTGGCTCTGGCTTTCGCCGTGCCGGCGCTCGCATCCGCGCCTGCACGGGCGGCGGTGGCGGCGCAGCACCACGAGCCTGCGGGCGAGGCCATCCATGCGGGCCACGCGGTCCAGGCGAAAGCCGCGCTGCACGATTGCGGCGACGCGACATCTGGATCGTCCGCGCATCACGCCACGCCCGACTGCCTCATCTGCTGCTGTGCGCTCGCGACGGTTCTGGCCCCGCCCGATATTTCGCGCGCTGCCATCCGGCTCGAGACGGCAGAGCGCGCACAGGCATTTGACAGCCTGAACCTGCCGCCGCCGGCGCCGCCGCCGCGCGGCTGACGAAACGTCTCATCGCACCTTCAATATCAATCCTCTGCGAGGAGCCTTCGTCATGTCGATGACGCATTACATGGAACTTCTGACGTCGCCCCTGAACCTCCTGCTGTTCATGGCGATCCCCGTGGTGCTGGCCGAAACGCTGGCCATCACCGAATTCTACATTCTCTACAACAACACCAAATCGGGCCCCGTCCGCGCGCTCAACCGCGCGGCCGGCATCGCTGTCGGAATCTATTTCCTCGGCGTGTTCGTCTATCTCATGTTCACGGCCGTCATTCCGCTGACCCAGTCCGGCCAGTGGCGCGGCTGGATCGACGTTCTGGCGGTCGGGTCCTATCTGGCGGGCGTCGTGCCGCTCGGCGGCATTGCGGCTCTCGAACTCGGCCTCATCTTCCGGGATCGCAATGACCGGCAGAAACTCGGCATCCATGCGGCGCTGATCTCGCTGTTCCTGGTGGTCGGCCATATCGCGATGGTCTTTGGCATGGTCGATCCGCGGCTCGGCGGCTGGGCCGGGACCCCGGCGACCATGCAGGCGCCGGCAGCGGGCGGCCACGGCTCGCATTGACGCGACAATCCCGGCGGCGCGATCCCCGGCGAAATTGCCTCTGGCGATTTCTGCCGACGGATTCGCGCCGCCAGTTGCGCCCAAACCAAATTAGTTATATAACATAACAATAATCACGACAGCGCCACAAGAGCGCCGCGGGAGGGAACATGACGAACGCAATTCCGGAGCGCGCAGTCGAACTCGGGCCGCAGGATGTCGTGCTCGATCGGCACAAGAACGGCGTCATCTACGCCAAGAGCCCGCACCCGCTCGTGAATGTGCCGCGCACCATCACGACGCCCCTGCTGAAATGGGCGAAGGAAACGCCGGACACGATCGTCGTCGCCCGCCGTGGCGCCGACGGCGAATGGCGCAAGTTCACCTACGCCCAGTTTCTCGCGCGCATCGAACAGATCGGCGCCGCCCTGCTGGCGCGCGGCCTGTCGGAGGAGCGCCCCGTCGCCATCCTCTCCGGCAATTCGATCGAGCATCTGCTGCTGCTCGTCGCCTGCATGCATGTCGGCGTGCCCGTGGCGCCGATTTCCACCGCTTACTCGCTCGTCTCCAGCGACTACGGCAAGCTGCGCTACGTTCTCGATCTGCTGACGCCGGGCCTGATCTTCGCCGATGACGGCGCGGCCTATGGCAAGGCCATCAAGACGGTCGCGCCCAAGGCCGAAATCGTCACGCTGACCGGCGGCGAGGCGCTCGGCGCGACTGCTTTCGAAGCGCTGTCCGCAAATGCGTCCGAGAAGGTCGCCGCCGCCCATGCAGCCGTCGGACCGGACACGATAGCCAAGGTGCTGTTCACCTCCGGCTCCACCGGAATGCCCAAGGGCGTCATCAACTCTCAAGCCATGATCTGCGCCGACATTGCGCAGGCGGCCTTCGCCATGGCGGAGATCAACAAGCCGCAGGTTCTGGTCGACTGGCTGCCGTGGAATCACACGTTCGGCTCCAACCAGAACATCCACCTCACGCTCTTCTCCGGCGGCTCGCTCTATATCGACGACGGCAAGCCGACGCCGAACGGGTTCGAGGCGACGATCCGCAATCTGAAAGAGATTGCGCCGACCTGCTATTTCAACGTGCCGAAGGGCTTTGAACTGCTCGCCCATCGCCTCGCGGAAGACGAGCAGCTGCGCAAGAACTTCTTCTCCCGCGTGAAATTCTTCATGTACGCGGGCGCGAGCCTGCCACAGCATGTGTGGGATGCGCTGGAGCGCCTCGCCTACGAGACGATCGGCGAGAAAATCCGCATCGTCACCGGCCTCGGCGCGACCGAGACGGGCCCCAGCGTCACCTTCGTCACCCGTGGCGAGGTGAAGGCCGGCATGATCGGCAATCCCATCCCCGCCTGCGAGATCAAGCTGGTGCCCAATGTCGGCAAGTTGGAGCTGCGCGTGCGCGGGCCGAACGTCACGCCGGGCTACTGGCGCCAGCCCGAAGCGACGGCCGCGGCCTTCGACGAGGAGGGCTTCTACAAGATGGGCGACGCCATCCGCTTCGTCGATCCGGACGACGCGCAGAAGGGCTTTGCCTTCGACGGTCGCGTCAGCGAGGATTTCAAACTGATGACCGGCACCTGGGTCAGCGTCGGCAATCTCCGCGCGTCCCTGATATCGAGTTTCGCGCCGTTCCTGCGCGACGCCGTGATTGCCGGCCACGACCGCGAAGAACTGACCGCCATCCTGCTGCTCGATCCTGACGGCTGCCGCGCGAAATTCTCCGATCTGCCCAACGCTGAGCCCGCGACGCTCGCAGCCCACACGGGACTGCGCACGGCGCTCGCGGAAAAGCTGAAGCTGTTCCAGGCGAACTCGACCGGCTCGTCCACGCGCATCTCGCGTATTGTCGTGCTCGACGAGCATCCCTCGATCGACCACGGCGAAGTCACCGACAAGGGCTCGATCAACCAGCGCGCCGCGCTCGCGCATCGTGCGAACCTCGTGCAGGAACTCTACGGCGAAAAGCCGTCGAGCCGGGTGATCTCGGCAGGCTAGCGCGCCTGCGGTTTGGAATTCCGGGCCCGAGAGACTATAGAGGCCCGGAATTTTACGACGTCAGGACCATGCAATGACTGCCGAGCTGGAGGCCGGGCGCGCCATGCCCGCCGCGCCGGGCGAAAAGCCGGCAGCCGGCGCCCGCGCGCAGGACCGGACGTCGACAGCCGCGCGGATCGAATTCGCCAACACGCTGCGCGGCGTTGCGGCCATGGCGGTCATCTGCGCGCATCTCGGCAATACCTACTGGTACTGGCCCGACATCGTGCAGATGCTGACCGGCATTCCCAATGTGAAGGCGGAGCCCTCGTTTCTCTCGCGCATCGTGCCGGACGCGCTCGGCGGCTGGGGCGTGTCGCTCTTCTTCGTCATTTCCGGCTTCGTCATTCCCTTCTCGCTCGAACGCTACAGCGTGAAGGGCTTCATCGTCGGCCGTCTCTGGCGCATCTGGCCGACCTGCTGGGTCGGGCTGTCGATCACCGCCGCTGCGGTTCTCATCGGCGTGCATTTCATGGGCGGCGCCGTGCCCTTCACGTTGCGCGATTTCGTCACCCACCTGTTTCCGCCCTTTGCGGCGATCGCTGATTCTCGGCAGATCGATTCCGTCATGTGGACGCTGGAAATCGAGATGTTCTTTTATGTCGTCTGCGCGCTGGCGGCCCGTCAGTTGCGTAGCGGCCACTGGACGCTCTGGCTGTTTCCTGCCGCCGTCCTGGCGGTCTGGTTCGGCATCGACCAGATCGTCGCGAACTATCAGGCGACCCATCCGGTTCTCGTGCGCCGCCTGACCTATTTCGATCTCGATCCGCCCTACATCGTCTTCATGTTCGCGGGCGTCGCGCTCAACCTGTTCCAGCGCGGCAAGATGCGCCTGCCCGCGACCGTCGTGGCTGTCGCCGGATGCCTCGCCCTGTTCGGCCTGTCGCAGAAGATCAGCCACACGCCCGTCAAGGCGAGCGTTCTGGTCCATGCGCTCGGCCTCGCGCTGTTCATTGTCTGCATGATGGCGCAGGGATGGTTCCGCCGCTCGGCCGTCACGCGGTTCTTCAGCGATATTTCCTATCCGATCTACATCATCCACGGCGTGGCGGGTTACGTCATGCTCAACGCGCTGATGCGCTTCGGCTGGAACTCTGATCTCGCCTCGATCTCGACCATCTGTTTCATGGTCGGTCTCGCCTGGCTGGTGCATCGCTTCGTCGAGACGCCGACGCATCAGATCGGCCAGCGCTATGCCCGCAAGTTCAGCGAGCCGGCGCCATGAGCGCCGCGCTGGACGCAGCCGAAGCGCCCGTGGCGAAAGCCGCGCCGAAAACCGGCAGCCGCATCGAATTCGCCAATACGCTGCGCGGCATTGCGGCCTTCGCGGTCATCATCGGCCATCTCGGCAATGTCTACTGGACCATGGGTCCGATGGTCGACATTCTCACCGGCATTCCCTACGTCGCCTTCACGCCGCCGGTCCTGCCCACGCTGGTGCCGCTGGCCTGGCTCGGCCCCTTCGGCGTCGCGCTCTTCTTCACGATCTCGGGCTTCGTCATCCCGTTCTCGCTCGAGCAATACAACGTGAAGGGCTTCATCGTCGGCCGCCTCTGGCGCATCTGGCCGACCTGCTGGGCGGGCCTGTCGGTCACGGTCGCGGCCGTCGTTCTCGGCGTCTACTTCATGGGCGGGCAGGTGCCCTTCACCTTCCGCGACGCCGCCAGCCAGTATTTCCCGCCCTTCTCGGCAATTGCCGACGCGCGCCGGATCGATTCCGTCATGTGGACGCTCGAGATCGAGATGTTCTTCTATGGAATCTGCGCGCTGGCCGCCAACCATCTGCGTGAGGGCCGCAAGACGCTCTGGCTGTTTCCGCTCGGCATTTACGCCTTTTGGCTCGCGATCGACCAGATCGTGGCGCATGCGCCTGACAGCCCCGGCCTCGTAAGGCGTCTGGCCTCCTTCGACACCGATCCGGTTTTCCTCGTTTTCATGTTCTGCGGCGTCGCGCTCAACCTTTTCCACCGCGGAAAGCTGACGCGTGTCGAGACGGGCCTGGCGATCGCCGCCTGTTCCGCCATGTTCGCGTCCTCGCAGTACATCGGCCACATGCCGTTCCCGATCGACCTGCGGTTCTATTTTGGGGGTCTCGCTGTCTTCGCCGTCTCCATGTTTTTTCAGAGCTGGTTCCGCCGCACCCGCATCACCCGGTTTCTGAGCGACATTTCCTATCCGCTCTACGTCGTGCACGGCGTCGCGGGCTATGTCGCGCTTCACGCCCTGATGCGCCTGCATGTCAACGCAGATCTGGCCATCCTTCTGGCGGTCGTCGCCGCCGTGGCGGTCGCCTACGCCATCCATGTGCTGGTCGAGGCGCCCACCCATCGGCGCGGCCAGCAGGTCGCGCGGCGCCTCAGCGCATAGGGGCGGTTTTTGCAGCGCAACAGCGCGGAATTGACACTTGGGAGCCCTTCTCTTTAAAAGCGCGTCAAAATCTGCAGCAAAGCGCCAAGTCGGCCGCAGTGTCGCCGGCCGATCGGAGTCCCCCGTAAATGACGAAGCGCATTGAAAAATGCCGGATCAGCGGTTCCACCAACCTGTTGTCGGTTCTCTCGCTGGGAGACCAGGCGTTGACGGGCGTGTTTCCGGCTTCGTCCTCGGTGCCCGTCACCGTCGGTCCGCTCGAACTGGTCTGGTGCCCTGATTCCGGCCTGCTGCAGCTCGCCCATGTCTACGAAGCCAGCGAGATGTACGGCGAGAACTACGGCTATCGCTCCGGCCTCAACGCCTCGATGGTCCGCCATCTCACGCAGAAGATCGGCAAGCTCGAGCAGTTCGCCGAGCTGAAGGCCGGCGACACCGTGCTCGACATCGGCTCCAACGACGCGACGTCGCTCAAGGCCTATCAGACGCCCTCGCTGAAGCGCATCGGCATCGATCCGACCGGCGCCAAGTTCCGCCAGTATTATCCCGATGACATCAAGCTGGTGCCGGATTTCTTCAACGCGAAGAACTTCGACTCGATGTCGAAGGAGCGGGCCAAGATCATCACCTCGATCGCCATGTTCTACGATCTCGAGGACCCGATCGCCTTTGCGCGCGACATCGCCCATTGCCTGCGTCCCGACGGCGTCTGGCACTTCGAGCAGAGCTACATGCCCTCGATGCTGCGGCTGACGTCCTACGACACGATCTGCCACGAGCATGTCGAATATTATTCCCTTCAGGTCGTCGAAAAGATCCTCGCCGCCGCCGACATGAAGGTGCTGGACGTGCAGATGAACGCCGTCAACGGCGGCTCCTTCGCCGTCACGGCCGGCCACAAGAACTCGCCGCTCAAGGCCAATCGCGCTGTCATCGACTGGCTGCTCTCGCAGGAAGAGCGCATGGGCCTCAACACGCCGCGCCCCTATCGCGACTTCGAGGAGCGCGTGTTCCGCCATCGCGAGGATCTGCGCCGCCTGCTGCGCGCTTTGCGCGACGACGGCAAGCGGATCGTGGGCTACGGCGCCTCCACCAAGGGCAACGTCGTGCTGCAATATTGCGGCATCGGCCCGGATCTCGTGGAAGCCATCGCGGAAGTGAACCCGGACAAGTACGGTCACGTGACGCCGGGCTCGCATATTCCGATCGTCTCGGAAGCCGACGCCCTGAAGATGAAGCCGGATTACTATCTGGTGCTGCCTTGGCACTTCAAGGAAGGCATCCTGCAGCGCGAGCAGAAGTTCCTGGCCGACGGCGGCAAGATGATCTTCCCGTTCCCGGAAATCGAGATCGTCTGAGGTCTCGGCCGTATCGAATCCGGGGTCGGGCAAATTGACGCGCCGGGCGCTGCAATGCGCTGGCGCGCCCGGCTTCCATTGGCAATGCGTGGGCGAGCCTCTATAAGGCGGCCAGCGAACAACAGGCGGGATTGACGATATGTCGGCCGAAAAGGATGTCGATCGGGAAGTCTTGTCCGCCTTCTTTCCCGACCCCGCGTTCAAGGGCGTGTTCATCGAGGTCGGCGCCGCGCGTCCGGATTATCTCTCGATCAGCGCCGGCTTTCGCCGCCAGGGCTGGAAGGTGATCGCGGTCGAGCCGAACCCCGACTTCTGCGCCGCCCACCGCGCGGCCGGCCACGAGGTGCTCGAATACGCCGCCAGCGACGCCGAGCAGGACGATGCGGAATTCTTCGTCGTCGACTCGCAGGGCATCGACTATCTCGGCGGCAACGTGTCCTTCGAGAGCTTTTCCTCGCTCGGCATTCGCGACGAATTCGCCAAGCTGCACGAGACGATCAAGGACAAGACCAATGTCCGCAGCGTGCGCGTGAAGGTGCGCAAGCTCGACACGATCCTCGCCCAGCACGAGCCTGATGTCTCTCACGTCGATGTCATCGCCGTCGATGTCGAGGGCTGGGAGCTGAACGTCATGCGCGGCTTCTCGACGGGCAAGTTCAACCCGCAGGTCGTCATCCTCGAAAACCTGTTCAAGAGCGACGACTACGTCTCCTACATGAAGAGCGTCGGCTACCAGTTGTGGCGCCGGCTCGAGCCCAACGACGTGTTCGTCCGCAACGATCTCGCGCCGGCCGACAGCCTGTCGCGCAAGGGCGCGTTCAGCCAGCTCGTCGACCGGATCGTCGGCCGCAAGTAACGCGCGACGCCCGGCGCCGCGAGGGGCTTCGCGGGCAGGGCGGTTCGCATGGAGAGTGAGATGTTGAAGGGCCTGCTTGTCTCTCACAAGGGCAGCCATTGCGGCGTCTACCAGTTCGGGCGCGGCCTGTTCGACACGCTGAGCAAGGGCGGCGGCATCGACTGGTCCTACGCCGAATGCGGCAGCCTCGACGAGGCGAGCCAGGCTGTCGCGCAGAAGCAACCCGACCTCATCCTCTTCAACCATCATCCGATGACCATGCCCTGGGCGACCAACGCGCCGCTCAAGGATCTCGGCGCACGCATCTTCGGCCTGCTGCATCAGGTCGACCAGAAGGGAGCCGACAAGGTCGAGACCGATCCGTTCGAATATCTGATCTGCCTCGATCCCACGCTCATCCCGCGCAATCCGCGCATTCTTCGCGCCCCGCGCTTCGTCTCTGAAGCCGCGCCCGCGCTGCCGCCCGCGCCGGAAATCTTCACCATCGGATCGTTCGGCTTCGCCACGCCGGCCAAGGGTTTCGACCGGCTCTGCAAGCTCGTCGACGAGCAGTTCGATCGCGCGATCATCCGCCTCAACCTGCCGCTGCACGATGATCCAAAAGTCATTCCGCAATCGATGGTCGATGGCGTGATTGCGTCGTGCCGCGCGGCGATTTCCAAGCCCGGCGTCGAACTCGTCGTCACCCACGACTTCTTCGACAATGCGGGAATCCTGAAGTTTCTCGCCGCCAATACGATGAACGCTTTCCTGTATCACGACGCGCCGGCGCATGGCGTTTCGAGCTGCACGGATTTCGCGCTCGCCTCCGGCCGCCCCTTCGCACTCTCGCGCTCGTCGATGTTCCGCAACTTCTTCGGCGTCAATCCGTCGATCTTCGTCGAGGATCGCAGCCTCGCGGCGATCGCCGCCGAGGGCACGCAGATGATGGACAAGGCACGCGCCGCGCTTGCGCCGGAACATGCGGGCGCCGAATGGAACCGCGCCATCGCCGCTGCAATGGATATCGACAAGGCGCGCGCCGCGACGCCGGATGGCCGCGGCTTCAACAAAATTCTCGATGATCGCTCGCGCACGGCCTATGCGGCCGCCATCGCCGATCTCGAAAAATATGCGCCCGAGATGATCGCGCGCAAGATTGCGCGCGCCAACATCCAGCAGGGTTTTGCGCTCGAGACCGCCTGCCGCTTCCTCGATGGCGTCAAGAATCCGCGCATTCTCGCGGCCGGCTCCTTCGAGGATACGACGGTCGAAGCCCTGAAGGGCATGGGCTATCGCGTCGACGCGATCGACCCGAACGACAACGGCATGACGCTGCTCGAATTCTATTTGTCGCCGGAAGCGCGTCTGGGCTCCTACGATCTGGCGCTGAGCGTGTCCGTGCTGGAGCATGTCGAGCACGACGAGCAGTTCGTGCGGCTGATGAGCGAATTCCTGCGGCCCGGCGGCCTCGGCGTTCTGACGGTCGACTTCAAGGAAAGCTGGAAGCCCGGCGACAACAAGCCGATCGTCGATCATCGCCTCTACACGACGAAGGATATCTGCGAGCGCCTGATGCCGGCCATCGGCGATTGCGCGCTCGTCGATCCGCCGAGCTGGCGCGAAGGCGTGGAAGATTTCCACTACGAGGGCGCGGACTATGGTTTCGGCGGCTTCGTCTTCCGCAAGCTGACGCCCGACGTGCTGGGCGCCTATGCGCCGACGCCGGTGTGGCGCGAGCTCCTCGCCGAAGCCACGCTCAACGCCGGCAAAAAGCGCCCGAGCGCCGGCGACAAGATGACAGGCATCCGCCGCCGCCTGTTCGGCCGGGGGTAAGGGTAGCGGCTTACTGGATTCAAGAATCCTCATCCTGAGGAGCGTGGCGTAGCCGCGCGTCTCGAAGGATGGCGAAGCCAGCATTCTCGCCTCGGCCATCCTTCGAGACGTGCCTTGCGGCGCTCCTCAGGATGAGGGGCCTTGAAGTTCAGCCCTTCCCTTGCTCCGCCCGTTGCGCGCGGCGCATCAGCGCCTTCTTCTCTTCCTTGGCGGACCATTCGGGGTCCCAGCGCTTGATCGTCTCGCCCGATGTCGTCGCGTAGATAAAGCGCGCGTGAAGGTTCTTCAGCGAGAAGTCGCCGTACATTTTCGACGCGAGGCGGTCGAGTGTTTCGCGGCTCTCGATCTCGGGGTCGAGCGAGCACACATATTTGCCCATGATCAGCGAGCCGATGCCGATCTCCTCGCGCACCACGCGCCGCACGTGGAAGGCTTCGACGCTGTCATGGCCGAAGAACGTGTCGGCGATCCTGTTGTAGCCGTCGATCGACAGCGCCAGCCGCTTCACCAGCCCACCGCCCATGAAACTGTCATTGTCCGGCCGGCGGTCCTGCCAGCATTCGGGCACAAAGCGCAGCTTTAATCCCTTGGGCATAAGCTCGAACAGCCGCGCGGCATGCGCCCAGCATGAGCGGTCGAAGGCTTCCGGAAAGCCGACGCGATCCCAGCTTGCGCGCTTGTTGATCATGCCGCCCATGAAGCTGAAGAAGGCTTCTGTATTGGCGGCGCTCTCGAAATAGCGCCTGCGCTGCGCGGGGTCGGACAATTCGAAGGTCCGCGCGCCCGCGCCGCTCAGCACCGGCCACGGCGTGAAGCCCTGCCCGTTGCCGAGGTATTCCATGTGCTGCGAGAGATAAATGTCGCAACCGCTGTCGATCTCCTGCAGCGCCCGGCGCAGCGCGCCCGGCCGCATGATGTCGTCGCCCGAAAACAGCCAGCAATAATCGCCCGATGTCAGCGCAAAGGCGGTCGCCATGTCGCGGTCGATGCCGCCTTTGGCGGCCAGTCGCTCGTAGCGCACGGCCGGATGGCGCGTCTGATAGTCGGCCATCACCTGTGGCGTCGTATCGGTCGAGGCGCCGTCGACGACCACGATCTCGACCTCGTCCGCGCCGTCCTGGCCGACGATGGAATTCAGTGTCTCGACGATGAAATCGGCGAAATTGTAAATCGGGATCGCGATCGAGAGCCGCATTCAGTCCTCGTCGGCGCTCGCGCCGATGCCGTCGGTCAGCTGGCGCAGCACGGCGATCAGATAGTTGCGCTGGCCTTCCGGCAGCAGGGCCGCCAGCCGCAGCTCGTGCTCGTCCTGCAGCTTGCGCATGTCGGCCGACAGGCGCTCGCCGTCGGGCGTCAGGAACAGCGCGCGCGAGCGCCGGTCAGCTGCGACCGCCTTGCGGCGGGCGAGGCCGCGCCGCTCGAGCTCGTCCAGCACGGCGACGAAATTCGTACGCTTGATGCCGAGCGCGGCGGAAACGTCGCCCTGCCGCATCCCCGGACTGTCGGCCAGGATGGAGAGGACGGCATATTGCGTCGGCGTCAGGTCGTAACCCGCAAACGTCCGGCGGAAATCGTTGAAGACGGCGACCTGCGCGCGGCGCAGCACATAGCCCAGCACATTGCCGAGATGGCCGAGCGCGGTTTCGGTCGCCGCTTCCGGCGCAGGCGCATCGGCGCCCTTGGCCACGGCCTCCGCCCCCACCGAACGGGGGCGGGCGGCGGGCCGCCGCGCCTTGGCTGCGCCGGGCGTGGCGCGTTCCTGTCTCTCGTTCCGCATGACAGGGGCGTTGATAAACAGGCTCGCCCAAATTGCAAGAAAGAGGGCGCGGGCGCGTCTCGCACGACTCAAGCGCGGAGTGCTAGATGGGCGCCATGAACTGGACGCCCGAACAGGACCGCGCGCTCGCATCCGTGGCCGCATGGCTCGCCGAGGCCAAGGCCCCGCAGGTCTTCCGCCTGTTCGGCTACGCCGGCACCGGCAAGACCACGCTCGCCCGCCACCTGTCGGAAAACGTCGATGGCGAGACCGCCTTCGGCGCCTTCACCGGCAAGGCGGCGCTGGTCATGCGCTCCAAGGGCTGCACGGACGCCCGCACCATCCATTCCATGATCTACCGGCCGAAGGAGGTCGAAAGCGAGGAGCCTTCGTTCGAGCTGAACGAGGACGCCCCCGCCGCCGCCGCCAACCTGATCGTCATCGACGAATGCTCGATGGTGGACGAGGAATTGGGCCGCGATCTTCTGTCCTTCGGCAAGAAGGTGCTGGTGCTGGGCGATCCCGCGCAGCTGCCGCCGGTCAAGGGCGGCGGCTTCTTTACCGAGGCCGAGCCCGACGTCATGCTGACCGAGGTCCATCGCCAGGCCGCCGACGATCCGATCATCCGCCTCTCGATGGATATCCGCGAGGGTCGCCGCCTCGAGCGCGGAAACTACGGCCGCTCCAAGGTCATCGGCCGCGACGAGGTCGATACGGAGGAGGTCAAGGCCGCAGATCAGGTGCTCGTCGGCCTCAACAAGACGCGCCGCGCCTACAACAAGCGGCTGCGCGAACTCTCGGGCTTTTCCGGCGATCTGCCGCAGGTCGGCGAAAAGCTCGTCTGCCTGCGCAACAATCGCAAGAAGGGCCTGCTCAACGGCGGCATCTTCCGGGTGGCCCGCGCCGGAACCGTGCGGCGCGGCAAGATCCGGCTCTCCGTCGCGCCCGAGGACGCTCCCGGCGCCAAGGCGCAGCGGGTTGGCGTCATCCCGCAATTCTTTGCCGGCGGCGACGAGGAAATCCCCTATGCGCTGCGCCGCGAGTCCGACGAATTCGACTTCGGCTATGCGCTGACCGTGCATAAATCGCAGGGCTCGCAATGGGATAGCGTATACCTCTTCGACGAAAGCTACGCCTTCCGCGAGCATCGCGCCCGCTGGCTCTACACGGGCGTTACCCGCGCGGCGGAACGTTTAACTGTCGTGGTCTAGGTATTATTTGCACGCCAATGCTTGAATGTTCTCAAGTATGCTAGAGCAGAGCCGTTGGAGATTCATACAGACGAAGATCAAGCCATGTTATTTTTGGGCCTCATTACGATAATTGGCGATTCCGTTGCCTCGCATTAACGATTTCCGGTCACTGTCGCCTCAACAAACAAAGAGGCGACATCAGTGTTTTCCGGCCAGAAAACTGCCTGTCATCGATCCGCCCGCGTCATGGCGGCGTATTTTGCCGTCGCTCTCAGCGCTTTAGGGCCGCTCGCCAGCGCCCCGGCTGCGGCGCAGACGCGGCGTGAAATCCGCATAGGCGAGATCATTGCCGGTTCGCCCGTCTGGGCCGAATGGTCGCGCCGCTATATCAGGCCGAGCGGCCGGGTGCTCGACACGGCGACCGGCGCAAGTCACAGCGAAAGCCAAGGCTACGGCATGTTGCTCGCCGTCGCCGCCGGCGACCGCGCCGCCTTCGACCGGATCTGGGGCTGGACCCGCCAGAACCTCGCCATCCGCGCCGACAATCTGCTCGCCTGGCGCTGGGATTCAACCACGCGCACGGTCGCCGACCGCAACAACGCCACCGACGGCGATATTCTCGCCGCCTGGGCGCTGGCGGAAGCCGCCGACCTCTGGAATGCGCCGGACTATCTGACGGCCGCGTCCGACATCGCGAACGCCGTCGGGCGCCTGCTGGTGGTCGACGCCCTGGGCGTCGGGCCCGTGCTGCTGCCCGCCAATTACGGCTTCACTCGCTCCGACCAGAGCGACGGCCCAGTGGTCAACCTGTCCTACTGGATATTCCCGGCCTTCGCCCGGCTGACGCAGGCCGCGCCCGGGATCGACTGGGACAGCGTCCGCCGCAGCGGCCTTGCCGTTATCGACGCCATCCAGGCGCAGGGGCCGGCGACCGTCACCAACTGGACCGCGCTCGCCGACAACAAGGCCGCGCCCGCCCGCCGCTTCCCCGCCCGCGTCGGCTACGACGCTGTCCGCATTCCCCTCTATCTCGCCTTCACGCCGCGCGAGAACCGGGACCGGCTGGTGAAATTCGACTCCATGTTCCCGCCCGGCGCCGCCGGCTTCCCCATCGTCGATGTCCGCACCGGCGAAACCGAGGAAATGGCGACCGGCCGCGGCTATCGTGCGATCGCGGCGCTACGCGCCTGCGCGGTCAGCGGCCAGCCCTTCCCGCGCGACTTCTACTGGCTCGGCGAGAACGAGGCCTATTATCCCGCGACCCTGCATGCGCTCGCGCTGATCGCCGCGCTCGTCGGCCACCGCGAATGCCTCGATCCCGTCGAGGCGAACCGCCTGCAGCCGCAAGGCTGGGCCCGGCGGCCTGTCGGCGATTTCGCGCGCCTGCAACCCCAGCGCGCCGCGGCCGCCCGGACGGCGCAGGCGGTGCGATCGCATCTGGGGCTATCTACCCTGGCCTCCATGCCTGCCGATGAAGAGGACGAGACTGAAAGCCGCTTCCTGCGCGTCGGCGCGCCCATCGGCGCATTGCTCGCGCTCGTCGGCTTCATCGCCATTTCGCGCCGGTCCAGCGCGCCTGCCTTCGTCGTCGACCCCGTTCCGGCGGCGCTGCGCGAACGCTCGCCTGCGCCGCGCTATCTGGCGGAAAACCCCTTTCAGGCCGCGCGCGGCGAACGCGCGCTGGAGGAAAGGCTCGACATTGCCGCGAAAGCCTCGTGGGACTGGCAGCGCACCGCCGCCGTCGCGTATTTCCAGCTTCGCGACCATGCCGATATCGCTGAGGCCGAGGGGCCAGGCGCCGCCCAGCGCGCGGTCAATGCGCTGGTGGCCGCGCTGTCCACACGCATCCGCAAGAGCGACGCGGTGACGGTGATCGCGCCCAACGAAATCGTCGTCTGCCTGAGCCTGATCGCCGACGAGGTCGATCTCGCGAGCGTCGGCCGGCGTCTCACCCTCGCCCTGCGCGAAGCGCAGCCAGCGCTGCCTGCGGACGACAATCTCTTCGGTCTCGCGCTCTACGGGCGCGAGCAGACCGGCGCCGAATGTCTCGCGCAGGCGCGCGCCGCCTTCGACGCGCTGTTTCCGCCAGCGAAAGCCAAACAGGCAAAGGTGGAGCCCGCCGGCAAGCCGCCGCGCCGCCGCCGCGTCAAGGCGAAGGCGACCACGACGACAGACTCCGCATAAGAAGCGGCGGGTTCAGCCCGCCGCGTTCTGCCCACCGATCTTGTCCTGCGTCCTGGTGTCGAAGTCCGACGCATCGTGCCGCTCGTGCAACTGCGCGGAAGGCTCGCCCTGCGTGCGATTGACGATGCGGCCGCGCTGCACGCCCTTGCGTTGGGCAAGCTGCTCGGCCCAGCGGTTGACGTGCTTGTACTCGTGGACCTGCAGGAATTCGGCGGCGCCATACTGGTTCGACTTCACAAGGCCGCCGTACCAGGGCCAGATCGCCATGTCGGCGATCGAATAGCCATTGCCGTCGATATATTCGACTTCGCCAAGGCGCCGGTCGAGCACGTCGAGCTGGCGCTTCACCTCCATCGCGTAGCGATTGATGGCGTATTCGATCTTCTCCGGCGCATAGGCGTAGAAATGGCCGAAGCCGCCGCCGAGAAATGGCGTCGCGCCCATCTGCCAGAACAGCCAGGACATCGTCTCCGCCCGCGCCGCGCGATCGGTCGGCAGGAAAGCGCCGAATTTCTCCGCGAGATAAACGAGCATCGCGCCCGACTCGAAAATGCGGACCGGCTTCGGCTCGCTACGGTCGACCATGGCGGGGATCTTGGAATTCGGATTGATGGCGACGAAGCCCGACCCGAATTGCGCGCCCTCGCCGATGTTGATCAGCCAGGCGTCGTATTCGGCGCCACTATGGCCAGCGGCCAGCAATTCCTCCAGCATGATGGTGACCTTCTGCCCGTTCGGCGTGCCGAGCGAGTAGAGCTGGATCGGATGTTTGCCGATCGGCAGTTCCTTGTCATGCGTGGGCCCGGCGATAGGCCGGTTGATATTGGCGAAACGCCCGCCGCTGCTCTTGTCCCAGGTCCAGACCTTCGGCGGCGTATATTCCTTGTCGCTCATCCCTGCAGCTCCAGCTGTATTCCCGTATGGAGCGAGCATATAGGCCGCCGCGGCCCTTTGTCGCCTGTGCGGCCATGCGGATTTCGACGGGCGCCCATTTGCGCAACCGCAACCGCGATCCGGTTGGACGCTCGCTGCCCTGCGGCCTATGTGAGGCCCGATGTCCCTTTTCGAATCCATCCTGTTGCTACTGGCCGTGGCGCTGGTTCTGGCCGCCTTTTCGCGCAAGGTCGGCGCGCCATACCCGGCTTTTCTGGCGCTGGTCGGCGCCGGCGTCGCCTTCATTCCCGGCTTCCCGCGCGTCGAGCTTGCGCCCGACCTCGCGCTGGCGCTGTTTCTCGCGCCCGTTCTGGTCGACGCCGGCTTCGACATGTCCATTCGCGAATTGAAACGCGACTGGGTCGTCGTCACGAGCCTCGTCCTCGGCGCGGTCGTCGCCACCACCATCGCCGTCGCGCTCGTCGCCCGCTGGCTGACGCCGGGCATGGGCTGGGCGGCGGCCATCGCGCTCGGCGCCATTGTGGCGCCCCCGGATGCGGTGGCGGCCTCGGCCGTCCTGAAGCATATCAACCCGCCGCGTCGTCTGGTCTCGATCCTCGAAGGCGAGAGCCTGTTCAACGACGCCAGCGCGCTCGTCATCTTCCGCGGCGCGCTGATCGCGGCGACCTTCTCGATGACGTCGTCGACGATCCCGCTGCTGTTGCTCAGCGTACCGGCTTCGCTGCTGGCGGGTTGGGCGCTCGGCATGCTGCTGCCGCGCCTCAACGCGCGCATCACCGACGCGCCGACGGCGATCCTCGCGCAATTCCTCACCGCCTTCGGCGTCTGGCTGGCCGCCGAGCGCCTGCATCTGTCGGGCGTGCTGACGCTGGTCGCCTTCGCCGCAACCGCCTCGCGCACGACGAAGACGCCGGCGCGCCTGCGCCTGCCGTCCTTCGCCGTGTGGGAGACGGCGATCTTCTTCCTCAACGTGCTCGCCTTCGTGCTGATCGGCCTGCAGATCGAACCGATCTTCGAGCGGCTCGACTACAATGCGCGCTGGCACTACCTCACCGTCGGCGGCGCAGTTCTCGGCACCGTCATCCTCGTGCGTTTCGCCTGGGTCTTCCTCAACGGCGCGGGCGTGCAGCTCTTTGCGAAGCTGCGCGGCTACAGCCCGATCAATCCGGCGGTGCGGCCAGGATGGCGCGGCGGCTTGGTGGTTTCATGGGCGGGGATGCGCGGCATCGTCACGCTGGCCGCCGCGCTCGCGCTGCCCGATGGCGACAATCCTTTCCCGCAACGCGACCTCATCCTCTTCTGCGCTTTCGCGGTCGTGCTCGGCACACTCGTCATCCAGGGCTTTACGCTCGGACCCTTGTTGCGGCTGCTCGATTTCCCGCAGGACGAGATGCTGGAGAAGGAATCGGGCTTTGCCCGCACCGAGGCGCTGCGCGCCGCGCTCGCCAGCCTCGATGGCGAAGAGGGCGAAGCCGCGAGCCGCGTGCGCGACGAATATGCCGGCCTGATCGCCATCGCCGACGCAGACGACGACGCCTTTGCGCCGGCGCTGTCGGAGGAAGACCGCCTGCGCGCCCGCGCACTCTCCGCCGCCCGCTACCGCCTCAATGAACTACGCTTCGCCGGCGAGATCGGCGACGACGCGTTTCATCGGGTGGAGGAGGAGCTGGATCGCTCGGAGATAGGCGTGGTGGAGTTTTAACGCGCGGGGTCTGTCCCCTCCCCGCTTGTGGGGGAGGGCTAGGGTGGGGGGTCGCGTAATGTTTCGAAATTGGCGCGATTCAAGTGCGATAATTTCGCAGGATTGCGCGACCCCCTCCCCACAAGGGGGAGGGGAGCACGCGCAGCAAACAGCTCGCGGGTTAATCCGCCAGCCACTCCCGCAACATCGCATCGAACGCATCCGCCGCCTCGAACTGCAGCCAGTGTCCCGCGCCCGCAATCAGCTTCAGCTCGCGAAAATCAGGCGCGCGCCTGAGCCCCGCCTCCAGCACGTCGAACCGCCCGCGCGCGAGAACATCTTGCGCGCCCCATGTCGCGTAAACCGGCGCGCGGATGTCCGGCATCGTGCGCAGCAGAATGTCCGTGCGCGCGATGCGGCGCTTGGTGAGGCGATCCTGCTTCAGGCAGCGGACGTAAAGCGCGAGCGAAAAATCGTCGATGCTGGCATCCTGCGCCAGCATCAGCAGCCGCAGATTGTGCCGGAAGGCTTCCTCGCGCTGCGGCCCGTCGGGCAGGCGCAGCCATTCCTTCAGCGCGATCTTCGGGCCGGGCCTATCGCTCAGCGCCGGCGCGCCGGCCAGCACCAGTTTCCGCACCCGGTCGGGATAGCGCGCGGCATAGAAGCCGCTGACCATCGCGCCGAAGGAAAAGCCGATGAGATCGAAACGCGTGAGCCCCAGCGCCGACACGCCGGCCTCGATCCACGGCGGCAGGGCGTCGCCGTCCTCGCCGACCGGCGGCCGGTCGGATTCGCCACAGCCCGGCAGATCGCAGGCCCAGACTTTCCGTCCTGCATCAACCAGCGCGCGAATATTGCGGGCCCAATGCGCCCAGCTGCCCGATCCCCCATGGACCAGCACCACGGGCGCGAGGTTGTTCCGCCCCTCGCCCCAGCTATGCCAGATCATCCTGCCATCGCCGCACGGCGTCTCGTGGCGCGTGCTGGCGGCTTCGATAGCGTCCAGATCAGCCAGATTCATCACGCGTTCCGGCAGTCCCATGCGTCCCATCCCCTCGTTTCCGTCCTCATAGCACGCGCGGCCTGTGGCGAGCGCAATGTGCGCCAGCGCATCGCGCATGGCCCCGGCTTGCGGCTCCATCAGGGCGCCGACAAGGGAGATCGCCATGCTTGCCGCCCGCATCCTCGCCATTCTTGCCGCGTTCGCCATTCCCGCCTGGATCGCGCTGCAGACCGCGCAGGCAGGCCTCTAGGCCAGCGCGCGCGGAAGCCGTGATTGGCCTTGTGCGCTGCAATGTCGTATGGAACGCGGCAATCGGCGGCCGATGATCGGGCCGCCCACCCGGCCGTTGCGGCCCGCAGGAATATCCGTGACATTCACCATCGCCAGTCCCGCGCTCTCCCGCGCTCTCAGCGAGCGCAATTATTCTGAAGCCACGGCGGTCCAGTCGGCCGTGCTCGAAGCCCCCGCCGACCGCGACGTTATCGTTTCCGCCCAGACCGGCTCCGGCAAGACCGTGGCCTATGGTCTCGCGATGGCGCCGACGCTGCTGTGCGGCAACGAGACATTCGCCGGCGCCGGCGCGCCGCTCGCGCTGGTGATCGCGCCGACGCGCGAACTGGCGTTGCAGGTCGAGCGCGAACTCGTGTGGCTCTACCAATATGCGGGCGCGAAAATCGTCGCCTGCGTCGGCGGCATGGACCCGCGCATGGAGCGCCGCAAGCTGGAATTCGGCGCGCATATCGTCGTCGGCACGCCGGGTCGCCTGCGCGATCATATCGAGCGCCGCGCCCTCGATCTCTCCGCGCTCGCGGCCATCGTGCTCGACGAAGCCGATGAAATGCTCGACCTCGGCTTCCGCGAGGATCTCGAATTCATTCTGGAATCGACACCGCCGTCGCGCCGCACGCTGATGTTCTCGGCCACCATGCCCAAAGG
>Ga0209023_10003021_pt1 | contig 20353 bp, 21 predicted proteins | sample LakOneMetagenome_FD_187468 | JGI IMG/M metagenome (GOLD analysis project Ga0209023, IMG submission 187468) | Freshwater and sediment microbial communities from Lake Erie, Canada (SPAdes) (version 2) | ecosystem: Environmental > Aquatic > Freshwater > Lentic | place: Lake Erie, Canada...
CATCTGCATCGCCTTCGCCGCCGCCATCCCGTGGCTCGACGAGACGTTCGGCGAAACCGACCGCGGCCTCGCATACGGAGGACTCAACCTGATCTACGCCCTCGGCTACACGATCGGCCCGCTGCTCGGCGGCTGGATGCTCAGCCATTCGGGCGCCGACGCCGCCTACGTCTTCATCGCCGCGATCTCCGCGCTCCTGGCGACGGCCTTGGCAAGGGCCTGGGTCCTGCACGGCCCCCGCACGGGCTAGCTTTCGTTCGTCCCGCGCATCCGGCAGAATGCGCCGACACTGCGGCGGTAGCTCAACGGTAGAGCCTCAGCCTTCCAAGCTGATGACGCGAGTTCGATTCTCGTCCGCCGCTTGCCCTGAATAGCACCCGGTTCCCCGGTGCGCCATCATGGGCGACCGTCACGGGGCGTGGCGCAGCTTGGTAGCGCATTCGACTGGGGGTCGAAAGGTCGCTGGTTCAAATCCAGTCGCCCCGATATCTGGGCTCGTGCCTGACCGGGCACAAACCCGCTTGGCAAGCTCGCATGGCTCCGCAAGGCCCCGCGCCTGGTCGCCGTCGGATCCGTAGCAATGCCGTAGCACGCTTTGGGTCGCGGCAGTAGCACCGTGAGCCAGCGATCCAGTCGCAAGCCAGATCGGGCCATTGTGCGACCGCCATCCGTGTCAGCAGCCTAGGTCACTCCGCGACTATTGCCCGTACCCGAAAGCGTGGTGCGCGCTTGCGCGTGACGAGTCAATGACGCCCCTTGAGCAGTTACAACTGGCTCAGGATCGGGTGGCTTCGGTTAGGAGCTGAGGTCTGCGCCGAGCCACACGATCGCGAGGCTGCATAGAAAGATCGCGGCATGGAGAGGATGGGCCCGCGGGTAGCGAAGATGTACTCCCGTCAGCACCAGCACGAGCGCAACCAAGATCAACTTGATGCGCAGGGTGGGCGAGTCCCACAGCTGGAAGTGGGACGCCATCGCCGCACCGGTCACAAGAAGGATCGCGAGGGCGATTAGTGAGCCCCACCCAAAGCGCCTGGCAATCGCACGCAGTCGCTCGTTGTCCGGGTTTCGACGTTCTACGGGGGCGACCGCCGCAGCCAGAAAAACTTGCCCGCCGACGAAGAACGCCATCGCAAGCAGGTGCAGGTACAGAATCAATTCCCAGAGATCGTCCATGGGTGAAAACCTACCTCCGGTCGCTTGGCAGCCGTCCTTCGCTAGAGGCGCGAACCCGGACTCATGCCGGAACCGGGTCCCGTAGGGACTACCGACATTTCTCACCATTCGCTGTGTGAAAGTCGTCCCAAATGGAGCGACGCCCCATATCTCCAGCTCGGAGCACCGCCATCTCGATCCTCCTCGCGGCGATGCTCTTGGCGGTGGCCCTGACCTCATTGACGGTCGCAACCGGGGTCGCTTCGGCGGACACCGTCGAGGTTCACCTCGTTGCGAAGCCCGCGACGGTCACCGTCGCGCCGGGGGTGAAGATGCGGGCCTGGACCTTCAACGGCAAAGTGCCCGGGCCGGTCATCCGCGCGACCGAGGGCGACACGGTCCAGGTGACGCTGCACAACGCCGACAGCATGGCCCACTCGATCGATCTGCATGCCGCGCAGATCTCCCCGCAAACGGGATTTGCCGATGTCAACCCCGGAGAGACCCATACCTTCTCGTTCGTTGCAGCCCGCCCCGGCGTCTTCCTCTACCACTGCGGCACGAGCCCCGTCCTCGAGCACCTCGGGATGGGGATGTACGGCGCGATCGTCGTCGACCCGATAGGGGGACGGGTCCCGGCCCGGGAGAGGGTGATCGTCCAGAGCGAGTTCTACGGTCCGGTCCGCCATCACGTGATCAGGCCCTCCTACAGAGCCATGAGGACCGAAGATCCGACCTTTGCTGCCTTCAACGGCCGCGCTTTTCGCTATCGCGACAACCCAATCCGGGCCACGGTGGGCGAACCGCTCCGCCTCTATGTCGTCGACGCCGGGCCGACGCTCGACAGCGACTTCCATGTCGTAGGCGACATCTTCGACACGGTCCAGCCCGACGGTAATCCTGCCAACACGATGACCGGGGTCTCCACGTTCGGCATCCCCGCCGGCGGGGGCGCGATGTTCGAGCTGACCCTGGATGAGGCAGGCAGTTATCCATTCGTGACCCACTCCCTCCGCTGGGCAGACGCCGGTGCCCTCGGGCTCATCGAGGCGAAGTGACGATGGACCACCCTCCCGCAGACGCCGACCCGATCGCACAGCTGACGGCAAGGCGTCTCCTTGAAGCCCTGGCGCAGGCCGACTGGCCGCTCCCGACCGCCGAGCTCGCCGAGCTGATCGATGTCCACCCAAACAGTGCCCGTCTCCACCTCGCGCGGCTTCTCGACGCCGGAATGGTCGAGCCGGGGATCGCCCGCAGCAAACGCGGCCGCCCCCGAAAGACCTGGACGGTTGCGCCGGGCGCGACGGTCGGAAATCCCCCCGACGCCTACCGAGAGCTCGCGGGATGGCTCGGACGCTCGGTTGCCGTCATGGCCGCCGATCCTGCCGAGATCCGCGGCCAGGGGCGGCGGATCGGGCTTGAAATCGCCGCTGACACCCAGAGCGACGACGCCCCGCAGGTGCTCGAGACGTCGCTTCGCTCGATGGGCTTCCGGCCAGAGCGCGAGGAGATCAGCGGCTCGCGAACGAGGATCACGCTCTGCAACTGCCCGTATCGGGACGTGGCGGAGTCGAACGTAGATGTCGTCTGCACGCTGCATCTTGGAATCGCCGAGGGAGTCGTCCAGGGTTCGAACCGCGGCGCACGGGTGGCTTCGTTCGAACCCGAGAACCCTCGTGATGCCGGCTGCACGATTGAGGTCGAAAGCTCCACTTCAAACCCACGAACGGAGGTGCCCCGATGACCAAGGACACCGAGACACCAACCGTCAACGGCAACTCGCGGGAGCTGACGCTCGCCACCCTCTCCTTCGCTGTCTGCTTCTACGCGTGGGCCCTGCTCGGTCCACTCGGTCCGGACCTTCAGGAGCAGCTCGGGCTGACGGATGGACAGCTCGCTCTGACGATCTCGATTCCGGTCGTGCTCGGCTCGCTCATGCGGATCCCGCTTGGCGTGCTCACCGATCGTTACGGCGGGCGTCGCGTCTTCACCCTGCTGATGGCCTTCACCCCGCTCCCGCTGATCGGCCTCGCACTCTTCAACGACTCGTGGACGGCGGTCCTAGTCTTCGCGTTCCTACTCGGATTCGCCGGCGCCTCCTTCGCGGTCGGAGTCCCCTTCGTGAACAAGTGGTACCCGCCCGAGCGCCAGGGATTCGCCCTGGGTATCTACGGGATCGGCATGGGCGGGACAGTCCTCGGGGCGCTAACAGCGCCCCGAATCGTCGATGCGACGAGCATCGATACGCCCTTCTGGATAGCTGCCGGCCTAGTCGCGATCATGGCCGCCGTTTTCTGGTGGATGGCCCGGGACGCCCCCGGCGCAGTGCAGGGCAAGACCGGATCGATGCTTGCATCTCTCTCGGCCTTCCGCGGTCGCGGCAGCAGCAAGGCATGGGCGTTGACGCTCTTCTATTTCATGGCCTTCGGTGGCTTCGTGGCCATGTTCCTCTACCTCCCAAAGCTTCTCGTCGACGTCCACGACCTCTCGAAGACCGACGCCGGCGCCCGCGCCGCAGGGTTCGCGCTGCTCGCGGTCATCGCCCGCCCGGTCGGTGGCTGGCTCTCCGACCGGATCGGCGCCCGTACCGTCCTGACCATCTCGTTCGTCGGCACGACGGCGCTTGCAGTCGCGCTCGCCGGTGTCTACGAGCACATGATCCCACTGACGATCTGCTGTCTGACGATGGCCGTGTTCCTGGGCCTCGGTACCGGGGCGGTCTTCAAGCTCGTCCCCGATTGGTACCCGGACCAGGTCGGCGCGGTGACGGGCGTCGTCGGCGCCGCCGGAGGCCTCGGAGGCTTCTTCCCACCACTCGTCATGGCTCTCGTCAAGTCGACTACGGACGGGTATGCACTCGGTTTCCTGCTCATGGCGGTCGTTGCCGGGATCGCCCTGTACGTGATCAGATCGCAGGGCGGCTCCGGCAAAGTCGCGCCTGCCGGGCCCGCCCCGACGGCCGCGCCCGCCTCGTGAGTGAAGGCCGCGCGCTGTTGCGCGCCCGACAGTTCTTCGGGTCCAGCGACCGCTCAGCCGACGGCTGGAACGAAGCATCGACCTACGCCCGCGATTGGGAGGCCTCCTACCGCCGGCGCTGGCAGCACGATCGCGTTGTCCGCTCGACCCACGGCGTCAACTGCACCGGCTCTTGCTCGTGGAAGATCCACGTCAAGGACGGCCTGGTCACGTGGGAGACACAGCAGACCGACTACCCCTCCAACGGACCGGACACCCCCGACTACGAGCCCCGTGGATGCCCCCGCGGCGCCTCGTTCTCCTGGTACGTCTACTCGCCGCTGCGGCCGAAACACCCCTACGTTCGCGGGGTCCTGCTCGAGATGTACCGCGAGGCCAAGGCGGAGACCGGGGATCCGGTCGAGGCCTGGGCGTCGATCGTCGAGGACCCCGAAAGGGCCAAGGCCTACAAATCGCAGCGCGGCAAGGGCGGCTTCCTGCGAGCATCCTGGGACGAGGCGGCCGAGCTCGTCGCTGCGGCCCACGTCCATACGGCCCGCCGCTACGGACCCGACCGCATCGCCGGCTTCTCGCCGATTCCGGCGATGTCAATGGTCTCCTACACGGCCGGAACGAGGTTCCTCTCGCTGATCGGCGGCGTCTGTCTGTCGTTCTACGACTGGTACGCCGACCTTCCCCCCGCTTCGCCCCAGATGTGGGGCGATCAAACGGACGTGCCCGAGTCGGCCGACTGGTGGAACTCCTCCTACATGATCCTGTGGGGGTCGAACATCCCGCAGACGCGAACCCCCGACGCCCACTTCATGACCGAAGCCCGCTACAAGGGCCAGAAGGTCGTCGTCGTCTCGCCCGACTACGCGGGTCACACGAAATTCGCCGATCACTGGTTGCCCGCGGAGGCCGGGACCGACGGCGCCCTCGCGATGGCGATGGGCCACGTGACGCTGAAGGAGTTCTACGTCGACCGCGAGGTCCCCTACTTCCGCGACTACGCACGCCGCTACTCGGACATGCCGATGCTCGTCGCGCTGGACGAGCGTGACGACGGTTCGATCGTCGCCGGCGCCTTCCTGCGTGCCTCCGACCTCGGTGAGGCCGGCGAAAACGCCGAGTGGAAGACCGTCGTCTACGACTCCAACCGCGGGGAAGCGGTCGTCCCGAACGGATCTATCGGCTTCCGCTGGGGCGAGGAGGGCGCGGGACGCTGGAATCTCGATCTCGACGAGGTCGATCCGGCCCTGACGCTGCTCGGGGTCCACGACGACACGGTCGAGATCACACTCCCCCGCTTCGAGGGCGGCGAGACCGAGGGTGGAACGACGATGCGGCGTGGGGTGCCGGCCAAGCGCGTCGGCGGCCGCCTTGTCACGACGGTCCTCGATCTCGCCCTGGCCCAATACGGAGTCGGCCGCGACGGGCTTCCCGGCGAGTGGCCGAGCGGCTACGACGACGCCTCGGTGCCGTACACGCCCGCCTGGCAGGAGCCGATCACCGGAGTCGACGCCGGCCTTTGCCTGCGTATCGCCCGCGAGTTCGCGGACAACGCCGAGCGCACCCAGGGCCGCTCGATGATCGTGATGGGCGCCGGGACCAACCACTGGTTCCACTCCGACGAGACCTACCGGGCGATGCTCGCCCTCGTCGTCTTCTGCGGATGTCAGGGCGTCAACGGCGGCGGTTGGGCCCATTACGTCGGTCAGGAGAAGGTCCGTCCGTTCACCGGGTGGGCGACGGTGGCCTTCGCCCTGGATTGGTCGAGGCCACCTCGGCAGCAACCGGCGACACCCTTCTGGTACCTGGCGACCGATCAATGGAGATACGAGACCTTCGGTACCGAGGAGTTCACCTCTCCGGCGGGCAACGGCTCGATCGGTGAGCGTCACATGGCGGACTGTCATGCGCTCGCCGCACGGCTCGGTTGGCTGCCGTCCAATCCGACGTTCGACCGCAATCCGCTCGAGCTTGCCGACGAGGCCGCAGAACGGGGCGTCGAGCCCGCGGATCATGTCGTCTCCGAACTGAAGGCCGGCCGCCTCGGCTTCGCGTGCGAGGACCCGGACGATCCGAAGAACTTCCCTCGCGTTCTCTCTCTGTGGCGGGCCAACCTCCTCGGCTCCTCGAGCAAGGGCCACGAGTACTTCCTCCGCCATCTGCTCGGTGTCCCGGACGCCGCCGTCCGAAGCGAAGAATCCGACCCCGCCGATCGCCCTGAGGACGTGAAATGGCGCGACGAGGCGCCCGCGGGCAAGCTAGACCTCTTCACGACGCTCGACTTCCGGATGAACGGCTCGTGCATCTACTCCGATGTCGTGCTTCCCGCCGCCACGTGGTACGAGAAGCACGACATTTCGAGTACCGATCTCCACCCCTTCGTCCACCCCTTCAACGCAGCCATCCCCCCGCCCTGGGAGACGAAGACCGACTGGGAGGCGTTCAACCTGATCGCCAAGGAGTTCAGCAAGCTGGCGGAGGACCACCTCGGGACGCGCACCGACATCGTCGCGGCGCCGCTGCTACACGACAGTCCCGACGAGCTCGCCCAGCCCGGCGGCAAGGTACTGGACTGGCGAGCGGGCGAGTGCGAGCCGGTTCCCGGCAAGACGATGCCCAAGCTGATCGCAGTGGAGCGCAACTTCACCGAGGTTGCCGAGAAGATGAACGCGCTCGGACCGCTCGTCGAGTCGGCGGGAATCGGCGCGAAGGGTGTCTCATGGAAGCCCGCGCCCGAGGTGGCCGAATTGGCCCGCCGCAACGGACGCTCCAACGGCGGCGGCACGGCCGACGGCAGGCCGTCGCTGATGCGCGACGTGGACGTCTGCGAGACTATCCTCGCGCTCTCGGGGACGACCAACGGCCGGCTCGCCGTCGAAGGTTTCCGCGCCCTGGAGCACCAGACTGGTCTCGAGCTCGCCCATGTCCCGGGGGAGCGCGCCGACGAACGGCTCACCTTCGCCGAGATCGGCATCCAACCGCGCAAGGTGATCGCCTCGGCGGAGTGGTCGGGGCTCGAGTCCCGTGACCGCAGGTACTCGCCGTTCACGGCGAACGTCGAGCTGTTGATCCCCTGGCGGACGCTGACCGGCCGCCAGCAGCTCTACGTCGATCACGAATGGATGATCGACATGGGCGAGGCGCTGCCGGCCTACCGCCCACCGGTGGACGCCGGTCAGCTGCTCGGCCTCGCCGGCAAGCCGGACGCTGGGGAAGGCGTGGAGGTCACGGTGCGATACCTGACGCCACATTCGAAGTGGTCGATCCACTCCGAGTTCCAGGACAACCTCCTGATGCTGACCCTGTTCCGCGGCGGGCCGGCGATGTGGCTGTCGATCGAGGACGCCGAGAAGATCGACGTCGCCGACAACGACTGGCTCGAGGTCTACAACCGCCACGGCAATGTCGCCTGCAGAGCGGCGGTTTCGCACCGGGTTCCGCCCGGAGTCGCGCTCTTCTACCACTCGCAGGACCGACACGTGAACGTGCCGGTCTCGGAGATCTCCGGGGCACGCGGCGGGACGGACAACTCGCTCACCCGGATCACGATCAAGCCGACCCACATGATCGGTGGCTACGCGCAGCTCTCCTGGGGCTTCAACTACTACGGGCCGACCGGTCCCCAGCGTGACCAGCTGATCATCGTCCGCAAGCGCCGCACCGAGGTCGAGTACGGATGAGGGTACGCGCGCAGATGGGCATGGTCATGAACCTCGACAAGTGCATCGGGTGTCACACCTGCTCGGTCACCTGCAAGAACGTCTGGACCAACCGCCCGGGGATGGAATACGCATGGTTCAACAACGTCGAGACGAAGCCCGGACGTGGCTATCCACGGGACTACGAGGACCAGGGGAAGTGGAACGGCGGCTGGAAGCTCGATCGCCGCGGACGCCTGAAGCTGAAGGCGGGCGGTCGCCTGAAGAAGCTGGCGAACATCTTCTGGAACCCAGATCTTCCTGATCTCGACGACTACTACGAGCCATGGACCTACGACTACGAACATCTGATCAGCGCTCCGACATCGAAGGTGCAACCGACCGCACGGCCGAAGTCCCTAGTCACCGGCCGCGACCTGAACCTCGAATGGGGTCCGAACTGGGACGACGATCTCGCGGCGTCGCAGGTGTCTGCGGCGGGCGATCCGAACCGGCGCAACCTCGAGGACAAGGTCAAGATCGAGTTCGAGCAGGCATTCATGATGTACCTACCGCGGATCTGCGAGCACTGCATCAATCCCTCATGCGTCGCCTCCTGCCCGTCCGGGGCGATGTACAAGCGGGAGGAGGACGGGATCGTCCTCGTCGATCAGGAGGGCTGCCGCTCGTGGCGCTTCTGCGTGTCCGGATGTCCGTACAAGAAGGTCTACTTCAATTGGAACACGGGCAAGGCCGAGAAGTGCAACCTCTGTTACCCGCGGATCGAGGCGGGGCTCCCAACGGTCTGCTCCGAGACCTGCGTAGGCCGGCTCCGACACCTCGGGATCGTGCTCATCGACACTGATCGGGTCGAGGCTGCCGCCTCCGTCGCCGACGAGAAGGACCTCCTCGAGGCCCAGCTCGATCTGATGCTCGACCCCGAGGATCCGGAGGTCCGCGAAGCGGCGCTCCGCGACGGCATCGCCCCGGACTGGATCGAGGCGGCGCGGCGATCGCCGGTCTACGCGATGTGCAAGAAGTGGCGGATCGCGTTGCCGCTGCATCCGGAGTATCGGACCATGCCGATGGTCTGGTACGTCCCGCCCCTCTCGCCGGTCGAGACCATGGTCGACCCAAATGGCGGCGAGCTCGACCCCGAGCGCCTGTTCGCGGCGGTCGAGGAGATGAGGATTCCGATCGAATACCTCGCGAGCTTCATGACCGCCGGCGACCCAGAGCCCGTTCGGCGCTCCCTGGCGCGCCTTGCCGCGATGAGGCGGTTTATGCGGGCAGCGAATGTCGAGGGGCGGGTCGATACAGCGATCGCCTCGGACGTCGGGATGACGCCGGACGAGATCGAGGCGATGTTCCGGATGGTCGCGATCGGCGACTACGACGACCGCTACGTGATCCCGAAACGGCACGGCGAGGAGGGCGCCGACGCATTCGGTCGGCAGGGGTCGGTGGGGCTGGACTTCTCCGGCTGCTCGGTGACCGTGGCCCCCGCCGCGGCGATCGAGGACGGGATCGAGAACTACGACTCGCCGGCGGTCGCCGCGGACTTCGATCTCCGCGATCAGCTGGTGCAGCGGCCTGGGGGCGACGATGCCTGAGCAGATCGATCCTCTGAAGCTGGCGTCGCTGTTCCTGCAGTACCCGTCCGACGTCCTGCGGGAGGCCGCTTCCGAGTCGCTCGGGCTCGAGATCGCGACTGCGCGAGGACGAGACGGTAAGCAGCTCAGGAAGTTCTGCCGCTGGTATGCGACGACCCCGACGGGAGAGCTGCAGCGCCTCTACGTCGACGCTTTCGACTTCACCAAGCAGTGCAGTCTCCATCTCACCTACCACGTCCACGGCGACCGCCGTCAACGCGGCCTCGCAATGGTGCAACTCAAGGAGTCGTACCGCTGCGCCGGATTTGACCCGCCCGGAGACGAGCTACCGGACTATCTGCCCCTGATGCTCGAATTCGCAGCACTGGCACCGGGACCGGGCGCGGCGATGCTCGAGGGCAACCGCGTTTCGCTGGAGCTGATCAGGGCGGGGCTGCGACGCGACGCGAGCCCATTCGCCCCACTTCTCGATCTCGTAGTCGGAGGCCTCGGACGACTCAGCTCGGCGAAGCTGTCGCGAATCAGACGCCTCGCCGCCGAGGGGCCGCCGACCGAGGAGGTCGGCCTCGAACCGTTCGCGCCGCCGGAGGTCATGCCGACCGACGGGCCGGGGGCGGCCCTGCCGATGGTCGGCGGATGGGAGACGACGTGAACGGGGGCGGGATCCTGCTCTACGCCGTCCTCCCCTACGTCGCACTCGCGGTGTTTGTCGTTGGCCACCTGTGGCGTTACCGGACCGACCAATACGGATGGGGTGCCCGCTCCACCCAGTTGCTCGAGAGTCGCTTGCTCAGGTACGCCAGCATCGTCTTCCACCTTGGCGTTCTAGCGGCGATCGGCGGCCACGTCCTCGGCCTGCTTGTGCCGCGATCGTGGACGGCCGCGGTCGGAATCAGCGACTCCGCCTACCACGTGATCGCCGTCGTCGGAGGGATCGCCGCGGGGGGCGCCGTCTGCTTCGGTTTCGCGCTGCTCGTCTACCGCCGCCTGCGTTTCCCGCGGGTGCGGGTGACGACGACTCGCGCCGACGTGATCGTCTTCGCGCTACTGGCCGCGGGAATCATCACCGGAATGCTGGCCACCTTGACAAACATCGGCGACGTGGTCCACTACCGCGAGTCGGTCGGGCCCTACTACCGCAACCTGTTGGTCTTCAACCCGCAGCCGGACCTGATGACCGGTTCCGAGGTCACCCTCATCTTCCAGGCGCACGTGACCGTCGTTTGGGTGCTGTTCGCCTTCTGGCCGTTCAGCCGGCTCGTCCACGCCTGGAGTGTCCCGGTCGACTACCTGCGGCGCAGCCCCATCCTCTACCGCTCCCGGGTTCGGCGACCGGGCCGCGCGCCCCGCCCCTCGCCGGCGCGAATGGATTCAGGCCGCCCATGAAACGCAGCGCCGCACTCACCCCGCTCTCCCACGAGCATCACCAGGCCTTGTTTGTGGCGATGCAGCTGAAACGCGCGGAGGATGATGGGCCCGGGCAGGTGTACCTCGACTTCCTCACGGACGGAGGTGCCCGCCACTTCGAGATCGAGGAGACGATCCTGCTGCCGGGATGGGCGGCCGGCGATCCGCGGTCCGACAAGGCGTCGTCGGACCGCGTCCTCCGTGAGCACCGGGAACTTCTCGCCGGGGCCGAGCGCATCCGATCGGGGGAGACCGGCGTCGACGAGCTGCACGAAATCGGTGAGCTACTCGGCTCGCACGTCCGCTTCGAAGAGCGAGAGCTCTTCCCGGCGATCGAGGCCGGCATGGAGGAAGAGGCCCTGGCCGACCTTGGTGAGGCGATCAAGGCTGCCGAAGCCGGCTGCTGACGGCCGAGTTCGTGGGTGACCCTGGGCTACGTACTCCAACGGCCGGTTGATGTCTTGAGCGAGCTCCAACGGACACCAAGGTCCCCCAAATTGGCTCGGGCTTCAGCAGTGGGCGGCCGCTGCAACTTGATCAGCCGTACATGTGCCGGTATCTCGAGTGGAGCTAGCCGGGCTCGAACCGGCGACCTCCTGGGTGCGATGCAGGGAGGCTTTCGCTTTCAGTTTCAAGTGGAGCCGGCCTGGAATTAGCCGCCTGAGACCGGACAATCAGAGGCGGGGGGTCTTCCACCTCGCACAAAGCCTCCCGGCACCCGTTACCCCTCCATAACCTGATCTACCTGCGGCCCGGCCACCCCGAGCCATCGGCCAAGCCATCGGGTACGTGCCGAACTCGTCCAGCCGCAGGGGTCGAACATGCCGACTAGGCATTCGGGGGCATTTCCGGGCGACCGGCGCAGCGCCTTCTACCGTTGAGGTATGAACAGTCTCGAATCAGCCACGGCCCCGGTCGAAGCAGCGCGGATCGACGCCGAGATCAGTCTTCGAGAGCTGGCGCGGCGGGCAGCGCTTTCGCCTGCGCTCACCCACAAGATTCTCGGCGGTTACCGTAGTTCAGCGGCGACGCGCCTGCGTGTCGCCCGGGCCCTTGATCGGGATCCGATCGAGCTTTGGCCTGGCCTTCCGACCCGCAGCAATCGGCACGGCCGCCCGCTCGAATCTGTCGAGCGCGAACAGCGTCGACGCCTGGCCGAGATCGCGTACATCGATCCTCAGCCGGTCGAGCCGGAGCCGCCGGCCACTCCCAAATCTCAGCCCGAGCTGCCGGCCCCCGAGCGCATGATCGGAACGCCTGAGCCGTTCGAGCCAACGCCTGAGGAGGTGTTCGGCCGATGACCGTCGATCTCGACGCTGCACGCCGCGAGCTGTCCGAGATGCGCCGGCAGATTTCGATCTTGACCGCTGCGCGATCCCAGGAGCGCGTCGTGGCCGCTGAGCAGGCTCGCAGGAAGGCCCTGCAGACATCGAGCAGCGCGGGCGAGAAGATCGGCCACGATCTCGATCCGTGTCCGGAGGGCACCTTCACGGTGCCATGGGCCCCCCGGCCGCCCAGCAAGAGCGCCCTCAAGCGCGAGGCCGGCCGACTGCATCGCTTCCTCGGAGGCAGCGCCGCCGAGCAGCTTGAACGCGTCAGGATCGAAGCTGGGGCCGCCGGCGAAACCGAGCGCGATGTCGAAGCCGAACAGATCACTTTCGCCGGCAGCGGGAAGCGGCCCAATCGCGTCGCCGAGCTACGCGAAGCCGCCGGCCTCAGCCTTTCCGAGCTGGCGGCAACGGCCGCGCTCCCCGAGGCTTTCGTGGCCGAGGTCGAGGAGCGTCCGCGTGAAGGTTTGGCGAGCCCCGAGCCCGACGCTGCCGCGCAGCGGGAAATCAGCTTTGCCCTCGGCGTCGAGCAATCGGAGGCGTTCCCGTGGTCCTGAGGGCCCCCGAGTGGGCAGCCCCCGAGCCCGCGAAGGCCGAGCCGGAACTAGCCGGCGCGGCGTTCCGCCGAGCGCGCCTGGCAGCCGGGATGCGGCAGCTCGATCTAGCCGAGGTCGCCGGCGTCACCTTGTCGACCGTGACCTATATCGAGGGCGGTTACGTGCCGGCCTTGGCCGCCCGGGAACGCTGGGCTGAGATCCTCGGTGCCGACGTCGACGAGCTGTTCCCGATCCTCAGCTAGGCCGCTCGCGGTCGCCTGCAAGCGCCATCCCCGGGGCGACGAGTGCGGACTAGGATTGCCGACCCATCACCGAGGAGATCGCGATGACTGAGCCGACCGTTCCCTACTGCGCTGAGTGCGAGAAGATCATTTGGCCGAACCAAACGCCCAGGTTCTTCGTTTGGTCCGCGTCCGAGGATGATCCTCCGCCCGAGGAAAGCATCCGAGGCGCGGTCACTCATGAGGACTGCGCTGAGAACTTCGCGAAGCGCCTGAAGGACATGCAGGCCTAGGACCGCATGGGCTGGGGAAGGTCGACCGACCGGCGGCGCGGAGGCCGGCGTTTCCGCCCCAGCACGCTTTGCACTGACGAGGCCCGCCAGCACTTCCCGCCTCGGAGTGTCGGGTAACCCTCGGCATCGAGCGCCGCGGCGACGGCCGACATCGACATTCCCTTGTCGCGCAGCTCGACGATCCGATTGCGCAGCTCCGGATTGTCGGCGATCGCCGGACGGCTAATCGGTCGACCCTGTGCCCGAACGGCTGCGAGACCGTCGCGCGTACGTTCGGCGATCGTGTCGCGCTCCCATTCCGCGACGGATGCGAACACGTTCGCGACCAACCGGCCGCCCGGCGTCGACGTGTCGATCCCGAGATCGAGCGCGACTAGCGAAGCCTCAGCATCCTCGAACCACTCGAGTAGCGTCCCGAAGTCGATCACCGATCGGCTCAGCCGGTCGAGTTTCGACACGATCAGGCCGTCGACCTCGCCGGCTGCCACTTGATCGAGCGCCGCGCGCAGCCCGGGACGTGCCAGATCTCGCCCGCTTGCGCCGGCGTCGCGCTCAATGCCGGCCAGAACCCAGCCGCGCCGTGCGCACTCCGAGCGGATCGCATCCTCTTGCGCATGCACGCCGCTACCGGCTTCGGCCTGCTCGGCCGTCGACACGCGGACATACCCGAGTACCGATTGTCCCTTCGACACCATCATTTCTAGGACTCCCTTCGAGCGCCTTGTCGGTTTCAGTATACGCAACCGACCCCTTGCGTATGCCGCTCGAGCACCGCCCGTCGCAAGGGTCGCATAAACCGCATGTACAAGCCACAGAATCGGGAATCCGGGCGGCGCCGGCGCCATCCCGCCGCCACCTCAGAAACTGGCACGCCGTGGCGTAGCGTTTAGGGACAGATCCGAAATACATCGCTCCAGAAGGGAGCCCGAGACAAGGAAATCCATATGACCACGACCACCGAAATTGCAACCGACTGGCCCGGCCGCCTGCGGGCCGCGCGACTGGCCGCCGGCTGGACCACGCGGGACCTGACGGAAGCGTCCGGCGTGTCCTCGTCGACGATCAACCAGATCGAGCACGGCTATCAGGGATCGCCCAAGAGCCGGGACAAGATCGCGGCCGCGCTCGGCTTCGAGTCGACGGCCGACCTGTTCCCGCCGGCGCGACCACTGCCGGCCAACTGACCACAGAGAGGAGGCAATCGAGCCTCACCAATGCTGCGGCCCGACATGTGCCGGGCCGCGATCGGAGAACTATTTCCATGAATGACGCTACAGACCACCTCGCCAACAATTCGCCCCTTCTGGCGCCGCCCAGCGGGCGCTACATCGTCGCCAAGGCGACGCCCGTCGACCCCATCGCGCTCGGCTTCGAGCACGCCGAAACCCTGCTTCGGCTGACGCCTCACGACCGCGAGCGCGCGGAAGCGATCACCGCTCAGCGTGTCGCCGTCGACATGCCGTTGCAGGAGGTCGACGAGCAGACTGCCTCGAGCTGGAGCCCGGTCGATCTCGGCCCGATTCTCGCCGGCGATCCGACGGCGCTCGAGCCGGCGCCCGTATTCCTCGAGCGCGAGGACGGCGAGCATCTGATCTATGCCGGCAAGGTGCACCTTGTGAGCGGCCGACCGGAGGCGTCGAAGGGGTGGCTAGCCATGGCGGCGAGCGCTGAGCGCTTGCGGGCCGGCGAGCACGTCCTATACGTCGACTTCGAGGACGGGCCGGCCGTTGCCGTCGAACGGATGCTCGCGCTCGGCGCCGCGTCGGCGGATATCGCGGAGCGCTTCCACTACGTCCGCCCGTCCGAAGCGTTCGACGAGCGCGGCCGTCAGGCGCTCGAGGGGCTAATCGTCGAGCACGCCCCGACCCTTGCGGTGCTGGACGGGCTCACCGACGCGCTCGGCCTCGAGGGGCTGTCGACCGACAGCAACGACGAGGTGTCGAAGTGGATGCGCGACCTCCCCGAAGCGCTCAAGCGTCGCGGGGTTGCCGTGCTGCTCATCACCCACCAGGCGAAGGCGGCCACGCACTCGGACCCGAACGCGCTCGGCGCTATGGCCTCCCTGCGGCGCTCGGACGTCCATTACCGCCTCGTGGCCGAGAAGGCGTTCGGCCGCGGACTGACCGGCCGTGTGAAGGTGTCCGAGCGCAAGGATCGCCCCGGCCACGTGAAGCCGCTCGCCGGCAACGGCGGCCACGTCGCCGACATGGTCGGCGTGTCCGAGGACGGGCGCATGTCGATCACGCTCGAGGTGCCCAGCGTCGCGGGGTTCCAGCCGACGGAGCTGCGCCGGCAGATCAGCGAGGCCATCGTCGACAATCCCGGCATGACGGTCCGCGCGGTCCGGGCCCTGCCCGGCCGAAACGCGTACAAGACGGACGCGATCGAATACCTGATCGGCGAGGGGTTCGTCGAGGTCCGCGCCGAGGGCGCCGCCAGGCGTCATTACAGCGTGCGGCCGTACACCGAGCAGGCGGCCGAGGTCGCCGCCGATCAGGGGTTGCCGGTCGCCTGACGGCAAGCGTGCCCATCCGTGCCCATGTCGATGGGCACGCTTCCCCGACCGTGCCCATCCCTATTGGGCACGGATGGGCACATGGGCACGGTCGGCTGTGAACCCGCCTATAGAGCCAAAAACCGGCGAATCGCGATGGGCACGCTTCGAACCGGCCGGCATCATCCGCTAGAGACCGTGCCCATCCCTTCCGACACAATGTGTCGGAAGGGGCACGCTCGCGAAGCCGCGGACGCCAAATTCTAAGTACGCGGCCGATCGCCGAACCAGGCTTGGACCGCTCCGAGGAACGTTCCGAACTGAACCGCTTGAACCGCGCCGCGTCGGGTTCGCTCGGCCGCTTCCTCGCCGGTCGGACCAACGCCGTCGTCCAGTTTGTACAGGTCCATTGAGCTCTTGAAATCAACCAGCCATTTCTCATACGACGTCACGATCGGATGCTCGAGACCGAGGCGCACACTCAAACGCTCCCCGTTTGAATGACCTTTGGTCAGGGCGCCAACCAGGGCGGAGTAGGTCTCTGAGTTCAGGCTCGGAATGTTGATCTCGAGCATTGACTCTCTAGTTCCCGCAGCCTCCTCGTCTTTCCCATCACGCTCGAGATCGGCGACTTGCTTCATGGTGACCTCGAACGTAGTTACCTGCGCGACGTGCTTGGACCCGAGGTCTCGGATCAGGTAGGCGTGCTCCATGACGTCGGTGACCGTCGTCTTGATCTCGTCGCGCTCGCGCATTTCCCGGTCGTGAGCGAGCTGCTCCCGGAGCCGCACGTTCTCAGCGTCCAGCTGCATGCCGAGGCGCTCGGATTCGGCGTCCAGCTGCCGCCCCTGCCGCCTGTTCGCCTGCCTCGCAGCAAACATCGCGCCAAAAACCGCGGCGACGATGATGGCCGCCGGGCCTAGGACTTCAACGAGCGGAAACCCGCCGCCAGTCAGTTCGACCTGGATCGCCCCCATGGGAGCCATTCTGGCCCAGCCGTCGGCGGCGAGCCGAGAGCTAGGTCGCTTCGAGCGTCAGCACGTGCGCGGCAAGAGTTGCGTTGTATGCCTCGCCGTCTTCTCCGTGGTGCACACGCCGATGACAGGTTGGGCAGATACCGGCCGCCGAGTCCGGGCGCCCCGGTCCGCCATCGCTCAGCCGGTTGACGTGGTGAACCTCGAGGTAGGGCCGCCCTGCCGTGGTCGTGAAGGGCGCCGGCTGATTGCACGCCTCGCAGGTGCCGTCCGCCCGTGCTCGGATGTAGTTGACCAGGGCGCGGCTGCGCTTGCGGACCTTGCGGTGAGCGTCGGCCGGCTCAGCTTCCTCAGTCGGGTCGGACTTCGCCAGGCTGCGCAGGCCTTCCAGCGAGCTCGGCAGTTCGTCAGGCTCGGACTCGGGCTCTGCGTCGGGCTCGTCGATCGGGACAAGCTGAAACACAATCGCCTCGCGGACCTCGCCATCGCCGTCGGTTTCCTGCACCAGCTCGTACCCGGCGCAGAGCATCTCGCCGTAGTAGCGCAGGAACCCGGCGCCTGCGTGCTCGAACATGTGCAATTCCTTGCCGGCGCCCGAGTGATTCAGGATCGCGGCATTCCCAGCCTTGAAGGTCATGTCGCCGGATTGACCCTCGCCGTAGTAGTGGAACACGCCGGCGCTGTCCCAGCGGTCGCGGTATCCGTGCTGCTCGCCCGACTCGCCGGTCACGATGAGGACCATCGGGTGCTCGGCGGGCGTGATGATCCCGCGTCGCCGCTGACCGGCGTACGGGCCGTGGATGTCCTGCTCCCGGTTGTACCGCCGGCCGACCTCGAACCTCATGGGCCGAGTGTAGATCGCACGACAGGATGCGTCGGAGAGGGGGCAACTTCGAGCACTTCACCACCAAGGTGCCTGTTTGCAGGAAAGAGTCGCGAGAAACGGCAAATTTCCAGGGCAATTGCGCCGCAGACGACTGCATGAAGTCTCCGCAAAATGCGGAAATCTGCCTAGCCGCGACGAAGATCGGACCTTGTTACGTCCGACTTCCTCGCAACTATCTGGCATTACCGGGGCACCCCGATGAACTAGGGCGAATCTCAGTCTCTAGGAGTCGGGGCCGTACGGAAGGCCGAATGGCCTATACGTCAGGTGTGAGAGCTGCCCCGGCCTAAGCTTCGCCCGGCCGCCAGGAAACCCTACTGGCGGCCGTTGCGCTTGGAGGGCGGCTCGGCGTCGTCGCTGCGTGACAGAGTCATATCCGCTGGCCTCCTGGTGCTGCTCGCTTCATCCGGTGGTTGGAGGGTTGTTCTTGTGCCTACTTGCACATGCGCAACCCGATGACGAGGAAGGTAGACACGGCGGCGGACGCAAAAACGTGACACCCCGGTGTCGGTGGCCAACTGGCGCGCGTGCGATTGCGACTGGCGCGCGAGACCGCTCAACGGCCTTCCGCATTCTCAAGCCGCTGGCGCACCTTGTCCGGGAACAGCTCGCCTAGGTTACGAATTTGGGGTTCCTCGCCGGTGATTGCGCGAGACGCGTTGACCGCTTGCACCTCGAGAGCTCCAATCTGTCTCTGGGCATCGTCGATGTCCCCAGCCTCCCGGCGTATCTGGTTGAAGGTCTGGTGAACGATGAACTTGCGCGCCTTGTTCGGCAGTCTCTCGTCGATCGCGAGGTTCGCCATCCGCAGAGTGAGCGTGCCGATACGGCCCTTGCCGGCGGTTATCTGGCGGTTGAGAGCAGCCTCCTGCCGCAGCACCCGCGACGTAGTCCGCGCATCGAACCGCTGCTTTCGCAACGTTTCGGCATCGCTGACCGCGTTGCCGAGCGACCAGGCAATCACCCCGATCAGCAGGACGGTGCCCCCGCCGGCGACCCAGAGCATCCATTTATTCGGGGCGAGTACGCCTCGCCTATGGGCACGCACCACCCAGGGAAAAGCGACGGCGCCTACCACGAGTGCCATTCCCCCAACCAGCACAATCGCCACATACCACTGCGTCTCATCGGTCCCTGCCCCGGTGATCAGATTGACGATTGCGAAGCCCTCAGCTGAGATCGTCGCCACCCCGCCGATCAGAATTAGCCACGTGATGGTGCCGTGCACCTCGCGAAAGTTGCGAGTCCGGGGTGGCCGCATCCGCTCGAGTAGGACACCGCCAAGCAGCAGCAGCGGGATCAGCGTTGCTGCAACCTCGTAGAACGCCTGCTCGTTGCTGGCCGGGAACTGCGGCATCCGTCGATCGTTGCAGTGCGGTCGGTCGGCCCTTGCCGCTGCTTGTGGCCGTCGCCCGAGCCGGTCTGAAATGGCGCCAAGTCGGCCTTCTACCCAGATTCTATGCCCCATGTCTACGTTGACGGACGGGCGAAAATAGGGGTGAACCCGTCCCTATTTCTCGGAGGTTTACCGCGTGGCCGAAGCCGCAAAATCAACTGGAACCAGCCCCCCTGAGCGGTGGCTGGATAAGCAAGACATCGCCGAGCACTTCGCCTGCGGCGTCCGCTGGATCGAGGCACGTCTGGGCGAGGGGCTACCGTCGGCCATGATCGCCGGCCGCCGCAAATTCAAGCTCAGCGAGGTTGAAGATTGGCTTTGCCGGGAGGGCCACATTCAACGGGAGCCGGCATGATTCTCAAGCGGAAAACGTCGAAGGGGAAACCGCGATACGGCGTCAGGGTCGACCGGCCAGGTGGCCGACAGGAATGGATCGGAACCTTCGCGACGATCGCCGAGGCCCGAGCTGCGGAGCGCCGCGCCGGCGACCGTCCAGGTTCGAGTCGCATGACCGCCGACAAGTACGTCGCGCATTTCCTCGAGGGCTACCGGGAGCGCGTGAAGGGGTCGAGCTACGACCATGCCGTCTCGGCGCTGGGTGGCTTCGCCGATGACCATCGCGGCTTGCCGCTGGCTCGCATCACTCGGACGGACGCTGAGAAATGGGCGCGCGAGAATCGCTGGCGCGTGCCGACCGTCATCACCGTGATGAACGCCGCTGTCGACGCCGAGCTGATCGAGCGGAACCCATTCCGCGGGCTCGCTGTCAAGGGCCAGGGTCGCAAGCGAATCACACCGCTATCCGTCGAGGAGGTTGACGCGCTTGCGACCGCCGCCGAGAAAGAGGCGCCGACGCTGGGGCCGCTTGTCCTGTTCCTCGCGTACTCGGGCGTTCGCGTCGGAGAGGCCTACGCGCTCGAGTGGTCCGACGTCGACTTCGAAGCAGCTCGCGTCACCGTCGAGCGCCGCGTCTACAAGGGCCAGCTTGACCTGCCGAAAGGCAATCGGACGCGGTCGATCTCGCTGATCCCCGCGGCGCGGTCCGCGCTCTTGTCGATCCCCGGTCCGCGGGACGGGCTGATCTTCCGCAACAAACGCGGCGATCGGCTCAGCCAAACATCGATGGCGTGGTACTGGAAGTCGATCGCGACGGCAGTCGACCGGAAGGTGACGCCCCACGAGCTGCGGCACTTCGCGGCCCATCACCTCTACGTCGAGGTTGGCCTGCCTGATCGGGTCGTCGCCGCGCAGCTCGGCCACGACGACGGCGGCAAGCTGATCCGCGACCTATATGGGCACGGCGATGTCGGCGCGCTGGACGAAATCGACGCCGCGTTCGCCAACGTGATTCCGCTGCGGAAGGTCGTGGGGTAGTAGCAAGACCCGTAGCATCCCGGCCTCGAGTCGGCTGGCTGTCTCAAGTT
>Ga0209023_10003022_pt1 | contig 20353 bp, 23 predicted proteins | sample LakOneMetagenome_FD_187468 | JGI IMG/M metagenome (GOLD analysis project Ga0209023, IMG submission 187468) | Freshwater and sediment microbial communities from Lake Erie, Canada (SPAdes) (version 2) | ecosystem: Environmental > Aquatic > Freshwater > Lentic | place: Lake Erie, Canada...
AATACGGATCGGCCGACGGCGCGGCCTGCGCGAGCCGCACGGTAGAGGACGCGGTCTGCGCCTGCGCAGTCGTCCCCCCGAGCGAAAGCCCGGCAAAAGCCGCCAGAACTGCAACCGTCACAAACCGTGTCATATCGCCCACCCGAACCTGATCCTGGGCCGTACGGTCTCCGATTGGCGCGCCGAGGTCAACTGTTGCAAGGCCGTACCGACGACCGGGAACACGCTCCTGTTATCTGCGCATGATCCTGTTCGGAAAACCGGATGCCACTTTTCCGGGATCATGCGCTAAAACCTGCCACATGTGGACCGAAGCAAAAGCCCCCTCGCTCGCCGAAATGGAAGCCATGGCGCACGAGGTGTTCGAGCGCCTGCCAAAGGACTTTCGCACCCTGTGCGAGGGCGTGATCCTGCGCGTCGACGATTTTCCGACCGACGAGGTGCTGGACGAGATGCAGGCGCAGTCCGAATTCGACCTGCTCGGCCTGTTTCAGGGCACCGGCCTGCCGCAACAGAGCCATGGCGACATCGCCCGCCTGCCCAACATGATCTGGCTGTATCGCCGGCCGATCCTCGATTACTGGGCCGAGCACGAGGAAACGCTCGGCCATATCGTCCGCCACGTCCTGATTCACGAGATCGGGCACCATTTCGGCCTCTCGGACGCCGATATGGAGGCGATCGAGGCTTCCGCAGGCTAGGCCATAGCGTTTTCAAGCGAAGTGGCGACCGGTTCGCGTCCGGAAAACGCGTCAGACAAGGCAAACATGCGGAAATTGACCTTTTGCCAAGGCCCTATCCGGTATAAATCACCCCCTATCCCTCATTCAGACCGGGAAGCGATCGATGGAAAAGTTCACTACACTGGAAGGCGTCGCGGCGCCGTTGAAGATCATCAATGTCGACACCGACATGATCATTCCGAAGCAGTACCTGAAGACCATCAAGCGCACCGGCCTTGGCAAGGGGCTTTTCTCCGAGCAGCGCTACAAGGATGACGGCAGCGAGAATCCCGATTTCATTCTCAACAAGCCCGCCTACCGCAATGCCAAGGTGCTGGTTGCCGGCGACAATTTCGGCTGCGGCTCGAGCCGGGAGCACGCGCCGTGGGCGCTGCTCGATTTTGGCATCCGCTGCGTGATCTCGACCTCGTTCGGCGACATCTTCTACAACAACTGCTTCAAGAACGGCGTGCTGCCGATCCGCGTTTCCCAGGAAGACCTCGACAAGCTGTTCGACGACGCCGATCGCGGCTCCAACGCGACGCTGTCGATCGATCTGGCCAAGCAGGAAATCCGCGGCCCCGACGGCGGCACGGTGAAGTTCGAGATCGACCCGTTCCGCAAGCATTGCCTGCTCAACGGCCTCGACGACATCGGGCTGACGATGGAGAAGAAGACCTCGATCGACAGCTACGAAGCCAAGGCGAAAAAAGAACGCGCCTGGGCCTGATCCTGCAATAGCCCCGTTCCGATGTATCGGAACAGGGCTCTATTCTTTTGAGGCGGCGCAGATGCGTCCTGACGTCGTCACTTTCTGGCATGGTCCGCTAGACCTGCTGCGGCTGACCTGCCTGCGATCGCAGGTAGCCGCCGGGCACAAGGTCACCGTCTACAGCTTCGACCCGATTCCCGGCCTGCCCGACGGCATCGGCAATGCCGAGGCCGAAGCGATCCTGCCGCATTCGTTTTCAGAGCGGTTGCGTCCGCCCGAGCCCGACGGAAGCTGGCGCGACTGGACCATTCTGCAGTTCAGCGACTTCTTTCGCATGCGGCTGATGGCGGAGAGCGCCGGCCTCTGGCTCGACGCCGACGTGCTGCTGCTGAGGCCGATCGAGATCGATCCCGCCAAACCCTATTTCGCCTGGGAACGCGGCCGCATGCTCGGCAACTCCGTGCTGTATCTGCCGCCGGACGATCCCATCGTGCGCGCGTTCGAAGGCCTGATCGAACAGGAGGACCTGGCGCCGGACTGGCTGGCGCTGCGCCACCGCGTGACGTTCCTGCTGCGGCAATTGAGCGGCCGTTCGAACCGCCTGACCGACACCAGGATCGCGATGTACGGGCCGGCCGCGCTGACCGCGCTGGCGCGCCGCGAACGCGAAATTCAATACGCGCTGCCGCAGAAATCGTTTTACGAAGTGCATTCCGAGCCGAAGCGGTTTTTCGAACCGGCGAATTTCCAGACCCTGCTCTCCGACCCCGATATCATCGGCCTGCATCTGTCGCCCAAGGGCCGCGCCAAGCAGCCGCCGATATCCGGCAGCATGTTCGCCTGGGCCGCGGAGAAGTTTGCGTAAAGCACGAGACGGCTGAGGGGTCTGTCTCCGCGGAAAAGGTTGATCCAGCGCAACGACGATCGGCGCTGTCTGGGGTCATCTAGGCCAAATCCTGCTGCCAGCGGAGTGTCCGATGACCGTCCAAGAGCATCCTTATCCCCGGGTCGAAATGCTGATCGATACCTTTGGCGACTGGTTGAAGCACCGGCGCGAGCTGAAGGAAATGCGCGAAATGGACGTGGCCAATTTTGGCCGCATCGCCAACGAATTGCGGATGTCTTCGGCCGAACTGGAAGCGCTGGTCCGTCAGGGGCCTCACGCCGCCGACGAACTGCCGAAAATGCTGAAAGCACTCGGGGTCGACCAGGAAATTCTCGCCCGTACCGAGCCGCTGGTGCTGCGCGACATGGAGCGCGTCTGCGCCCTGTGCAGCTCGAAGCACCGCTGCAACCGCGATCTCGCCGACGGCACGGCGCCCGCGCATTACGACGAGTATTGCGGCAACGCCCCGACCATCGACGGTCTCGGCCCGCTGGCGAAATGAAATGACGCGCTCGACCTGGCTGCATATTGTGATCGCGGTCGCCTGCGCGATCGCGGTGCTGGTGTTCGTGCGCCTGCACAATGCGGGCGGCGCCACGCGGCCGGAGGACAGCGCCGCGAGCGGGCATCGCCTCGCCGAAGCCTGGTGCCAGAACTGCCATGCCATCGAGCGCGCGATCGCAGGCACCCGGGGCGGCGCGCCCGATTTCGCAGCCATCGCCAACCGGTCGTCGACCACGGCGCTATCGCTGAAGGTGTTCTTCCGGACCAGCCATTACCGGATGCCCAACCTGATCATCGAGCCCGATCAGGCCGAAGATCTCGCCAACTACATTCTCAGCCTGAAAAAACCCTAGCTTCCCATCGCCGCGATCGCGTCTGCGATCGCGATCGTGCGCTTCGCCATGTCGGCATGCAGCCGCTCCACCATCCGCCCGTCGAGCTGGATCGCGCCGCGTGAGGCGTTTTCGGGCTTGGCAAATGCCGCGATGATCTTGCGCGCTTCGGCGACCTCTTCGGCCGGCGGCGTGAAGATTGCGTTGCAGGCGTCGATGTGGCTCGGATGGATCAGCGTCTTGCCGTCGAAGCCGAGGTCGCGGCCTTGCGCGCATTCGGCGGCGAAGCCGTCGATGTTGGCGATGTCGCTGTAGGGACCATCGAGAATTTCGAGCCCGTGCGCGCGTGTCGCGAGAATACAGTGGGTGATCATCGGGATCATCGCGGCGCGGCCCGGCGCCATCCGGATCCGGGTCTCCCGCGAAATATCATTCGGCCCGAACACGAAGCCGGCGAGACGTATCTCCGAATCCTTGCCCGCAGCCGCGAGCTTGTCGGCGTCCAGCACCGCGCGCGCGGTCTCGATCATGGCCCAGACCCGGATCGAGGCATCGGCGTTGATGTCGCTGAGACGATCGGCGATGGCGTTGAGATCGGCGACGGTGGAGACTTTGGGAACCAGGATGCCGTCCGGCTTCGCCTTGCCGGCCATGCCGACGTCGTCGACCCACCACGGCGTATCGAGGCTGTTGATACGGATCAGGATCTCGCGCTTGCCGAACCCGCCGGCGGCGACTGACTTGGCGATCTGATCCCGGGCGGCGGCCTTGGCGTCCGGCGCCACGGAATCCTCGAGGTCCAGAATGATGCCGTCGGCCGGCAGCGTGCGCGCCTTTTCCAGCGCTCGCGCGTTGGACCCCGGCATGAACAACAGGCTGCGGCGCGGACGGGTCATGGGCGGGTTCCTCGAAATCTCTTGCGGAAACCCACGCCCTAACACTTCGGAAGGCGCGCCGGAAGCCTTGTTCCCAGCATCGGTCTATGGTTAGGCAAGGCCAATCGAGGGCACACGCATGATCAAGTTTCCCAAGCATCTCATCGAAGGTTACCGGACCTTTGCCTCCCAGCGGCTGCCGACCGAGCAGACCCGCTACCGGGAACTTTCCGAAATCGGCCAGTCGCCCGCCGTCATGCTGATCGGCTGCAGCGATTCCCGGGTGTCGCCGGAAGTGATCTTCGATGCCGGCCCCGGCGAACTGTTCGTGGTGCGCAACGTCGCCAACCTGGTGCCGGTGTTTCAGCCCGACGGCGGCGCGCACGGCGTCTCCGCGGCGCTGGAATATGCGGTGCAGGTATTGAAGATCAAGCACATCGTCGTGATGGGCCATGCCCAGTGCGGCGGCATCAAGGCCTTCATCGACGACATCGATCCGCTGTCGCCAGGCGACTTCATCGGCAGATGGATGGCGATGTTCATCAAGCCCGGCGAGAAGGTCAGCCAGCGCGAGCGGGAGAGCCGGCAGGAATTCACGACCCGGATCGAGAAGGCCGCCGTGTTCCGCAGCCTCGAAAACCTGATGACGTTCCCGTTCGTGCGCAACGCCGTCGAACGCGGCGACATGATGCTCCACGGCGCCTATTTCGGCGTCGCCGAAGGCTCGCTGTTCGTGCTCGATCGGGAGACCAAGGAATTCCGCAGCGTGAAGGAGATGGCGAGCTAACGCCCTACTCCCCGCCGTGGTCGCCGCCGCTCCAGCGGTCCGACATCGCCAGCATGAAGGCCGAGATCACGAACACCAGGTGGACGCCGACCAGCCAGGCGAGCTTGCTCGGTTCGAACACGGTGTCGATGTTCATGAACGCCTTCAGCACCTGGATCGCCGAGATCGCGACGATCGAGGCCATCAGTTTTTGCTTCAGGCCGCCGAAATTGATCTTGGTCATCCAGTCCGGCCAGTCGGGATGGCCGCCGGGATCGATCTTCGAAACGAAGTTCTCGTAGCCGGAAAACACCACGATCAGGATCAGGTTGCCGGTCAGCGAGAGATCAATCAGGCTCAGCGCACCGAGGATGATGTCGCTTTCCTTCGAGCCCGGCGCGTGGACGACGAACTCGTACAACACCATGCAGAACTTCAACAGCAGCACCGCGAGGCTGACGACGAGGCCGAAATAGAACGGCGCCATCAGCCAGCGGCTGTTGAACAGCAGCCCCTCGAAGGCGTTCTCGACGCGCTTGAAATGCGGATTCGGCTTGTAAGGCGCCGGCTGTTCCGTCATGGCCGTTTCAGCCTCCGCTACGCCCTTGCTCACGCCGTCTTACGCCGCTTTCTACGCTGCTTTTTTCTTGGCGCTGATCAGCTTGCGGTTGATCAGGCATTCGGCGATCTGGATCGCGTTCAGCGCGGCGCCCTTGCGCAGGTTGTCGGAGACGCACCACAGCGACAGGCCGTTCTCGACCGTATTATCTTCCCGGATGCGGCTGATGTAGGTCGCGTCCTCGCCGGCAGCTTCATACGGCGTGACGTAACCGCCGGGTTCGTGCTTGTCGATGACGAGGCAACCCGGCGCATTGCGCAGGATGTTGCGGGCCTCGTCGGCGGTGATCGGATTGGCGAACTCGATATTGACGGCTTCGGAGTGGCCGACGAACACGGGCACGCGGACGCAGGTCGCGGTCAGCCTGATTTTGGGATCAAGAATCTTCTTGGTCTCCATCATCATCTTCCACTCTTCCTTGGTGTAGCCATCCTCCATGAACACGTCGATCTCGGGGATGACGTTGAAGGCGATACGCTTCGGGAATTTCTTGTTGATGAGTTCGCTGTTGGTGTAGACGGCCTTGGTCTGCGTGAACAATTCGTCCATCGCATCCTTGCCGGCGCCCGAAACCGACTGATAGGTCGCGACCACGACGCGGGTGATCTGGGCCTTGTCGTGCAGCGGCTTCAGCGCCACGACGAGTTGCGCGGTCGAGCAGTTCGGGTTGGCGATGATGTTCTTCTTGGTGAAGCCCGCGCACGCATCGGCGTTCACTTCCGGCACGATCAGCGGCACGTCCGGGTCCATCCGCCACGCCGATGAGTTGTCGATCACGACGCAGCCTGCGGCGCCGATCTTCGGCGACCATTCCTTCGACACCGAACCGCCGGCCGACATCAGGCAGATGTCGACGTCGGAGAAATCGTAGTGCTCGAGCGCTTTGACCTTCAGGGTGCGATCGCCGTAGGAGACCTCGACGCCGACGCTGCGGCGTGAAGCCAGCACCACGACCTCGTCGGCGGGGAATTTGCGCTCGTCCAGGATGTTGAGCATTTCGCGCCCGACATTGCCGGTCGCACCGACCACCGCGACTTTGTAACCCATCGTTCACTCTCCGAAGAAAAATGCTTGCCCGCCGCCCGAAGCGGAAAGGGAAGAGGCAGCGCTTCTATGCGAGAAATGCCCATAAGACAACGTTTTACCGTGCGTTTGGGCGTTTGATGCATTCGTTTCCGGCCAATTCGGCCACACCCAATTATACGACAAGAATCCATCCCGTGCTGTCGAGCTTCGTCGACGAAGTCTGCGGCACGGTGGCTCGGCTATGCGCCTATGTGATGATGCTGGCGCTGATGGCGCTCGGCGGTATCGCGCTGTGGCAGCAGTTGCCCGAAGCTACCGCGATGGCGCCCCAGGTCAGGGATGGCTGGGCGGTGGCCACGCGCTCGGCGCCGGCCTTTGCCGTGAGCCAGTTCATTTTCCCAGGTAAAACAGAGGTTTACCAGATTTCCCGGCACCCGGAGGGCGGTCGCAAGGATGCCTTCCACTGGAGCGCCGACGGCAAACCGGTCGCGGAGCTCGAACTCTATCGACCCGGCGACGAGCACCAGGCCGTCCCGGCTGCGGCCGATATCGCCGCGCGGATGGACCCGGACGGCGCGCTGGCACTGGAAGCCGCAGGGGCCATCGACAGCAAATTCGGCCCGGTGACGCTGCTTCGGCTGGTCGGCGGTGCCGACGACGCCCATGCCTGCCTCGGCTTCCTGAAACGCTTCGACGATCCCAGTCTCCGCATTTCAGGCTGGTCCTGCCAGGGCGAAAACCTCCCTGCCCGCCGCGCCGCCATCGGTTGCATGCTGAACCGCCTGATGCTGCTCACGGCCGGAAACGAGCCCCGGCTGGCCGAACTGTTTGCCCATGCCGAACTGCGGCGCAGCGACTGCACCGCCTCGGCGCCGGCACTGTCGGCGGACTGGCTGACCGGCTCCGACAACCCGCGGCTGCGCGGCGCGCTCTAGGATGTCGTTCCGGGGCGGCGCGAAGCGACGAACCCGGAAGTTCGAGATTCAGGCGCCACATCTCGGACTTCCGGGTTCGATGCTATCGCATCGCCCCGGAATGACGGCCCCCGGCAATTGTGGCGACATCCGGCCAAGACACTGGTTTTCATGAAACTTTTTCGCTTTTGGCTGCATTATTGTAAGCCGGTGTGGCGCAATTGACCTAGCGACGCCATGTCTGGGGCGGCTACAATGGTGGCAACCAGACGTGACGATCCGCCGGCCCGCGCGGGTTGACCAGGACGAGGATGTAATGACCGCGAAATTCACCGCTGCGAGCAAGCTCGCGATGCTGCTTGCTGCTGCCGCCCTCGTCGCCGTCAGTGCGACCTCCGCCGGCGCCCAGTCGCGTCCGAAATACGACAGGGACGGCCGCATCGTTTACGGGCCGCAAGGTCCGAACCGGGTTTACCAGCAGGGCCCGCGCACCCGCGTCTACGTCACCACCCGCTCCTGGCTCGACGCCGGCACCGAAGTGCTGCCGGGCGACCGCAAGTTCCAGGACTATGCCTTCCCGCCGGAGCTCGGCTATCCCTCGTTCGCGCGCGAAAACAACAACCGCCCGATCGACCGCCAGCCGCTCAATCCGCCCGCCGATCTCGGCGGCTATCCGCAGCGCTTCCCGCTGTATTGATCGCGACTACTGTTCAAGAAAAAAGCCCGGTCTCGCGACCGGGCTTTTTTATGCGCCTGGACTGGTGGGCATGCTTCGCTTTGCCCACCCTGCGCCGTTCGCCGCGCTCTACGCGTGCAGCTTCTGCAATTCCTTCAAAATCGCTTCGCCCATCTGCGTGGTGCTGGCGGCCATCGTTCCTTCCGACTTGATGTCGGCGGTGCGCAGCCCGCTCGCCAGCACGGCGGCGATCGCCGCTTCGATCTTGTCGGCCAGCGCCCCCATGTCGAACGAATAGCGCAGCGCCATCGCGAACGAAGAGATCATCGCGATCGGATTGGCAAGGCCCTTGCCCGCGATGTCGGGCGCCGAACCGTGCACCGGCTCGAACAGCGAGCGGCGCTTCTTGGTCTTGGCGTCGATTTCACCAAGGGAGGCCGAGGGCAGCATGCCGAGCGAACCGGTCAGCATCGCCGCGATATCCGACAGCATGTCGCCGAACAAATTGTCGGTGACGATGACGTCGAACTGCTTGGGCGCCTTCACCAGGTTCATGCCGCCGGAATCGGCGAGCTGATGCTCCAGCGTGACGTCCTTGTATTCGCGCTGATGGACCTGCGTCACCACCTCGTTCCAGAGCACGCCCGACTTCATGACGTTGCGCTTTTCCATCGAGGTCAGCTTGTTGCGGCGCTTGCGGGCCAGATCGAACGCGACACGCGCGATGCGCTCGATCTCGTAGGTGTCGTAGACCTGGGTGTCGATGGCGCGCTTCTGGCCGTTGCCGAGATCGGTGATGGTCTTCGGCTCGCCGAAATAGACGCCGCCGGTGAGCTCGCGCACGATCATGATGTCGAGGCCTTCGACGATCTCGCGCTTCAGGCTGGAGGCCTCCGCCAGCGCCGGGTAGCACACCGCCGGACGCAGGTTGGCGAACAGGCCGAGATCCTTGCGCAGCCGCAGCAGCCCGGCTTCGGGGCGCACGTCGTAAGGCACAGCATCCCACTTCGGACCGCCGACCGCGCCGAAGATCACGGCGTCGGCGGCGGTGGCCTTGGCCATGTCGCCCTCGCTGATCGACACTTTGTGCGCGTCATAGGCGGAGCCGCCGACCAGCCCCTGCTCGGTCTCGAACTTCGCGATGCCCGACGCGTTGATCCAGTCGATCAGGCGCTTCACCTCGCCCATCACTTCGGGGCCGATGCCGTCGCCGGGGAGAAGCAGCAGTTTATGGGTCGCCATGATCAGTTACCTCAGGATGTTTGCTTGTCATTGCCCGGCTTGACCCGGCAATCCATCATTTTTCGAAGGGGATGGATGCCCGGGTCAGGCCCGGGCATGACGGCACAGGGAAATTCGCGCCGGAGTGCTAAAACGCCCAAAGGCGATTGGCAACCCGCTTTGGACAGGCGACAATCCGGTACCAATCCCGGCCAAGCCCGCCCCAAGACGGACGCCTGACGATCCCATGACCTCAGCGGTACTTTTCGCCTTCGCTTCCGCCATTTTCCTCGGCGCGGGCGTGGTCACGGCGCAGCGGGGATTGCGGACGATCGAACCGCTGTCGGGGGCCGCGATCAGCGTTCCCTCCTTCACCCTGCTGTTCCTGCTGCTGTCGCCGCTGATCCTGCGCCACGAGCCGGTGGTCTGGCAGGGGCTGCCGATCTTCATCGCGATCGGGCTGTTCTTCCCGGCCTCGCTGACCTTGCTGACCTTTGCCTCCAACCGCGCGCTGGGGCCGGTGGTCACCTCGACGCTCGGCAACCTGGCGCCGCTGTTTGCGGTGTCGCTCGCGGTGCTGCTGCTGCACGAGCCGCTGCATGTTCACCAACTCGCCGGTGCGCTGATCGCGGTGGCAGGCGCCGTCATCATCACCGTGACGCGGCCGCGCGATCTCGGTAGCTGGCGGAGCTGGGCGCTGTTGCTGCCGCTCACGAGTGCATTGGTGCGCGGCGTGGTGCCGCCGATCGTCAAGCTCGGGCTCGAAGTCTGGCCGAGCGCGCTGTGGGCCTCCCTGATCGGCTACATCATGTCGTCGCTGGTGGTGCTGACGGTGCAGCGCCTGCGCAAGGGAAGTTTTGCCGTGGAAGGAAGCCGCGAGGGCCGGCTCTGGTTTGCCATCACCGGCATCTTCAACGGGCTCAGCGCATTGTCGCTGTTTGCCGCCGTCCGCAACGGGCCGATCACCCTGGTGGCGCCGCTGGCCGCGATCTATCCGCTGGTCACGGTGGGCCTGAGCGCCATCATGCTCAAGCATATCGCGATCACGCCGAGAATCGTGGCGGGCACGGCACTGACCGTCGCAGGTGTCGCGCTGGTGCTGATCGGCTGACGATGTCGGCTTTCGGGGGTATAACGGAAGTCCCCTTTCAGGGCTGTGAGGTCCGAGTTTGACCCGGAACTGACAATCGGGACTCATCTGGGGCGCATTGGCGGTTGATGCAGATTGATCTGCATCAATATGAGGAGCGTCCAATAGGTTGTCCTGCTCAATGTTTTGCTGGCCAAACAAGCGAGCGGGAACATGAAACGGAAACAGGCAATTGCCTTCCTTTTTTTGGTCGCCTTCTTACGACCGGCGGCTGCCGATCTGATGGACGAATGCCGCGGGCACCCGTGGACAGACGTCCAGTTACGTGCGTGTGCCGAAATCATAGCAAGCCCGAGAGTTGGTTTGGATGCCAGGGCACTCGCTTATCGATACCGCGGGGATGCGCGTACCGATGCGGGAGCATTTCAGGGAGCCATTGCCGATTTCAGCGAGTCCATACGATTGAGACCAGACAATGTGCCAGCCTTCGCGGGTCGGGCCCGGGCCGAGTTTTCCATCCGAAGCTTTGCCGACGCGCTTGCTGATTATAACGAGGCCATTCGGCTTTCGCCCGCTGCCGCCAATCTCTACATCGCGCGCGGCCACGTCTATCTCTCGCAGGGCAACCCGGATGCTTCCATCCGGGATCTGACCGAGGCGATAAGGCTGGATGCAACGAGTGCGACGGCCTTCAATAATCGTGGTCTTGCGCTGCGCAAGAAGGGCGACCTCGATGGGGCAATGCAGGACTACAGCACCGCCATAGGCATCAATCCGATTTATGCATTGGCCTATGAAAACCGCGGCTACCTCCAGGAGGCCCGAGGCCAGAAAAATGCAGCCATTGCCGATTTGCGGCAAGCGCTTCTTCTCGATCCTTCCCTGGTCAGTGCGCGGAGCGCTTTGAAGCGGCTGGGAAGCTCGCAATCGATCGCAGGCGAGAGCGATAGGCGTATCCGCGAGGGACGGGCTCTGGCCGAGAGAAATTGCGGCGATTGCCACGCGATAGGCGTTGAAGGCAGAAGCGCGAACAGCAACGCGCCGAAGTTTCGCGACTTGAGTCGTCTGTATACGCTTCTAGCGCTGAGGGAACCCATTACGCGAGGCATCGCGGCGCCGCACGATCAAATGCCGCAGTTCGCGGTTTCTGACGAGCAAATCGACATGATCGTGGCCTATATCAACAGCCTTTCGGTGAGACGATAAGCAAGTCATTGCAGGCAGGCTTCCCCATCCTGTCCCTTTGTCCGCCTCGTACAGATATCCCTTGCGACCCCGAGGATGTGATTCAAAAACGAATATCAGATATCGTCGGGTATCTGGCTCAAATCCAGGGGAAATAGGGTCGCAGCAATGATGTCGCACCATGTCGCTTCTAAGGGCTTCATGTGTCGGTTGTTCACCGCCCGGCGCGGTCGCTTTCGCAGCGAAGGTGACTTATTGTTCCGGCTGGCTTGGTGGAAAAGGATCGTCTGATGCCCCAACAGTTGCGCTCGGTAGGCTACTTCACTCTGGTCAGCTCACTCCTGGTAACCGCATGCTTCGCCGTTCCAGGCAATGGTCCGACGCGGGATGCCGATCATGGTCGGACGCTGGTCGACCGTTGGTGCGTTAGCTGCCACCTTGTCGGCACCGATCAAAAACAGGCTACGACTGACGCGCCGCCGTTTTCAGCTATTGCAAAGCAACCCGGCTTCGATGACGCGAAGCTAGCATTCTTCTTGCTCGCCCCTCATCCGAAAATGCCGGACATGCAGCTGAGTCGAGACGAGGCCTCAGACATCGCGGCGTACATTGCAACGCTTAGATAGAATATCTTGGGGTCTATCTTCCGCTTCGTTGCGGAAACGCTTCTCACTGTCGCCGGCGTCGCATTGGTGCTGATCGGTTGAGTTCGCTCAGCCGGCTTGGGCCGCGCTGCCGACCGCCCATTGCACGCCGAACTTGTCGGTGAAGTTGCCGTAGTGATCGCCCCAGAACTGTTTCTTGAAGGCGACCGTGATCCGCCCGCCCGCAGACAGGGCGTCGAACAGCTTCCCGGCCGCCTCGGCGTCTTCATCCTCGATGTAAATCGCGCAACCCTTCATCGGCTCCGAATCGGCGCCGTCGGAGGCGCACAGACGAATACCCGTTCCTTCGAAACGGGAGAACAGTACTTTCTGATTCCATGATGGCCCGTCGCGCTCGGCCAGCGGCGTGCCGTCGATCCGGCGCAGTTCCACGATCTTGCCGAGGCCGCAGGCCTCGTAAAACTGCAGCGCGCTTTCGCAATCGCCCTTGAAATAGAGGAACGGGGTGGCGTGCATGCGATGGACTCCGGAATTCGCGATCGACGGCTGCAGGCAATACTATCATTGCACCGATAACAAGACACCGTTGCGAACCGGCTGCTTGCCACACGGCTTTTGCCTGTCACAATGCCGTGCCTGCCGGAGTACTCAGTGAAATCCCCCGACGCCCGCCAGCTCTACCCGCATCCCGCGCGGCTGATTCTCATTCTGTCGCTGGCGCCGACGGTGGGTCTCGGCATCGGCCGCTTCGCCTATGCGCTGGTGCTGCCCGACATGCGCGATACGCTGGCATGGTCATACTCTGCAGCCGGCTTCATGAACACGATCAATGCGGCCGGCTATCTCGCCGGCGCCCTGCTGGTCTCGCGCGTGATCCGCCGTTTCGGCCTTGCGGCGACCGCGCGATGGGGGACGCTGGCCTGCGTGCTCTCGCTGGCCCTGTGCGCGCTGTCGGGCAATTTCTACGTTTTGAGTTTCGCGCGGCTGCTGGCCGGTGTCGGCGCCGCAGGCGGATTCGTCGGCGGCGGCGCGCTGGCGGCGACCATCGCGCAATCCCGGCCCGACCGTGCGAATTTTCTCCTCAGCCTGTTCTATGCCGGACCGGGCATCGGCATCCTCGCCTCGGGCCTTGCAGCACCCTTCGTGCTGCAGGCGTTCGGGCCCGGCTCGTGGTGGATCGTGTGGTGGGCGATGACGTTGCTCGCGGCGATCATGACGGTGCCGCTGTTGCTGGCGCCGCTGCATGCCGGCCCCGCCGGCGCCGCTTCCGTTACCGCCAAATTCGCGATCGCGCCGGTCGCGATCTACCTCGCCGGCTACTTCCTGTTCGGCGCCGGCTACATCGCCTACATGACCTTCATGATCGCCTATGTCCGCGACGCCGGCGGCGGCGCTTTGGCACAGAGTGCGTTCTGGAGCCTGATCGGACTGAGCGCTTTCGCCACGCCGTGGGTGTGGCGGCGCGTGCTGGCGCTCGATCGCGGCGGCCTCACCACCACCATCATCCTCGGCGTCAACGCGGTCGGCGCGGCAATGCCGATCTTCGGCCAGTCAATTTGGCTGCTGGCGCTGTCGGCGCTGGTGTTCGGGATCGCGTTCTTTGCCGTGGTCGGCTCCACCACCGCCTTTGTCCGAATGAACTATCCGCCGTCCGGATGGCCGGTCGGCATTGCCGCGATGACGATCGCCTTCGGCATCGGCCAGACGCTCGGGCCGATCGTGGTCGGCGCGATCACGGATGCGGTCGGCAATCTGTCGGTGGCGCTGAACGTGTCGGCGGCGATGCTGGCGCTGGGCGCGGTGCTGTCGGCGTTTCAGAGGAAGTTGGTGGCGAGTCAGTAATAGCGCTCGTCATTCCGGGATGGTCCGAAGGACCAGACCTCAGATGCGCAACTGCGCATCGGGGAAGTTCGACCTTCTCAGGTGCGCAAGTGCGCACCGTAGTTCGATGCTTCGCATCGCCCCGGAATGACGGCGAAGACGCCATCAACTCCCGCTGAACGAATTATACCCCTGGTCTTCCCAGAAGCCGCCTTTGTAGTCGTTGGTGACTTCCATCGACATCACGTATTTCGGGTTCTTGAAGCCGAGCTTGGTCGGCACGCGGATCTTCATCGGGAAACCGTAGGCGCGCGGCAGGATCTCGTCGGCGAACTTGAACGTCATCTGGGTCTGCGGGTGCAGCGCGGTCGCCATGTCCAAAGGCGAGTTATAGCCGTCCTTGTCGGCGCACTGGAACCAGACGTATTTTGCGCGGGTGTCGGCGCCGACGAGTTTAAGGAAATCGCGCAGCGGCGTGCCGGTCCAGCTTCCGATCGCGCTCCAGCCCTCGACGCAGATGTGGCGGGTGATCTGCTTGACCTGCGGCAGCTTGTACAATTCTTCCAGCGTCCACGGCTTTTTGTTGTCGACGAGCCCGCGCACTTCCAGCTTCCAGCTCTTGCCGTCGACCTCGGGCGCCTCGTCGATGTCGTAATAGGCATTGAACGGGAACGGTTTGGTGACGTCGCTTTCCGCAAACGTCGGCGCCAGCGCGTTCGGATTGAACATCCAGGCCTGCACGCCGTCATTGAACTTGGAAACCTGTTTGAGCATCTGCTCGGCGGAAAAACTGTCCGAGACGTCGCAGCCAGTCAGCAGCGTCAACGCGCCGAGGCTGGCGCCGCCGGAGATGAAGCGGCGACGGGTCAGATCCGGCATCGTCTTGACGGCATCGCGAAGCAGCAGCTTCTTGTCGACGCCGGGGATCAGAAGGTTACGCATGCGGCCCATAGTAATCTCCTCAACGACCGATGATCATCGCGCGCAGGCTCTTCGGCACCAGCACCGCGAGCACGACGTGAACCACCATGAAGGCGACGATAACAGCCATGCAGACGAAGTGAACGTAGCGCGCCACCGCATAGCCGCCGAACACCGCCGTCAGCCACTGCAGCTGCACCGGCTTCCAGATCGACAGGCCGGACAGCACGATGACGATGCCGACGACGATGATGCCGGCATAGAGCAGCTTCTGTACCGAGTTGTATTTGCTGAGGTCGTCGTGTGAGAGCTTGAATGTCAGCGCCGCCTTGGTGTCGGCGATCACGCCGCCGGGCGTGATCGGCAACAGCTTCTTGCGGAAACGGCCGGTGGCGACACCGAGCGCCAGATAGATCAGGCCGTTGACCATCAACAGCCACATCGCCGCAAAGTGCCAGAGCAGCCCACCGCCGAGCCAGCCGCCCAGCGTGATCGCCGGCGAAAACGAGAAGCCGAACAAGGGCGAGGCGTTATAGATCTGCCAGCCCGACATGATCATCAGCACCATCGCCACCGCGTTGGTCCAGTGCAGCGCGCGCACCCAGGCCGGCTGGATCACTTTCGCGGTAGTCGCCGGGGCGTGTTCGTCGCTGACTGTGAGGGTCGACATGGTTGATCCGCCAATGCAATTCGATACCGTCTTATACGCCGGGAACCGGGTTTCCGTTACTGCCATGTCGCAATCGAATCGATGCATGGCGGCTATCGAGTTCACAAAAAAGCGAGCCGGGTTGCCCCGGCTCGCCCGCCTTACACACCCCTGACCGGGACAGGGCAGGGATGCGCGGGAGTTAGGAGGCCGGCATCAGGACGGTGTCGACCACGTGGATCACGCCGTTCGACTGGTTGACGTTCGAGATCGTCACCATCGAGGAACCGCCCTTGGCGTCAACGATCATGACCTTGCCATCCGCCTTCTTGACGGTCAGTTCTTCGCCTTCGGCGGTCTTCAGCTTCATGCCGTCCTTGAGGTCGGAGGCGGCGAGCTTGCCGGGAACCACGTGGTAGGTGAGGATCTTGGTCAGGGTCGCCTTGTTCTCGGGCTTGACCAGCGTATCGACGGTGCCGGCCGGCAGCTTGCCGAAGGCGGCGTTGGTCGGCGCGAACACCGTGAACGGGCCCTTGCTTTCCAGGGTGTCGACCAGGCCGGCGGCCTTCACCGCGGCGACCAGCGTGGTGTGGTCCTTCGAATTGACGGCGTTCTGGACGATGTTCTTCGAGGGGAACATCGCGGCGCCGCCGACCATCACGGTCTTTTCCTCGGCGCTGGCCGGCGCGGTAATGGTGGCCGAAAGAGCCAGCAGGCTGAAGGCCGCGGCGGACAGAAGTGCAATACGCTTCGACATGGAATTCTCCCGATGATTGAGCTGGCCGGCGGGTATCGCCGGCAGTGAGAACAACGACGTGGTCGGTTGACCGGTTGATTTCGTCGTCGTTGGGCCGAGCTACGGGAGGTTTTTGCGACGGTTTCGGCGAATAATTTATCGTGATGTTTGAAACTAATTGCGGGGCAGGCCGTGTGTTCTTGTCGTCCCCGCGTGCGCGGGGACGACGCGTTGATAGAGCGCGGGCTAATCCCTGTTCGCCGGCGTCTGGATGAAGCCGCGATTATGCGTCGGGCTGATCAGGATCTCGTTGACGCAGACCCGCGGCGGCAGGCTGGCGACGAAGGCGATGGTGCGGCCGCAGTCTTCGGGTTGCAGCATCCTGGCCTGCTCGGCTTCCGACGGCACCACCGGGCGCAGTTTCAGGATCGGGGTTGCGACTTCGCCGGGCGAGAAGCAGCAGGCGCGCAGGCCGTTGACGCATTCGTCCATGTTGAAGGAGTGCGTCAGCGCCAGCACCGCATGCTTGGTGGTGGTGTAGGCCGGGCCCGGCATCTTCGAGACGTGACGGCCGGCCCACGACGCGACGTTGATGATGCAGCCATCCTGTTGCTTGCGCATCGTCGGCAGCACCGCGCGCATGCAGTACAGCACGCCGTTGAGATTGATCTCGACGAGCTTGTCCCAGCCTTCCAGTTCCATGTCGGCCCAGCTGCGCTTCGGCACATTGATGCCGGCGCTGTTGACGAGAAGATCGATGCGGCCGTGCTTGCTGACGATCTGGTCGGCGGCCTTGCTGACGCTGTCCTTGTTGGAGACGTCGAGCGCGACGGCCTCGGCCTTGCCGCCCTTCCTGGTGATGGCAGCAACCACGCGCTCCAGCGCGTCCTTGCGGCGCCCCGAAACCACCACGATCCAGCCATCCGCCGCCAGCGCCTCGGCTGCGGCCTCGCCGATCCCGCTGCCGCCGCCGGTCACCCAGGCCACGCGTTTCCCGTTATTTGACATGCAAACTGTCTCCGTTGCTTTGTAAAGGGCGTTTTTGCTATTGAATTATCAGGGTTGCCGCGTCCAATTGGACCGCACCCGCCCTCCGCAATGATGCATGAACGCGACCCGGAAAACCATCATGAACGCCAACCTGTTTTCTCGCCTGTTCGACAGTCTCGACAATCCGAACCGGCTCGCGATCGAAACCGCCGATGGCGGACGTATCAGCTATGGCGACCTGATCGCGCGCGCCGGGCAGATGGCGAATGTGCTGGTGTCGCGCGGCGTCAAGACCGGCGACCGCGTTGCAGCACAGACCGAAAAATCGGTGCCGGCGCTGGTGCTGTATCTCGCCACCGTGCGCGCGGGCGCGGTGTACCTGCCGCTCAACACGGCCTACACGCTGAACGAACTCGAATACTTCATCGGCGATGCCGAACCGTCACTGGTGGTGTGCGACCCCTCCAAGGCCGAAGGCATCGGCGCGATCGCCGCCAAGGTGAATGCCAGGGTCGAAACGCTCGGCGCCGACGGCAAGGGTTCGCTGACCGATGCCGCGGCGAAAGCATCGTCGGAATTCAACACGGTCGAGCGCGCCAATGACGACCTCGCCGCGATCCTCTACACGTCGGGCACCACCGGCCGCTCCAAGGGCGCGATGCTGACGCATGATAACCTGGCGTCGAACTCGTTCAGCCTGGTCGACTACTGGCGCTTCACCGACAAGGACGTGTTGATTCACGCGCTGCCAATCTATCATACCCACGGCCTGTTCGTGGCCAGCAACGTCACGCTGTTCGCGCGCGCCTCGATGATCTTTCTGCCCAGGCTCGATCCCGAATTGATGATCAAGCTGATGGCGCGTGCAACCGTGCTGATGGGCGTGCCGACCTTCTATACTCGGCTGCTGCAGAGCCCGAACCTGACGAAAGAATCCACCAAACACATGCGGCTGTTCATTTCGGGTTCGGCGCCGCTGCTGGCCGACACCCATCGCGAATGGTCGGCACGAACAGGATTCGCAATCCTCGAACGTTACGGCATGACCGAAACCAACATGAACACGTCGAACCCCTATGACGGCGACCGCGTGCCCGGCGCGGTCGGCCTGCCGCTGCCCGGCGTCTCCGTGCGCGTCACCGATCCCGAGACCGGCAAGGAAATGCTGCGCGACACCATCGGCATGATCGAGGTCAAGGGCCCGAACGTCTTCAAGGGCTACTGGCGGATGCCGGAGAAGACCAAGGCCGAGTTTCGTCCCGATGGCTTCTTCATCACCGGCGATCTCGGCAAGATCGACGACAAGGGCTATGTCCACATCCTCGGCCGCGGCAAGGACCTCGTCATCTCCGGCGGCTTCAACGTCTATCCGAAGGAAATCGAGAGCGAGATCGACGCCATGCCGGGTGTGGTCGAATCCGCCGTGATCGGCGTGCCGCATGCCGACTTCGGCGAAGGCGTCACCGCCGTGCTGGTCTGCACCAGGGACGCCGATGTCACCGAGGCCGGCGTGCTCAAGGCACTCGACGGCCGGCTCGCCAAATTCAAGATGCCGAAGCGCGTCTTCGTCGTCGACGAACTGCCGCGCAACGCCATGGGCAAGGTGCAGAAGAATATTTTGCGGGATAATTACAAGGATATTTACGCGAAGTGACAGTCGTCATTCCGGGATGGTGCGTTAGCACCAGACCCGGAATCTCGAGATTCCGGGTTCGATGCTACGCATCGCCCCGGAATGACGGCCTGGAAAAAGCTGCGCAGTTCCACCCGCGTCTGCTTCAGCAAATCGATTTCATCGCTGCGGCCGTCGACCTTCAGCCTGAGATTTTTCAGCGACCAGACGCCATTCTGCTTGATCGCCTCCAGGAAAATCTGCCCCGAAGCTTTCGGCCCGGTCGCTGAAAAATTCAGAAGCGCCTGCCCGGATGCCCCATTGATCGAAATCTTGCCCGTCGGGATTCCGGTTTCGATCGGCGTACCAAGTACGGCAACGGCATCGGCGTTGGTCTGGAGCGAGGCGACGCCAAGCTCATAGGCCTCAGAATGCCGGAACCCATAGAACACGCCGCCGAACAATCCACCGAACAGCACGATGGCGCCGAGCCAGATCACGACGGCCCAGATCGCCCACAGCCGCTGCACGCGCTTGAAATGTTCGATGCTGTCCCAGCGCCCGTTCTTCCAGGCCCAGCGGCTGCCTTTGGCGCCGAGCACGAACACCATGATGATGCCGACGCCGGGAACGAGACACAGCAGCGCAATGAAGGTGTTGTTGCCGACACCCCAGATCCAGTTCAGCAGAAATGCGCCCCAATTCCAGCGGTCGAGCTCCGGCGGAATCGTCGCAGGCAGAATCGGAGGGGGCGTGGCGGACACCGTCATTCCTCGATCACCTCGTCGGCGCGCAGCAGGAACGCTTCGGGGATCGTCAGCCCCATCGCCCTCGCGGTCTTGAGATTGACGACCAGTTCGAACTTGATCGGCTGCATCACCGGCAGTTCGCTCGGCCTCGCCCCCTTCAAGATCCGGCCGGCGTAGATTCCGGCCTGCCGGTAGCCGTCGGCGAACACCGGGCCATAGCTGAACAGGCCGCCGGCATCCGGAAATTCGCGCCGGAACGAGATCGCCGGCAATTTTCCGGCAAGCGCGAGCGTCGCCAGCTTTTCGCGCTGCGAGCCCAGAAACGGATCGTTGGCGAACAGCAGCGCGCCAACCTTCTCCTGCACGAAGACGGCAAAGGCATCATCGATTTCCGCAAGCGTGGAGGCGTTTCGCAGCACCAGCCTTACGCCGAGACGCGCGGTTGCCTCCAGCACTTCATCGGCTTGCTGCTTTGCCGCCGGATAATGCGGGTTCAACAGCACCCCGATGGCGCCGACGGCGGGCAGCACCTCGTGCAGCAGCTCGAATCGTTTGGCCTCCAGCGCCGCGCCGACCATGCTGATGCCGGTGAGGTTGGCCTCCGGCCGGTTCAGGCTCGAGACCAGACCGGTCGTGACCGGGTCGGCGGCGGTGATGAACACGATCGGGATATTGGAGGTCGCAGCCTTGGCGGCGCGGCCGGGATCGCTGCCACCGGCCGCGATGATCACGGCGACGTGGC
>Ga0209023_10003023_pt1 | contig 20349 bp, 16 predicted proteins | sample LakOneMetagenome_FD_187468 | JGI IMG/M metagenome (GOLD analysis project Ga0209023, IMG submission 187468) | Freshwater and sediment microbial communities from Lake Erie, Canada (SPAdes) (version 2) | ecosystem: Environmental > Aquatic > Freshwater > Lentic | place: Lake Erie, Canada...
GCAGCGTGACCATTGAATACACACGGCTATACATCCCCCGTCATCTGTATTATCGGTTTCGCGATATTTACCGTTCGGACGAGGATTTGCGCGCGTTCATCGAGCAGCATAAGGCGCTCCCTGCGACCTTTCCCATCGAGTACTCTTACGGGTTGCGCCCCACGCGGCCCGGCGTTCTCGACGTCAAGAAAATCGACACTCTCATTCCCGGAAAGCAAATCTACCCCAATTATATCGTCGTGCCGCAGGATGAGAGGACTTACCGAAAAGTACTCGCGTTGTTGCGACAGCATTTGGGATTCACCAATGAAGCTGAAGCCGCCATGGAAGAGCGCGGAAAGCAAGGCGTTCGCATAGCGCATGCACTCGCTGCCGCACTGGTCAAACCCGTAAAAACGCGGTCGAAAAATATTTGGCGTGACACCACGATTTCCGAAGTCATCAGGCGTGTCGCGACGAAATTAGACGGGAACGTCATGCTGCGTTTTCGTACAGCCGAACGTACGGTCGGGGAAGAAGGATTCTTATCCACGGGCACGCTATTCAGCGGCGAGCTTAACGCCGCGAGAGCCTTGGATATCCCGACGCTGTGGATCATGGCCGTCACCACTAAAGTGGGAAGCTTCGGTGGAGACGGAATAAAGTTCATGTACCCCACGTTCGTGATACCTGACGGCTATCCGAACTTGTTTATGTTCAACAGGGGCAGCTAAGATGCCCCGTAAAGCTGTAAAAAAAAGCCGCGCGCCAGTCACCACCGGAAACATAAAAGTGGTCGATCTCTTTTGTGGAATCGGCGGCCTTACGCATGGATTGAGACTTGAGGGGTTCAACGTCGTCGCGGGTGTAGACAATGACAAATCGTGCAAATTCGCGTTCGAGAAAAACAACGGCGCTAAATTCATCTCCAAGGATATCGCAAGGTTCACCCCGAAAGAACTGGAAGAACTTTTTCAAGGGGCGACGACACGAATATTAGTTGGCTGCGCTCCCTGCCAGCCCTATTCGCCACTTGGTCGGCGACGCCTCACAAGGAAGCAGGCACGGGAGAACTGGTATCCGCTGCTCCGCTTCATGAAGCTCATAAAAAGTGTCAGGCCGGAAATCGTTTCGATGGAAAACGTGCCGGATCTTTCTGATACAAGCAAATACACGATATTCGGTCGCTTTGTCGAAACGCTCCTCGCGGAAGGGTACAAAGTTTCCTTCAGCACAGTAGATGCATCGAGGTATGGCGTCCCTCAGAAACGAAACAGGCTGGTACTCTTAGCCTCTCGGCTAGGCGATATTTCGCTCATCCCAGCGACGCACAGTGCCGGAAACCTAAAAACCGTAAGACATGCGATCAAATCGCTGCCACGGTTGAAGGATGGTGCAATCAATTCGAAAGACCCCTTGCATCGAACGAGTGCGCTAAGCGATTTGAATAAAAAACGTATCGCTGCAACGCCCAAAGATGGCGGCAGCGCAAAAAGTTGGACACGCGATCTTGTTCCGAAGTGCTACAGAAAAAAAACGGGGAAATCTTATATGGCCACCGTGTATGGCAGAATGCGGTGGGACGATCCTGCACCGACCATGACGACGCACTGCACGACGCTTGGCACCGGAAGATTTGGTCATCCGACTCAAAATCGCGCTATATCGTTGCGCGAAGCCGCGATTTTTCAGAGCTTCCCTAAGAATTATGTTTTTGCGGAAGATGTTAGTATCCCGATAACGAGAACGGCAAAACACATTGGCAATGCGGTTCCGGTTTTATTGGGCCGAGCTATCGCTAAAAGTTTGAAACTTCACCTTGAGCAATATGCTTAAATCCGTCCGTCAAATGTCAAAGCGAAGAATCTATCGCCTGAGCCCAGGCTTTCCTTGAATCCGGACACCGCACCTAGCTCGCCCGCTGATAAGCTTTGTGATGAACTGATTCAGCCTTCCGCTAATAAGCTTTACCTAAAACCTTCCGTTTGGCTCTGATAGGGCTTTACACAAAAGCTTTTCGGTTAAGGCTGCGCGGGAACGTCTATTAATGGCGCATAGCAGACATAACGGACTAAACGGAAAACGCCCGCTTAGTTTTAAAAAGCGGGCGTCACGTTTTGTGGGCTAGAATCCATTCAGGTCGGAACTGGTCTGATTTCTAGCTATCACTATACCCCCGGCCATCGCGCCGGGGTTTTATTTTGCCGGACCATCCCGGTCGATCGCGAAATCCTGAAACCACGGCTGCGTGTTGCCAGCGATGGACGCAGCGATGATGCGGGAAGCCAGGTAACTGAACGTGATGCCGTTACCGCCATAGCCATAGGCTGCATGAATGCGCGGATGATTTGGCACGGCGCCGATCAACGGAAGCCCGTCGCCCGTTGTGCCGAATGCTCCGGACCAGACCAACTCGGGAACGCCTCCCGCCTTCGGCCACAGCGCGTGCAGCTTGTCGAGTAGCACCTTCGCTTTCGCTGGCATCAACTCGTCGCGCGCATCCGGCTCGACAATGGTGTCGTCATCTTCGCCGCCGATGATGATGCGGTGATCGACAGTGGTGCGCACGTAATTGTATTGCTCCGACGCTTCCCAGATCAGCGCCTCATCGCGCCAGAGCTTACCCGGCTCCACTGGCGGCGTCGCGATGGCCCAACTCGACACCACCTTGTGCAAGTCCGACGGCACGAAATCCGGCATCACATAACCGGTGGCCAGCACGACATGCTTCGCTTCGATGACATGACCGTCGTCAAGCACGACAATTACAGCATCACCCCCGCTGTCGTATCCGACCGCTTCCGCATCGAACAGTTTCGCGTTCTGCCGGACCGCCTCCGCGAGCAGCGCTTGCGACAGCAGCACAGGATCGGCTTCCGCCGATCCTGGCGATACGATTGCCCCCTCGCGATGAATTTCGAACTCGCGCGACAACGAGGCATGATCCAGAAAATCGCCGGGCAACCCGGCGCGTCGGCGCAATTCATGCTCGGCAAGCAGTTCTCTCGCGCCCACCTCGCCCGAAGCGAGATAAAGCGAGTGTCGCTGGCGCAGGCCGCAGGCCAGCCCGCGCGACGCGACCAGTTCGATCAGGCCACTGACGGCGGCTGTGCTGTGGCGATACATTGTTGCCGCACGCTCGAAGCCATAAAGCTGCGTAAGATCGCTCAGCGACCGGTCGATCTCCCAAAGCAGCATTGCGGTGCTGGCCATCGTGCTGCCGAGGCCGGGGCGTTGGCGGTCTATGATACAGACCTCATGGCCGCGATGCGCAAGGTGTTCCGCCGCCAGCGAGCCCGTGATGCCCGCGCCCACCACCACAACTTCGCAGCGAAAATCGCCCTCGATATTTCGACGCGGCGGACGCAAAGCGGTCTGTTGCCACGGCGATGTGCCGCCGCGCAGATCGTTTTGCCGGACGCTGTCTGGATCGAGCATCATGAAAGCTATGGTTGGGATGAGTTTTGTGCTGCGCGCATGACGACGCCAGAGCGTTGAAAAAGTTCCAACGGGGCAACGCGCCGGAGGACAAAATGGGTATAGTCGTTATCTCACGTCTTCTCGGCTGCGGCCGCCACGGAGCCCTTCGATGCATCGCGTCACCATCACCGTCGACGATGACCTCATGGTCGAGCTTGATCGCATGATCGAGGAACACGGTTATCAAAACCGTTCCGAGGCGATACGCGATTTTGCTCGCGCCGGCATGCAACAGGCGAAAGAAAGCGCCGGAAAGACCGGCGATTGTGTTGCGGCGCTGGTTTACGTTTACGATCACGCGGCCCGCGACCTTTCCAGCCGTCTCGTCAACACCTTTCACGATCACCACGATCTGTCGCTGGCAACGCTGCATGTGCATCTCGACGACGACAACTGCATGGAAATTACCGCGATGAAGGGTGCTGCTGCGGACGTCAAGCATCTCGCCGATCACGTCATTGCGGAACGCGGTGTGCGCTATGGACGCGTGGTCATGATACCCACCGAGATCAAATCCGGCAGCGCCCGCAAGCCTCCCGCGCACAAACCCCATTCGCACAAGCGCGGCTGATACGCGGCATCGAGGGATGCGCGGCACCACAATCTGCGGTATCGAAAAGCATGACAAAAACAAAATCGAATCTTCAGATCGATTCAGAGCGGTTGTGGAGCGACATCCACGAAACGGCCAAGTTCGGCGCCACACCAAAAGGCGGCATCAAGCGCTTGACCCTGGGACCGGAGGACAAGCAGGTGCGCGACTGGTTTCGCACCGCTTGCGAAGCAGCAGGATGCGAGGTGCGCGTCGATGCGCTGGGCACGATGTTCGCGCTGCGGCCCGGCCGTGATATGTCGAAACCGCCTCTCGGTATTGGATCGCATCTCGATACGCAGCCGACCGGCGGCAAGTACGACGGCATTCTCGGAACGCTGGCCGCGCTCGAAGTGGTCCGCGCACTGAACGACGCCGGCATCGAAACCGACGTGCCGATTTGTGTCTGCAACTGGACCAATGAAGAAGGATCGCGCTTTGCGCCCGCGATGATGGCCTCGGCAGCTTATGCCGGTGAATATACCACCGACGATATTCTCTCGCGAAAAGACGCTGAAGGCGTCACAGTTGCGGAGGCGCTCGACACAATTGGCTATCGCGGGGTTGACGCCGTGGGTCAGCAGAAATTCTCAGGCTTTGTCGAACTGCATATCGAGCAAGGGCCATTGCTCGAAGCGGAGAACAAGACCATTGGCGTGGTGGATCGCGGCCAGGGCATCGCCTGGTACGATGGCACAATTTCCGGCTTCGCGAGCCACGCGGGCACGACGCCGATGCCGCTACGGCGCGACGCGCTGGCGGCATTTTCGGAAGTGGCGCTTGCGGTGGAAAAGATAGCGCGCGATCTCGGCCCCAATGCCGTCGCGACCATCGGCGATATGAAAATTGAAAATCCGTCGCGTAATGTTATTCCGGGCGACCTGACCTTCACCATCGATGTGCGCAGTTCGGACTCGAAAATCCTCGACCAACTGCATGACGCCATCCAGAAAGCCGGCGCCGAGATCGCCGAACGCCGAAAGGTCGCAATTTCACTCGAGAGAATCTGGCGCAAGGAGCCGACGGTATTCGACGCAAGGCTGGTCGCTGCCGTCGAAAATGCGACTAAAGAAATGGGTTACAGCCATCGCCGCATCACGTCAGGCGCGGGTCACGATGCCTGCAATCTGGCAAGCGTCACACCTGCGGCGATGATCTTCGTGCCCTGCAAGGACGGCGTCAGCCACAATGAGCTGGAAGATGCCACACAAGCCGACTGCACGGCAGGTGCAAATGTGCTGCTCCATACGGTTCTCGCGTTGGCGGGCATTGCATCTGCCGCGAAGGCGAATAGCTAAACACCATAATTTCACCGAGAGCGCACCGCATGTCCCCTCGCCTTCCCGCCGCGCCCGTCGCGCCGCGCCGTCCGCACAGCTTCACGCATCACGGCATTACCGTCACTGACGACTATGCGTGGCTGAAAGATGAGAAATGGCAGGAGGTGCTGCGCGATCCGTCGGTGCTCAATGCCGATATCCGCACCTATCTCGAAGCCGAGAACGCCTATGCCGACGCGGTGCTGGGTCACACCGGCTCGCTGCAAAAACAACTGATCGCGGAAATGCGCGGACGCATCAAAGAGGACGATTCCAGCGTCCCATCGCCAGACGGCCCTTTCGCCTACTTCCACAAATACCGGGAAGGCGGCCAACACGAGCAGATCGGGCGGCAGGCACGCGACGGCGGCGAAGCCCGCTTCATCATCGACGGCGACGAAGTGGCAAAGCAAAGCGACTACTTCAAGTTCGGCGGCGCACGCCATTCACCGGATCACAAGTTGGAAGCCTGGAGCGCGGATGTTCGTGGCTCGGAGTATTTCACGATCCGCGTTCGGGACTGGGCGACCGGCCAAGACAGCGCCGATTTGATCGAGGAAACCGAGGGCAGCATCGTCTGGGCGGCCGACTCGAAGTCATTCTTCTATGTAAAGCTCGACGACAACCACCGTCCGATGCAGGTCTATCGCCATCGCCTCGGAACGGCGCAATCCGAAGATGCGCTGATCTATGAAGAGGAAGATTCCGGCTGGTTCACGCATATCCATGAAAGCGCCAGTGGACGGTTTTGCGTGATCGCAGGTGGCGACCATGAGACATCCGAGCAGCAGCTGATCGATCTGAGCGATCCCGCTGCCAAGCCCAGCCTTGTGGCACAGCGCGAAGACGGTGTGCAGTATTCAATCGCGGATCGCGGCGACACGCTGTTCATTCTGACTAACACTGACGACGCGATTGACTTCAAGATCATGACCGCGCCGCTCGCCGATCCTGCGCGTTTAAACTGGCGTGATTTGATTCCGCATCGTCCCGGCATTTACGTCATCGACATCGAGCTTTACGCCAACCATCTGGTGCGGCTTGAGCGCGCTAACGCCCTGCCATCCATTGTGATCCGCGATCTCAAAACGTCCGAAGAACACGCCATCGCCTTCGATGAGGCGGCCTACTCGCTCGGCACCATCGGCGGCTACGAATTCGATACCACGCAGATCAGGTTTTCCTATTCGTCGATGACCACGCCATCGGAAGTGTTCGATTACGATATGGTCAGCCGCGAGCGTAGCTTGCGTAAGCGTCAGGAAATTCCATCGGGCCACAATCCTGCGGACTATGTAACGACCCGCATCATGGCTGCATCACATGACGGCGCGCAGGTGCCGGTGTCAATCCTCCACCACAAAGACTTGAAGCGCGACGGCAACGCGCCGCTGCTGTTGTACGGCTACGGCTCCTACGGCATGGCGATGCCAGCATCGTTTTCCGCCAATCGCCTGTCGCTGGTGGATCGCGGCTTCGTTTATGCCATCGCGCATATCCGCGGCGGCTCGGACAAGGGCTGGGGCTGGTATCTCGATGGCAAGCGCGAGAAAAAAACCAACAGCTTCGACGATTTTGCCGCCGCTGGACGTGCGCTGATCGACGCGAAATATACGTCAGCGAAAAAGATCGTCGGCCATGGCGGCAGCGCCGGAGGCATGTTGATGGGCGCAGTCGCGAACCGCTCCGGAGAACTGTTTGCAGGCATTGTCGCGGAGGTGCCGTTTGTCGATGTGCTCAATACCATGCTCGACGACACATTGCCGCTGACCCCGCCGGAGTGGCCTGAATGGGGCAACCCCATTGAAAGCGCGCGCGACTTCAAAACCATTCTGTCCTATTCGCCTTACGACAATCTCGCGGCGAAGGACTATCCGGCCATTCTTGCGATGGGCGGTCTCGCCGATCCGCGCGTGACATATTGGGAGCCCGCGAAATGGATCGCGCGGTTGCGTCCTGTGATGACCGGCGGCGGTCCGGTGCTCTTGCGCACCAATATGGGCGCAGGCCACGGCGGCGCATCGGGCCGCTTCAATCGGCTCGATGAGATCGCGATTGCCTATGCGTTTGCACTATGGGCTGTGGGACAGGCGAACGAAAAGGTTTAGTTGCACGCGCCGATCGTGCTGACCGCGATCTCTGCGTTTTTCTGGCTGCTGTAAGGCCCGCTGCTCCAGAGGATCGTGCCGTCCACCACAGGATTCTGGGTGACGATGCTGCATTTCGGCTGCCGCGAATCCTTGATGACCCAGAAGCCCGGCTCGTTCCAAGCAATGGTCGTAACAAGAGTCGCAAGAGCGGCTCCGGCGATAACAGCTTTCATGGTAACCTCCTTGCTCTTGCCGACCTCGGCATGTCCCTAGGGCGCAACTCAAACAACAAGTACTATTGTCATTAGCGGTTGCGTAGGCACCATCGAAACATTCCGGGATGGTTAAATGCCGCGGGGCGTCATGGTTAAATAGCAGCACAAATCGTGTTCATCTCCGAAGCGTCACGCCGCTGTGAACACAATTGATCCGCTTCCCTTCCCCGAACCATCGTCACATACTGCAGCTCGCTGATTTGCCGCCCCACCCGCCGGAATCCCAAATGCGTCGCCTGCCTTTCTATTACGGCTGGATCATCGTTGCCGTCACGTTCATCACCATGGGAATCGGGGTGAACGCGCGCACCTCGTTCTCGCTGTTCTTCGCGCCTATCGTCGACGAATTCGGCTGGGATCGCGGCGTCACCGCAGGCGCGTTCTCGACGGGATTTTTGGTGTCGGCGATGTTTAGCCCGCTGATGGGCAAACTGATGGATCGCTCCGGGCCGCGCACGGTGATGGAGCTTGGCGTAATACTGATGGCCGCCGGTCTTCTGCTCGCGCCGCTCACCACGCAACCGTGGCACCTCTACCTCACCATCGGATGCCTTGTCGGCACGGGCAGCATCTGTCTCGGCTATTCGGGTCAATCGCTGTTTTTGCCGAACTGGTTTGTCAAACGCCGCGGTCTCGCCGTGGGTCTCGCGTTCGCTGGCGTCGGCATCGGCTCTATCGTGTTGCTGCCTTGGGTTCAGATGCTGATCGACAAGAGCGGCTGGCGCGCCGCGAGCTGGACCATGGGTATTCTCGTGCTGGTCGCGCTTGCGCCACTCAATCTTCTGCTCCGCAAGCGGCCGGAGGACCTTGGCCTCCAGCCGGACGGCGACGCCGCGCCGACAGCAACGACAATACCGCCACCATCTAATGTCGTTGATCCGATCTGGGTGTCGGTGGATTGGACGCTAGGTCTGGCGATGCGCACGGCGCGGTTCTGGTGGATTTCTCTCGGTTACTTCTGCGGTCTCTATGTCTGGTACGCCGTGCAAGTTCACCAGACAAAGTATCTCGTCGAAATCGGATTTAGTTCGACATCCGCCGCGTGGGCGCTAGGCCTGGTGAGCCTTGTCGGCATTCCGGGACAGATCGCGCTTGGATATTGGTCGGATCGCATCGGACGCGAATGGATCTGGACGATCTCGTCACTCGGCTTTGCGATTTGCTTTGCAGCGCTGATCGCCCTCCAATACACGCCGACGCTGACGCTGGTTTACATCATGGTCGTCACGCAGGGCTTCCTCGGCTACGGCTTCACATCGATCATGGGCGCGGTGGTCGCTGAAATCTTTCACGGCAAGCACTTTGGCACGATCTTCGGCACCATCGGGTTCACCGCACTAGCCGGCGGCGGCGCAGGACCGTGGATCACAGGAATCCTGCACGACATCTACGGCGATTATACCGTCGCCTTCCTGATCGGCATCGCGGTCAGCGCCCTGTCGGCTGTCTCGATCTGGATCGCAGCGCCACGCAATGTGCGCGCCGTGGCCGGACGTATCGGCAGAATTCCAAAACCGGCTTAGTTCAATCCAGCGCCATTTGTGCGGGATAACCTGCGCGCAGCGCGTTGACGATGGATGGCGGCGTCAGCAACCTAACATCCGGCAACTCGGCCGATGCGCGGCGATACCCTGCGAACGACCATAGCCACGTCTCGCCGTTCGCGATCAGATAGCTTTCACCGCCCGATGTTACCATGGCGCCGTTCGGCAATGCCGCCAAAGGCACGCGCAATGTATGCAATCGTTTCGCCTTGCCGTCGAGCCGCTCAGCGTGAAGCACGGAATCCATCTCCGGCGCACGCGGAATGTCGCGCCGGTTTCCTTTGGCCCATGCGTCGCGAAACGCTTCGGCATCGTTACGGCGGCAGTAAAAACAGGGGCGATGCCCCGCAGCGAAAGACGTTGCTTCATCGAGGAAGAACAATTCCGTCCAGCTTCGCCGGCTCATGACCTTGCGGCGGCGTCCGCGAAATTCGCAAGTACAAGTGATCCATGCTTTCGACGACCAGCGCCGGTTCAACAATGTCCGCGTTGCGGGATCGTGGATGATGCCGCGATTTCCGGTGAAGCGGCCGCGATGCGCGGTCGCAACGATGTCACCGAACGGCGTCACGCGGTTTTGCAAAGGCATGATCGCCCCTTCGGCTAACCCAGTACGTCCTGATTGATGACGTTCTCGCGGATCGGCGCGCCGTCCAGAGCGCTCAACATGTTTTTTGCTGTCTGCAAGCTCATGCGGTCCAGCGCCTCGCGCGTTACACCGGCCACATGCGGGGCCATGATCACGTTCTCCAGCTTGAACAGCGGATGATCCGGGCTAGGTGGCTCCTGCGCCAGCACGTCGAGACCAGCGCCAGCGATTTTGCCGGTTGTCAGCGCGGCATACAGCGCGCCTTCATCGACGATGCCGCCGCGCGCGGTGTTGATAAGATACGATGTCGGCTTCATCAGTTGCAATTCCGCCGCTCCAAACATGTTGATGGTGTCTGGCGACTTCGGGCAATGGATCGATACGAAATCCGCGCGCGGCAGTGCCACATGAAGATCGGTCACACATTCGGCCCCTGCCGCTTCAATCGAAGCTGCGCTCTTGAACGGATCATAGACCAGCACATGCATATCCATCGCCAGCAGGCGCGACACCAACCGCGTGCCGATGCGGCCGAAGCCGATCACCAGCGCTGTCTTGCCGAGAATGTCGAATGGGATTGCGCCAAGGCGCTTGGTCCAGTTGCCGCTCTTGACCAGTGTATCGAGTTCGGCGGCGCGCTTGGCCAGCGCAAGCATCATGAACAGCGCACATTCGGCTACCGACGGCGAGTTCGCGATGCCGGTCGTCATCAGCGGAATTTTATTGGCGCTGAGCGCTTTCACGTCCACCGCGTCATAACCGACGCCGATGCGCGCCACGACCATCATCTCAGATGAGGAGACGATCTCGTTCGCGCCAAACGCCGTTCCGCCAAGCGCAACACCGTTCACCGGCGCATGCTGCTGCAACATCGCATTGAAGTCAGCTGCGGAAATGGTGTTAGGAAATTCGATGGCCTCGATGTCGCTGCGTTCGCGGAACAGCGCCCAGCCGCCCGGCGACATGGTCTCCACGATCAGCAACTTCTTCTTGTTGGTAGTCATATCGTCCCCTGATATTTCACTGATTTTCTTCTGTCACAGGTTCTCCATCATCGCTCGTTTTGTCCTTTCCCTGCAAGCACACAAGGCATGCGTGCCGAGACTGGTGGTCCAGACTTGCCGCATCCGTCTTGCGCGGGCACACTCGCGGGAAACCGCTCGTCCAGACCGCGACAGCAGGCGAATCAACAGCAGGAGTTCAATAGGTGACCCAATCCGCACCCCATCCCGCGTCGCTGCTGGCCGCGCTTGCGCGTTACGACACGCCGACCATCTGCAACGCGATGGAAATCGTCGCCCCGGAGCGCCGCCTGATCGGCTTCACGACCAAGCCACTCGTTTGCCCGTTTCCCGATCTTCCGCCGATCGTGGGCTATGCGCGTACAGCGACAATCAGCGCCACATCCGCGCCGAGCCTTTCGCCCGAAGATGCGCGCGCGCAGCGCATCGCGTACTACGACTATTGCGGGAAAGGTCATGGTCCGCGCATCAACGTGCTGCAGGATCTCGATGGCGCGAATATCGGTTTCGGCGCGTTCTGGGGCGAGGTCAACAGTGCACTTCATAAGGCACTGGGCTGCCTCGGCGTCATCACCGACGGTGCAATCCGTGATATTCCGCAATGGGCTCCGGGATATCAGGCGCTCGCCGGGAGCATCGTGCCATCCCATGCCTACGTTCACCTCGTCAGTTTCGGGGGAGAAGTTCGAGTCTCTGGCATGACTGTGCACTCTGATGATCTCATTCATGCAGACCGTCATGGAGCAATCGTCATCCCGGCCAATGTTGCGGCGAAATTGCCCGAGGCTGCCGAGCTTTGCGGACGCCGCGAGGAACCGATCCTGGCAATTGCTCGTGATCCGGCTTTCACAATCGAGAAACTCAAGCAGGCCCTCGCCCGCTCGGCCGAAATTCACTAGATGCATATGAGTGCGACGCGCGCTTTTACGGAGGATTTATCAGCATGAGGTTAGTCCTTGGTCTCCTGGTCGGCGGGGCGATCGGTTTTCTCGCCATGTATTATTTCAAGACCGGTCATCTGCCGTTCTGATCCTCACGTCAGCGAGCCTTATTTTCGATGCCAGTTTCTCCGCACTACCGCGCTTCCACCAGCCATGCCGCGCTCGGAGGAGAATTCTACGACGTCGTCGCAGCCGCGAAATTTCCGGAGCACATCCTGCGCTACCGCAATCAGCGCGCCGCGAAAACAGTCGGGCTCGATACGCTGAGCGACGAGGAATGGGTCGCACATTTCGGCCGCTTCACGCCGTTAGCCGACAGTTTTCCTGAGCCGCTGGCGCTGCGCTATCACGGCCATCAGTTTCGCACCTATAATCCGGAATTGGGCGACGGACGCGGGTTTCTGTTCGCCCAGTTGCACGATGACAAAGGCCGCCTGCTCGATCTCGCCACCAAAGGCAGCGGCAAGACGCCGTGGTCGCGCACCGCGGACGGCCGGCTCACGCTCAAGGGAGGCGTGCGCGAGGTATTGGCCACATCCATGCTGGAGGCACTCGGCGTCAATACATCAAAGACGTTCAGCCTGATCGAAACCGGCGAAGCGCTGGTACGCGGCGACGAGCCCTCGCCTACGCGCTCATCGGTGATGGTGCGGCTAAGCCATTCGCATATTCGTATTGGATCGTTCCAGCGCCAGCTGTTCCATCGCAACACAGATAACATCACCAAGCTGCTAGACTATACGATCAAGACTTACATGCCGGATATCTGGCATGATGACGTTGCCGTTCGTACGGCTGCATTCCTTGAGGAAGTCTGTCGCCGCGTGGCACGCACCGGCGCGCAGTGGATGGCCGCAGGCTTTGTGCATGGCGTGCTGAACACAGACAATATCAACGTCACCGGCGAGAGCTTCGACTACGGTCCGTGGCGCTTCCTGCCTGTGCTCAATCCCGCCTTCACCGCCGCTTATTTCGACGAGACAGGGCTTTATGCTTATGGGCGGCAACCCGATGCGCTGTTCTGGAATCTGACGCGACTGGCGGAATGTTTCCTTGATATCGCCGACAAAACTGCCCTCGAACAGGCCCTCGGCGCATTCGAGCCCACCTTGCAGCGAGAATTCAACAGCGGGATTCTAAGACGTCTCGGCGTGCAGTCCCTCGACGTGGAACGCGATACCGGGCTTGCGCGCACGATATGGATTTTCCTGTCGGAAACCAAAGCGCCATTCGAGCAAACTTTCTTCGACTGGTTCGGAGGATTGACCAGTGCGGATCGCGCCGCACGCAGTCCGTCGAGCGATCACTATGCAAGCGAGAGTTTCAATGCCGTGCGTGAAGCACTGAAAGATTTCACGCAACTGCCGCATGTCGATCTGCGTCGGCCGTTCTTCCAGCAGCCCTCCGCCTGCACCATGCTGATCGATGAGGTCGAGGCGATCTGGAAACCCATTGCAGATCATGACGACTGGTCGGCCTTCCACGCAAAGCTTGACGCCATCGCGCACATGCGCGAGGCGTATGGGTTAGCTTAGCGCCTCACGCCACTTTCTTTCGCGGCATGGTGGCAACAAAGTTGCCGTCGAGGAAGCCAGTCAACCGCTTGCGAATGATCGTCTCGGCATCCGCCATGATGCGGTCGATCAACTCCTTGCAGGTCGGAATGTCGTTGATCAGACCGACCATCATGCCGCAGCTCCATGCACCCGCGTCCATGTCGCCTTCGATCATGACCTTCGGATAAACACCGGCCACCTGATCCATGATGTCGGCGATCTTGAGGGTCGCGCCCTTTTCGCGCTCGATCTCAAGCAGCTTTTCGACATTCTTGTTGTCGAGCACGCGCTCGGTGTTGCGCAGAGACCGCATGATGAGACGCGTATCGAGTTCGGTGGCTTTGAGCAGCGCCTGCTTCACATTGTTATGCACCGGCGCTTCCTTGGTGGCGATGAAGCGCGTGCCCATGTTCATACCCTGCGCGCCCATGGCGAGCGCCGCAACCAGACTGCGTGCGTCGGCCATGCCGCCTGACGCCACGAAAGGAATTTTCAGTTCTTCCTCCGCGCGCGGCAGCAAAATCATGTTCGGCATATCGTCTTCGCCGGGATGACCGCCGCATTCAAAGCCGTCGACGCTCACCGCGTCGCAGCCGATGGCCTCGGCCTTCAGCGAGTGACGGACCGAGGTGCACTTATGGATGACCTTGATGCCGGCAGCTTTGAGCGTGGGCATATACTGCTCAGGGCTGCGGCCTGCTGTCTCTACGGCCTTGATCCCGCCCTCGCGAATGGCCGCGATATATTCTGGATAGGGAGGCGCCGTGAACGCGGGCAAGAACGTCAGGTTCACGCCGAACGGCTTGTCGGTCATGTCTTTGCACTTGGCGATCTCCTTCGCCAGCAATTCGGGAGTCCGCTGCGTCAGTCCCGTGATGATGCCAAGGCCACCCGCATTGGACACCGCCGATGCCAGCTCCGCGAAGCCGACATAATGCATGCCGCCCTGAATGATCGGATGCTGGATGCCGAACAGTTCCGTAATCGCCGTTTTCATGTCACCACCCTTTGCAATTCCCGACCAGTTTCTTTGTTACAAGAAGCCTGTCACGTCTTCCGTTCCAAAATAGTACCATCGTCATGCCGACGGTCAACACGCCGCTTCTATGGTAATGGTCGAGATACGACCATCACCGCCTCGATCAGGATTTCAGCATGCGCGTCGGCATCCGTCTTGCCATTTCTGCTCTCGTGCTGACGTCCATTCTGGTGAGCGCGCTCGGTGTGCATGCCCTGTGGTGGCGGACTGCTGATGACACCAGCCAGACTCTGGCCAGCACGATCAATACGCAGATCGTCAGCGCGGTCGAGCAGGAGCTGATTTCGATTACGACAGAAGCCAAGTCGATCTACATCGCCATCAACACGATGATCATCAAGAACGTGTTGCCGGTCAACGATGCAGAAAAACGGGAATTCACTTTTCTGTCGCAACTGATCGCGCAGCCGACTATTTCATGGGTGATGTTCGGATGGCCGGATGGTGAATTTTTCGCCGCTCACAAGCTCGGCGACTCGACTGTCGAGACCATCAAGGTCGATCGTTCGATGGGCATGTCGCAGCAACAGATCAATCGTTACGAACTCGTTGAAGGCGATGTGAAGCTCGAAAACCACCGTATCGGCAGCACGACCTACGCTGTCACGCAGCAGGAATGGTTCACCACCGCCATGCAAGCGGAAGGATCGCAGTGGTTCAAGATCGAGTCATTTCCTGAAAGCGAAAGACCATCTGCAGGACTCGCTGGCCCGGTTGAGATCGGACAAAACGAACGCGGCGTGCTCGGCGTCATGATCGAATATACGAGGCTCTCGCGTTTTCTCTCGCAATTGACAGTTGGAAAATCGGGCGCTGCGTTCCTGCTCGACCGGGACGGCACCACCATCGCCGCTCCGGACCCAGACGCCAGCGAAATCACGCCGCCCCGCGCCGATCAGCCTCTGCTGCCCGTGGCGCTGGCGGCGATTAAGGAGAGCGTCAATGCACCGGATTTCGAGGAGCGATCGGTCCGGCGCGTCCGCCAAGTTCGCAATGACGAGGCTTACGCCGTCACGCTGACGCCGCTGGCGTTTCCGGGCTGGTATCTCGCCACGGTAATTCCGGAAGCCGAATTCCTCGGACCCGTGCAGGCGACCGTCCGCAAACTGGTGATGGCGCTCGCTGTATTGATTATCGCCGCCGGACTTCTGTCGGCATGGCTTGCGCAACGGCTTATCTCAGCACCGCTGATCGAGGTGGCCAGCGAGATCAAACATGTCCAGCATTTCGATCTCGACAAGGTGACGCGGCACACCTCGCGAATCGACGAGATTCAAAATCTCTCGAGCGCCATCGCGGATATGGCCGGAGGACTTTCAGCCTTCCGCAAATATATCCCCGCCGATCTGGTGAAAACGCTGGTGAACAGCGGCATCGAAGCGCGCCCCGATGGATCGATCCGCCCGATGACCGTGATGTTTGCGGACGTTGCAGGCTTTACAGGTCTTTCCGAGCGGCTCGGCAACCAGATCATTCCGCTGCTGTCGCGTTATCTGGACATTATGTCCACACAGATCAGCGCGCAAAACGGAACCGTAGACAAATTCATCGGCGATGCCGTCATGGCTTTCTGGGGCGCACCTGCTGAAAATCCGGATCACGCTTTGGCCGCTTGCAAGGCCGCGCTTGCGGGTCTCCGCGCATTGAGCGACGCGAACGTGACCGACGATCAGGGCATGCCGCTGAAAATCCGGATCGGCATCAACTCAGGCGACATGCTGGTCGGCAATATCGGTTCGGATGTACGGCTGAATTACACCGTCATCGGCGATGCAGTGAACGTGGCGAGCCGCCTTGAAAGCGCGAACAAGAATTACGGCTCGGACATCATTATCGGCGACGAAACGCGCCGCCTTGCGGGCGACCGCATCTATGTTCGCGAACTCGATCTGCTTGCGGTTTACGGACGCGCTGGCGGAATGGCGATCTACGAATTGCTCGGGATCGCCGGCGAGGACGAAGACCCTTCACACTGGACGCGGTTCAGCGAGCAAGGGCTCGCAGCCTATCGCGCGCGCGATTTCGCCGCTGCTATCGCCTGTTTCGCGAAACTGCTCGACGTGCGGCCGGATGACCGGCCTGCCCTCGCCATGATCGAGCGCTGCCACCAGTATCAGGAGTCGCCGCCCGGCGATGACTGGAACGGAATGACGGTTGCACAGTCGAAGTGACATCGCGTGTCGGCATTTTAGCGCGTTTCCAGTGTCGCGGGCGTGGCCAAGCCCACGTCCAGCGTGTATCAGATCGCCAACGCTTTTGAACAATCACGGACGTTCCACTTGAACACAGTCGCTATTTCCAAGCCCTTCATGGATGTGCTGACCGGCACACGCCAGCCCGTTCCGCCGGTCTGGATGATGCGGCAGGCTGGCCGCTATCTGCCTGAATATCGCGCGTTGCGCGCTCAGGCCGGCGGCTTTCTCGACCTCTGCTTCAATCCGGAACACGCCGCTGAAGTAACCCTTCAGCCGATCCGGCGCTTCGGTTTCGACGCGGCGATTATTTTCTCCGACATTCTTGTGGTGCCTCATGCACTCGGGCGCAGCGTTCGTTTCGAGGTGGGTGAAGGACCGCGGCTCGATCCGCTCGACACGCCGGAGAAAATCAAAACTCTCGCGACTGTCGCCGATTTTACAAAGCTGGAGCCGGTTTACGAAGCGCTCCGCCGTGTGCGGGCGGCGCTCGATCCGAAAATCACGCTGATCGGTTTCTGCGGCGCGCCTTGGACCGTCGCGACTTACATGATCGCGGGGCAAGGCACACCGGATCAGGCGCCCGCGCGCATGCTCGCCTATCGAGCACCGAATGATTTCGCAAAGATCATCGATGTGTTGGTTGAAAACTCGATTCAATATCTCTTAAGCCAGCTCGCAGCGGGCGCGGACGTGCTGCAGATCTTCGATACATGGGCTGGCGTGCTGCCGCCGCGCGAATTCGCTCGCTGGTCCATCGAGCCGACACAGCGCATCGTCGCGGGCGTACGCGCGAAAGTGCCGGATGCAAAGATTATCGGATTTCCGCGTGGCGCGGGCGCGCAACTACCTCTCTATGTCGAGCGCACCGGTGTCGATGGCGTCAGCATCGACTGGGCGGCGGAGCCGTCGGTAATCCGCGAGCGTGTGCAAAACCGTGTCGCCGTGCAGGGCAATCTCGATCCGCTGGCGCTGATCGCGGGCGGTGCGGCACTGGATCGCGCAGTGGATGACGTGCTCGAAAATTATGCGAGCGGGCGATTCATTTTCAATTTGGGTCACGGCATCCAGCCAGAAACGCCCATCGCGCATGTCGAGCAGATGCTGGCGCGCGTGCGGGGATATAAAGGCTAAAACTAAGGCCTCGACCGCTCGATAATCGCCGCTGCGCCTTCTGCCAACAGATCGAATGCAACCAAGCGGCCGAGTTCGCGCGGTTTGTCGGCCGGTCCGGTGCGCGACGCTTCCAGCAATTGATCGCCTTCCAGATCGAGCACCGATGCTGTCAGAGTCATGTCTCGATTGTGAATCGTGGAATAGGCAGCGATAGGCGAATTGCAGTGGCCATTCAAAACCCACAGCACTTCGCGTTCGGCATCGGCGGACAGATGCGCAACAGGATCGTCGATTAATGACAGAATGCGCCGCGTCGCCCAGTCGTTCGCCGCGCATTCAACCGCGACAATGCCCTGCCCTGCAGCGGGTAGCATCTCTTGCATCGAGAATTCGTAAGCCACACGCCCACCAAGTCCAACTCTCTCGAGCCCCGAGCGTGCCATGATAAGAGCATCGGCGGGACCGACCTCGCCCCCGCCCGCTAGCCGCTGCTTCTCGCGGTTGTCCAGCTTGCGCACGCGCGTATCTGCAGCACCCCGGAAGTGAATCACCTCGATGTCCGGAAACAAGCGCCGCACATAGGCCGCGCGGCGCACGGCATTGGTGCCGATCTTGAAGCCTTTGCCCTTGGTGCGCTTCAGGTCATCGAGCGAAACACCGGCGCCCAGCACCAACGCATCGGTCGGCGGATCGCGCGATAGCGTCGCGCCTATCACAAGGCCCGGCGTATCCTCGTTGCCCGGCATGTCCTTGAGCGAATGCATCGCGGCATGCAGTTCGCCTGCAATCACCGCCTGCCGGATTTCGGCGACGAAGGCCCCGCCCTTGCCGCCGTGCGGCAGCAGCAGCCCGACCTGATCCTGATCGCCCCGGGTCTCGAACTTGACGATCTCGACATTCAGAGAGGCATCGGCGGCGGACAACCGACGAGCAATTTCGTCGGTTTGCGCCAGCGCCATCGCGCTTTTGCGCGTCCCGATCCGCAATGACACTGCCACGTCCGCTCCATCCGAATTTCGGCGGACAATACGGCCAGCCATCCCCTGAATGCAAACGCATTGGAGCAAATTGTACCGCTAGCGATGCGCGCAGCGCAGTTGCCTCCGCATTCCGTCCGGGCCTAAAACAGACGTACGCGGCGCGGCGCCGCGCTCGCCTGTCCCGGAGCAGCCCCCGAATGTCGTCCGCCCCCTCGCCGATCGGCTTTCTCGCGCCGTTATTCGTTCCGGCAAACCGCCCCGAGCGTTATCACAAGGCAGCTCACTCGGGCGCGGACGGCGTCATCATCGATCTCGAAGACGCGATTGCCGTCGAGGACAAGGACGCGGCGCGGGATGCGTTGCTGTCGGCTTCGATCCCTGTTGGCTCCATCGTGCGGATCAACGCGTTCGGAACGCGCTGGTATGATGCCGACCTGCAGGCCGTCAAAAAACTCGCCACCGGCGTCATGCTCTCGAAGACTGAATCCGCGGGCCACATGCAAAGCGTCCGCGCCGTGACAGGTAATCAATCGGTCATCGCTCTGATCGAAACCTCGCGAGGCCTCGATGCGGTGCGAGAGATTGCGCCGCATGCCGACCGCCTCGCCTTCGGCTACATCGATTTCAGCGCCGACCTCGGTTGCAGCATGGAACGCGATGCGCTGATATTTGCGCGGACCCAAATTGTGCTGGCGTCACGGCTCGCCGGTCTCATGCCTGCGCTCGAAGGCGTTACGCCCTCGTTCGAGGATACGGCTCTGGTTGAAGACGATGCCCGCTACGCGGCGTCGATGGGCTTCGGCGGCAAGCTCTGTATTCACCCCAACCAGATTGCACCGACATTCGCTGGCTTCCGGCCTCCGCAAAGCGATATCGACTGGGCAAACGGAATTCTAGCAACGGGCGACGGCGCGGTGTCGTTCAACGGCCAGATGGTCGATGCGCCGGTGCGGCTTCGTGCGCAGCGTATTCTGAACGCTGCGAAAACGCGCAACACACCCAAGTTTTAGTTCTTCAGTGACGGCGGCCAGGTCGCCAGAACCATATCGACAATCTGCTTCAACTGATCGCGCGTTGCGCCGCTGACGGCCTGCACTGCAATGCCCTGCGAGATGGTGGCGACATAGCGCGCCAGTGCCGTTGCATCGGTAGTCGCGGCCAGATCACCCTCGTCCTTCGCGCGCTCGAAACGCAGGCGCAAATTTTCCTCGCCTTGCGCACGGCGTGCCATCAACTCCTTCTTGATGGAATCCGCCGCGACGCCGCAGGTCAGCGCGCCGTTAATGGACAGACAGCCCGCTGGACATTCGGGATCGGTGACGGCATCCACCTCGCTATAAAGAAGATGCTCGACCACTTGCCGCGCCGTCGGTTGCTGAAGCGCGAGCTTCGTGTAGCCACCCGGACCTTCGGCATATGCATCGAAGGCTTTGCGGAATAATTCTTCCTTGTTGCCGAAGGCGGCATAGAGCGACGGCTTGGTAATGCCCATCGCCTCGGTCAGGTCGGCCATCGACGCGCCCTCGTATCCCTTTTCCCAGAATACGTGCAGCGCATCGTCCAAAGCCTTGTCGAGATCGAATTCCCGAGGCCGTCCCATGGCCATGATCAGAACCTTTCTGGATTTGTACCTTT
>Ga0209023_10003024_pt1 | contig 20348 bp, 19 predicted proteins | sample LakOneMetagenome_FD_187468 | JGI IMG/M metagenome (GOLD analysis project Ga0209023, IMG submission 187468) | Freshwater and sediment microbial communities from Lake Erie, Canada (SPAdes) (version 2) | ecosystem: Environmental > Aquatic > Freshwater > Lentic | place: Lake Erie, Canada...
GTCGAAGTCGAAGAAGAACACCGTCGACCCCGACGACATCATCGCGACCTACGGCGCCGACGTCGCGCGCTGGTTCATGCTGTCGGACTCGCCGCCCGATCGCGACGTGATCTGGAGCGACGAGCGCGTCCAGGGCGCCTCGCGCTTCCTGCAGCGGCTGTGGCGGCTGGTGAACGAATCCGCCGAGATCGCCAAATCGGCGCCTGCGGCCCGGCCGGCGGCGTTCAGTCCGGACGCGCTGGCGCTGCGCAAGGCGGCCCATGGCGCGCTGGACAAGGTCTCGACCGGGATCGAGCGGCTGCACTTCAACGTCTGCCTGGCCCATATCCGTGAATTCACCAACTCGCTGGCCGAGGTGCTGGCCAGGGAAGGCACGCCTGCGCCCGACACCGTTTGGGCGATCCGAGAGGCCTCCGTCATCCTTGTTCAACTTTTCGCGCCCATGATGCCGCATCTGGCCGAGGAGTGCTGGACGGTATTGGGTCAATCCGGGCTGATTTCGGAGGCCAATTGGCCCCAAATCGAACGCGATTTGCTGGTTGAAGACACCGTGACCCTGGTGGTCCAGGTCAACGGCAAAAAACGGGGTGATGTAACCGTGCCACGGGGCGCCCAGAATCCGGAAATTGAGGCTGCCGTTCTGGCGCTCGATGCGGTAAAACTCGCCCTCGACGGCAAGCCCGTCAAAAAGGTGATCGTGGTTCCGATGAGGATTGTGAATGTCGTTGGCTAACACCCGGATGGTCGCCCGGCTCTTCGCCGTGGCCGCTCTGGCGGCGCTGACGGCCGGCTGCTTCCAGCCGATGTATGCCGAGCATGCCGACGGCTCCCCCGGCCTGCGCGAAAAGCTGATGGGCGTGGAAGTCCCGCCGGTCGACAAGAACAATGCCTCGCGCGAAGCCCGTATGCAGGTCGAGATCCGCAACGCGCTGGCGTTCAAGCTGTACGGCAACGCCACCGGCATGCCGCCGACCCACCGGCTGGTGCTGCGCTTCACCTCCAGCCGTTCCTCGCTGATGATCAGCCAGACGACCGGCCTGCCGTCGAGCGAAAATTTCGGCATCGATGCGCAATACAACCTGATCGACCTCGCCACCAACAAATCGGTCATGACGGGCTCGACCTTCTCGCGCGTGTCCTACGACATCCCGGGCCAGTTGCAGCGCTTCGCCCGCCAGCGCGCCTTCCGCGACGCCGAAGATCGCGCCGCGCACGAGATCGCGGAAAACATCCAGACCCGGCTGGCGTCGTTCTTCGTCGCCGGCACCTGACCGGTCATTTCCAGTCGCGCCAAGCGCGCCCTGGAAATGCCCCTCCTATAAAGAGAGCTTGATGTGGTCGCCCTCAAGGGAAGAGACGTCGACGCTTATCTCGCCCGGCCCGATGCCGGCCGCCCCATCATCCTGCTCTACGGTCCCGACGCCGGCCTGGTGCGCGAGCGCGCCGACGCCCTGATGGCGTCTGCCGTCGAAGATCCCAACGATCCCTTCTCGCTGGTCCGGCTCGACGGCGATGAGCTCGCGGCTGAACCGTCGCGGCTGGTCGACGAGGCGATGACGGTGCCGTTGTTCGGCGGCCGCCGCGCCATCCGGGTCCGCGCCGGCTCGCGCAGTTTTGCCGCAGGCGTCGACACGCTCGCGGACATGCCACTGAAGGATTGCCGCATCGTGATCGAGGCCGGCGAGTTGCGGCCGGAGTCTCCCTTACGCAAAGCCTGCGAGCGCGCCAAGAATGCGGTGGCGATTGCCTGCTATCCCGACACCGAACGCGACCTCGCGAAACTGATCGACGACGAGTTGCGCATTTCCGATTTGCGCATCGCCCCGGATGCGCGCGCGGTGCTGACCGCGCTGCTCGGCGGCGACCGCCAGGCCTCGCGCAACGAAATTCGCAAGCTCGCGCTTTATTCCCACGGCAAGGGCGAGGTGACGCTCGACGACGTCATGACTGTCGTGTCCGACGCGTCCGAGCTGAAACTCGACCCGATCGTCGACAGCGCCTTTGCGGGCAGACCCGATGTGGTCGAGAGCGAGTTCGCGAAAGCGATGGTCGCCGGCACCTATCCCGGCGTGATCATCATGGCAGCCCAACGCCAGGCGGCATGGCTGCACAAGTCGTCGCTGGCGGTGGCCGAGGGAACGCCGACTTCGGTATTGCTGGAGAGCGGATATCCGCGCGTGCATTTCTCGCGCAAGGCCAATGTCGAAACTGCGCTGCGCAATTTCAGCCCGGCGAAACTCGTGACCATCATCGAGCAACTCGCCACCGCGGCATTCGACATGCGCAAGCAGACCGCGCTGGCGGCTGCGATCGCGCAACGCACGCTATTGTCGATCGCCGCCAATGCGCGGCGCAGAGGCTAAATCCTTCCGTCGTCCCTGCGTTCGCAGGGACGACAAAGTCAGCTTCCCTTCGCCAGTCGCCGCATCACGTCGTCGAGCTGATCGAGGCTGCGGTAGTTGATCACGACGCTGCCGCCGGGATCGCGGTGATTGACGGACACGGTCAGACCGAGCGCGTCGCTGACGCGCTTCTCCAGCGCGATCGTGTCCGGATCCTTGGCCTTGGCGCCGGCGCTGCTGCGCGTCTTTTGCGGCTTGCGCTCCGGCACGCCTTCTTCATGCGCCAGCGCTTCGGTCTGGCGGACGTTGAGGCCTTCAGCGACGATGCGCTTGGCCGCCGCCAGCGGATCGGGCACGCCGATCAGCGCGCGGGCATGACCGGCGGAGAGTTCGCCCTTGGCGATATAGGCCTGCACTTCCGACGGCAGCTTGGTCAGTCGCATCATGTTGGCGACGTGGCTGCGGCTCTTACCGACGATCTTGGCGATGTCTTCCTGGCTGCGTTTGAACTCGTCCGCCAGCGCGTGATAGCCCTGCGCCTCTTCCATCGCGTTGAGATCTTCGCGCTGCACGTTCTCGATGATGGCGATTTCGAGCGCCACGGCATCGGTGACGTCGACCGGAACGATCGGCACTTCATGCAGGCTGGCGAGCTGCGCCGCGCGCCAGCGGCGTTCGCCGGCGATGATCTCGAAACGATCGGTCGCGCCCTTGACCGGACGCACCACGATCGGCTGGATCACGCCATGCTGCTTGACGGAAGCGGCGAGCTCGGCGAGTTCGGAATCCGAAAACGTCCGGCGCGGGTTGCGCGGATTCGGTTTGAGGAATTCGATCGGCACCTTGCGCTGGTTGCGGGGACGATCGACATGCGCGGCCTCGCCGCCGACATCTCCGATCAGACTTGCAAGACCGCGGCCCAGTCGCGAACGCGCTTCGTCGGCCATTGCCAACTCCCTTGGATTCACTCGAGCTACTCCGGAACTAGAACTTCGTAGGGTGGGCAAAGCGAAGCGTGCCCACCACAGCGGTGGCAAAGATGGTGGGCACGGCGAAGACGCCTTTGCCCACCCTTCGACTCGATTCAATGCGTCTTCAGTTCGCGCTCGCGCTGGATCACTTCGGTCGCGAGCTTCAGATACGCATCGCTGCCGACGCATTTGAGATCGTAGACCAGCACCGGCTTGCCGTAGGACGGCGCCTCGGAAATGCGGACATTGCGCGGGATCATGGTGTTGTAGACCTTCGAGCCCATGAACTGCCGGACGTCGGCGACGACCTGGTTCGACAGGTTGTTGCGCGAGTCGAACATGGTCAGCACGATGCCGTGGATCGAGAGGTTCGGATTCAGCGTCGAGCGCACCTGCTCCACCGTCTGTAGCAGTTGCGACAGACCTTCGAGCGCGAAGAACTCGCACTGCAGCGGCACCAGGATCGCGTCCGACGCCGCCATCGCGTTGACGGTGAGAAGATTGAGCGACGGCGGGCAATCGATCAGCACGTAGGTGTAGTCGGAGCCTTCCTCGGCGTTCTCGTTCAGCGCGGCGATGGCGTCGCGCAGACGGAAGGCGCGGCCGGGCGTGGTGCCCAGTTCGAGCTCGAGGCCGGACAGGTCCATGGTCGAGGAGGCGATGTGAAGCCGCGGCACCGCGGTCGCAACCACAGCTTCGCGCAGCGGCGCCTCGCCGATCAGCACGTCGTAGGTCGAACAGTTGCGGCTGCGGCGATCGATGCCGAGACCGGTGGACGCGTTGCCCTGCGGATCGAGGTCGACGATCAGCACCCGCTCGCCAATCGCGGCGAGTGCGGTCCCGAGGTTGATTGCGGTGGTAGTCTTGCCGACGCCACCCTTCTGGTTGGCAAGCGACAGGATACGCGGATGGCCGGCCGGCATGGGCGCTCTATCCTCTTGATAAATCTGATCAATTACCATCGCACTCAACTTCCGTCTGACGTCGCGGGGTCAGTTTCGCCGCTCGATCGTATCGAGCTCGACGATCCAGCCGTTTCCGCTGGTGCGGCTGGGATGGAGTCGCGGCTTAATATTCCAATATTTAGTGGCCTCGGTCAATTCGGCCTCTACATCTTGGCCTTTGAGAAACAACGCTTTCGCGCCCTTCCTCACGATCGGTTCCGCGAAACCGATGAGCTGATGTAACGGAGCCAACGCCCGCGCAGTGATGCAATCGATCGGTCCGCCGATTCTATCCACACTATCCCCGATGTCAGCGAGGTGCACGGTCCCCGCTGCCCCGGTCACACGGATCGCCTCGCGCAGGAAGGCCGCCTTCTTGGCGTTGCGCTCGATCAGGTGAATGTTCGCACCCGGCGTCTCCGCCAGGGCGCAAGCCAGCACCACGCCCGGAAAGCCTCCGCCGCTGCCGAGATCGACCCAGGTCTTGGCCGTCGGCGCCAGGCTCAAGAGCTGCAGCGAGTCGGAGATATGCCGGGTCCAGAGATTTGGAAGTGTGGATGGCGCGATGAGATTGGTCTTGGCCGTCCACGCCACCAGCAGATCGACATAGCGATCGAGCCGCGATTCCGTTTCACGTGAAACGGGGGTGAGGGCGAGGGCGGCGGCTTTATCGGATGGGAGAATGGGAGAGGCGGTCGCTTTGGGCATCTTGATCGGTCTCTCGGAGCGTCATCCTGAGGTGCGAGCGTCGCGAGCCTCGAAGGGTGATGCGGACAATGAATTCGTGGCCATCCTTCGAGGCGCGAAGGCGCGCTCCTCAGGATGGCGTCGTTGGGCGCGGCGGCGGAAGAGGCGTTTCACGTGAAACAGCAAAACAACCCCATGCAGTAGCTACGCGGACTTCCGCCGTGCTTCCCGGCGCAGATAGGCCGCCAGAATCCCCAGCGCCGCCGGCGTCAAACCATCCAGCCGACCCGCCTGCCCCACGGTCCGCGGCCGCGCCGCTTCGAGCTTCGTGCGAGCTTCATTGGAAAGCCCGGGCACCAGGGCGTAGTCGATATCGGTCAGAACCAGCCCCTCGTCGCGCCGGAAGGCGTCAACGTCAGCGGTCTGGCGCTTGAGATAGACGTCGTACTTGGCGTCGATCTCGAGATGGATCGCAATCGATGGGTCAATGGCCGATAGCTCCGGCCAGATCCCCTGCACCGTGCTCCAGTCGATCTCCGGATAGGCCAATAGCTCGAATGCCGAGCGGCGATGGCCGTCCTTGTTCAGCGCCAGGCCGTGCTTGGCGGCCTCATTGGGCGTGATGGCAAGCGACTTTGCCAGCGCCTTCGCGGCATTGAGCGCGGCCATCTTGGCGGTATGGCGCTCCGAGCGCGCCTGCCCTACGCAGCCCAGGGCAATGGCCTTGTCGGTCAGGCGCTGGTCAGCATTGTCGGCCCGCAGGGTCAGACGGTACTCCGCCCGCGAGGTGAACATCCGATATGGCTCGGTGATCCCACGGGTCACGAGATCGTCGATCATCACGCCGAGGTAGCCATCGGCACGGTCGAATACGATCGGAGCGGCATTGCCGGCCATCAGGGCAGCGTTGAGACCCGCAACAATCCCCTGCGCCGCCGCCTCTTCATAGCCGGTGGTGCCGTTGATCTGCCCGGCCAGGAACAGGCCCGGCAGACGCTTGGTCTGCAGGGTCGGATCGAGTTCGCGGGGATCGACGTGGTCGTATTCGATGGCGTAGCCCGGTCGAACCATCCTGACCCGCTCCAGACCGGGAATGGTCGAAAGGATTGCGAGCTGAACTTCCTCCGGCAGCGAGGTCGAGATGCCGTTGGGATAGACCGTGGAGTCGTCGAGGCCTTCCGGCTCCAGAAAGATCTGGTGGCCGTCGCGGTCGCCGAAGCGAACGATCTTGTCCTCGATCGAGGGGCAATAACGCGGACCGCTGCTCTTGATCTGGCCGGAATACATCGGCGAGCGGTGCACGTTGGCCCGGATCACCTCATGAGTCGCCGGGGTCGTTCGGGTGATGCCGCACTGGATCTGTGGTGTCGTGATCCGGTCAGTCATGACCGAAAACGGCTCTGGCGGGTCGTCGCCGGGCTGCATCTCGACCGCCGACCAGTCGATGGTGGTCCCATCGAGCCGCGGCGGCGTGCCGGTCTTCAACCGGCCGAGCTTGAAGCCGGCGCGTTCGAACGAGGCCGACAGTCCCATCGCCGGCGCCTCCCCGACCCGGCCTGCCGGCCAGTTCTTCTCGCCGAGATGGATCAGCCCGCGCAGAAATGTACCGGTCGTGACGACCACGGCGCCGCAATCGAGCTGCCGGCCGTCGCCTAGCCGAATGCCGGTGACGCGGCCGTTCGAAACAAGCAGCTCATCCGCCTCGCCTTCGATGACGCTGAGATTGACGGTCTCGGTGATGGCGGCCTGCATCGCCGCGGCATAAAGCTTCCGGTCCGCCTGGGCCCTTGGCCCACGGACGGCCGGACCCTTGCGGCGGTTCAGCATCCGGAACTGGATGCCGCCGGCATCGGCAACCCGACCCATCAGGCCGTCCAGGGCATCGACCTCGCGAACCAGATGGCCTTTGCCGAGACCGCCGATGGCGGGGTTGCAGGACATCGCGCCGATAGTCGCAAACCGGTGGGTGACCAGCGCCGTCTTTGCGCCCATCCGGGCAGCCGCACTCGCAGCTTCGCAGCCGGCATGGCCGCCGCCGATAACGATCACGTCGAAGGTGTTCGCCGGGGAATTCATGGCGCGACTTCTATCCCGAAGTCAGGAAGCCGGAAAGCCGGAAATACCGGGGGAACCGTCGATTGTTTCACGTGAAACGGCCGGTTCCCAAAACTGTTTCACGTGAAACAGCTTAGCTATACAATGAATTAAGAAATATTACTTACCTACACAGAATTCCCGGAAGATGACATCGAGGATATCTTCGACGTCGACCCGGCCCAGCAGCCTCCCCAAGGAATGAGCTGCCGTCCGAAGTTCCTCCGCCGCGAGTTCCTCGCCCTCGCAGACAACCTCGACGCAACGCTGCAACGAGGCCGCCGTCTCCTCCAGCAATTTCCGTTGCCGGGTCCGGCCGATCAGCCCACCTTCGCTGCCACCGAAATAATTTTGCGCGAACCCGACCAGGGCAGCGACCAGCTCCGGCAGGCCGTCGCCCCGGCTGGCCGAAATTTCGAACCTGGTACCATCTCGCTCGGCCACTGGCCGACCGCCCGACCCGATGTCGATTTTGTTCCGCACCAGCCAAACCGGGGCTGCGCCCTGATGGCCGATCCCGGCCTGCGCCGAATCAGCCAGCCACAGCACGAGGTCGGCATCCGCGGCGCGCGCCCTCGCCCGGCGCACGCCCTCCTGCTCCACGGGATCGTCGGTCTCGCGAATGCCGGCGGTGTCGATGACCGTCACCGGATAGCCGTCGAGATCAAGCTGCACTTCGATGATGTCGCGCGTGGTGCCCGCATGCGGTGACACGATCGCGACCTCGCGCCGCGCGAGTTGATTGATCAACGTCGATTTGCCGACATTCGGCGGGCCTGCGATCGCGACCACCAGCCCGTCGCGCAGCCGTTCACTTTGGCCCTGTGCCGCAAGGACTTCTTGAATCTCGCTCAGCAGCGCTTTGATCTTCCCAATCGCCGGCGCGATCAATTCCGCGGGCACATCGCCCTCGTCGGAAAAATCGATGCCGGCTTCGATCAGCGCCGACGCCTCGATAATCCGCGCGCGCCAGTCGCGGGCTTTGTCGCCGAGCAATCCCTTGAGTTGACGCAGCGCCTGGCGCCGCTGTCGATCGGTGTCGGCGTGAATAAGATCATCGAGCCCTTCGGCTTCGGTCAGATCGAGCTTGCCGTTCTCGAACGCGCGCCGGGTAAATTCGCCGGGTTCTGCGGGGCGCACATTTTCAAAACCCGCCAGCGCCGCGAATAACGCCGCCAGCACCGCCCGGCCGCCATGGACGTGCAACTCGGCGACATCCTCGCCGGTCGCGCTGGCCGGGCCGGGAAACCACAGCACCACCCCATCGTCGATCGGCTGCTGACCGGCGTCCCGAAGCAGCACCCGGGTCGCTGCCCGTGCTGGCGGGGTCTTACCGCCCAAAACCCGCAGTACTGGTCCGGCCTGCGGACCCGACACCCGCACCATCGCAATGGCGCTGGGCGGCCGTCCCGACGACAGCGCAAAAATGGTCTGGTCCCGAGGATGCATCGCCTATTTGTGCAGGGGACCTTGGAAAGGCAACGCAATTTCGCACCTGACGGCCGGCACCAAATCCGCAGCAATTTGAGCCGCCGACCGGCTCCATGCTGCAACATGGGCGCAGCATTTATGCTGCAAAAATCCCGACGATTCCCCTCCCCAAACGAGGGTTTCAGAATAAACTATATTAATATCATATAGTTACGGGATCAATCTGATGCCGGGCACCCCGTGCTCATGCTGCACCCATGCTGCAGCAAAGCCCGCAACATGAAAAAGGGCGCCCCGCTTGCACGAGGCGCCCCGATCAAACCTGGCCTGACGGCTCAGGTATTCATGGAATCGAAGAATTCCGAGTTGTTCTTGGTATTCCGGAGCTTGTCGAGCAGGAAGTCGATCGCATCCATGGTGCCCATCGGATTGAGGATCCGGCGCAGCACGTACATTTTCTTGAGGAGCTGCGGATCGGTAATGAGCTCTTCCTTGCGGGTGCCGGAGCGCGAGATGTCGATCGCCGGGAAGGTCCGCTTGTCCGAGACCTTGCGGTCCAGAATCAGTTCCGAGTTACCGGTGCCCTTGAATTCTTCGAAGATGACTTCGTCCATTCGGCTGCCGGTATCGACCAGTGCGGTGGCGATGATCGTCAGCGAACCGCCCTCCTCGATGTTGCGCGCGGCGCCGAAGAATCGCTTCGGCCGCTGCAGCGCGTTGGCATCGACACCGCCGGTCAAGACCTTGCCGGATGACGGCACCACGGTGTTGTAGGCGCGGCCGAGACGCGTGATCGAGTCGAGCAGGATGACGACGTCGCGGCCGTGTTCGACCAGACGCTTGGCCTTTTCGATCACCATCTCGGCGACCTGGACGTGACGCACCGCCGGTTCGTCGAAGGTGGACGACACCACCTCGCCCTTCACCGAGCGCTGCATGTCCGTGACTTCTTCGGGGCGTTCGTCGATCAGCAGCACGATCAGATAGCATTCCGGATGATTGGCGGTGATCGAGTGTGCGATGTTCTGCATCAGCACGGTTTTACCCGTGCGCGGCGGCGCCACGATCAGCGCGCGCTGGCCTTTGCCGATGGGAGCTACGATGTCGATAACCCTTGCAGAAAGGTCTTTTCGCGTCGGGTCTTCGAGTTCGAGCCGGAAACGCTGGTCCGGAAACAGCGGCGTCAGGTTATCGAAATTGACCTTGTGCTTCGACTTTTCCGGGTCTTCGAAATTGAGCGTGTTGACCTTGAGCAGCGCGAAATAGCGTTCGCCTTCCTTCGGGCTGCGGATGTGGCCTTCGATGGTGTCGCCGGTGCGCAGGCCGAAGCGGCGAATCTGCGAGGGCGAAACGTAGATGTCGTCCGGGCCCGGCAGATAATTCGCATCGGGCGAGCGCAAGAAGCCGAAGCCGTCGGAGAGAACCTCGACGACGCCCTCGCCGATGATATCGGTCTCGGCAATCGCGAGCTGTTTGAGAATGGCGAACATCAGCTCCTGCTTGCGCATGGTGCTGGCGTTTTCGACCCCGTTCTCTTCCGCGAACGAGACGAGCTCGGCCGGCGTTTTCGCTTTGAGGTCTTGGAGTTTCATTTCCCGCATTGGGGTGGTCCTGTGGAGTGTCGTAAGGGAGGGGGTGCGAGGTGGCTTTGAGAAAAAGCGGACACGAGAAAAGGAAGGTCCGCAGGACTAAGCCAGGAAAGCGCCGGTAAGGCTTCAAACCTGATGCAGCGGCCGGCCCAATGAGGAAACCGGAACACGACCACATCCGCCTGCGTGGGGTGGGATTTCGGCAATATAGAAAATCAGTCGAAGCTTCGCAAGCAGGCGAGGGAGTATCGACCGGCGAAAAGCCGGGTCTAAAACGGCCTTACAATCACGAGGATAACGATGAAAATCATCAGGAGCGTAGGTACCTCATTGATAATTCGATAGAATTTCTGACTTCGGGTGTTGCGGTCGGCGGCAAAATCCTTCACCCAGCGCGAAAAAAAGCCGTGAACGCCCGACATCACCAGCACGAGCGCGAATTTCGCATGAAACCAGCCGGACATGTACCAATGACCGCTCCAGGCCAAATACAGCCCCGCCAGCCAGCTCACGATCATCGCGGGATTGATGATGGCTTTCAGCAGCCGCCGTTCCATCACCTTGAACGTCTCGGACTGCTTCGAACCGATCTCCGCTTCGCAATGGTAGACGAAAAGCCGCGGCAGATAGAGCATGCCGGCCATCCAGGAGATAACCGCGATCACGTGCAGCGCCTTGATCCACTCGTACATCGCGCAATCGCCCTTGTCCTGAAACCTTGCCGTCTCCCGGGCGTTGCCGGAAGGCTCGGCCAGTGAGGGAGCGAGACATATCCTCAAAGCACCGCTTCTCTAAACTAATAATTCTAGAATCTTAGGTTTGAGTCTAAGTAGCGGTGATTAGGACTCACACAATTCAGTCCCGCTCTTGTGCCGGACTTGTGCACATTCCCCATTGGCTTCGCTTGCAAGTCCTGTCTTCCGAATAACGCACCTTACTTCAAACGCTTGCACGGCTCCGTGGGCAGGTTATGAAGAGACAAGTCCACATCTTCCCACTACCGCCCAAGCGGGCGCTCGGAGTTGTCCTCGCCGGAGGGCCTGTGCAGAAAACTCCGGGTTATCCCTGAAGGGGCGATCCAGGGGTAAATATCTCGTTTAAACTCCACAGGCATTCACAGGTTACACAGGGGTTTTGGTGCCCACGACCGGCAATTATTTCCATCTTCATCTGGTCTCCGATTCGACCGGCGAGACGCTGATCACGGTGGCGCGCGCGGTCGCCGCGCAATACGCCAATGTGTCGGCGGTCGAACATGTCTATCCGCTGGTGCGCAGCCAGAAGCAGCTCGATCGTGTGCTCGACGAGATCGAGGAGGCGCCGGGCATCGTGCTCTTTACGTTGTTGGAAAAAGATCTGGTCAGCCGCCTCGAAGCCAAGTGCCGGGACATCAACATTCCGAGTCTGTCGATCATCGGCCCGGTGATGCAATTGTTCGAGGCTTATCTCGGCGCCGCCACCACCGGCCGCGTCGGCGCGCAGCACGTTCTCAATGCCGAATATTTCAAGCGCATCGATGCCTTGAACTACACCATGATCCACGATGACGGGCAGCACGTCGAAGGCCTCGAGGATGCCGATGTGGTGCTGGTCGGCGTGTCCCGAACCTCGAAGACGCCGACATCCATTTATCTCGCCAACCGTGGCATTCGCACCGCCAACGTGCCGCTGGTGCCGGGCATTCCGCATCCGCATCAGTTGGAAACCCTGAAGAAGCCGCTGGTGGTCAGCCTGCATGCAACGCCGGAACGGTTGATCCAGGTGCGACAGAACCGTCTGCTGACCATGGGCGCCGAATCCGGCAACGACGATTATATCGATCGTGAATCGGTCGCGGACGAAGTCGCCTATGCGCGCAAACTCAGCGCCAGGTTCAACTGGGCGCAGCTCGACGTGACCAGGCGCTCGATCGAGGAAACCGCCGCCGCGGTCATGAAGCTGTTTACCGATCGGCAGCGCCAGCGGCTTCCGGAGTGATGCGGCTGTCATGAGCATCTGGCGCGAAAAAGATCCGCTGATCCTGGCTTCGCAAAGCCGCGCACGGCAGATGCTGCTGGCCAATGCCGGGATTTCGTTCGAGGCCATTCCCGCCGACATCGACGAGCGCGCGGTGCAGAACAACTCCGGCCTTGCCGCGCCTGGCGAAATCGCCAGCCTGCTGGCGCGCGAGAAGGCGCTGTTTGTTTCGACGAAAAATCCGACCCGTTATGTCGTCGGCGCCGATCAGACGCTGGCGCTCGGCGAAAGGCTGTTCAGCAAACCCGCCGGCCGTGCCGGGGCCGCCGAACAGCTGCGCCTGCTGGCCGGCTCTACCCATGAGCTGCACTCCGCAATTGCCGTCGCGCACAACGGAAAGACAATGTTTGCCGAAGTCAGCATCGCCCGAATGACCATGCGGCGCCTGACGCAAAGCCAGATCGAGGCCTATCTCGACCGGGCCGGGGAAGCGGTCGCATCCAGCGTCGGCGCCTACCAGCTCGAGGCGCTGGGCGTGCATTTGTTCGAGCGAATCGAGGGGGACCATTTCACCATCCTCGGCCTGCCGCTGCTGCCGCTGCTGGCCTTCCTGCGCAGCAAGCACTTGCTCGCAGTTTGAAATTCACCGAAATGAAACGGCGAACCTGATGCGGATCCTCGGACTGACCGGCTCGATCGGAATGGGCAAATCCACCACCGCCAAACTGTTCATGGAGGCGGGGGTTCCGGTGTACGACGCCGATGCCGCCGTTCACAAAATCTACGAAGGCGAGGCGGCGCCGGCAGTCGAGGCCGCCTTTCCGGGCACTACCGTGGACGGCAAGGTGGATCGCGCCAGGCTTTCCGCCAGGGTGGTCAAGGATCCCGCCGCCATCAAGCAGCTCGAACAGATCGTTCACCCGATGCTCGGCGCCTCGCGCCAGAAATTCCTCGCAGAAGCCGAACAATCCGGCGCGCCCGTCGTGGTGATGGACATCCCGCTGTTGTACGAGACCGGCGGCGAGAAGCGCATGGATGCCGTCGTCGTGGTTTCGACCTCGCCGGAAGCCCAGCGCGAGCGGATCATGGCGCGCGGCACCATGACATCAGAAGCGCTCGACGCCATCCTGGCGCGACAGTTGCCCGACGCCGAAAAGCGCAAGCGCGCGGATTTCGTAGTGGATACTTCGCACGGACTGGAGCCGGTACGATCAGCGATCCGCGACATTCTGGCCGCGGTGGTTAAGATGCCGCAGCGGCGAACCTGATTCGCTTCGGACTGAATTTACTGAAGAGCCATGCGCGAAATCGTTCTCGATACCGAAACCACAGGCCTCGATCCGCTGCGCGGCGACCGGCTGGTCGAAATCGGCTGCGTCGAGATCTACAACCGCATGCCGACGGGACAGACCTATCACTGCTACATCAATCCCGAGCGCGACATGCCGGCGGAGGCGTTTAACGTCCACGGCCTGTCCGCCGAGTTCCTGTCGACCAAGCCGCTGTTCACCGAAGTGGTGGACGAGTTTCTGGCGTTCATCGGCGACGCGCCGCTGGTGATCCACAACGCCTCGTTCGACATCGGCTTCATCAATGCCGAGCTCGACCGCATCAAGCGGCCGGCGATTTCACGTGACCGTCTGGTCGATACGCTGCTGCTGGCGCGCCGCAAGCATCCGGGCGTGTCGAACCGACTGGATGACCTCTGTTCGCGCTACTCGATCGACAACTCGCACCGCACCAAGCACGGCGCGCTGCTCGACTCGGAACTGCTGGCGGAAGTCTATATCGACCTGATCGGGGCGCGGCAGTCCCAGCTCATCCTGGCGTCGGAAACCAGGGTGGCCCAGAGCAGCGGGATCGGCGAGACGCCGCGGCGTCTGCGCGAGGTTCCTCTGGCGTCGCGGGTTACCGATGCCGATCGCGAGGAGCATCGCGCCTTTGTCGCCACTTTGGGCGACAAGCCGATCTGGAATGAATTTTTGGGAACGCCGGCAAGCGGCGGGTAACCGTCGCCACCGTTCTTCAGGCTGCCTTGCTTCAGCTCGGCTTGACGCCCGAAGCGGCCTGCTCGGCAACCGCCTGCCGTTCCATGTTCTGGCGATACAAGCCGACGAAATCGACCGGATCCAGCATCAGGGGCGGGAAGCCGCCGTCGCGCACCGCGGTGGCGATGATTTCGCGCGCGAACGGGAACAGCAGCCGCGGACATTCGATCATGACCAGCGGATGCAGGTTTTCCTTCGGCACGTTGACGATCCGGAACACGCCGGCATAGGCCAGTTCGAAGCTGAACATCACCTTGCCGCCGTTTTCGGCCTTGCCCTCGATCGAGAGCGTCACTTCGAACTCGTTTTCCGAGAGGTTGTTGGCGCCGACATTGATCTGGATGTTGATCGCCGGCTGCTGCTGCTGCGGCGCCAGGGAGGCGGGGGCGTTCGGATTTTCGAACGACAGGTCCTTGGTATACTGCGCCAGTACGTTGAGCTGGGGAGGGGCCTGCTCGGCAGGCGCGCCGTTGCCGTTGGTCATGAAACTCTCTCCTGAAGCGCTGGCGAGCGGAGACCGGATTTTCGTCTGAATTCGCTCGAAGGGCGGAAATGCCTTTGTCCGCGAGTGGCTATCATAGCCCCGGCTCGTTCCACAAGGACGACGGGTCGGCGGCGAGTGGGGCCGGAGGCGATTTGTGACGAATATGGCTAATCCGGCGCGGCCGCACGTCGATATCGCGTCTAAACAATTGAATATACGTGATTTCCTGACAGGATCGGGTTTCCCCCTGCGGCCAAACGGGCTACACTTACCCGCGCCAAAACGCGCCATTGGCTAGGCCAGGTTTCGTGCCTACATCGTGCAGACTCAATTGAAGAAGTAATCTCTGCCGTTCCGCGCGGGAAAGTCTTAAGAAGGACGTGTAAGACGGCCCTCTACGGAGTGCTCGACCGCCGGGTCCGTTGCCGGCGTTAGAACCAGAAAGCGAATAGACGTGTTCGATATTTACACCATCATCTTCCTGGCGTTGGCGGTCTTTATTTTCCTGCGCCTGCGCAGCGTGCTCGGACAGCGCACCGGCAGCGAACGGCCGCCCTATGATCGCGCCGCGCCCAACGTCGTGCAGCGCAGCCAGGACAACAACGTCGTTCCGATGCCGGGCGCCGTCATCGACCAGGCGCCGCTGGCGCCGACCGCGGATGCCGCGCCGCCGACCGATCGCTGGAAGGGCATTGCCGAGCAGGGCACGCCGCTCGCCCAGGGCCTCGATGCCATTGTCGCGCAGGATTCCTCGTTCGACCCGAAGCATTTCATCTCCGGCGCCCGCTCAGCCTATGAGATGATCGTGCTGGCCTTCGCCAACGGCGATCGCCGCGCCTTGAAGGACCTGCTGTCGTCGGAGGTCTATGAGAGCTTCGAGAGCGTGATCAAGGATCGCGAGAAGCACGAACAGAAAACCGAAACCCGGTTCGTTTCGATCGACAAGGCCGAACTCGTTGGCGCGGAAGCCCGCGACCGGGCGGCGCAACTCACGGTTCGCTTCGTATCGCAGATGATCTCGGTCACCCGCGACAAGGGCGGCACCATTGTCGATGGCAACCCGGATAAGGTCGCCGATATCACCGATGTCTGGACATTCGCCCGCGACACCACGTCTCGCGATCCGAACTGGAAGCTGGTTGGCACGGGAAGCGCTGGCTAGATCGCACAGCCTCGCGGGGCTTACGATTGGCGTGGTCGCTTTGGCGTTGTCGATTGCCGCCTCGGACGCTTTTGCTGCGCGGCATTCGCGCGTGCATTCCCGTATCCATTCTCCCGCGCCTGTCGCCGAGCGCCAGTTGCCCTATCCGCAGCTCGAACTGCCGCTCCAGATCAACGGCGGCCAATATGCGCCGGTGGCCTGGCCGGAGATCGCAGGCTGGAACGACGACGACCATCTTCCCGCCTATCAGGCGTTTCGCGTGAGCTGCAAGCCGATCGCAGCGCAGACCGGCGTGCCGCAGGATTCGAAAGCGCTCGGCACCTCGCTTCGCGATCCCTGCCGGATCGCCAAAGGTCTCGAACTCACCGACAGTGCCGCGGCAAAGACCTTCTTCGAGGAGAATTTTTCGCCGGTGCGGATTTCGCGGCTCGGCGAAGGCGAGGGCTTTGTCACGGGTTATTATGAACCGGTGATCGAGGGCTCGCGGACCCAGAACGAAGTCTACAACGTGCCGGTCTATCGCCGTCCCTCCAACCTGTTCGTTCGTGGCACCACGCAGAACTCGGCCGGCTTGCCCAACAAGGGGCAGGTGTTCCGCAAGATCGGTCGCCGCAAGCTGGTGCCGTATTACGACCGCGCCGAGATCGAGGATGGCGCGATCGAAGGCCGCGGTCTCGAAATCTGCTGGCTGAGAAACCAGACCGATCTGCTGTTCTCGCAAATTCAAGGCTCTGCCCGCGTCACCCTCGACGACGGTACGACCGTTCGCATCAATTACGATGCCCACAACGGCTATCCCTATACGGCGGTGGGCCGCATCCTGATCGACCGCGGCATCATCCCCAAGGAGCAGATGTCGATGCACCGGATCCGGGAGTGGATGGAGCAAAATCCGGAAGGTGGGGATGAACTGCGGCGGCAGAACCGGTCCTACATCTTCTTCCGCGAGGTGCAGTTGTCCGACAAGGACGAGGCCGTCGGCGCCCAGGGGGTGCCGCTGACCCCGGGCCGCTCGATCGCGGTCGACAAGTCGCTGCACGTCTACGGCACGCCGTTCTTCATCGAAGGCCAACTGCCGATCGAGTCCGAAGCATCGAAGACGCCGTTCCATCGCCTGATGATCGCGCAGGACACGGGGTCTGCGATCGTCGGGCCGGCGCGCGCCGACTTGTACTTCGGCGCCGGCGGTGATGCCGGGAAAGTCGCCGGCCGCCTCAAGAACAACGCGCGGTTCGTCATGCTGGTGCCAAAGAGCCTCGATCCCGCGGCGCGGGGCCGCAAGCTGCCGGTGCCCGATCCGCGGCCATCGGAAAAAATCGCAAAACTGTTTCCGCAAACCGATCCGCTGAAGGACGCCAAGCCGGCAACTGTCACCCCGGCGGCACAAGCCGCGCCAACAGCGCAGGCGACGTCGACCGGGAGCATCGCAAAGCCGGTGCCGCTGCCGGAAGCCCGCCCCAGCACCGCGCCGGCCCCCGAGCCCAAGCGCCGTCGCCGCGAACGCGCCAGCAATCCATGAAACGCCGGTCTTCCAGTTTGATCCCCGAATTGTCGCCGCCGCCGCGGCGCAAGCGCGGCCTCAGCGCAGAAGAGCACGCGCTGTGGGAAAGCGTCGCCAAGCAGGTCAAGCCCTTGCGCAAGCGCCACCGCGTCGCAAAGCCGCCGGTGGTGCTGGCGGAAGCCGAAACCAGGGTGGCGGCGAAGCCCGTTGTTTCGCCGGCACCTGCAGCGCCGCCGCGCATCATCCCGCCGTCAAAGCCAGCGCCGCCGCCATTGGCGCCGATCGGCCGCCGCGAGCGGTCGCATCTGTCACGCGGCCGCAAGGAGATCGATGCCAGGCTCGATCTGCACGGCATGACCCAGACGCGCGCGCACCGGGTGCTGTTCGGATTTCTGCAGCGCGCCCATCATGACGGGCTGACCTTCGTGCTCGTCATTACCGGCAAGGGCAAGTTGGGCGCGGGTTCGGAACGCGGTGTGCTGCGCCGCCAGGTGCCGGAATGGCTGAGCCTGCCGGAATTTCGTTCGCTGGTGGTCGGATTCGAGGAAGCCTCGATCGGCCATGGCGGCGAGGGCGCGCTGTATGTGCGGGTGCGGCGCGCGCGGTTGTAGCCCTGACGTCTACAAAATAAACCGGCTCAGATCGGCGTTCCTGGCGAGGTCGCCGACGTGCTTCTGCACATAGTCGGCATCGACCTTGATGGTCTCGCCGTTGCGGTCGGGCGCGGCGAACGAGATATCGTCGAGCACGCGCTCCATCACCGTCTGCAGCCGCCGCGCGCCGATATTCTCCACCGTCGAATTGACGGCGACGGCAACGTCGGCCAGCGCGTCGATGGCGCCGTCCGTGATGTCGAGCGTCACGCCTTCGGTCTGCATCAGCGCGACATATTGCTTGATCAGCGACGCTTCCGGCTCGGTCAGGATGCGGCGCATGTCGTCGCGGGTCAGCGCCGACAATTCGACGCGGATCGGCAACCGGCCCTGCAACTCCGGCAACAGGTCGGAAGGCTTGGCGATATGGAACGCGCCAGAGGCGATGAACAGGATGTGGTCGGTCTTGACTGAGCCGTGCTTGGTCGAGACGGTGGTGCCTTCGATTAGCGGCAACAGGTCGCGCTGCACGCCCTCGCGCGAGACGTCGCCGCCCGAACGGCCGTCGCGGACGCAGATCTTGTCGATTTCGTCGAGGAATACGATGCCACTGTTTTCGGCCGCGTTGATGGCCTCCTGCACCAGTTGCTCGCTGTCGAGCAGCTTGTCGGATTCCTCGTTGACGAGAATCTCGTGCGAGCTCTCCACCGTCAGGCGACGGGTCTTCGGCCGTCCGCCCATCTTGCCGAAGATATCGCCGATCGAAATTGCGCCGAGCTGCGCGCCCGGCATGCCCGGAATTTCGAACATCGGCATGCCGCTGCCGGATGATTGTGTCTCGATCTCGATTTCCTTGTCGTTGAGCTCCCCGGCGCGCAGTTTCTTGCGGAAGGATTCGCGGGTCGCGGGGCCCGACCCCGGTCCGACCAGCGCATCGAGCACGCGCTCTTCGGCGGCCTGCTGGGCGCGGGCCTGGACGTCCTTGCGCTTGCGCTCGCGCACCTGGGCAATCGCAACCTCGACCAGGTCGCGGATGATCTGTTCGACGTCGCGGCCGACATAGCCGACCTCGGTAAACTTGGTGGCTTCGACCTTGATGAAGGGAGCACCGGCCAATTTCGCCAACCGCCGCGCGATTTCGGTCTTGCCGACGCCGGTCGGCCCGATCATCAAAATGTTCTTCGGCAGCACCTCTTCACGCAGCGAACCGGTGAGCTGCAGGCGGCGCCAGCGGTTGCGCAACGCGATCGATACCGCGCGCTTGGCGTCGGACTGGCCGACGATGTAGCGGTCGAGTTCGGAGACGATTTCACGGGGAGAAAATTCGGTCATTGGCTCTAGCTAGGGTGAGATATTGCGGACGGCAAGCGGGATGGAACACCTATAGCGTTTTCGAGCGAAGTGGATACCGGTTCGCGGAAAGAAAACGCGTCAAAACAAGAAGCTCTAGATGATCGGCGGTCCCGCCTGCCATTGCTTGATGGCCTCAAATGGATGAATCAGCATGATGATGTTCAGCGTCAGATTGTCGCGAATGTGCAGCGCCAGCACCAGTTCGAACAGCAGCGCCAGCGCAACGGTAACGGCGACCGGAAACTTTCGCGCGAACAGGAAGCCGCCGACAATTGCCAGATTGTCGGAGATCGAATTGACGATGGAATCGCCGAAGTAATCCAGCGAAATGGTTCCGGCGCGATAGCGCTCGATGATCCAGTTGGAATTCTCGACCAGTTCCCAGCCGCCTTCGACCAGCATCGCCAGGATCAGGCGGCCCGGCCAGGCGAGGCGCGGGAAGGCGAGGAAGGCCGCGCCGTAAAACAGGAAGCCGTGCAGGATATGCGACAGCGTGTACCAGTCGGTGATGTGCTGCGAGTTTTCCGAACTCTGCACCACGCCGTGCCAGAGTTTCACATAGCCGCAGGCACAGATCGGCTGCCGGCCCATCGCATAGAGGATCGACGCCTGCGCAATCAGAATGGCGGCTGCGATGGTGAGCCATCGCCATGCCGGGAGACGGCCGGCGAGCGGGGGATTTTGGATATTGCCGGCGGCCGTCATGCCGACAGCGTCTCGATGGTGATATTCCGGTTGGTGTAGACGCAGATGTCAGCGGCGATATCGAGCGAACGGCGAACGATGGTCTCGGCGTCCTTGTCGGTGTCGACCAGCGCCCGGGCAGCGGCCAGCGCATAGTTGCCGCCTGAGCCGATCGCCATCACGCCCGCTTCCGGCTCCAGCACGTCGCCGGTGCCGGTCAGCACCAGCGAGACATCCTTGTCGGCCACGATCATCATGGCTTCCAGCCGCCGCAGATAGCGGTCGGTCCGCCAGTCCTTGGCGAGTTCGACCGCAGCCCGGGTCAGTTGCCCCGGATATTGCTCGAGCTTGCTCTCCAGCCGCTCGAACAGGGTGAAGGCGTCGGCGGTGGCCCCGGCAAAGCCGCCGATGACGTCGCCTTTGCCGAGTTTGCGGACCTTTTTGGCGTTGGATTTGATGACGGTCTGGCCGATCGAGACCTGGCCGTCGCCGCCGATCACCACCTTGCC
>Ga0209023_10003025_pt1 | contig 20342 bp, 19 predicted proteins | sample LakOneMetagenome_FD_187468 | JGI IMG/M metagenome (GOLD analysis project Ga0209023, IMG submission 187468) | Freshwater and sediment microbial communities from Lake Erie, Canada (SPAdes) (version 2) | ecosystem: Environmental > Aquatic > Freshwater > Lentic | place: Lake Erie, Canada...
CCGAGATTCAAATCCACGTTGATGATTTCGACATTGATCAGCGAACCACCGGCGATCCCGGTTAGCGTGCTGCCGTTCCAGCTCACCAACAGCACATCATCTGCGCCGGTGCCGCTAATCGCAAACGTGTCCGTACCATTGCCGCCATCAACCGCATCGGCGCCGTCGCCAATCGTGTAGTTGATCGTGTCGTTGGCCGCGCCACTCAGAATTGTGTCATCGCCCAGTCCGCCCGTTAGCGTGTCTTGGCCGTTCCCACCGTTAAGAACGTTAGCGACACCGTTGCCAATAATCGTGTCCGCGCCGCTGCCACCGATCGCGTTTTCGATGATCGCTCCGCGCGCAATGGAGATGTTGTAAGTCGAACCGCCAACGCTGGAGAACGCCTCTTCGCGCAGATCGATGGTATTCGTGGTCGTGTACCCCGACATATCGAGGGTGTCGTTTCCACCGGCGTCCCAAATCGCAAAGACTGAAGCTTGATTGCTTGAGGTCAGCGAATATTGCGTGATGCCTGTGTTGGAATTGTATCCATAGATGGTGTCGCCGGTGCGAGTCGCCATGTTCGCGCCGTAGAGGTGTTGGATCGCGGCTATGTCGTGAAGCTGCGGTAACGACGCATAGAGCGAAAGGACGCCACCGGTGGGGGCGGAACCGAAATAGCTCATGACCGAGAACATACGCGTGTCTTGATAGTACTCAGCCGAATTATCGTAAGTAATGCTCACGCCGGGCGCGGCGTTGTAGTCTCCAGGGTGGCTCAAGCCGATCGCATGGCCGATCTCGTGCAATAAGACCTGCACACCGTAGTCGCCGACCACAGGATTGGCGTTGTAGCTGAGCGTGCTGTTCACCCACACATCGCCTTCGTTGCCCGCCGCCGTGGTGTCGCCGCTGACCGGCAGATACGCGAACGCTGCGGCGGCCGATGCGCCGGTGCTGTAGTTGCCGAACAGGATGCTGGCGTTGTTTGAGTATGCACTGCCGGGATCGGTAACTCGGACAAACACGACATTTGCCACTGAAGCCCACGCCGCCAACGCCGCCATCGCCGCGGCAATCTGCGAAGCGTTGAATTGCGAAAAGCCGCCAGTGTCCTCGGGCATCGTGCCCGGCGCACTAGCGCGAAACGCATAGGTGACGATCGCCGGCGCCTCGTAATGCGCTGCCCAGCTCGCCTGATCGCCCGGCCAGTTGGCGGCATCAACGTTTTGGAAGTCGCGATTGATCTGAAACGCGGCCTGCTCCCACGAATAGATGGTCTTGCCGTTCGACGTGAAGTTCGTCGGAGAGGTGTTGCCGATTTCCAGTGTGTTGGTGGTCAGCACGTACGAACCGGTCGAGGTATCCGCGAAGCTGTGGGCATCCAGATAGTATGTCCCTGTCGATGTCGCGGTGAACGTCATCTGCGAGTTGTTGAAGATGCCGCCGTCGTCATCGCTTTTTATGATGGCGCCGGATGCGTCGCGCAGATCGAGATAGGAATCGATGCCGCTGCCCCAGTCAGTCCGCTCCAGGGAGAAGGTGTAAGTTTGACCTGCGACGAGCGAGATTTTGAAAACGTCATGGTCGCCGACGCTGTCGATGGCGCTGGTGATCTTTGTATCAATCGCCAGGACCGAAGCCGTACCGATGGTGTCGCCAATACCATCGCCGGCGGCTTGCGGGTGGGTTAGCGGGTCCCCGGGTGAGGAGGCGGGCGCGAATAGTGGCGTTTGCGCGGCGCCTTTTTCGTCGGCCAATCGCGCCGCTGTCATGCAAGCTGGGCACATGCAGCCCGGCACGGGCGTGATTTCGCTTGCGGCCGCGGAAAGCGCGCCAAATTCGTTTATACCGAGTGCGCCCATACTTCCCTCCGCTCCTAATTCGGGAGGCTAGCAAACTGAGCGCCGGTGCTCCAGCGCAGCGGTCGCAGAACTGACGCGAAAACCCGGCGAGCGCGGCTGATTTCTGTTGCGGATTGACTCAAGCCCGAGGTCGAGCGCTCATTCGCGCACGGGAGAGGGAACATGTCGCATTCTTGGTCCGCGCTTCGCGGCGTCGTGTTGCTTGCGCCGCTGTTTGTCACACTGCCCGCTTCGGCGGCAGGCGACGCGCTTGATCAGCAATGGACGTACTGCGTCAACGAGAACAGCCAGTTCGCGCAAGATTTGGCGATTGGCGGTTGCACTGCCGTCATCCAGTCCGGTCAGGAGACCGGCCAAAATCTCGCCATCGCTTTCAACAATCGCGGGTTGGCTTACGACGCTGTCGGCCAAATTGATCAAGCCATTGCCGACTATAATCAGGCTCTGACGCTCTCGCCTGATTACGCCTACGCCTACTACAATCGCGCCAACGCCTATCAGTTCGGGCGCAACGATCGCCAGCATGCGATTTCCGATTACGATCAAGCGATCCGCCTCAATCCCAATCTCGGCGGCGCCTACAACGGACGCGGCAATGCCTATCGACTTGAGAATAATTACGCACAGGCGATGACCGATCTCACACGCGCCATACAACTCGATGCGACAGACGCGGTGGCATTCGCCAATCGTGGCTTGGTCTATGCCGACACCAACGATTACACACGCGCCATTGCCGACTATGATCAAGCGGCGCGTATCAATCCGAATTTGGCCGATACCTATGCTTACCGCGCCGACGCTTACCAATGGGGCGTCCATGACTACGATCGCGCGGTTGCCGACTACGACCAAGCCATTCGCCTAAACCCGAACAATGCGACGCCGTTCCGCGGTCGTGGCGACGCGTACCAATTTGGCCGCGCTGACCTGGCGCACGCCATCGCCGACTATAACGAAGCTATCCGCCTTAATCCGCAGTATGCGCAGGCTTACGATGGCCGAGGCAACGCACTGCGCCGGCAACGCGATTTCCAACGCGCCGAGGCCGATTTGAGCCAAGCGATTGCGCTCGACGCCAATGACGCAGTCGCCTTCAGCAATCGCGGGCTCGTCTATTACGAGCAGCAACAATATACGCGCGCGATCACTGACTTCGACCACGCAATTCAACTAGACCCGCATATGGCCGACGCGTTCATGAATCGCGGGCTCTCCTACTATTATCAACCGCAATCCGACTACACCCGCGCCATTGCTGACTTCGGACAAACCATTTCGCTTCGACCGCAAGACGCGGAGGCGTTTTATTATCGTGGCTGGAGCTATCGCGGGCTGAACGACGACGTGCACGCGATCGCGGACTTCACTCACGCAATCGCGATCAACGCTCAATATCATGAGGCGTGGGACGCGCGGGGCGATGTGTACTTCTACGGGCAGCCGCGCAACCTCACCAACGCTATCGCCGATTACGATCACGCGGTGTCGCTTGCGCCAGACAACATCGCCTACCGCAACGACGCATGCTGGTCACGCGCCATGGGGCCTGTTGACCTCGATCGCGCCCGAACCGAATGCGATCGTGCGGTCGAACTCTCACACGGCGAGGCTAACTATCTCGATAGCCGCGCGATGGTCAGTCTCAAGCAGCAACATTGGCAGGACGCTTGGAACGACTATGACGCTGCCGTGCGCGCGGCGGGCGACCACGCGACAGGCGGCTATTATTTTGGCCGTGGCGTTGCAGCGCTCAGACTGGGTCGCGCGACCGAGGGCCAAGCGGACATCGCGCACGCGACCCAATTGGACGCAAATGTTGCACAGACGTATGCGGGCTATGGTGTGACGCCTTAATCGGTAGAGCGTCTAACTCTTGGCTCTACCGCGTCCGCCCTTTTCTACGAAGTCACGCAGCATTTGCGAAGGCCGGAAGGTCACCACGCGGCGCGGTGTGATTGGCACTTCTTCGCCGGTCTTCGGATTGCGCCCTACGCGCTGACGTTTGGCGCGCACATTGAAATTGCCGAAGCGCGAAAGCTTGACTGTTTTGCCGTCCACCATCGCGTCTTGCATCATCTCAAGCATGCGCGTGAGCAAGCGATTGGCGTCAGCGCGCTGCATGTTTGCGCGCTTGGCTAAAGCTTCGACGAGATCTGCACGCGTAACGGTTTTCCCGGTCACCGGAGCCCCCTCCTGCGGACGCGCGTCCCGCTTCCTGCGCGCGAGGAAAAGCTAGGCGTCTCTGTGGCTTAGGTCAAATCTTGCGGAGCGTTCATAGTCTCGCGAGCGCGGCGCCCCAAGTGAGGCCACCGCCCAGCGCTTCCATGAGCACCAAGTCGCCCTTTTTGATGCGTCCGTCCCGCACTGCGGTGTCCAATGCGAGCGGGACAGACGCGGCGGAGGTGTTACCGTGGAGCGCAACGGTGGAGACAACTTTGTCCACCGGAATGCCGAGCTTGCGTGCGACGCCATCGAGGATGCGCTGGTTGGCTTGGTGCGGCACGAACCAGTCGACGGCGTCCAGAGACACACCGGCGCGCGCACACGCTTCGAGCATTGCGCCAGAGATATGCTCAACGGCTTGCCGGAACACTGCGTTGCCTACCATCCGAAGTTTGCCGACGCTTTGCGTCTCGCTAGGGCCACCATCGACGTAGAGCAGGTCGTGCATGCGACCGTCGGTGCGCAGGAAGGTTGAGATCAGGCCCGGCGCATTTGCGGCGCCGTTGTCCTGCGCTTCGAGGACAACAGCGCCAGCGCCGTCGCCAAATAGGATGCATGTGCCACGATCTTCCCAATCGATGATGCGGGAGAACGTCTCCGCCCCGATCACCAGCGCGCGCTTCGCTTGGCCGCGCGCGAGGAAGTTGTCGGCCGTGGCAAGCGCGAAAATGAAACCCGAACAGACGGCCTGCAGGTCGAATGCGGCGCCAGCGTTGACGCCTAACTCAGCTTGCACACGAGCCGCGGTGGCAGGGAACGTAAGATCGGGCGTCGCGGTAGCGACAATGATGAGGTCAATATCTTTGGCCTCTCGGCCCGCATGCTCCAACGCTTTCACCGACGCTCGGCATGCGAGATCGGACGTCTTTTCGCCATCGGCCGCGATGCGGCGTTCGCGGATGCCGGTGCGTTCAACGATCCATTCGTCGGAAGTATCGACGCGGCGTGCGAGTTCCGCGTTCGTGAGAATGCGCTCCGGCAAATAGCTGCCGATGCCCTGCACTACGGAACGAAGCGCCATCAGGTGGCGTCCCCGACCTTTGCCGCCTGGGGCTGCGCGGACGAGAGACGTTGCAGGTTGCTCACGATCTCTTCGCGATAATGACTGCGCGCCAGCAAGCGCGCGACGTCGATGGCGGCGGCGTAGCCGCGGCCGTTGGTTCCGCCATGGCTTTTCACAGCAAGGCCATTGAGCCCGAGGAAAACAGCGCCATTGAAAGTTCCTGGATCCATGCGGTCACGCAATTTGCGTAACGCCGGATAAGCGATCAGGGCGCCCAACATGGCGAAAGGTCCACTCTTCAAGGCATCGCGCAAATAGTGGGCGACTAAGCGCGCTGTGCCTTCACCGGTCTTCAAACCAATGTTTCCGGTGAAGCCATCGGTGACCACGACGTCGAAGGTGCCTTTGGCCACATCGTCGCCTTCAGCAAACCCCTGGAAATCCATATCGAGCCCGCTCTCGCGAATGAGCGCAGCGGCGGCGCGGATTTCTTCGTGTCCCTTCTGCTCTTCGGCGCCAACGTTGAGCAAACTCACGCTGGGTCGCTGAATGCCCGAAACCGCGCGTTGGAATGCTTCGCCCATGATGGCGAACTCGACGAGCTGTTCGCTGTCGGCTTCGACATTGGCGCCGACGTCGAGCATCACCGTGTAGCCACCCTTTATCGTTGGCCAGCGCGTCGCAAGCGCCGGGCGATGCACGCCTTCCATGGTGCGAAAGCGGAACATGGAGATCGCCATAAAGGCGCCGGTGTTGCCTGCGGAGACGACGGCATTCGCTTCGCCGTTCTCGACCGATTGCACGGCGTTCCAGAGCGACGAGCCCTTGCCTTGGCGGAGCGCTTGGCTCGCCTTCATGTCCATGCCGATGGCTTTTTCGGCGGCGATGATTTGCGACGCCGCTTTCGCCGCCGGGTAGCGCTCCAGTAGCGCGTTGATGCGCGTGGCGTCGCCGTGGATGAGGAAGCGCACGTCGTTTGATCGGCGGGCGGCGATATCGACGCCCTCGACCACGATGTCAGGAGCGGCATCGCCTCCCATGCCGTCGATCGAGAGAACGAGACCGTCTGGCATGAGCAGTGGATGAGAACCTGAAGAACGCGTCACCCGAAGAGGTTCCGGGGCGTCAAGCGGGCGGACCATAGTCCAGCGTGCTTGCCATGACTACCGTCGTTCATCTTACAAGGCCGGGCCAACCCTCGGCTGAAAAGAGAATTTCCAGCGGCGCCTCGGCCTGCGTGCCTGCCGCCATCGCCGCATTTGCAGCAAGATGAGTGGCGAACAGCGCGGCATCTGCGGTCACAATGTTACGTGCGATCGCGGCCGTGAGCGCAACCTCGTCCCTCGCCGCGAGCGCGGCGGAATATGTGTTCACGCGCCCGTAAAATTCGCCGGCGAGCCGGCGCATCTTTTTGGGCACGGTGAGGTCGCCGACCCCAGATTCTCGCAGGCCAGCGTCCAGGGATCGGAAAAAACGGTCGGTAAAGTCCTGAGCCAAGGATTGCGCGCCGGGCTCCAATTTGAGACGCACCAAGGCAAGGGCCGCATTCAACGCCAGTAGCTCAAATCGGCCCTCCAGCGTGTCAGCGACCTTCCCAGAGCCATAAAAGTCCGGCCGCCGGCTGGCAGCTTCCACAGCGGCCAACAGCCGTGCGCCGTCAGACGCGGCGCGGGAACGGGAGAACGGCCAAGTCAGCATCGCCTTATGTGCTTCCCCTCTTGCCGGGCCGGGCGCTCCGCCTTACCGGTGAACCCTGTTTTTGGGCGATTGCGCCCGCGAGGTGATACCCATGAATCGCGGACTTTTGCGGTTGTCGGTCGCTGCCTTGGCCCTGAGTGCGGCCGCGGCATGTGCGCCAACCGAGAGCTACAACGGCTTCCGCCCCGAGCGCAACGACGTGACAATTGCTGACCCGCAGCCGGGCGTCGATACGCGCGCGACGGTTCAGGAGCGTTTCGGTTCGCCGTCTACGACAGCCGTGTTCGACCAGAACGCCTGGTACTACGTGGACTCGATCCAACAGCGGGTCGCTTTCTACGACGCGCGGATCAGTGAGCGGCACGTCATGGTGGTGCACTTTGACGGCGACACGGTCGCTTCAGTGGACAAGTACGGCCTCGAACGTGGGCGCGTGATTGCCTACGACACCCACACCACGCCGACGCGAGGCCGTGAGCTTGGCGTCATCGAACAGTTGCTTGGCAACGTTGGGGCGACGTCGCCAACGGCCGCCGGCTCGAATCCTGAAGACCAAGGTCCGCGCCGGGGTCGCAACGGCAACTAGTCGTCGAGCACGACCAACAAAAAACGCCCCGGCTTCACGGCCGGGGCGTTTCTCTTTGGGTGCGTGTAGACGCGGATTAGCCCGAGTGATGCGCCAGCACCGCGAGCAGCAGCAGCGCCACGATGTTGGTGATCTTGATCATCGGGTTCACCGCGGGACCCGCCGTGTCCTTGTAGGGATCGCCAACTGTATCACCGGTCACGGCCGCCTTGTGAGCGTCAGAGCCTTTGCCGCCGAACTGACCTTCTTCGATCAGCTTCTTGGCGTTGTCCCAAGCACCGCCGCCCGAAGTCATGGAAATAGCGACGAACAGACCCGTTACGATCACGCCGACCAGCAGCGCGCCGAGCGCAGCAAATGCTTGGCTTACGCCCGCAATTGCCCACACCACAAAGAACAGCGCGAGCGGCGCGAGCACCGGCAGCATCGAAGGAATGATCATTTCCTTGATCGCCGCACGCGTCAGAATGTCGACAGCGCGGCCATAGTCCGGCTTCTGCGTGCGCTCCATAATGCCCGGCATCTCTTTGAACTGGCGGCGGACTTCGTTGACCACCGCTTCAGCCGCTCGGCCCACCGCCGTCATCGACCAGCCGCCAAACAGATACGGCAGCAAGCCACCGATGAAGAGTCCGACGATCACGTACGGATTGTTGAGGGCGAAATCGGGCGTAACATTATTGAAGAATGTGAACTCGCTCGAGTTCTCCGCGTAGTAGCGGAGATCTTCAAAATACGCCGCAAACAGCACCAATGCCCCCAAGCCAGCGGAGCCGATGGCGTAGCCCTTTGTGACGGCTTTGGTCGTGTTGCCGACAGCGTCTAGCGCATCGGTGGTGACGCGCACTTCTTTCGGAAGCTCCGCCATTTCGGCGATGCCGCCGGCGTTGTCGGTGACCGGGCCGAAGGCGTCCAGCGCAACGACGATACCAGCGACTGAGAGCATGGTGGTCACGGCGATCGCGATGCCGAACAAGCCCGCGAGCGTGTAGCAGGCGATGATGCCGGCAACGATCGTCAGCGCCGGCAGCGCCGTCGATTCCATCGAGACCGCGAGACCTTGAATCACGTTGGTGCCGTGGCCGGAGACCGATGCCTTGGCCACGCTCTTCACCGGACGGAAGCCCGTGCCGGTGTAGTATTCCGTGATCCAGACAATGGCGCCTGTGACCGCGAGGCCAACCAGGCCGCAGATGATGAGCCGCGAACCCGTGATCTCGCCGGCTGCGATGCCGCCGATCATTTGTGTCGACGGGATCGTCGTCACCGGGCCGAAGCCGTTGTTGATCAGATAGACAACGCCTACCAAGCCTATGGCGGAGAGGATGCCGGCAACGAGCAGGCCCTTGTACAGCGCGCCCATAATGTTGTTGGACGGTCCCAAGCGCACGAAGAACGTTCCGATGATCGAGGCGATGATTGCGACGCCGCCAACCGCGAGCGGCAACAACATCAGCGCCGGCACTTCCGACGAACCACGGAACAGCACCGAAGCCAGAACCATGGTTGCAACGGTGCTGACTGCATAAGTTTCGAACAAGTCAGCCGCCATGCCAGCGCAATCGCCGACGTTGTCACCGACGTTGTCGGCGATCGTGGCGGGATTGCGCGGATCATCTTCCGGGATGCCGGCTTCGACTTTGCCGACCATGTCGCCGCCGACGTCTGCGCCCTTGGTGAAGATACCACCGCCCAAGCGCGCGAAGATCGAGATCAGCGAAGCGCCGAAGCCGAGTGCGACAAGCGAGTCCACGACGGTGCGGCTGGTCGGCTCAAGACCCATCCATTGCGTCAGCACGAGATAGTAGAAAGCAACGCCGAACAGCGCGCCACCCGCGACGAGCATGCCGGTCACAGCGCCCGACTTAAACGCCATACGCAAACCGCCGGCGAGCGACGTGCGAGACGCTTCCGCAGTGCGAACGTTGGCTTGCACCGACACATTCATGCCGACAAAGCCAGCGGCGCCGGAGAGCACCGCGCCGATCAAAAATCCGACCGGGATCTGCCACACGGGCCAGAAGGCGATGGCGAGAATGATCACAACGGCCACGCCGACCATCGAGATCGTCGAATACTGGCGGTTGAGATAGGCCTTGGCGCCCTCTTGGATCGCCGCAGCGATTTCCTTCATCCGGTCGGTGCCGGCGCTCGACTTGAGAATGGTTTGAGTTTCAAGCCAGCCATAGATGGCGGCGATGATGCCGCTGGCGACGACCAGCCACAGCACGAAATCCTGGTTCATTTTACCTGTCCTGGGCGCTGGGGTGTCCCCAGGCGCCGATTGGGGAAACGGGTTGGCCGCACCGCGACAGTCCGTCAGCGGTTGCGCTTCCCCCAGAGGTGGGCGGGTTACTGCCAAAACCCGGTGCGCCGCGCAATGGAAAGCGTGGTGCAGAGCTGGTTTGCGGTTGGGCTAGACCCCCGAACCCTGGCTCGAATACGTCGAAACGATCGTTACCCCACCTACTGCCTGCGCCCCAAGAGAGGCGACGGCGGCTTGACGGTAGACCGCCAGGGCGCGGGCTTCGTTCAGGGCATTGATGTTGTTGGGGTCTGAAAGGTCGTTGGCGTGGCTGGCCCGCACTAGAGCGTCCCGAAGGAATTGGGCGCGCTCGCGGGTGCGCCACAGGTCAACCTGCGGACTGATTTCGACGCGGATCGACACGAATAGGTAGTTCACGAGCTGACCGTTTCGGACGACCGGAACGGCCAAGTACGCCGCCTCCATGCTCCGGGCGATAGACGCGCTGTCCGCGCCCTCTCCACCCTTTGCTTTCTCGTGCGCGGGCGGATTAGCGACGGCCAAACCTGCAAGCAACGTGGACGCAAGCATGGCAGCGGCCATGGCGCGGGCAACGGCATAGCGTTTCATCCGCGCGACGCTCGGCCACATCGGTTAGCAGCGCGTTAAAAATCTCAACGGCCGAGGCGATGAACATATCCCGATTCCGGAATGACGATGGCTTTGCCGTCGCGACCGACAAGCTCCACGCCCTCGCCAGCATGCACGCTCCCGATACGCGTCAGCCGCAAGGCATCGCTTCCTTCAGCAGCGGCGATAGCTTCGCGTTGTTCGTTAGGCGCTGTGAAGAGCACGATGTAGTCATCACCTCCGGTGACCAGCGCGCCGAAATCGCCGCCGGTTTGAACCCACCGCATCACCGGAATCGCAAGCGGAATATCGTTGGCGCGGATGCGCAGATTGACCTTGGACGCGGCGGCAAGTTTGCGGGCATCAGCGAGCAAGCCGTCGGAAATATCCATCGACGCACGCGCAAAGCGCGCAACGATTGGCAAACTCTCAAGCCGCACGAACGGCGCCAGATACGTTGACAGCAACCACGCGGCCTCAGCGTCAAAGTCTTGACCAGGCAGCGTGAAGTAGCCTGGCATGGCACCCGACAGCTGGCGCGATTGCTGAACCGCATCGATTTCATTGCGGCCACGCTTCAGCGCATCCAGGCCGAGTTTGCCTAGCCGTAGCTGCAAGCCAAACCAGGCCGAACCAATCTCACCGCCGATGAGCCACACGTCCTCGCCGGGCTGCGCATCCGCCCGCGCGGGTATGCGCGCGCCCACGGGTTCGCCGAATGCAGTGACTGAGATCGTTAGGGGGCCGTCGCACGACGTCGTGTCACCGCCTATGAGCGCGATGCCAAACGCCTTGAGGTCACGCGCGAGCCCCTCGGCGAACGCGCTGATGTCTTCCGCGGGTCGCGATTTGGGCCAGCTCAGCGTGAGTAGTGCCGCAGTAGGCTTGGCGCCCTTGGCGATCAGATCGGAAATGTTTACGCGCAACGCCTTCATGGCGATGGTTTCGATCGGATCGTCAGCCAGGAAATGCACGCCTTCAACGACCGCATCAGTCGTGACGACGAGTTTGCCGTGCGATTCGAGAACGGCGGCATCGTCCAGCAGCCCTCGCGCACCTTCGCTCGTCGCGAGCGGCGCGAACAAAGTGCGGATTACGTCGAATTCGTCAGCGGACATGCGGTGCGCGATTACGCGCCTTCGCCATCCGGGCGCAAGTCACCGGCGCACGCATCTAGTGTCGCATTCACAAAGCCGGGCTCGGGGCCATCGAAGAACGACTTCGCAATGTCGACGTACTCATTGATAACAACGGCTTTTGGCGTGTCTTTGCGTTGTTCGAGTTCAGCCGCCCCGGCGCGGAGAATGGCGCGCGCGACAGAATCGATGCGCTCCAAGCGCCAACCCTTGGATAGACGCCGAGCGATAGCCCGATCCAAGGTTGCCTGACGGTCAACCGCGTTCTCGATCAAGAGCTTGAACAATTCGAGATTCGGCTCGCTTTCGGTGAAGGTGGCTTCGGATTCACGCGGCAATTTGCCCGCGCTGAATTCAGCGAGAAGATCCGCCGTCGAGGCGCCTCCTGTTTCCATCTGGTAGAGCGCCTGCACCGCGGCGAGGCGCGCGGCGCGGCGGGCGGCAATGTCGGCCTCGTTCATTTTTGTGCGCCTTCGAACTGGCGCTTCAGCGCGATCATGGCGAGCGCCGCACGGGTGGCCTCACCGCCTTTGTCGCCTCGCGCAGGATCAGCGCGCTCTTCGGCTTGGGCGAGGTTCTCAACAGTGAGGATGCCGTAGCCGATGCAGAGGCCTTGAAGAGTGAGATCCATGATGCCCCGTGCGCTCTCGCCGCAGACGTAGTCGTAATGGCTCGTCTCGCCACGCACGACGCAGCCGAGTCCGATGAAGCCGTCGTAGGCGTTGGTTTTGGCGGCGTGGGCGATGGCGGCGGGCACTTCAAAAGCGCCGGGCACGAACACACGATCGAGCTTTGCTTCCGCGGCTTCTGCTGCGGCCTCCGCGCCGCGCTGCACCATGTCGGCAACGTTGCGATAGTATGGTGAAATCACCATGAGCAGGCGCGCGCCCGGCAGGTTCACCTGCGGCCACTTCTCGACGTCGGTCTTCACGATTTGAAACCCCGCCAACCGTCGACAGTGAGGCCGTAGCCATCAAGGCCCACAAGCTTTTGCGGCGTATTCCCGAGCACGGTCATACGCCCAACGCCAAGTTCGCGAAGGATTTGCGAGCCGAGACCGATGACGCGCAGTTCGTCGTCAGTTTCGAGTTCTGCGGGCTCTCCGCTCAGGCGGCGTGAAATCGCGTTTGGCAGAAGGTCGCGCAGCAGCACGATAACGCCAGCGCCTTCCGCTTCAATTTCGCCGACGGCGCGATCGATCATGCCGGCGCGGGCGCCGTAACCGCCCATGACGTCGGCGGCGAAGTCGATGCGATGCACGCGGACGAGCGTCGGCTTGTCGGCGGCGATCTCGCCTTTTACCAGCGCCGCATGTTCAACGCCATCGAGCTTGTTGCGGAAAACGACGAGGCGGAAGTCCTTGCCGCCGCGCACATCGAACGGCGCTTCGGTGACCTTCTCCACCAAACGCTCATGCACGCGCCGATAAGCAATGAGTTCGTCAATCGCGCCAATTTTCAGATTGTGAAACTGCGCAAAGGCGACGAGTTCCGGCAGCCGCGCCATGGTGCCGTCATCGTTCATGATCTCGCAGATGACGGCAGACGGGTTGAGTCCAGCTTGGCGCGAAATGTCGACGCTGGCTTCAGTGTGGCCGGCGCGAACAAGCGTACCGCCTTCGCGTGCGGTCAGTGGGAAGACGTGGCCAGGTGAGACGATGTCGCGCTTGTCCTTCGTCGGATCGATCGCGGTCGCGATCGTAAGCGCGCGATCGTGGGCGGAGATGCCAGTGGTAACACCTTCGCGCGCTTCAATCGACACCGTGAAGGCTGTCCCCATGCGCGTTTGGTTGCGCGGCGTCATCGGATCGAGGCCGAGTTGCTCGGCGCGATCACCAGTGAGCGCGAGGCAAATGAGGCCGCGGCCGAACTTGGCCATGAAGTTCACTTTTTCCGGCGTCGCGAATTGCGCCGGAATGACGAGGTCGCCTTCGTTCTCGCGATCCTCTTCATCGATGAGGATGAACATGCGCCCTTCGCGCGCTTCTTCGATAATCTCCGCCACCGGCGAGATCGCGCGCTTGAAGTCCGCAATTGGAGACGGCTTGGCCGTCATGTGTGTCTCCGCGCTTCGATGAGCCGCGCTGCATAGCGCGCCATCATGTCGGCTTCCAGGTTGACCTTATCGCCTGCGTTTAGCTCGGACAAAGTCGTAACCGCCCAAGTGTGCGGAATGATGAGGACGCCGAAACCTTCATTGTCCACCTCATTCACGGTCAGCGAAACGCCCGCTATGGCGATTGAGCCCTTGGCCGCGATCAACTGCTCGATTTCGCGCGGTGGCTTGATGCGAATGCGCCAGCCTTCGCCGTCCCGCTTCACGGACAGAACTTCGCCTAAGCCGTCGACGTGGCCCAGCACCATGTGCCCGCCAAGTTCGTCACCGACGCGAAGTGAGCGTTCGAGATTCACCTTGTCGCCAACATTGAGCGAACCGAGCGTGGTGAGCGCGAGGCTCTCGGGCGCGACTTCCACGACATGACACATGGCGCCGTGTTGACCGGCTATCTCCACGACGGTGAGGCAGCAGCCGTCGTGGCTGATGCTGGCGCCAATTTCGACGCCGGCGGGATCGTAGTCGCTCGACACGGTGAGGCGCACGAGGCCGGGCAGGCGCTCGACGGCCCTCACTTCTCCCAGCGCGCTGACAAGCCCGGTGAACATGAAACTCTCTTACGAGACCCGCTCGTAGCTCTCCCACAGATCGGGGCCAAGCTCGCGCAGCGCAATGCGCTGCCATGCTGACGCATCGGCAAGGCTGCCCAGCACTAACGCCGCAACGGCAGGCTTGCCGTCGCCGCCGAGGATGATTGGGGCGCGGAACCATTCGAGGCGATCGACGGCTTTGGCGGCAAGGAGCGACGCGGCTAGCTGCCCGCCGCCTTCGGCGAGCACAGTGCTGATGCCAAGCTCGCTGAGGCGCGACAGCACGGCGGCGATATCGACGCTTTCGCCTGCGATCCGCTCTACCTTTGCGCCAGTGCTCTCAAAGATGGCTTGCACCGCGGGCTTCGCGCGCTCGCCGCCAAAAATGATCAGCGGCGACTGATCGAGATCGGCGAAGAGCTTACCTTCTACCGGAATGTCGAACCGCGACGTCACTACAACGCGCGCTGGTTGCTTTGTCGGAAGCGGCTCGGTGTGCGCGAGCAGTGAGGGATCGTCAGCACGCGCCGTGCCTGCACCGATCATCACGGCGTCAACAGAAGCGCGCATGCGATGCACCTCAGCGCGCGCAGCTTCGCCGGTGATCCAGCGGCTTTCGCCTGACGCGGTCGCAATGCGCCCGTCGAGCGAAGTCGCGAGTTTAAGGGTGACGTGCGGGCGAGGCATGCGAGGGCAACCCTAGCACGCCCTGCAGGGTTAGTCCTTCGCGCCGCGTTTCGCGGGCTTTTCGGATTCTTCGATGAAGTCGGCGAAGTCGCTTGCTGCAGCAAAATCCTTGTAAACCGAGGCGTAGCGCACGTAGGCGACGGAGTCTTTGCTCCGTAGCGCCTCCATGACCATCTCGCCGATGGTCTCAGAGGGAATTTCGCTCTCGCCAGTGCTTTCGAGCTTACGCACAATGCCGGAGATCATCTGTTCGATGACATCCGGTTCGACCGGCCGTTTCCGCAGCGCGATGGAGAGCGAGCGCGCGAGCTTGTCGCGATCAAACGGCACCCGCCGCCCGGAGCGCTTCAACACCACGAGGTCGCGTAACTGCACGCGCTCAAAGGTCGTGAAACGCGACTCGCACTTGTCGCACTGACGGCGACGGCGGATGGCCGCGCCGTCTTCGGTCGGGCGGCTGTCTTTTACTTGGGTGTCTTCGTTCTGACAGAACGGGCAGCGCATTCGGCGTTTCTCCCGGCGGAGCGCCGAATCAGCGCTGCCACATGCTCAATTGTATATGGGAAAGCGCGCTGTCAGCGCCTCGACCTTAGCTGCGACGGCCGCTTCCACACCAGAATTGTCGCCGTTCGTGCCTTGGAGCCCGTCTAGGACCTCGCAGATGAGGTCGGCGACGAGCTTGAATTCGTTGGGACCGAAACCGCGCGTGGTGCAGGCGGGCGAACCCAGGCGGACGCCGGAGGTGACCATCGGCTTCTCCGGGTCGAACGGTATGCCGTTCTTGTTGCATGTGATCATCGCCCGTTCGAGGCTCTGCTCGGCGATCTTGCCGGTGGTGCGCTTGGGGCGAAGATCGACCAGCATCAGATGGCTGTCAGTGCCGCCGGAGACGACGGCGAGGCCGTTCTCGATCAGGCGGCCGGAAAGCGCACGGGCGTTTTCGAGCATGCGCTTGGCGTAGGTCTTGAACTCAGGCTCCAGCGCTTCTTTGAACGATACTGCCTTGGCGGCGATCACGTGCATCAACGGGCCGCCTTGCAGGCCAGGGAAAACGGCAGAGTTGATGCGTTTGCCGATCTCTTCGTCGTTAGAAAGGATCATGCCGCCGCGCGGGCCGCGGAGCGTTTTGTGCGTGGTGGTGGTGACCACGTGGGCGTGCGGCAGCGGCGACTGGTATGCGCCACCCGCGATCAGTCCAGCATAGTGGGCCATGTCGACCATGAGCAACGCGCCGACTTCGTCCGCGATCTCGCGGAAACGCTTGAAATCGATCTGACGCGAATACGCCGACGCACCGGCGAGAATGAGCTTCGGCTTTTCGCGGCGCGCGATCTCGGCCACCTGATTCATGTCAATCAGCTGATCTTCGGGGCGCACGCCGTAAGCGACAGGTTGAAACCATTTGCCAGAAATGTTGACTGGCGAGCCGTGCGTGAGGTGACCGCCGCAGGCGAGATCCATGCCGAGAAATTTGTCGCCGGGCTGCAACAGAGCGAAGAAAACGGCCTGATTGGCGTTGGCGCCGGAGTGCGGCTGAACGTTGGCGAATTTGCAGTCGAACAGGCGCTTGGCGCGATCAATCGCGAGGCGCTCGACTTCGTCGACGAATTCGCAACCACCATAATAGCGACGACCGGGATAGCCTTCTGCGTACTTGTTGGTGAGGACAGAACCCTGTGCCTCGAGCACCGCACGTGAAACGATATTCTCTGATGCAATAAGTTCGAGCTGCTTCTGCTGGCGCTTCAATTCATGGGTGATCGCGGAACGCACGTCCGGATCGATCGCCTCCAGGCGCGCTTCGAAGAAGCGGTCACGTTCGCCTGCGGCTGTCGTCATGTGGGCCCTCTTTTGCAACTTTGGGTAAACGGATTCCCGCGAGCATAGGTCCGCAGACCGACGCAAGCAAAACTGCAAGCGCTAGACCGTCTAGATCGGGTCTGCGCAAGTGTTCCAAAGCTAAACGGGCTAGGTCGATAGTAATACTTGCCAACTTCGAGACGCGCCGCCTATAACCAACGGACGAGGCCGTTGTATTTGCTAGGGAATTAGCTTGGCTATACGTGATGAAGACGACGCAGAAGCGGCGCCGGATGGCGACGCGTTGCGTATGACGGCCGATATCGTCGCCTCATTCGTCAGAAACAACAAAGTATCTTCGGATGAGCTGACCGAGTTGATCCGGTCGGTTCACAAGACCGTCGCTGGAATTTCGCGCGCTGATGGCGCCGCGCCAGCCGAGCGGCCAAAACCGGCTGTCCCGGTCAACCGTTCGGTAAACACCGACTACATCGTTTGCCTTGAGGACGGAAAAAAGTTGAAGATGCTGAAGCGCTACTTGCGCTCTACTTACAACTTGTCGCCGGACGAATACCGCAAACGGTGGGGCTTACCGCCAGACTATCCGATGGTGGCCCCCTCGTACGCGGCAAAGCGCTCCGACTTTGCCAAGCGCATCGGCCTCGGCAAAGGCGTTCGTCGCAAGGAAGGCTAAACCAGCTTACCGCGGCGGTCGTGTGCTGGAGGCGGCGTGTCATCGCCCGCCAGCGCTCGCTGAAGCTTCTTCAATGCCAACGCACGTACATCCGCCAGCGCTGCCGTTGCAGGCGCTTGGATCACAACTTCTACGCCTGTGCTCGCGTGGATAGCGGCGACCCGCTGTACGTCCCCTATCCGGGTGATTTCAAAGATGACTTCGCCGGGGTCGGCGCCGCTCACGCCGGCGGCACATGTACGGGACACTTGGCCCACACGGCGCTCAGCACCTCAACCAACCGATCCATCAGCTCATCGTCGTGGAACGGCGACGGCGTGATGCGCAGGCGCTCGGTGCCTTTAGGTACGGTCGGATAATTGATGGGCTGGACGTAAATGCCGTGTTGCTCAAGCAAGATGTCGGAGATCTTCTTGCAGCGCGCGGCATCGCCCACCAACACCGGCACGATGTGGGTGGTGGACTCAGACATCACCGGCAAGCCGGCATCACGCAGCAGCGCCTTCAAGCGTTCTGCGCGTTCTTGAATACGGTCGCGCAAATGCGGGCATTCGCGCACGATGCGCACGCTTTCGAGCGCCGCGGCGGCAATCGATGGCGCGAGCGAAGTCGTGAAAATGAAACCCGGCGCGGCTGAACGGATGGCGTCAATGGCGACCGCCGGCCCGCTCACGTACCCGCCCATGGCGCCAAACGCCTTAGCGAGCGTGCCTTCGATGAAATCGACGCGATGCATGACGCCATCGCGCTCGGCAACGCCGCCGCCTTTGGGGCCATAGAGGCCAACGCCGTGGACTTCATCGAGATAGGTCATAGCGCCATAGGCTTCAGCGATATCGCAAATCTGTTCGATCGGCGCGGTGTCGCCGTCCATCGAATAGACACTCTCGAACGCGATCAACTTCGGCGCATCGGCAGGCGCTTCGTTCAGCAATGCTTCGAGGTGCTGGATGTCGTTGTGGCGAAAGATTCGCCGCTCGCAACTTGAACGGCGAATGCCTTCGATCATCGAGGCGTGGTTCTGCTCGTCCGAAAAAATCCAAAGATTGGGGAAAAGCTTTGCTAGCGTCGAGAGGGTAGCGTCGTTGGAAACGTAGCCCGAGGTGAAAAGCAGCGCAGCTTCTTTTCCGTGCAGCGCCGCGAGCTCTTGCTCCAAATCAACGTGGTAGCTCGTTGTGCCTGAAATGTTTCGCGTCCCGCCGGCGCCGGCGCCAACCTTGTCCAAGGCCGCGTGCGCCGCATCGAGCACTTCTGGGCTTTGGCCCTGACCCAGATAATCGTTCGAGCACCACACGACGATGTCGCGCGTGCTGCCGTCCGCGCATCGCAGCGTTGCGTGCGGAAAGCGTCCGCGCTCACGCATAATGTCGGCGAAGACGCGATAACGGCCTTCGTCGCGAATGGCGCCGATGGCGTCCGCGAATACCTGTTTGTCTGTGTCTCTCACGTCATTCCCTTGGGGAGCAGCACCCGACGCTTTGCTTATAGGCCGTTTCGGGCGAACAGAGTAACTGGGGCGCGAAAGCGCATCTGTTGTGCTTTAGTTGCGAGCGATTCGCATGAACGACTACCTCGGACGATATCCCGCCGCGCGTCCCCGGCGTTTGCGCCAGAACGCTTGGGTGCGCCGCTTGGTGCGTGAGCATCAGGTGAGTGTAGACGATCTCATCTGGGCGATGGTCGTGCACGACGGCGACGACGCGGAAATTCCTGTCGCTGCGATGCCTGGCACGTCGCGCCTTTCAGTGCGCGCCGCGGCGAACGCCGCCCAACGCGCGCAGAAGCTCGGAATCCCAGCGATCGCCGTGTTTCCGCACATCGATGCCGCGAAGAAGGACGCTGCCGGCAAAGAAGCACTGAATCCAAACGGCCTCGTTTGCACCGCTGTGCGCGCGATGAAGGATGCGGCGCCGGATGTCGGCATCATGGTCGACGTCGCGCTCGACCCGTTCACCGATCACGGCCACGACGGACTGTTGAAGGACGGACGCATCGTCAACGATGAGACGGTGAAGGTGTTGGTCGAACAATCGCTGGTGCAGGTGGCGGCAGGCGCGGACATCGTTGCGCCGTCCGACATGATGGACGGGCGCGTGGGCGCGATCCGCGCGGGACTTGATGCGGCTGGCCATCAGGACACGATGATCATGTCGTACGCGGCGAAATATGCGTCCGCATTCTACGGCCCTTATCGCGAAGCGATTGGCTCGGGAAAGCTGGGTGGGGGCTCGGTACAGAACCCCGGCGATAAGCGCACATATCAAATGGATCCAGGCAATACCGAAGAAGCCTTGCGCGAGGTCGCCATGGATATCGCTGAAGGCGCCGACATGGTCATGGTGAAACCCGGCATGCCGTATCTCGACATCGTGCGGCGCGTGAAGGACGCGTTTGGATTGCCAACCTTCGCGTTCCAAGTCAGCGGCGAATACGCGATGCTGATGGCCGCTGCGCAGAACGGTTGGCTCGATGAGGAGCGCGCGATCCTGGAAACGTTGGGCGCATTCAAGCGCGCGGGCGCGGATGGCGTCATCACCTACTTCGCGCCGCGCGCAGCGGAAATGCTCGGGGCCTGATGTCTGCGCACCATTGACGACGTCCATTTTCCGCTTACTTTGTTTTTCAAAGTAGGAGAGCGCCGTGCGTTACGTGCTTGAAGCCGCGACGCCAATTCTGATCGATCTGCTCTCCACAATCGTGTTTTTCGTTCTGCTGTGGACGACGCACGATTTCGCACTCGCAACGGCGATCGGCATCGCAGCGGGCATGATTGAGGTTGGCGTTCGGCTAGTCAGGCGCAAACCAGTTGGCGCGCTTACTTGGATGAGCCTGGGCTTGGTCGTCGTTTTTGGCAGCGCTAGCATTTTTACAAACCAGCCGCTGTTCGTGATGCTGAAGCCGACGATTGCCTACGCGCTCGTCGGCATCGTGATGCTCAAACGCGGTTGGATGTACGAGTACATGCCACAGATCGCGCGCACCTACCTCACACGCGAGGACATGATTCCATGGGGTTATGCCTGGGCTGGACTGATGTTCTTGACCGCCGCTTTGAACATTGTGCTGGCGCTCACGCTCGACCCCATCACCTGGAGTGCTGCGCTTTCGATCTTCGGCATCGTCAGTAAGGTCGCGCTCTTTGCGA
>Ga0209023_10003026_pt1 | contig 20339 bp, 19 predicted proteins | sample LakOneMetagenome_FD_187468 | JGI IMG/M metagenome (GOLD analysis project Ga0209023, IMG submission 187468) | Freshwater and sediment microbial communities from Lake Erie, Canada (SPAdes) (version 2) | ecosystem: Environmental > Aquatic > Freshwater > Lentic | place: Lake Erie, Canada...
CACCGACCGTTGCCCGACCGGCGTCACGACGCAGGACCCGTCGCGCAACCGCGCGCTGGTGGTCCCGCACAAGGTCGATCGGGTCTACAACTATCACCACGCCACGCTGCATGCGTTGACCGAACTGCTCGCCGCCGCCGGCCTCGAGCATCCCCGCGAGATTCGCCCGATCCACTTCTCGCAGCGCAGTTCGACCACCGAGGTGCTGTCGTTCGCGCAGCTCTATCCGTCGCTGCGGCCGGGTGAGTTGATCGAGGGCACCGAGGATCCGCGCTTCCGCGACGCCTGGGCGATGGCGCGCGCGGATTCGTTTCAGCCGGCGGGGTGAGTGGACTTGTCTGTTTCGCGATGACGGCACTCCAACTGCCGTCATACCCCGCGAAGGCGGGGTATCCAGTACGCCGTGGCGTATCGATTTCATTGGTGCGGTCTCTGGAATACTGGATCGCCCGCCTTCGCGGGCGATGACACCGAATATGCCGGCGCGTCAACGCGCAGCATTCCGAAACAAATCATCGAAGCGGAACGAATAACCGACGCCGACGATATAGTTCGGCGAATTTCGGTTGAGGCCGAAGGCGACGTGGAAGTCGATGATTTGGGTCTTGGTCAGGAGATAGCCGCCGCCGGTGTTGAAGAGCTGGACGCTTGCGCCGCGCGAGGGATAGTCGCCGACATATTCCACGAATAGCGAGGCGCGCTCGGTGATCTTCTTTTCGAGCACGAAGGTTGCCTCTGTGGTCTGCTTGTTGAGGGGATCTGACGGGAAGAAGAAGCTCGTCACCATGCCGCTGGTGCCCCAGCCGCTGCCGATTTCATACGACCAGGGAAATTGCAGGTAGGGCTGCAGGCCAGGACCGGTGATTTTCGGCGAGCCGGTCGGCAGGCCGGCGCCTGCCGTCACCGACAGATTCCACGGTTCGGGAAGCGAACCGAATTGATACTTGATGGCAGGGGCGACATTGCCGAAACCGGTGTCGGGATTTCCCTTGATGCGGCCGACATAGGTCGGAACATCGACCAGGATTTCGAGGCAGTTGGCGACGCCGAGCCGCAGCCGGCTGTTGGTGCCGTCGAAGGTCTTGTCGAGGCCGCGCCTGACGGTGTTGACGCCGTTCTCCATCTGCAGGCTGCCAAGCGGCACGACCAGGCTGGAATTGGTGACGTCCGGCCGGTCGGTGGCGATCTCCGCTGCCGGGGTCGGGCACTCGCCGGCATGCGCCAGCGCCGGCGCGATGGCGGCGAACAGCAGCGCCAGAGCCGTCGCACCGCGAATTCCGAGGCAAAGTTCGGTCAAGACCGGCCGCAACGGCACGCGCATCATCCTCCGCTCATCTCGGATACCCCGGTGACCAGTATCATCGATGGCGAGGGTTTATTCCCGATGCGGCTTTTTTTGCACAGGATCGCGGCGGTTTCGTCGCGCGCTAAAACTCGCCGTGCAGGCGGCCGGAGAAGATGTGAACCGGGCCGCGGTCGGCGTTGTAGGCGGGATTGGTGATGAACTGGTAGTCCGCCGTGAAGGTGAAGCTCTTGTTGAGCGCGAGCGCGTAGTAGGTCTCGAGCACCCGCTCGCGGCGGTAGTTGAGCGCGCCGTCGCCGATCAAGGGGCCGAGGCCGCCGGCGGCGATGAAGTCGCGATGGTCGCGCGACAGTCCGTTGCTGGCGCCGCCGATGCCGATCACATCGTCGGGCCGGCCCCATTTGCTGCCCTTGATCGAGGCACCCATCGCCAGCGACGAATCGATGTCGGTGAAGGCCATGATCTCGTTCTTGCCGTCGTTCCAGCTCCAGCGGCCGAACAGCCCGATATCGTCGGTCACGGCTTGTTCGAGGTTGAAGACATAGCCGTATTTGATGCGGCCCATTCGGGTCTGCGAGATATCAAGGTTGAGCGCCGGGTTGTTCAGCGTGTCGCGATAGCTTCCGGCATTGGCGCTGTTGACCCAGGCGATGGTGCGCAGCTTTCCGGGCTGCGAGAACAACTGATAGCGCGTCTCCAGCTCCACGATGTATTCGCCGCGCTGCGGCACCTTGGTATCGAAACTGTTCGAATTCGATACCGCGTCCATCAGGAAGTAGCCGGTTCGCAATGCCCATTGCTTCTGGTTGAGCTCGGCGGAGACGCCGTAGCCCAGCCCGAGCTTGTCGGCGGCATAGTCGAACGCGCCCGACGACCACAGCGACCAGTTCATGAAATCCTTGCGCGGATCGCGCGCATAGGCATTGCCGTCGAAGACGTCGGTGACCGAGAACTTGCCGGCCTGCAGCGTCAGGCGCGAGACGTCGACCTTGGTGGCGAGCTGTTGCGGGCCGCTGGCGAGTTCTTCCTGTTCGCCGCCGAAGCCGAAGGTCTGGCGCAGGAACAGCCGCGAGGTATTGTAGTGCGGGTAGGGGAAGTTCGATTTCTGCGCTTCGCCGTTGGGAAAGCCGCCGGCGCCCACGGTGTTGTTCAGGCCGAAACCCTGCAGCAGCTCCGGATTGAAATAGACCTCGCCGCCCTGCCAGAGCCGCGCATTGAGATAGAGACTGTTGCTCCAGGTCTGCTGCGCCTGGGATGCCGGGGTCAGGCTGTTGGTGCCGGTATAGGGCGCGCGAAACGACGGATAACCCTGACCGATGAACGTGGTCTGGCCGTGAATTTCCCAACGATCGGATTCGGTGTCGGTGAGCTCGGTCTTCGGCGTCCAGCCGGGCGAACCCGGCCAGTCGACCTTGCGGTTGAGGCCGATGCGGATCTGCTGAAAGTCGAGGCTCGAATTGTAGGTGGTGCCCGACGGGAAGCGCGCAATGGCTCGCTCGTATTGGCTGTAGAGATATTCCAGCCGCACCGTCCAATGCGGTGCAAAGGCGTATTCGATGCCGGCACCGGCGGCCCAGCCGAGGCGAATGTTGATGTGTTTTTCGTTGTCGCCGACCGTGGGCGTATTGAGGAAGCGCTCGCCCATCCATGCCAGACCGCCGGTGGCGTAAGCCAGCCACAGTCCGCTGGCATAGCCGATGCGGCCGCGCGCGGTGCCGGCATAGTCCCATTGCTCGGAAATGCCGGAGCGCGCAGTCGTGAGCGACGATGTGGTAAAGTTCGACTGCATGTAACTCGGGAATGTCGCGTCGGCTTCGACACCGAGCAGCAGACCTGACGGTAGCCGAACATTGTAGCCGGCCTGGAGCCCACCGATGATGCCGCTGTAGCGGTCGTCAGTCCTGGCGATCGCGGGATCCGACAGCACGGCGTTCGACTTGCCGCCGCCATAGCCGGCGTGGCCGCCGATATAGAATCCAGTCCAGTCGTAGACCGCTCTGTAGGCCGGCGCCTTCAGCGCCAGATCGGCCGCGGTCGCCGGTCCGCTCAGCGCGAGCGCACCGAGCGCCGCGCCGGTCAGGACGTGCTTGTGATATCTGCGGTCGCGATTCATCGAGCGGCCATTTCGCAAGGGCTGCGGCGGTGTTGCGGCATCGCAGATTTGGCAGCCTGCCGCCACCCTGGAAATGAAGTCATCAACCCCGCCGCCCCCGGTCGGATTTTCCTGATTCTCCCGGCCCTCACCAGACCGGGGGAACGCACCGTTCATTCTCAATACTTATTGCAAGTCATTCGCAATAGCAACAAGACTAAACCGCGCACCCGTTGGATGGCAGCGGTCGATGACAGTTTTGCAACAGGGGTAGCGTGGTGACGCGGGTAGCCCAAAAAAGTTGACCCGCCCGGGGGGACAACCGGGCGGGTCGGGTGCAGCACGGGGGTGGATGAGGCGCCCGTGCTGGACGCAGGATCCACTTACGAAGCGTTTTCAAGCGAAGTGGGTTGACCGGTTCGCGTGAAGAAAACGCGTCAAACAAGAGGCGAAGCGTTTTCAAGCGAAGTGGGTTGACCGGTTCGCGTGAAGAAAACGCGTCAAACAAAGAGCGCTAGTCAAACTCAGTCGATCAGTAACCGCAGGTACGAACGCGGCCGATGTAGTTGCCGTAAGCGTCGAACTGGCGAACCCAGCCGCAGCGGCGATAGCCGTCGTAGTAGTAGCCGTCGCTGGCGGCGATCGCGCTGCCTACGATGGCGGCGCCGACGAGGCCGGCTCCAACGCCCCAACCCCAGCCGAACGGCTTGGCCTGTGCCTGGGTGGTGGTGGACGCGATGGCGCCGGTAACGGCGACCGCGGCGAGGGCGAGAGCGGCAATCTTGGTCTTGATCGACATGAGAAACTCCATCCGGTGTTGAGCGGCCATTGTGGTCCGCATGCCAGTTGGACGGAGGCTCGTTGAATCCGGTTCGAATCCCGCAAGGGGGATTCGAGGGAGCGATAATTGTGTAATAATTACAGTTGGTTGGGCGTATTCTTCGGGCCGGCGGCCAGTCTCTTCACGTCGAAGTTATCGACGTCTTCGAGCAATTCGCAGAACGCGCGCGCGCCGTGGTCGAGCAGTCTCTCGCCCTTCTCGGCGGAGCCCTGGGTGGCGTCGCCGACGGCGCCGCTCGGATGCAGGTCCTGCACCTGCCAGGCGAACGGTGCCGGCCGCTGGGTCGAGAGCCAGCGGAAATCCTTTTCGATCGCGATCGTCGTCGGGCGAAAATCCGCGATCACTTCACGGCGCACACTGTGCGGATAGCGCGCCAGCATGATCGAGGTTTCGACGGCGCCGCCGTGAATGCCGTGACGCAGTTCTTCGGCCGAGAACAATCCGTCCGGCACGCCGAACCGCGACCAGCTCGTGGTCACCGCGAGCATCTGATGTTTGGCGCGCAGATCCTGCGCCACCAGCATCATCGCAGCGCTGTTGCCGCCATGGCTCGTCACCATCACCAGCTTGCGGATGCCTTTGCGCGCCACCTCTTCGCCGAGCGCCATCCACTGTCTCAGCGCGACGTCGGTCGGCAGCGTCTGCGTGCCCGGGAAATCGGTATGCTCGGTGGAAATGCCGACCTTCTGGATCGGCAGGAAAGTGGCGGGGATCGCAGCCGGCAGCAGCGCGCGCAGCCGCGCCAGATAGGCCTCGCCGATCATGACGTCGGTTTCCAGCGGCAGATGCGGGCCGTGCTGCTCGGTCGCCGCCAGCGGCAGCACCGCGATCCAGCGCGCCGCTTCGTCGGCGGTGACGTCGGGCCAGCGAATGTCGGTCCAGTCACGGGGGGGAACAGGCGGAGTCATTGAGCCAGTTGTTTCTTTTGAGAAGCGTTTCTTGGCAGAAGCGTTTCTTTGGATGAATTTGCAGGGTAGTTTGTCGATCCGTCCGGGGTACCCGCCCTGGATAACACGCACCGACCCCGGAGGACGTGATCCACGTCCGATGCCTTCCTATCATGTTCCCGATTTTGGGCCAGAATGATCGACGGAGTCCAACCATGAAGTGGGCCTTTTTGCCCCGAGCGTTAACCGCCGCCGTTCTGGCGCTGCTGGCCGCGCTGGGGCCGGCGCGCACTGAGACCCTCGACAAGGTTTCGTTCGGAACCAATTGGGTGGCGGAGGCCGAACATGGCGGATTCTTCCAGGCGGTCGCCGACGGCACCTACAAGAAATACGGCCTCGACGTGTCAATCGTGCCGGGCGGCCCCAACACCAACAACCGCATGCTGCTGACCGCGGGCAAGCTCGACTTCTTCATGAGCGCCAACACGCTGCAGTCCTTCGATGCGGTCACCAACAAGGTGCCGCTGGTGACGGTCGCCGCGATGTTCCAGAAGGATCCGCTGGTCCTGCTGACCCACCCCGAAGTCAAGATCGGCAAGCTCGACGATCTCAAGCCGCTGACGCTGCTGGTGTCAAAGGAAGGGCTCACCACCTACTTCCAGTGGCTGAAGTCCGAATTCGGATTCAACGAGAGCCGGGTCAAACCCTACACCTTCAATCCGCAGCCCTTTATCGTGAACAAGCAGAGCGCGATGCAGGGCTATGTCACCTCCGAGCCCTACGCGGTGCAGAAGGCCGCGGGATTCAAGCCGAACGTGACGCTGTTGGCCGATTACGGCTGGAACGCCTATTCGACCCTGATCGAGACCCGTATCGAGATCGTCGACAAGAAGCCGGACCTGGTGCAGCGCTTCGTCGATGCCTCCATCATCGGCTGGTATAATTATCTCTACGGCGACAACAAGCCGGCCAACGAGATGATCAAGAAGATGAATCCCGAGATGACCGACGAATTGATCGCCTATTCCATCGCCAAGATGAAGGAATTCGGCATCGTCGATTCCGGCGACACCGTGAAGGACGGCATCGGCGCCATCAGCGATGCACGGATGGCGAGCTTCTTCGACAAGATGGTGCGGGCCGGCGTGGTCAAGGGCGATATCGACTACCGCAAGGGTTATACGCTTCGCTTTGCCAACAAGGCGGTCGGTCTCAACCTGCGGAAGAACTGACGGCGATGGCGGAGCCCGCGTTGTCAGATCCGGAGCTTGGTAGCATCGCGGTACGGCTGCGCGGTGCCACCAAAACGTATGACAACGGCGTCACGGCGCTGGGGCCGCTCGATCTCGACGTGATCAGGGGCGAATTCGTCTCCCTGCTCGGGCCTTCCGGTTGCGGAAAATCGACGGCGTTGCGGCTGATCGCGGGGCTGGTGACGCCGAGTTCGGGCACGGTGACGGTCTCGCATCAGGCAGGGAGCCGCGACCGCCGCCATTCCATCGGCTTCGTGTTCCAGGAGCCGACCCTGATGCCGTGGGCAAGCGTGCGCGAAAACGTTCGCTTGCCGCTGAAACTCTCGCATGTGCCGGCCAGGGACGCGGAGGCGCGTATCGGCGAAGCCCTGGCCCAGGTCGGCCTCGCCGAATTCGCCGACGCCTACCCGCGCGAATTATCCGGCGGCATGAAGATGCGGGTGTCGCTGGCGCGCGCGCTGGTCACCGATCCCGACATTCTGCTGATGGACGAGCCGTTCGCGGCGCTCGACGAGATCACCCGCTTTCGCCTCAACAACGATCTGCTCGACCTGTGGCGAAACCTGAAAAAGACCGTCGTCTTCGTCACCCATTCGGTGTTCGAGTCGGTCTATCTGTCGCAGCGCGTGGTGGTGATGACCTCGCGGCCGGGGCGCATCGCCAGCGAATTTCGCATCGATACGCCGGAGCCGCGCGTCGAGGATTTCCGGATGTCATCCGGCTATGCCGCCTATTGCCGCGAGGTCTCCAAGGCGCTGTCGCCCTCGTACACGGAGCTGTCAGGCGCATGACACAGCTTCCGAAACTGTTGCGCTTCCTGCTTCCCGTCGTGGTGCTCGCGGCGGGCCTTGCCGCATGGGAAGCCGTGGTTCGCCTCAACGATATCCAGCCCTACGTGCTGCCGGGGCCGCTGCTGGTGTTTCAGACGCTGATTGCCGACTGGCAGGTGCTGTCGGAATCGCTCGGCGTCACGCTGCTGACGACGCTGGAAGGATTCATTGCCGCGGCCGTCGGCGGCGTCGGGCTGGCGCTGTTGTTCAATCAATCAAAAGTGTTGGAATATTCGCTGTTTCCCTATGCGGTGATCCTGCAGGTCACGCCTGTGATCGCGATCGCGCCGCTCCTGCTGATCTATCTGCCGCAACAGACCGCGGTCATCGTCTGCGCCTGGATCGTCGGATTCTTTCCGGTGCTGTCGAACACCACGCTCGGGCTGAGTTCGGTCGATCGCAATCTCGCCGGCCTGTTCCAGCTTTACGGCGCGTCACGGCTGCAAACGCTGCGTTATCTGAAATTGCCGGCGGCGCTGCCCTATATCCTGGGCGGCCTGCGGATCGCGGGCGGGCTGTCGCTGATCGGCGCCGTGGTCGCCGAAATCGCGGCCGGCACCGCGGGCGCCGGTTCCGGCCTCGCATTCCGGATCGCCGAATCCGGCTACCGTCTCAACATTCCCCGAATGTTCGCGGCGCTGCTTTTGTTGTCGGCCGCCGGGATTGTCATTTACGGGATGCTGGCGCTAATTTCACATCTTGTGCTAAGGCGCTGGCACGAAAGCGCGCTTGGAAAGGAAAACTGATGGCTGCGAATATCTCGTCCGAAAAGATCGATCTGTTGATCTACGGACCCGTCAGGCCGATCCTCGAAAACGGCTTTTCCGATCAGTTCGTGCTGCACAAGGCCGAGAGCCGCGCCGACCTCGAGCGCCTGACGCCGGACGTGCTGGCGAAAATCCGCGGCGTCGCGGTCACCTATCACACCGTGCATGCCGACGGAAAAGCGCTGGCGCATTTTCCGAAACTCGAAATGGTTGCGAGCTTCGGCGTCGGCTACGATCACGTCGACTGCGCCTATGCGCGCGAACACAACGTCGTCGTCACCAACACCCCTGACGTGTTGACCGAAGAAGTCGCCGACGTCGCGATGGGGCTTCTGATCGCGACCTTGCGCGAATTCGTCAAGGCCGACCGCTACCTGCGCTCCGGCCTGTGGACCACCCAGAACTATCCGCTCAGCGTCGGCTCGCTGCGCGACCGTAAAATCGGCATCGTCGGCATGGGCCGGATCGGGCAGGCGATCGGCCGCCGGCTGGAAGCCTCGCGCGTGCCGGTTTCCTATCATTCGCGCAACCCGTCCTCGGCGGTGTCCTACAAGCACTATGGCGACCTGCTGGAGATGGCGAAGGCGGTCGACACGCTGATCGTGATCGTGCCCGGCGGCGCCGCGACCGCGAAAATGATCAATGCCGATGTGCTCAAGGCGCTCGGACCGCGCGGCGTGCTGATCAACGTCGCGCGCGGCTCTGTCGTCGACGAGGATGCACTGGTTGCGGCGCTGAAGTCCGGCACCATCCTGGCCGCCGGCCTCGACGTGTTCGCCAAGGAGCCGAGCGTGCCCGACGAACTGAAGTCGATGCAAAATGTCGTGCTGCTGCCACATATCGGCTCGGCTTCGGTGGTAACGCGTAATGCCATGGATCAGCTCGTGGTCGATAACCTCAAGAACTGGTTTGCCGGCAAGGCGCCGCTGACGCCGGTGCCGGAAACCCCGGTGAAGGGACGCTGATGTTTTTGGGGCGGGTCATCGCCGTTGCGACGTTGCTGGCGCTGTTGTCCCCGGCGGGGGCACAGGATGCCTCGAACCTCAAGAAAGACATGATCGGCCAGTGGGAACTCGCCACCACCGAGCGCAGCAAGACCTGCGTGGTGACGCTGAAGGGCGATGCGACGCCGCAGGGGCTCAAGCTGGAGCTCGAGCCGAGTTGCGCGGCGGCGCTGCCGTTCACCAAGGACATCGCCTCCTGGACCATCAAGGGGCTCGGCGACATCGTGCGGCTGCAGGACGCCGGCGGCCAGGCGGTGATCGATTTCACCGAAGTGGAAAGCGGCATCTTCGAAGGGTTGCGCACCAACGAGGGCGTCTACATTCTGCAAAACCTCGCCGCCGCCCGCTCGCTCGCCAAGTCGATGGACCAGATGATCGGCGACTGGTCGATGGTACGTGGCAGCAATGGTCAGGCGGTCTGCGGCCTGACGCTGACCAACACCGAGGCCGGGCAGGACACGTTCCAGGTGTTCCTGAAACCGAAATGCGATCCCGCGGTCGCAGCCTTTGCGCCGACCCAGTGGCGGCTCGATCACGGCCAGATGCAGTTGCTGTCGGCCAAGGGCGAGGCCTGGCAGTTCGAGGCCGACGACAACGCGCAATGGCGGCGGGTGCCTGACAGCGCCGATCCGCTGATCATGATCCGCAGCCAGTAAAACGGCGGGCCAGCGGCCGGCGAAAGCCTTGAAATTCTTTCCGGGAAGCTGTCGATTTCGCCCGGTTCCGTTCGTCGATCTCAATAGCGAGACAGTTTTGCGGCGATCGTCGCCGCAACTCGCCTCAACGGGAGTTTGCCGATGCGCTTCATGTATGTCGTTACCTCGTCGCAGCCGATGCGTGGGCCGACGCCTGCCCTGATGGAAGCCATGCACAAGCTGGCCGAGCGCGAGATCAAGGCCGGCCGGATGCTGGACAGCGGCGGGCTGTTGCCGGTCCAGATGGGCGCCCAGGTCAAGATCACCGACGGCAAGCTCAGCGTGGTCGACGGACCCTTCGTCGAGACCAAGGAGATGATCGGCGGCTACGCCATCTTCGAATTGCGCAACAAGGAAGAAGCCATGGCCGCGGCGCGCGAGTTCATGCAGCTCCACCTCGACCACATGCCGGGCTGGGAAGGCACCTGCGAAGTCCGCATCATGGCCTCGCCGGGCGACGAAATCGACTGCCAGGCCGCCCCCAACGCCGCCCTGAAGGTCGCTTCTTGAGCGGCGGGACGCGGCAACGTCGGCGGCGATGACCGCCGCCGACGTCAACGGCACCATCCTCGCGGTCTGGCGCATCGAGCAGCCGCGGCTGATCACGGGCCTGTCCCGGATGCTGCGCGACGTGCCGCTGGCCGAGGACCTCACCCAGGAAGCGCTGCTGGCGGCGCTGGAGCACTGGCCCAGATCAGGCGTGCCGGAAAAACCCGGCGCGTGGCTGATGGCGATTGCCAAGCGCCGGGCGCTGGATCATCTGCGCCGCCGCCAGATGCTCGCGCGCAAGCACGAGATGCTGGTGCGCGAGCTGGAGCAGGAGCAGCAGGAGATGCCCGATCCGGACGCTGCGCTGGATGACGCGTTCGGCGACGAGTTGCTGCGGCTGATCTTCACTGCCTGCCATCCGATGCTGTCGCGCGAGGCCCGCGCGTCGCTGGCGCTCAAGATGATCTGCGGCCTGACCACCGAAGAGATCGCGCGTGCCTTCCTGCTGCCGGAGCCGACCATTGCGCAGCGGATCGTGCGGGCGAAGCGGACGCTGTCGGAGTCGGGGTTGGCCTACGAGACGCCGCACGGCGTCGAGCTTTCCGAGCGTCTCGCCTCGGTGCTGGAGGTGGTCTACCTCATCTTCAACGAAGGCTACACGGCGGCGCGCGGCGACGAATGGCTGCGGCCGCAGCTCTGCCACGACGGCTTGCGGATGGGCCGCGTGCTGACCGCGATCGCGCCGCGGGAGGGCGAAGCGTACGGCCTGCTGGCGCTGATGGAATTGAACGCCTCGCGCACATCGGCCCGCACGGATGCCGCCGGCGATCCGATCCTGCTGATGGACCAGAACCGCGCGCTATGGGACCAGCTCCAGATCAGACGCGGATTGCTGGCGCTGGCCCGCGCGCGCGAACTCGGCGGCGCCGGCGGTTTCTACGCGCTGCAGGCCGCGATCGTCGCCTGTCACGCCACCGCTGATACACCCGACGAAACCGACTGGCCGCGTATCGTCGCCCTCTATACCGAACTGAACGAATTGGTGCGCTCGCCGGTCATCCAACTCAACCGCGCGGTCGCGGTCGGCATGGCCGAAGGACCGGCCGCGGCATTGGCGCTGGTGGAGGCGCTCGCCGGCGAGCCCGCGCTGAAAGCCTATCACCTGCTGCCCGGCGTGCGCGGCGATCTGCTGCAGAAGCTCGGCCGCTTCGAAGACGCGCGCGCCGCGTTCGCGGCGGCGGCAGAACTTGCCGGCAACCGCAGGGAACGCGAGCTGATGCTGCGGCGTGCCGCGGACGCGGTCGCCAACATACCGCGATAGCAACTGTCGTTGCCGCCGCCGCCGGATCGGGTCCGTCAGGACTTCCCCGGCAGCAGGCCGCACAGTTTCGCAATGATGCCGAGCATCACTTCATCGGCCCCGCCGCCGATGGACCCGAGGCGGCCGTCACGGTAGCGACGCGATACCAGCGTTTCGTCCATGTAGCCCATGCCGCCCCAGAACTGCAGGCAGGCGTCATGGACCTCGCGCCCGAGCCGCGTTCCCTTGAGCTTCGCCATCGAAGCGAACTGGGTGCAGTCGCCGCCGGAGACGTGGATTTCCACGGCCTTCCACGTCAGGGCACGCAACGCCTCGACCTCGGTCAGGAGTTCGCACAGGCGAAAATGCACGGCCTGGTTCTCGATGATCGGCCGGCCAAAGGCCTTGCGGTTTCGCGTGTATTCGATCGTCTCCTCGATCGAGCGGGTGCAACTCGTGATGCAGCCGAGCGCCGCATACATGCGCTCCTCCTGAAACTGCTTCATCTGGTACACGAACCCCTTGCCTTCATCGCCGATCCGGTTTCGCACCGGGACGCGAACGTCTTCGAAATAGAGTTCGGCGGTGTCGGAGGCGTGCATGCCGAGTTTCTTCAGCTTCTTCGCAACCGTGACGCCCCTGGCGCGTTTGCCGTCCTGCTTGAGCGGCACCACGATCAGGGACTTGTTGCGATGGACGGGCCCGTCGCCGGTATTGGCGAGCATGCACATCCAGTCGGCCTGGGTTCCGTTGGTGATGAATGTCTTGGAGCCGTTGATGACGTAGTCGTCGCCGTCGCGCACCGCGCGGGTCTTGATGGCCGACACGTCGGAACCGGCCGACGGTTCGGTAACGCCGATGCAGGCGACCATGTCGCCGGCGATGGCGGGAGCGAGAAATTCCCTGCACAGCTCGGGCGAGCCGAAACGCGCCAGCGCCGGCGTCGCCATGTCGGTCTGGACCCCGATCGCCATCGGGACGCCGCCGCAATTGATGTATTGCGAGGTCTCGTCGATGATGGCGCCGTACGAATAATCGAGACCGAGCCCGCCGTATTCGACCGGCTTGGTAACCCCCAGCAATCCGAGATTTCCGAGCTTCTTGAACACCTCATGGGCGGGGAAGATCTCGGCTTCCTCCCACGCATTGACGTGCGGGTTGATCTCCTCATCGATCACGCGCCGATAGGTTCGTCGCAATTCTTCATGTTCATGCGTGAGCTGCATCTTCGGAATCTCCCTATCGCCGCACATTCCCGCGAGGTTTGCGCGCAAGCTTGACTGACGATAGGTCGCGGCCATATAAAAAGCAATACGGATGGCTTTTTATATGCGAACCAGATCCCCGATCACCGCCCCTAGCCCGGCCGCCAATGCGCCAAGCACCGGCGAGCGGAGCCATGGAAACCAACGCAGCCTTGAAAAACAGCAGAGCCCTGGAAGGCAGCCGAGCCTTGGAAGGCAGCAGAGCCTTGGCAAGCAGGAGGCGAAAAGCCTGAAGGCGAGGGAGGCGATCTGCCGTTCGACGATTTCCTGCCTCATCGAATACGGATACTCGGACACGTCGATCAATCGCGTCGCAGACCGCGCCAAACTGTCGAAGGGCGCGTTGCAGCATCATTTCCCGACCAAGGAAGACCTCATCGCGGCCGTCGTCGAAGCGCTGCTCGCGCGCCCGCTGGCGAGAGCCCATTCCGCGCAACCGGGCAGCGGTGGCGCGGATACCAAAATCATCGCCGCGCGCTTGCGGTCCGGCTGGAATGATTTCGTCAATACCGGGTCGTACCGCGCTTTGCTGGAAATCCTGGTTGCGGCGCGCACCGATGCCGGACTTCGCAACCGGATCGATCCGATCCTGCAGAACTGGAACCGGCTGCATGATCTGCAAACGCGCGAATCCTGGGAGGCCGTGAGCGGAAGCGACGACGATGTCGAGCTGCTGATGGTGATGCACAGGGCATTGTTGCGTGGATTAGTCATTCAGGATCGCTACGTCAGCGACCCCAAATACAATACACGCGTGGTCGAGCGATGGATTTCCATCGTGGCGCCGATGCTGCGGCCCCGGCGCGACCCGTTGAAGCGCAGCAAGGCGTAGTCTAGATAAACCGGAACTGCGACCGCTCGCGCCTGGCGAGTTTCGGGATCGCCTGGCTGACGATGATGTTCTTGAAGTGGTCGGTCTGCTGGTGCTCGGCGAACGCAGCTTCGCCCGCGAATACCTCGTAGAAGAAGAACTCGTTGGGCTTGGCGATATTCCGGTGAATCTGGAATTCCCTGACGCCGGGTTCGCGCTGCGCCTGCGGCAGGAAATCCTGCAGCAGCGCCGCGACCGCGCCCTCCTCGCCCGAATTGACTTCCCAGAACGCGGTGACGACGAGGCTCGGGTTCGCGCTGTTGGTGGCTGCCATGCTGGTCTCCTGTGAATGGTGGCGGCCGTGACGGTCGCCGGCTGCGGGAGAGCATGCGCCTTTGCCGACAACAATGCTTCGGCAATGGTCGAATTGTCGTCGCTAGATCAGCCGCATCCCCTTCAAACTCGCATGCCCCTTTTTGCCGATGATGATGTGGTCGTGCACGGAGATGCCGAGTGGCGTCGCGATATCGACAATCGCTTTCGTCATCTGGATATCGGCCTGCGACGGCGTCGGGTCGCCGGACGGGTGGTTGTGCACCAAGATCAATGCGGTCGCGGATAATTCCAGCGCGCGCTTGATGACTTCGCGGGGATAGACCGGGGTGTGGTCGACGGTGCCGGTCTGTTGCACCTCGTCTGATATCAACTGGTTGCGCTTGTCGAGAAACAACAGGCGAAGCTGCTCCTTGTCGGCGAACGCCATCCCGGTCCGGATATAGTCGATCACGTCGTTCCAGGACGACAGCGCGATGCTCTTCTTGACCTCGCCCTTTGCCACGCGAGATGCGGCCGCAGCCAGCAGCTTGATCTGGGTGATCGAGGCGTCCTTGATTCCCTCGACTTCGCGCAGCCGCGCCACCGGCGCGTGCAGCACTTCCGCGAACGAGCCGAATTTCTTCAGCAGCGCCTTGGCCAGCGGCTTGGTATCGCGGCGGGGCAGCGCCGGATATAGCGCCATTTCGAGCAGTTCGTAATCGGCCAGCGCCTCCGGTCCCGAGCTGTAAAAGCGCTCGCGCAGCCGTTCGCGATGGCCGTGATAATGCGGCGTCTCAATCGGCTGATCGGGCTTGTCATCGGCGTTTGCGGGCATCGGCCGAGAGCATGCCGTGCCCGTCAACTTTTGCAATCACCAATTGTTGGCCGCTCGACCCGAAATCAGGCCGTCAGCGGCTTCTCGCCGTGGCGCTGCGACAGCGTGAAGATTTCGACGCCGGTGGCGGTGACGCCGACCGAATGTTCGAACTGCGCCGACAGCGACCGGTCGCGGGTGACCGCGGTCCAGCCGTCGGACAGGATCTTCACATGCGGCTTGCCGAGATTGATCATCGGCTCGATGGTGAAGAACATGCCGGGTTTCAGCGGAACGCCCTCGCCGGGGCGGCCGATGTGGATGATGTTCGGCTCGTCATGGAACATGCGCCCGAGGCCATGGCCGCAAAAATCGCGCACCACGCTCATGCCCTGCGGTTCGACGAAGCTCTGGATGGCGTGGCCGATGTCGCCGGTGGTGGCGCCGGGCTTGACGGCGGCGATGCCGCGCATCATCGCTTCATAAGTCACTTCGATCAGCCGCTCCGCCTTGCGGGGGATCGGGCCGATCACGTACATCCGGCTGGAATCGCCGTACCAGCCGTCGACGATGAAGGTGACGTCGACATTGACGATGTCGCCTTCCTTCAGCGCGCGGTCGCCGGGCATGCCGTGGCAGACCACGTGGTTGATCGAGGTGCAGGTCGAATAGCGGTAGCCGCGATACATCAGGGTCGCAGGATAGGCGCCGTTGCTGAAGGCAAAGTTGCGGACGAATTCGTCGATCTCGGAGGTCGGGATGCCTTCCTTGACGATGTCGGTGAGCTCGTCGAGGCATTTGGCGACCAGCGCGCCCGCCTTGCGCATGCCGGCGAATGCGCTCGGGCCGTGCAGCTTGATCTGGCCGGTTTTGCGCAGGGAGGTGTCGTTGGCTTCGATATAGCTCATGGGCGGGTCATGCTTCGGCGGGTCGGAGAAACGGATAAGGGGCTGATTTGCAGCCCCAATTTAATGATCGGAGCGGCCAGCGGCAAGCCAAGGTTGGGTTCGAAACCGCCTGAATCTAGCCCGAAACCTCCACCACCGATTCGACCGGCAAGGCGCCGCCGCGGACCCGGATTTCCCGCACCGGGTAGGGAACACGGATGCCCTCGCGCTTGAAGGCGTCCCACAGCGCCAGCATCACGTCGCTCTTCACATTGTCCATGCCGTCGGGGTCGGCAATCCAGAAGGTCAGCGCGAACTTCATCCCGGCCTCGGCGAATTCGGTCAGGATGCAGTTCGGCGGCTTGCTCTTGATGGCGCGCGGGGCGGCTGCGGCGACCTCGATCGCCAGCTTGCAGACCAGCCGCGGTTCGGCGTCATAGTTGGCGCTGAACAGCACCTTCACCAGCGTGTTCTTGTCGGTATAGGTCCAGTTTACCACCTTCTGCGTCACCAGATCCTCGTTCGGGATCAGGAATTCGCGGCCGTCGCCGGCGGCAACCGAGATGTAGCGCGTCTTCATCGCGCTGATCCGGCCCGAACTGTCGCCGATGGTGACGAGGTCGCCGGGCTTCACGGACTTGTCCGCCAGCAGGATGATGCCCGAGATGAAGTTGGCGACGATCTTCTGCAGGCCGATACCGATACCGACGCCGACCGCGCCGGAGAATACCGCGAGCGCCGACAGGTTGATGCCGACGGCACTGACCGCGATGATGACCGCGATCGTCATCAGCCCCATCCGGATCATCTTGACCAGCAGCACCTGGATCGACGGCGTCAGGTCGGTCGAGCGGTTGATCCGGCTCTCGGCGAAATTGCTGGCGATGTTGGTCAGCCACAGCGCCACGATCAAGAGCGCGCCGAGCTTGATCAGCACCAGCGGCGTCAGCCGCAGCCCGCCGAGCACGATCGCGACCTGGTCGGAATCCAACAGGTCGAGCGTCGGGCCGAGCTGGCCGAGCACGCTCAGGGCCGCGACCAGCCAGGCCGACAGCGACACCACGCGGACGATGAAGGCGTTGCGGATGACCGATGTAAACAGCCGGATTCCGAGCCAGGCCAGCGCCAGCTTGGCGGAAACGATCAGCAGGTAGCTGCGGCTCGGCCAGGTCGAATGGTACATCACGACGCGTGCGGTGATGACCAGGACCGCGAACACCACGGTCGACGCGCTGCCGACCAGCACATGGACCAGCCGCCGCAACGGCAGCGGCCACTTCATCGCCAGTGACGTCATGTCGACGCGCGCGCGAATCGCCGCATCCGCGGCGTAGGCGATGCCGAACGCGGCCAGGATCAGGCCGAACTGCAGGTAGAACCACGGCGAGGTGACTTCAGCGCCCAGCGATCGCAAGGTCGTGTGCAGGAATTCGATGACGTCCTTCGGGTCCATATCCATCCGCAAAATCTCTTTTCGGCCCTGGCTGGCCAACGTGATTCGAATCCCGGCGAGAATCTCATACGCACGGCAGCGACGCCATCGATACGACATGCCGGACGTGTGAGTTAGCCCGATAAATCGGGCACTTTGCCGCTGTCGCGAGAAATGGGTTGGCGTCGAAGTGTGGCAACGATAAGGATGCAAAGCCAAGTATTTGCAACGATTTGTGAGCAGGATTCTCGAAATCTATGGCGTCACTGGACTCGGTCAGCATAGCGGTATTTCTCGGTGCGATCCTGGTGATGGCCGGAATCCTGTCGAGCCTGCTGGCGCTGCGCTTCGGCGCGCCGCTGCTGCTGGTGTTCCTCTTGGTCGGCATGCTGGCTGGCGATTCCGGCCCCGGCCGGCTGCAGTTCGACGACGTCCGCTCCACCTATCTGGTGGGATCGGTGGCGCTGGCCTTGATCCTGTTCGATGGCGGCCTGAAAACGAGGTTTCAGAGCATCCGCACCGTGCTGGCGCCATCGATGGTGCTGGCCACCGTCGGCGTGCTCCTGACCGCGGTGATCACGGCGCCGGTTGCCAAATATGTGCTGGATCTCAACTGGACCGAGGCCTCGCTGGTCGGTGCGGTGGTCGCTTCTACCGATGCGGCGGCGGTGTTCCTGCTGGTGCATACGCAAGGGTTGCGCCTGCGTCCCCGCGTCGGTGCCACGCTGGAGGCCGAGTCCGGCACCAACGATCCGTTTGCGATCTTCCTGACCCTGATGCTGGTCGAATACATTTCGAGCGGCCAAACCTCGCTCGCGCATATCGCGCTGGAGTTCGTCCAGGAAGCGCTGCTCGGTGCGCTGGTCGGCTTCATCGGCGGCCGCCTCGTCGTGATCGCGCTCAACAAGGTCGCGCTGCCGCAGGGCCTGCACGCGCCGTTTGTCACGACGGCGGCGCTGGTGATCTTCGGCGCCGCGCAGATCGCCCATGCATCGGGTTTTCTCGCGGTCTACCTCGCCGGTATCATCATCGGCAACCGGCCGACGCGGGCGCATAATTCGGTGGTGACGTTCCTCGATGCCGCGACCTGGCTGGCGCAGATCGTGATGTTCGTCCTGCTCGGGCTATTGGTGTCGCCGCACCGCCTGTTGAGCAGCGTCGGCGCCGCCGTCATCGTCGCCTTCGCACTGATGCTGGTGGCGCGTCCGGTCGCCGTGTTCCTGTGTCTGGCGCCGTTCAAGTTCAACTGGCGCGAAAAGGTTTTTATCGCCTGGACCGGCCTGCGCGGCGCGGTCGCGATCTTCCTGGCCTCGATCCCGATGCTGGTGGGGCTGTCGAAAGCCTATCTGTATTTCGACGTCGCCTTTGTCGTCGTCATCATCTCGCTGCTGCTGCAGGGCTGGACCCTGGCGCCGGCTGCGCGACGCCTGCATGTGGCGCTGCCGCGCGCCGAACGCGGCCCGCGGCGCGTCGAGCTCGATCTGCCCGGCCAGCTTGAGCAGCAACTGGTCGGCTACCCCGTGCGGGCCAAGAGCCTGTATTTCCGCCGCGGGCTGATCCCATCCTGGTCGAAGCCGACCCTGGTGATCCGCGACGAGCGGATTTTGACGCCGGTTGAGGCCGATCCGGTCGCGGCCGGCGACTACATTTACCTGTTGGCGCCGCCGGAAAAGGCCGAGGCGCTGGATCGCTTTTTTGTCGACATGGCGCCGAGCTCCACGCCCGACCCGCATCTGCTCGGCGATTTCGTGGTCTTGGGCGAACACACGCTGGGCGAACTGGCCGAGGTCTATGGTGTCACGGTCGCTGACGACCAGGCGAAACTGACGCTGGCGGATTATTTCGACATCCATCTCGATCACGCGCCAAAGGAAGGCGCCGAACTGGTGCTCGACCCCATCGTGCTGGTGGCGCGCAGCATCGGCGGCGGCCGGGTCAATGTCGTTGGCCTCCGCCTGCCGGAGGACGAGGAAGAGGTGGTGCCGCTGACCCGCGCGCAGAAGTTCAGGCGCAGGCTGGCAGAGATCTGGTCGTCGGTGGCGGGGGTTTGAGGGGCTCGTTTCTCCGTCATTCCGGGGCGATGCGGAGCATCGAACCCGGAATCTCGAACTTCCCCGGTGCGCAATTGCGCACCTGGGGTCTGGTCCTTCGGACCATCCCGGAACGACGTTGCGGAATGGTAAGGCACCATTTCCGCTGTTGAGCTAACTCTCGACTATCACTAGCTTACCCCAAAGGCCGCCCGGCGGCCGAACGGAAACGCAGGAGAGACAGCCAATGTCCGGCCCCAACGACGACCAGCTCGGTTTCGCGCCCGATTACGATTCGCCGGTGCCCTATATGCAGCGGACCCGCGATTATTACACCGCGATCGGCTACACCACGCCGTACCGCTGGGCGCATTACATCGACGCGCCGTTCCAGCCGCTGAAGAAGCCGCTGGCGCAGTCGCGCGTCACCATCGTCACCACGGCGGCCCAGTACGATCCGACCAAGGGCGATCAGGGCCCCGGTGCGGCCTATAACGGCAGCGCCAAGTTCTACCAGGTCTATGACGGCGACACCTCGAAGCCGCACGACCTGCGCATTTCGCACATCGGCTATGACCGCAAGCACACCACCGCGACCGACAGCGGCACCTGGTGGCCGCTGCCGCAGCTTTTGAAGGCGAAGCAAGCCGGTCGGATCGGCGAGGTGGCGCCGCGCTTCTTCGGCGCGCCGACCAACCGCAGCCATCGCGTCACCATCGACACCGACGCGCCGGATATTCTTGCCCGCTGCCTCGAGGACAAGGTCGATGTCGCCGTTGTCGTCCCGAACTGCCCGGTCTGTCACCAGACCTCGGCGCTGGTGGCGCGGCATCTCGAAGCCAATGGTATTTCGACCGTGGTGATGGGCTGCGCCAAGGACATCGTCGAACACGCGGCGGTGCCGCGTTTCCTGTTCAGCGATTTCCCGCTCGGCAACTCCGCCGGCAAGCCGCAGGATGTCGCCTCGCAGGCGCTGACGCTCGAACTGGCGCTGGGGCTGCTGGAGTCTGCCTCCGGCGCCCGCACCACGATGCAGTCGCCGCTGCGCTGGAGCGAGGATGCCTCCTGGAAGCTCGACTACAACAACGTCGCGCAGATGAGCCCGGAAGAACTGGCGCGTCGCCGCGCCGATTTCGACAAGCAGAAGGAAATCGCCCGCGGCAACCGCGCGGCGTGATCTCTTCTTTCCCTTCTCCCATCGAAGTCGGATTTATCCGACTTCGACATATCTAAATGCCCAACTCGGGTATACCCGAGTTGGGATGGGAGAAGGTGGCGCGAAGCGCCGGATGAGGGGTCTCTATCCATTCGCGCATCTGCCTTT
>Ga0209023_10003027_pt1 | contig 20333 bp, 18 predicted proteins | sample LakOneMetagenome_FD_187468 | JGI IMG/M metagenome (GOLD analysis project Ga0209023, IMG submission 187468) | Freshwater and sediment microbial communities from Lake Erie, Canada (SPAdes) (version 2) | ecosystem: Environmental > Aquatic > Freshwater > Lentic | place: Lake Erie, Canada...
GGCGGCGGGGGCGGCGGGGGCGGCGGAGGCGGCGGGGGCGGCGGAGGCGGAGTCGCGCCACCGAAGTTGAAGCCGAACGTTGCCATCAGCGAGTGCGAGCGCCAACGGGTCTGCACTGCCCGACCACCAGAATCCACAAGATCGATATTGTCGACATTGAGGAAACGATACTTCAGACCAAGATCGACGGTCTTGTTTACGGGGTAACGAATTCCCGCCAAGGCCTGCCAGGCAAAGCCGGTGTCGCTATCGTCGAGCCAGCCCGGGCCGTTCGATGCCATCGAAATCCGGTAGTTGGTCGAGGCTACACCGACACCGCCGCCGGCGAAGCCCTGCAGGCCATCGTCAGCTCCGAAGTCGAGCAGGGCGTTGAGCATCACGCTCTTCGATTCGGCCCGGCTTTCATTGGTGTCGGGGCCGAGGAACTGGGTGGCCTGACCGATGAAGAACCCGGGTCCGCCAGCAGCGGTCGTCCCGGGCAGACGGATCGACGAATTGAGTTCGGTCGGATGAATCCGGCGATAGCTTGCTTCGGCTTCGAGGCGGAAGCCCCCGAAATCGTAACCGACTATCCCGCCGATATCCGGGCCTGCATTGTGCGAAACGGAAACCGCCGCAGGAGTGGTGCCTACGTCAAAGCTGTGGTCTTCGGTCTTAACAACACCAGCATCGAGCTCCACGTACCATGAGTCATCGCGAGCGATGGCGGGCGTGGCGAGTGCTGTGCTGGCCAAAGCAGCGGTTAGGATGACTCTTTTCATCATTTGTCCCCTTTGTCGAACCTGCAACAAAACTGAATGGATTAACCAGATAAGGTTCGCATTCTTTTTGGCCGTTGGCAATAGGTTGAGTGCATATTTCGCGGCATCAAGTTCCGCGCGAAGCAACAAAAATCGGCGGGCAGGGCGCTCTGCCCCCGTCAATCGCTTGTTTGGCAAGGCTTTGGCTAGCATGGCTAAATTCAGGACGCAGGTGGCGTCTATCCTGCGGTTTCGCAATTGACGGACATTGTCTGCTATTGGCACGAGGTTGCTATTTCATTGAAGGCCTCGGCGGCGATTGTGCTGCCAAGGATCCCTTGGGTGGACAGCTAGCCGCGTTGGCCCAGATGGAGCGAGACGGTTGCTCGACCTCGGGACACCTGCGGCGTGCCCCGAGAGCGATTAAGCTGGCACATTAAGCATTGGGGCTGGACTTGGCCTGACCTCGTCCGTGCGAATTGAAAGCGGGTCAGGCGGCTGGCAGCAGCCGCTTTTCACCCGCGATCCGCAGCATCGCCTTCTGCAGCTTTTCGAAGGCCCGCACCTCGATCTGGCGGACGCGTTCGCGGCTGACCTGGTATTCCTGGCTCAGCTCTTCCAGCGTCTTGGGATCGTCGGTCAGGCGGCGCTGGGTCAGGATATGACGTTCGCGCTCGTTGAGGCTGTCCATCGCTTCGACCAGCAAGGCGTGGCGGTTGCCGGCTTCCTGTGCTTCCTCAACCAACTGGTCCTGCAACGGACCGTTGTCTTCCAGCATATCCTGCCACTGGCCTTCGCCGTCCTCGTTGAAAGAGATGTTCAGCGATGCATCGCCGCCCATCATCATCCGGCGGTTCATGTTGACCACTTCGGCCTCGGACACGCCAAGGTCGGTCGCGATCTTCTTGACCTGATCGGGGTGGAGATCCGAATCCTCGTAAGCGTCGAGGTTCTTCTTCATCCGCCGCAGGTTGAAGAACAGCTTCTTCTGCGCGGCGGTGGTGCCCATCTTGACGAGGCTCCAGCTACGCAGGATGAATTCCTGGATGCTCGCCTTGATCCACCACATCGCATAGGTGGCGAGGCGGAAGCCGCGATCGGGTTCGAATTTCTTGACGCCCTGCATCAGGCCGATGTTGCCTTCGCTGATCAGCTCGGAAACCGGCAGGCCATAGCCGCGGTAGCCCATCGCGATCTTGGCGACGAGGCGCAGGTGGCTGGTAACCAACTGCTTGGCGGCATCGGGATCCTGGTGTTCGGCAAAGCGCTTGGCGAGCATGTATTCCTGCTCAGCCGTCAGGATCGGGAATTTCTTGATCTCTGCCAGATAGCGGTTGAGGCCCTGCTCGCCCGAAAGGCTGGGCAGGCTGGAACCGCCGGTCGAGGGCAGGTTGCGCTTGGTTTCGGACATCGTCTTCATTCGTCCTTTCATCGTCGATCCACCCTTAAGGGACCCTTTAGAGGCATCCCGCGACGGTGGCCACATGGGAAAGTGTTATACCACAATAGAACGGCTTTAGTTCCTCAATTCGACCAACAGCCCCGCCATGTCGGCAGGCAGCGTGCTTTCAAAGCGCAGCGCTGCCCCCGTGACGGGGTGGATGAAGCCCAGCACTGCAGCGTGCAGTGCCTGCCGGGCGAAGTGAAGCTGGTTGAGAATCGGCCTGAACCGAGAAGGTGCGCGTCCATAAACAGGATCGCCCAATAGCGGATGGCCGATTGATGACATGTGAACGCGGACCTGGTGGGTTCGTCCGGTTTCGAGCCGACATTCGACCAGCGATGCGCCATCGAATGTTTCGAGCACCTTGTAATGCGTGACCGCGTGCTTGCCGCGCTTGTTGTGCTCATGCAGCACCGCCATCTTCTTGCGGTCATGGTCCGACCGGCCGATCTGGCTTTGCACCGTGCCCGATGCGGGGACCGGCAATCCGGATACGATCGCCAGATAGGCCCGCTCGATCGAATGGTCGGCGAACTGTTTGGCCAGCCCTTCGTGGGCCTTGTCGGTCTTGGCGACCACCAAGAGCCCTGAGGTTTCCTTGTCGATCCGGTGAACGATCCCGGGGCGGACTACCCCGCCAATCCCCGAAAGCTGTCCTTTGCAGTGATGCAGCAGCGCGTTGACCAGCGTACCATCAAGGTTGCCAGCCGCCGGATGGACCACCAGCCCGGCGGGCTTGTCGATCACGATCAAATGTTCGTCTTCGAACACGATGGTCAGAGGAATGTCCTGAGCCTGGGCTTCAGACGGAGCCGCCTCGGGGACGCGGATTTCAAAAGTGACGCCCACGGGCAGCTTGGCGCTGGCCTGGTGGGCCACTTTTCCGCCCAGCAGCACCCGGCCTTCACCCAGCAGCGCCTTGACCCGCTCACGCGACAGCCCGCTGGCATCAGCGAGCGCCTTGTCGAGCCGCTGGCCGTCCGTGGCGACGACGCCGGAAAGTATGGATTCTCCCCCATTCATTGCTAGCTAGTTGGGGATGGACCTTGAAGTGACAAGTGGCACGATTGCCACACTGCTCGAAGAAGCGACACGGGCGTTCCCGCGCGAATGCTGCGGGCTGCTGCTGGGCAAGGGCGAGCGCGTCGCCATGGCCCGCCCGGTGGCCAACGTGCATCCCGAACCCGAGCGCCATTTCGAGATCGATCCCAAGGCCCTGATCGCCGCGCACCGGGCGCAGCGGGCCGGGGGGCTGGAAGTGCTGGGCTACTACCACTCACACCCCAATGGCCGGGCGGAACCTTCGGCCGAAGACCGCGCGCAGGCCAGCGGCGATGGCCGAATCTGGGCGATTGTCGCGGGCGGCACGGTCACCTGGTGGCGCGATGCGCCCGATCGCTTTGAACCGCTTCCCACGCGACTCGCGGCAGGGTAAGGAGCGGCAAATGCATTCAAGGGGCCTTATGACCGACACCGCCGTAGATCTTGCCGCATTGCTCTGCTCGCGCTTGTGCCACGACCTGCTTTCACCAGTCGGCGCGATGACCAACGGGCTTGAACTCCTCGCTGAGGAGAAGGACCCGGAAATGCGCAAGCGCTGCATGGAACTGCTTGAGCAGTCAGCCAAAACCAGCGCCGACAAGCTCAAGTTCTTCCGCCTGGCCTTCGGTGCCGCTGGCGGGTTCGGCTCAAGCGTCGCGATAGAGGAACCGAAGGCACTGATCGACGCGCTGGTAGCGGGCAACGAACGGATCACGATCCAATGGGCGCTGGGCGTGGATGCGCTGCCCAAGCCGGCGGTCAAAGTGCTGCTCAACCTCGCACATATCGGCATCGACGCGCTGATCCGTGGCGGCACACTCGACATCGGGGTCGAAAGCCGCAGCGGGGCGAGCGAGATCGTGGTCCGCGCCGCCGGGCCCAGGATTGCTTTCGATGGCGATGTCGGCCGCGCGCTCGATGGCTCGCTGCCGGTCGCCGATTTATCGAGCCGCACCGCGCCGGCCTGGATGCTGCATGAACTTGCCGCGCAGCAGGGCGGCGGGCTGCAATTCGCGCTGAATGATGAGGCGCTGGTGATGGGCGCGGTGCTGCCCGAGAGCTAACAAGGCGATTCCGTGCAATTGCGACGCGGCAACCGTTGCTAAGCCTCATGCAAACACAGGGTAACCGGGCGGCGCACTGAATGTCGGAACTGATCGACTACGAAACTCCCTCGCCTAACTGGAACGAGCGCCAGCTGCCGGTTTCGATGGTGGTGCTGCACTATACCGGCATGCAAAGCGCCGAGGAGGCGCTGGAGCGGCTATGCAATGCGGACGCCGGAGTTTCCGCGCATTACCTGATCGAGGAAGACGGCACGGTCCACCGCCTGGTCCGCGAAGACCGCCGCGCCTGGCATGCCGGAAAGAGCTTCTGGCGGGGAATCCGCGATGTCAATTCGGCCAGCGTAGGGATTGAACTGGTCAATCCGGGGCACGAATTCGGCTACCGCCCGTTCCCCGACGCTCAGATGGAAGCGCTGGTACCGCTGCTGGCCGGGATTGTCGAACGTTGGGACGTACCGCGCGCCAATGTCGTCGGCCATTCCGACATTGCCCCGCAGCGCAAGGAAGACCCCGGCGAACTGTTCGACTGGGACCTCATCGCTGCGCACCGCCTGGCGCTCAAGACCCCGCGGGTGACCATGCCCTCGCCGTATGAGAACGACGGCGCGTTCTTCCTCGCACTCGAACGCTTCGGCTACGACATCTCCGACCAGGCAGCCGCAATGCGCGCCTTCCAGCGGCGCTGGCGGCCGCATATTATCGACGGGCAAGTCGACGGGGAATGTTCGGCGATCCTGTTTGCGCTGATGCTGGACCGGGATAGCGGGAAGGCGCGGTAAACGGAGTCACTGTATGATCGAGAGTTGCCAACTATTCTCGGTCAAGTCGGTCTGATGCCCTTCAAATGCAGGATCAAAGCCTGCATACCACGGAAAATTTCCGGTTCGGTCGGGCCAAACGATCTGAAGGCAGGGGAAGGGATTTGCACCTCCGTAGAACCACATGCTCCAACCCAGATACTCTGTGTAAAAACGATCGCTTACTTGAAAAACATATGCCGGAAGATTTCCGAACACCTCATCAGTCAGTTGACCTATCGGTAACGGTTTCCCAGCCTGCGCATCCCTGAACAGGTCCCAGCTAACATGGTGGGCCAGTTCTTTCTTCAGGCCAGAGATGATGATTTCCGGCTGCCCTGTGCTTAGAAAAAAACCTGTAGTGTAAAAAAGCCCGGCCCTTCTTCATCCGGATTGACGCTCGTGCCAGTCCAGCCATGTTCGCGAATGTGGCCGACAAAAGTCTGTTCCGAGGGATCGAGCAATCCAGGATCGGCGTCGAGGGCGGTTATCATGGCTGGACATCTTAGCACTTTAGCTGCCTGGGCATAGGCCAACTTGCGCCCGCTGCCCCCATCCCCTACATCCCCACCCGCCAGGGGGCCGGGCAGCCGCGGGGTTCGCAAGAACCGCGAGGAAAGTCCGGGCTCCACGAAACAAGGGTGGCGGGTAACGCCCGCCGGACGAGTGGCTTGCTGCGAAGTCCAGGGAAAGTGCCACAGAGAGCAGACCGCCTCATTCATGAGGTAAGGGTGAAAGGGTGCGGTAAGAGCGCACCGGGGCCTTGGTAACAAGGCTCGCACGGCAAACCCCACCCGGAGCAAGACCGAATAGGGGCGGCGCGTCCGCAAGGACAGGCGTGTTTCGCGCTCGACCGCCCGGGTTGGTTGCTTGAGCCATGCAGCAATGCCTGGCCTAGAGGAATGGCTGCCAGCACGTGCCGCGTCTTCGGATACGGGCCCGTGCTACAGAACCCGGCTTACAGGCCCCCTGGCAATTTCCCACGTTATCGTCACCCCGGACTTGATACGGGGTCCAGCTATTGCGCCACCAAGCGGGTCCCCGGGTCAAGCCCGGGGTAACGGGTGAAGATTAGGTTTGCGCTTGTGAGGTCTGCTTGCTTCACTGCTGCTCCAAACTGCCAAGGAGCCCAGCATGACCAACCCCCTCCGCTCAATCCGCGGCTCTGTCGTCCTCGTCACCGGTGCTGCCTCGGGTATGGGCCGGGCGACCGCGCGGCTCTTTGGCGAGGAGGGCGCGCATGTCGCGGTCACCGATGTCAACTCCGCGGGAGCAGAGATCGTCGCGGGCGAGATCCGGGCCGCCGGGGGATCGGCGCGGGCCTGGGCGATGGACGTGGGTGATGCGGCGAGCATAGCGGAAGTCGTCGCGGCGATCGGCAGTTGGCATGACCGGCTCGATGTGGTGGTCAACAACGCCGGGATCTCGAGCTGGTCGGCGATCGACAGCGACGATTACGACGCAGTGTGGGAGCGGGTGATGCGGGTAAACGCCACGGCCCAGCAACGCGTGATCCATGCAGCGTTGCCCTGGCTGAAACAGGCTCCGCACGGCCGGATAGTGAACATCGCCTCGACCGAGGCGCTCGGTGCAACCAGCGGCAACAGCGCTTATGCCGCCAGCAAGGCGGCGGTCACCGGGCTGACCCGCGCACTGGCGCTGGAGCTGGGCAAGATCGGGATCACGGTCAACTGCGTCTGCCCCGGCCCGATCGACACCGGCATGACTGCAAAAGTTCCCGATGCCGACAAGGCCACCTATGCCCACCGCCGCACGGCGCTGCGCCGCTATGGCCAGCCCGAGGAAGTGGCGCACATGACTTACAGCCTATGCCTGCCTGGTGCGTCCTACATCACCGGGGTAACGATCCCGGTGGATGGCGGGCTGATGGCGCGCAACGCTTAGGGCCGGCCTACGCTGGAATAGGCAAACCCCTTGGCCCGCACTTCCGCCGGATCGTAGATGTTGCGCAGGTCGACCAGCACCGGCTGGGACATCAAGCCTTTGACGCGGTCGAAGTCGAGCGCGCGGAAGGCGTCCCATTCGGTGACGATCACAGTCGCGTCGGCGCCTTCGATCGCGGCATAGGCGTTGGGTTTCATGTCGACATTGGGCATCAGGGGCTTGGCCAGTTCCATCCCTTCGGGATCGTAAGCGGTCACCTCGATCCCGGCATCGTCGAGCGCCAGGGCGATGGCAATCGCCGGACTGTCGCGCATGTCATCAGTGTTGGGCTTGAAGGTCAGTCCCAACATGGCGACCTTCTTGCCGCGCGCCGCATCCATTCCGCCCAGCGCTTCGATTACCTTGCGGCCCATCGCGCGCTTGCGGCTGTCGTTGACCGCGACCACCGCCTCGACGATCCGGGTCGGAGCCTCATAGTCCTCGGCGGTCTTGAGCAGCGCAAGGGTGTCCTTGGGGAAGCACGAACCGCCATAGCCGGGCCCGGCGTGGAGGAACTTGGGACCGATCCGCCCGTCCATCCCGATCCCGCGGCTGACGTCCTGGACGTCGGCGCCGACCTTTTCGCACAGATCAGCCATCTCGTTGATGAAAGTGATCTTGACCGCCAGGAAAGCATTGGCGGCGTACTTGATCAGCTCGCTGGTGCGGCGCGAAGTGAACAGGATCGGGCTCTTGTTGAGGAACAGCGGGCGATAGACCTCGTTCATCACGCCGCGCGCCCACTCGTCTTCGGTGCCCACGACAATCCGGTCAGGGTGTTTGAAATCGCCGATTGCCGCGCCTTCGCGCAGGAATTCGGGGTTTGAGGCAACCGCGAATTTCACGTTCAGCCCAGCGGCAGCAAGGATCCGCTCAACCTCGTCGCCGGTGCCGACCGGCACGGTCGACTTGGTCACCACCACGGCATCATTCTTGAGGTTTGCGCCGATTTCTTCGGCCACGGCATAGACGAAGCTGAGGTCGGCATGGCCATCGCCGCGGCGGCTGGGGGTGCCGACCGCGATGAAGATCGCGGAAGCCCCGGCAATCCCTTCGGCTAGGTCAGTGGTAAACGACAAGCGTCCGGATTTGGCGTTGGAGGTGACCAGTTCGGCCAGCCCCGGCTCAAAGATCGGCATGATCCCGGCCTTCAGGCTATCGATCTTGGCCGGGTCCTTGTCGATGCAGACCACGTCGTGGCCGAAGTCGGCGAAACAGGCGCCCGATACCAGCCCGACATAGCCCGAGCCGACCATTGCGATCTTCATGCTGCACTCCTTTGCGTGACGCTTATCGCGCCCGTTCCATCGTCTAATGCCTCGATCAGCCAGCGCTGCGTGCCTTCAAGCCCCAGCGCGGTCAACCGTCCGCTTTTATAAGCGCCGGTATCCACGCCGATGCGGTTTGGGGCGAAATCGGGTTCTCCGAAAATGGTATGGCCATGCACTACCACCGGGCCAAAGCTCTCGCGATGCGAGAGAAACGGCTCACGAATCCAGCGCAGGTCAGCGACGCGCTGGTCTTCAAGCGCAACACCTGGGCGAATCCCGGCGTGAACGAACAGATAGTCGCCAATCAGGATCTGGTCCTCGAATCCGCGGATGAAGTCGATATCTTCCTGCGGAACCGCGGCGCGCATCAATTGCAGCGCATCGCCCAGTTCAGCGCGAAGGTAGGCGGTCGGATCAACCGGATAAGACAACACGGTTTCGCGGCCACCATAACGCAGAAAATGCCTCAGAACTTCGTGGTTCTCGAGCGCATCGAGAAACATCTCTTCGTGGTTTCCCAACAGAATTCGCACCCTGCGGCGCCTGCCAAGATCCCGTGCCGCGCTGATCACTCCGGCGCTGGCAGGACCGCGATCGACCAGATCGCCTAGCAGGATAATAGTGGTATCCGCAGCATCGCGCCCGGCATCATCTTGCTCGATTGCCGCAACCAGCTCTTCGAACAGGTCAAGCCGACCGTGGATATCGCCGATCGCATAGGCGCGCTGTCCGGCGGGGATCGCCGGGGCGGGGCCGCGCTCGCGGGGGCTGAACAGGGTGCGCAAGGACTTGAGCATGGGGAGGATTTCTCTGCGGCGCCTATAGCCGGGCAGGTCTTAACGGACAATGGCGAGGTCCATCCCGACACGGCCCGGCGTGGCGGCAAAACCACACATCGCATGGTTAACGCAAAATAAGCACCGATTTGCTCTTGTGCAGTGCAGCAAGATTGTGCAGTCGATCGCCAGCGCGTTGCGATTGTTTCCGACCAAGAGAATCAACCAGTGCGTGCAGGTGGGACGAAGCTAGTACAATCGTTCAAAGGAAGATTGATATGCTCACGTCCATCCGCGGCCTTGTCGCCGCTTCACTGATCGCCGGCTCTGTGCTGGCAGCCACTCCCGCTTTCGCTGATGAAACCGATCCGCCGGCTGCCTGGACTGTGACCGGTAATGTTGCCGCTGTGACCGACTATCGTTGGCGCGGGCTGTCCTATTCGGGCGGTGATCTGGCGGTTCAAGGCTCGATTCAAGTCAACCATTCCAGTGGTTTCTACGTCGGAACCTGGGGTTCCAGCCTCGAGCAGGACGCGCTCGATATCTACGGCTCGGCCGAAATCGACGTCTATGCCGGTTGGACTGGCGAGATCAGCAGCGGCCTGACCGCCGATGCCGGAATGACCTGGTATACCTATCCCAATGGCAGCTTTGGCAAGGCCAACTACCTTGAGCCTTATGCCTCGCTGTCGAAGACGCTCGGCCCGGCGACCGCCAAGGTGGGGGTCAACTATGCCTGGAAGCAGGACGCGCTGGGCGGGGATGACAACCTGTACCTTTACGGTGAACTCAGCTCGGGCATCCCCAGCACACCAGTGTCACTCAATGCGCACCTGGGGTACACTTCGGGGGCACTTTCGCCCAAGCTGCTGACACTGACCAGCACCGAAGGCGGGTTCGACTATTCGGTCGGTGCGACTGCCAATGTCACCAAGAACCTCTCGGTCGGGGTGAGCTACATCGGGGTCGATGGCAACTCGATCGACGGCTTCTCGAACGACACCGTTGTCGGTTCGATCAAGCTGGCTTTCTAGCCAGACCGTTTATTGCTCGCATAAGGCCCGTCCCGGCTTGTCCGGGGCGGGCCTTTCGCTTACCCCCATCCCATGACCAAATTCCTCCACTCGATGCTCCGCGTCACCGATCCGGATGCTACGATCGCTTTCTTCAAGCTGATCGGGCTGAACGAAGTGCGCCGTTATGAAAGCGAAGCAGGCCGCTTCACGCTGATCTTCCTGGCGGCGCCCGGCGAAGAGGGCATTGCCGAGGTCGAGTTGACCCACAACTGGGATCCGCAGGCTTACGATGGCGGGCGCAATTTCGGGCACCTCGCCTACCGGGTGGAGAATGTCTACGAAACCTGTGCCGTGCTGCAGGCCGCTGGCCACACGATCCATCGCCCCCCGCGCGACGGGCACATGGCGTTCGTGAAGACTCCCGACGGGATTTCGGTGGAATTGCTGCAGGACGGCAACTTGCCGCCGACCGAACCGTGGCTATCGATGCCAAACACCGGCACCTGGTAGGCTTCAGGTCTTGGGCGCGAAGCGCAGAACCATGTAGCCCAGCACAGCGGTCAGCACCGAACCCGCCAGGATTCCCAGTTTGGCCTGCTCGACCAGCTCGGGACTGGCGGGGAAGGCGAGTTGGGCGATGAACAGGCTCATGGTGAAGCCGATCCCGCACAGCAGCGCCAGCCCGATCACATGGACCCATGAGGCACCCTCGGGTCGGCGTGCGAAGCCCAGCTTTTCCGCTGCATAGATCGCTCCAGCTATTCCGGCCAACTTGCCCAGCGCCAGCCCCAGTGCAATCGCCAGAGGCAGGGTCAGTTCCAGGCCAGGGGCGGCCAGGTCGGGCAGTTCAACGCCGGCATTGGCCAGCGCAAAGATCGGCACCACCAGATAGGCACTGACCGGGGCGAGGACATGCTCCATGCGCAACAGCGGACTTTCACCATGCCGATCGAGCCCCATCGGCACGCACAGCGCCGCAGCAACCCCTGCGACCGTGGCATGAACGCCCGAATGAAGGACGACATACCAGAGCGCGAGCCCACCTGCCGCGAAAACCCACGGCCGGCGCACCCCCAGGCGAGCGGCGAGCGCCAGTGCGGCCAGGATGGCGCCGGCCAGGCCCAGCCAGTGCCAATCGAGTTTGGCGGTGTAGGCCAGCGCGATGATTGCCACTGCTCCCAGATCATCGACAATCGCCACGGTCAGCAAGAACAATCGCAGGGCCGGAGGAAAACGGCCTGCCAACAGGCTCAGCACCCCGATCGCAAAGGCAATGTCGGTCGCGGTCGGGATTGCCCAGCCGCGATGGAGCGCCGGGGTATCGCGGGCAACCACCAGGAAGATCAGCGCCGGCAGCGCCATGCCCATTGCCGCAGCCAAAACCGGCAAGCGACGCTGGGCCGGAGTAGACAGTTCCCCGGCCAGGACCTCGCGCTTGATCTCCAGGCCAACGGTGAAGAAGAACAGCGCCATCAGACCGTCGTTGATCCATGCGTGAATGGTGGAAAGGTGCGCCACAGGACTCCAGCCCAGGGATCCGTGAAACAGCGCGTGCCAGGCGTGGCCGGCCGACGAGTTGGCCAGCACCATCGCCAGCACGGCACAGATCATCAGCAGCACGCCGGCACCCGCATCGCCGCGCAACAGGTGCCTTAGTCGCGCGGCCAGGACCGAGATGGGATGACGAGCCAAACGCAACATGATGCCATCGGGGTTTCCCGAAATAGGACTTGAAGGCAACCACTTTCGCTTCCCACGCAGACGAAATCGTGCCGAAAGACCATTAATCCGCCCGAAGTAATCGTGCTGGCCTTTTGCCAGCTACCTGTAAGCCACTTGCAGGTGCGCTTGCGTTGCGCCAGCACCGCTTTGCAGATAGTCTCCACTACTTTGGGGCATCCGGGGCGAGCGAATCGGAAATGGTCGAGGCTGGGGGCGGAACCTTTGCAATGCTGGACTGGCTGTTGCTGGTTGAACGCGAGCTGCTCGCGTTTTCGGCGTTCTGGTTCTGCATCGGCCTGCTCGACGAATTCGCGATCGACCTGGCTTTTCTGGGCCTCAGGCTGAACGGCAAGATCACCACGCCGCGGCTGCCGGTTGGCTATGGCGCAGAGCCGCTGTCGGGTGCTTGCGCGGTGATGATCCCGGCTTTCCGCGAAAGCCAGGTGATCGGCACGACCATAGCCCACATGCTGGCATCTTGGCCCCAGCGCGATTTGGCGGTCTATGTCGGCTGCTACCGGAACGATCCAGCCACCTTGGCCGCTGCGATGGAAGCCGCAGCCAACGATTCGAGAGTGCGACTGGTGCTGCTGGGCAGCCAGGGGCCAACCACCAAGGCAGATTGTCTTAACCGGCTTTATGGCGCGCTGGTTGCCGATGAGTCCCGGCAGGGCCGCCGCTTTGCCAGCGTAGTGTTGCACGATGCGGAGGACATGGTCCATTCCTGCGCGCTCCAGGCGATTGACGCCGCATTGGTGATGCGCGATTTCGTGCAATTGCCGGTCCGGCCCGAGCCGCAGGAACATTCGCGCTGGATCGCGGGCCACTATTCCGACGAATTCGCCGAGAACCACGCCAAGGGGATGGTCGTGCGCGCCGCGCTCGGGGCTTCGATCCCAGCCGCCGGGGTGGGCTGCGGTTTCTCGCGCACTGCATTGGGGCGGTTGGCCGATCGCCGTGCGGCCGAAGGCGAATTCGGACCCTTCGCGCCCGAAAGCCTGACCGAGGACTATGAGCTTGGCATGGAGCTCTCGCGCGAAGGGCGGGGCAGCGCCTTTCTGCGTCTGCGCGACGATGCTGGGCACCTGGTTGCAACCCGCAGCTATTTCCCCAACCGGCTTGATGCGGCGGTACGCCAGAAGACCCGCTGGGTTCACGGGATTGCCTTTCAGGGCTGGGACCGGATGGGCTGGAGTTTCTACCCGATCGATATCTGGATGGCGCTGCGCGATCGGCGCGGGCCACTGACTGCGCTGGTTCTGGCGGCGGCTTACCTGTTGCTGGTGCTCGATGCAGCGCTGATCGTCCTGCACTGGCTGGGCAAGGTCGATGTCCTTGCGCTGTCATTCCCGCTCAAGGCGATGCTGGCGGCCAGCTTTGCCGGGTTCTTGTGGCGCGCGGCTTCACGGGCCGTGTTCACAGCCCGCGAATATGGCTGGCGCGAGGGACTGCGTTCGGTGCTGCGGATTCCGGTCGCCAACGTCATTGCCATCATGGCCGGGCGGCGAGCCTTGGTGGCCTATTTCCGTTCGCTCCAGGATGGCCGGGTTACCTGGGACAAGACCGCCCACGAACAGCATCCGGCCCGGGTTCCGCAGCTTGAGGCGCGAGCATGAAGCGACCGCCCAGCGATACCCCGCGCCAGCGGCGCCTGGTCAGGCGCCGTGGACAGCCTTTGGTGGCGCTGACCCTGCTGATGGTCAGCTGGGTTGGCGCGCGTGCGGCGCTGTGGGAAGCACCACAGCTTGAACCCGCAGCCCGGTTGGAGCCGCACAAAGCGCCCGCTGGCAAGCCAGGCGGACATTCGGCTTCGCCCCACCGGCAGCTGGGATCCGAACCGGCACCGATGCCCAAGCTGCCTGCGCCACCCGCACCCAGACCGGTGCCGACCTTCAACGCTGTTCCGCCGGTCGATCCCGCCAAGGAGCAGCGCCAGCTTGAAGTGATCAAGCAATCCGAAGCCCATCAGCAAATGTTGCTTCTGGCCAACCAGCTGCCGCTGACCGAGCCCGAAGCCAATGCTGCCATACCTGCTTCACCGATGGCGTTGCCGGCAATGCTGGCGGCTCCCGCGCAAGCGGCCAGTGCCGTGCCGCGGGCGCCCGATCCAAAGGGCCTGCCGCACTGGTCAGGCGATGCCTGGCTGCTGCTGCGTGAAGGGGGCAATGGCTTCAATGCCCCAGGTGCCGGTTTGCCCGGAGCAATCGTCCCTGCCGGATTCTATGGCGGCAGCCAGGCCGGGATGGTGCTGCGCTATCGCCTTGCCCCGGGCAGCACCTGGCGCCCGACGCTGTATCTGCGCGGGGCGAGCGGGATCGAGCGGCCGCGCGGCGAAGAGGCAGCGCTGGGCTTTGCGTTCCGGCCGCTGCCCAGGGTCCCGGTTGCGGCCATGATCGAAGGCCGTGCGACCCGGACCATGACCGGCACGGTCGTGCGCCCGGCCGCTGCGCTGGTCACCGAACTGCCGCCGGCGCATCTGCCCGGCGGGCTGCGCGGCGAAGCCTATCTTCAGGCCGGCTATATCGGCGGGCGCGACGCCACCGCCTTTGTCGACGGCCAGGCCCGGATCGAAAAACCGCTGGCCCGGCTCGGCACCTTCCGGCTCAGGGCCGGTGGCGGAGCCTGGGGCGGGGCGCAGCGCGGCGCCCGTCGGCTCGACCTTGGCCCAACCGTGACGCTGGAAATTCCGATGGGTCCGGCCACTTCGCGGCTCTCGGCCGACTACCGCTTTCGGCTGGCCGGGGGCGCGGCACCGGATTCCGGGCCTGCAGTAACGGTTTCAGTGGGTTTTTAAGGCGTCTGGCCTTCCTTTGGCCATGCTGCTGGTCTAGTCCGTCAGACCACGCATGGACGTCTACCTTCCCATCGCCAACCTTTCGGTCAACGGCCTCGTCATCGTCTTGCTTGGTGCAACGACGGGGATCCTTTCGGGCATGTTCGGCGTGGGCGGCGGGTTCCTGACCACGCCCTTGATGATCTTCTATGGCATTCCGCCCACTGTCGCCGCAGCATCGGCTGCCAGCCAGGTGACCGGGGCCAGCGTTTCGGGAGTTTTCGCCCATACCCGGCGCGGCGGAGTGGATTACCAGATGGGGGCCGTGATGGTCGCTGGTGGAATCATCGGCACGGGGATCGGTGCGCTGTTGTTCAACCTGCTCCAGGCGCTGGGCCAGATCGATATCGTCATCAACCTGCTCTACGTCCTGCTGCTGGGGTCGATCGGCACGATCATGGCGCGGGAAAGCTGGCAATCGCTGCAGGCGCAAAAGTCCGGCGTGCCGCTGCCAGCGCGCAAGCGGCGCCACCACCCGATGGTCGCCAGCCTGCCGATGCGCTGGCGGTTCTATCGCTCGGGGCTCTACATTTCGCCGCTCGCTCCGCTGATCCTGGGGATCTTCACCGGGATCCTGACCATGTTGATGGGGATCGGCGGCGGGTTCGTGCTGGTTCCGGCGATGCTCTACATCCTGGGGATGAGCGCGAACGTGGTGGTCGGGACCTCACTGTTCCAGATCCTGTTCGTGACCATGGCCACCACCATGATGCATTCGCTGACCACCAAGGCGGTCGATATTGTGCTTGCCGCACTGCTGCTGATCGGTTCGGTTTCGGGTGCGCAGATTGGCGCGCAACTGGCGCAAAAGGTGCCAGCCGCATGGCTGCGTTTTGCGCTAGCCGCCCTGGTACTCGCGGTTGCCGCGCGAATGGCGTTGGGGCTGGGCTGGCAACCTGACGAGATTTACACGGTGACTCCGTCATGAGGGTTCTTCTCGCCCTGATTGCTTTTCTGCTGCTGACCGGCGCGCGCGATCCGATCCTGGTGCCTGAGATTTCGCAGCACGAAGTCCAGGTCCGGCAGGGCTTTCGCGGTACCGAATTGCTGCTGTTCGGCGCGATCCTGACGCCCGAAGGGACCCGGGCCGGACAGGACTATGACATTGTCGTGGTGCTCAAGGGCCCAACCAAGTCGATCGTCTTGCGCGAAAAGCAGCGTATCGCCGGGATTTGGGTCAACGCCGAAAGTGTCGAATTCCGCTCAGCGCCCACCTACTTCGCGGTCGCTTCGTCCAAGCCGATCAACAAGATCGTCGATGACAAGACCGCCGCGATCTATGAACTGGGTCTTCCCTGGCTGCAGCTTTCGCCGATCGGCTCCTACAATCCCAAGGAACAGACGCGAATGTCCGCCGGGCTGGTTGACCTGCTTAGCCGCGAAGGGCTTTACCGGCAGGATACCAAAGGCGTTAAGGTCAGCCAGCAAGTGCTTTACCAGGCCCGCATTGCGTTGCCTTCCAGCGTCCAGACCGGGACCTATACCGCAGAAACCTTCGCGATCAGCCACGGCCGCGTGGTTGCTTCGGCGATCAGCCGGGTTGAAGTGAAAAAGCAGGGCTTCGAGCGCGCCGTCGCCCAGTTCGCGCAAAACAACGGCTTCCTCTATGGGCTGATGGCGGTATTGCTGTCGGTTGGCATGGGGTTCCTGGCCGGACGCCTGTTCGCACTGGTCTGATCCGCGCCAAAATCCGCCGATTTAGGCCTAAATTAACATCTCTCGCTTACCCAACCGTAGCCAGCAATCGGGGCTGGTGGCTGAGGACTGCGATACTATGAACGATATGGGTCGGCAGGGTTTTGGTGCGGCGCGCCCCGTGCAGGCGGCGGAAGTTCCGGCAGACGCGGCTGCGGCAGCGGCAAGCGCGCCTGACCTCGACAATGCCCACGAGCCGATCGGTATAGTCCTCGAGATTGCCGGCTCCGGCTCGGCGATCGCGCTCGACCTGCAGCGGCTGCAGGAATGTTCGTCGGACAACGATCCGTCGATTGCGCTGGCCGGACAGGTCGGCAGCCAGATCAAGATCCGCGTCGGCAAGGGCTGGCTGCTCGCTTCGGTGCGGACCCAGCGACAGGATGCCAAGACCCCCGGCGGGATCATGGCCCAGATCGACTTCCTCGGCGAAGGCGATGAAGAGCGCCTGACGGGCCGGATTCACTCGTTCCGCCGCGGTGTCACCCGTTACCCGATCCCCGGCGCACTGATCTATCCTGCGACCAGCAACGACCTCAAGCAGATCTACGCCAGCGATGGCCGCTCGAGCATCCAGGTTGGCACCGTCTTCCCGACCCGCGATATCCGCGCCGGGCTCTATATCGATGCCATGCTGGGCAAGCACTTTGCGCTGCTTGGGTCCACCGGTACCGGCAAATCGACCAGCGCCGCGCTGATCCTGCACCGGATCTGCGAAGCCGCGCCTGAAGGCCATATCGTGATGATCGACCCGCACGGCGAATATTCGGCGGCCTTCAAGCAGACCGGCATGATCTTCGACGTGTCGAACTTGCAGATGCCCTACTGGCTGATGAATTTCGAAGAGCACTGCGAAGTGTTCCTGACCTCCAGCGGCAACGACCGGCAAGAGGACATGGACATTCTCTCCAAGTGCCTGCTCGCCGCGCGGTCCAAGAACCGGCTGGCCGAAACCATGGGCAAAATCACGGTCGACAGCCCGATCCCCTATCTGCTGTCCGATCTGACCAACATGATCCAGACCGAAATGGGCAAGCTCGACAAGGCGACGAGTTCAGCCCCGTTCATGCGGATCAGGACCAAGATCGACGAGCTCAAGGCCGATCCACGCTTCCAGTTCATGTTCTCCGGCATGTTGGTCGGCGATACGATGGCCGAATTCATCGCCAAGATCTTTCGCATGCCCAGCAAGGGCAAGCCGATCTCGATCATCGACGTGTCGGGTGTGCCGTCAGACATTACCAGCACCGTGGTCGCGGTGCTCAGCCGGATGGTGTTCGACTTTGCGATCTGGGCCCGCGACGAGAAGACCCGGCCGGTATTGCTGATCTGCGAAGAAGCGCACCGTTACGTTCCCAACGAGAAGAACTCCGACGGTTCCTCGGTGGGGCGGATCCTCAGCCGGATCGCCAAGGAAGGCCGTAAGTACGGCGTCAGCCTGGGCCTGATTACCCAGCGCCCATCGGACCTTGCCGAAGGCGTGCTTTCGCAGTGCGGCACGATCATTTCAATGCGCCTCAACAACGACCGCGACCAGGCTTTCGTGAAAGCCGCGATGCCCGAAGGCGCGCGCGGGTTCCTCGATTCGATCCCGGCGCTGCGCAACCGCGAATGCATCATCTGCGGCGAAGGCGTCTCGATCCCGATCCGCGTCGCGTTCGACGATCTTGAGGAAATGAAGCGCCCGGCCTCGGCCGATCCCAGCATCACCGAGTTGTGGAGCCAGTCAGGCGGCGAAGAGGACATGGTCCACCGCACCGTTCAGCGCTGGCGTGCCCAAGGTCGCTAGGACCGGCGCTAGGCCAGCACCAGCTTTCCGACCCGCTCCCGCATCACCTTGCGCCATCCACCGCCAAAATAGGCGGCCAGAGTGAGCGCAGCCGAAGCGACTGAGCCAACCACGAACGACAGCCACAGGGCATCCGCGCCAAGCGCCGGATAGGCAAAGTGGTAGAAGCCCAGACGGATCGCATACATCGCCGCCAGCAGCACCGCGATCGGGGTCCAGACCACACCATAGGCGCGCAAGGTGCCAAACAGCACGATCGTGATCCCGAACGGAAGATAACTCCAGATCGCCAGCCACTGGATGTGGATCGCGAGCGGGATCGCCGGGCTGGCCCCGCCCAGGAACAGCGACAGCGCATGGCGGTCGAATCCGACCAGCAGGGCCAACAGTACCGCGGTCATCGCCACATTGGTCAGCGCGCCATCGAACCCGATCCGGTCGACCCGGTCCTCACGCCCGGCGCCGATGTGCTGGGCGACCATCGCGCTGACCGCCGCGCCCATCGCCAGGCTGGGCATCTGCAGGTAGTTCCACAGCTGCAGCAACGCGCCATAGGCGGCTGCGGTCATCAGCCCCTCGCGGTTGACCAGCCCGATCATGATCAGCCCCGCGCCCGAAATGACCAGCATCTGCATCCCCATCGGCAGGCCCTTGGTGACGATGAACCGCATCTCCTGCGGGTCCGGTATCAGATAGCGCAGCTCTTTCCCGCGCAGCCGCAGCGGCAGGTCCTGCCAATAGATCCAGGCGATCATGCTGCTGAGCCCGGCAACGGTCGCAATTGCGGTTGCGGTGGCCGCGCCGGCGATGCCCATCTGCGGAAACGGCCCGATGCCATTGATCAGCAACGGGTTGAACAGCACGTCGAGCAACGAGGTCATGACCAGGAAATAGAGCGGCGTACGCGAATCCCCCGATCCGCGCAGTCCCATCGAGATCATCGTCGCCAGGGTCATTCCCGGCACCACCATGAAAATCACCCGCAGATAGCTCAGCGCAAAGCCGCGTGAGGCTTCGGGGAGCTTGAGCAAGTCCAGAATTTGCGGCGAGAGGAGCCAGCCCAGCGTGGCCACCGCCGCCGACAGCATGATCGAAAGCCCGATCCCGGTCCCGAACGTCTTGCGCGCAGCATCCAGCTCGCGCGCGCCAAAATGCTGCCCGACCCGTACCGTGGTGGCCATCGACAATCCGAACACCGCGGCGAAAATCAGGAACATCACGATATTGGCATTGGCCGTGGCGGTCAGCGCGGCTTCGCCCAGCAGCCGCCCGATCCAGATCGAATTGATCGACCCGTTAAGCGTTTGCAGCACGTTACCGATCAGCGTCGGCAGGGCGAACAGCACCAGCGTGCGACGGATCGGACCCGTGGTCAGATCGCCGCGCAAGGGTGCTGCCGGTGCTGTTTCCTCGCTCATGTTCCGCGGGTATCGCCGTATAGATGGATGTGCAGCCGGTCGGAGAAACCCAGCCCATGGTCAAGCGCCAAGGGGGCCAGCCAGGCCGTGCGTTCGCGGATTAGCGCACTGGTGGTGCCTTCGGGCATCACCATCACCCGTTCGCGCGGCAAGTCGTGAGCAGCGACCAGCGTTACCACTTCTTCGACATCGGCGGGGCTGGCGACCACGAATTTGAACCAGGCGCGCGGGTCGGCGGCCCAGTCGGCGAGGCGTTCGGGGATCAAGGCCAGCTCGGGCGGGTTGCCCGAATGGCTGAGCTTGGGGCTGACGTTGTACTGCGCCACCAGCGGGTCAAGCGCGGGATGCGGAGCCACGGTGCCGTTGGTTTCAATCTCGACCGCGTGGCCCTGCAGCAGCGCCATCATTCGCGCCAGCGCCGCGCCTTGCAGCAAGGGCTCGCCGCCGGTGATGACGAGGCGATTGCCCCCCAGCGCCATTATCCGCGCGGCAACCTCTTCCTCGCTGAGTTTCACCTGGTTGGCGCTGCGTTCGAAGGCTAAGCCATCGCGATGCGGCCGGTTGTCGCCCTCGAACCGCCAGGTATAGGCCGTGTCGCACCAGGTGCAGGCGAGGTTGCAGCGCGACAGGCGCACGAATGTGCAAGGCAGGCCCGCTGAGCGCCCTTCGCCTTGGAGCGACGCGAAGATCTCCGGTTCTCCGGGGGTGACTGTGGCCAGGGTCAGCATCATTCCTCCCCGAAACGGGGAGGGGGACCATGCGCAGCATGGTGGAGGGGTACGC
>Ga0209023_10003029_pt1 | contig 20320 bp, 20 predicted proteins | sample LakOneMetagenome_FD_187468 | JGI IMG/M metagenome (GOLD analysis project Ga0209023, IMG submission 187468) | Freshwater and sediment microbial communities from Lake Erie, Canada (SPAdes) (version 2) | ecosystem: Environmental > Aquatic > Freshwater > Lentic | place: Lake Erie, Canada...
CTCATAGCTACAAAATCCGTGCCACCGACCCCAAAGCTCCCTCGGCAGGCGGGTGAACGGTGGGCGGCCGCCCCGAAACCTTCTCTTCTTAGCCCAAGCCAACTCTCACCGACCGGCGAGTCCCTCGGCGAAGCCGGCCGCGCCGACCTTCAACCCCACCCCCAACCACCCCTACAACTCCGCCACGACCTCCGCCGACGCCCGCTCGCCCGAGCGGATGGCGCCGTCCATGTAGCCGTTCCAGTAGGTCGAGGTCTCCGTGCCGGCCCAGTGGATCCGGCCGACCGGCTCGCGGATCGCGTGGCCGTAGGTGGTCATCAGCCCGGGCGGGTAGATGCCGACGGGGCCGCCCCTGCTCCAGCGCTCCTCCGGCCACTCGGTGTAGAAGAACTCGGTCGGGTTGAGCGCTTCGTCGCCGAAATAGGTGGCGAACTCGGAAAGGACCTCCTGGCGCCGTGCGGCCTCGCCGAGGTCGGCGAAGCTGCGGGCGCTGTCGCCGCCGACGAAGCCGAAGATGACGCCGGGGCTGCCGTCCTGGGGGCTGTCGTCGAAGGTGGCGTTGACGAGCCCGTCGGTGGAGAGCACCGCGCCGTTGAGGCCGTCGGCTCGCCAGAACGGCTCCTCGTAGGAGGCCGCCACCTTCGTCAGCGTCCCCTGAGCCAGCCGCTGGGTCAGGGCGTCGCGGGCCGCCGGCATCGCCGGGTGGTAGTCGATGCGGCCGGCGAGCACGGGCGGGATCGCCACGATCGCCCGCTTGGCCGTCACCTCGACTCGGTCGCTGATCACGTGGACCCGACCCTTGCGCTGGACGATCTTGCGGACCGGAGAGCGCTTGTAGAGGCGCTTCCTGCCGAGGGCCCGAGCCATCGCCTTGCCGAGCTCCTGAGAGCCGCCGACGACCCGGCTCTCCTGGGCGCCGTCGCGGGTGTCGAAGTTGCGCTCGAACGTCCCGGGATTCGATTCGTTGCCCGAGGCGGCGATGTAATAGAGGACGTAGAGCAGGGAGAGCTCTCGCGGCTCCGCTCCGAAGATCGGCCGCGTCGCCGCCGGGATCAGGCGCCGGAACCGGTCGGTGGCCGAGTGCTCCTGGATCCATTGCGCGAGCGTCTGGCGGTCGTACTCGGCGGCGTTCGCGGCGGTCCAGGGCGCGTCGACCGGCACGCCCGTCGACAACTGGTCGAGCTGGAGGATCGCGGTGATCATCTCGGAGAGGATCAGCGGGTCGGGAGGCGCGCTGCCGGTGATCCCGGTATCGCTGAACTCCTGCCGGCCGCCGTCGTTGATGTAGACGTTGTCGCCGTCGTTGAAGGTCTTGTAGGTGCCGATCCCGAAGCGGTCGAGCGCGGCGAGCACCCGGTCCTGGGTCGGGCCGACGAACGTCCCGCCGCGTTCCGACATCTCACCGCTCTCGAGCTCGTGGCCGGCGACCCGGCCGCCGACGCGATTGCGCGCCTCGAGCACCGCGACCGAGTGCCCGGCCCGCTTGACTCCGAGCGCGGCGGTCAGCCCGGCGAAGCCGGCCCCGACCACGACGACGTCGACCTCGATCCGCTTCCGCTTCCGCCCCCCGCCGCCGCGGCCGGGCTTCGCCCCGGCGCCGCCCGGCAGCGTCAGGCCGTACCCAGCCGCCGCAGCCGCCGCCCCGGTCCCCACCGCCGTTCTGCGTGTAAAGCGCCTGTCCCGTTCCCCTGCCATCGCCGCCCCTAGGGCCCCGCCCTCGGAATCGCCTTCTCGGGCCGCGGCACGTCCGGCGTCCAGGCTCTGCGGCCGTGGCCGTGGACCTCGCGCAGGATGTAGCGGCCGCCGAGCAACTGGGTCATCGTCTTCAGCTTGTAGCCCCGCGACTTGTAGCTGTGGATGATCCCCGGGAGTGCCGCGACGGTCTCGCTCCGGTTGCCGCCGCCGTCGTGCATGAGCACGATCGAGCCCTTACCGCCGGAGACCCCGACGGAGTAGATCGAGCCGGTGCCCGGGGTCGACCAGTCGCGCGTGTCGACGTCCCAGATCACGCTGACCATGTGAAGCGCGGTCGCCGCCGCCGAAGTCGCCGAAGGCAGGTAGCCGCCGGGCGGCCTGAACATGCAGGGCTGGAAGCCGGTCGCCTTGTGGATGATCTCGTTGACCTGCCGCAGGTCGGATTCGCCCGGGCCCTGGCTGTGGTGCATCGAGTGGTTGCCGAGCTCGTCGCCGTGAGCAAGGATCTTGCGGTCGAGGGCGGCGTAGGGAGCGACCTGCTCGCCGATCTGGAAGAACGTGCCGTGCACGTGGTTGTGGTCGAGGATCCGGAGGATGTCGTCGGTGTAGGGGCTCGGTCCGTCGTCGAACGTCAGCGCCACCCACTTGCGCTTGGTCGGGCCGTGGAAGACCGTGTGCGACCCGAACCCGGTGCAGCCGACTCGCTGTACGGGGTCGATCTTCGTCGAGGCGCTCCCCTGGGCCGGCGCGCGGTCCGTGCACGTGGCGTCGGCGCGCCGGCGAGACGACGGCTTGCATGCGGGTCCGTACCAGCTGCTCTGGGCCGCGAAGTTGAGCTTCCCGGGCTTCAGGCCGACCGCACCGAGACCGAAGTCCAGAGTCAGGCTCCGCTTCGTGCGCTTCAGCTTGGCCGTGATCGATCCGGCCCCGCGAATCGACTTCTTGCCGACGACCGAGACGCCGACGTCGATCCGGTCGTCCTTCACGCGCCCAGCGGGACAGAGGAACTTGCGGCCGATCGACTTCGATGCGAGGTTGAGGCAGAGGTAGCGCTGCGGCTTCTCCGAGTTCAGGTTCGGGTGGTCGCGCAGTTGAGTCAGCTTCGGCAGCGGCCGGCTGACCGAGATCCGGGCCTGGAGGTGCGTGTCCTTCTGGCCGACCTTGACCGCGACGAGGTCGAGGGGGCCGGGCGTGTCGGCGGGATCTCGTGCGATCTCGGCGTGCGCCAGCGCCGGGGCGATCAGCGAGAGGGCGAGCGCGAGCGACCCGGTCCGGATCAGCCTCTTGGTCATCGCACTCTCTCCTTAGCTCTCGGTATCTCGTCCGCCGCCCGAGGAAGGAGTTCGGCCCGGCGCGCTTCGATTCCCAGCGCCCTGGGGCTCCCCCGTCTCGACCAGTCGATTATCGCCGGTTTGCGGCGAAGAAGCGCCACCCAGGTGGCGTCGTCGATCGCACCGGTCACCGGCAGCCCCTCGCGACGCTGCACCGTACGGACGCCGTGCTCGGTCTTCGACCCATATCTGCCGGTCGGCTTGACCTGAATTCCCCGGCCGATCAGGAACTGCTGAGCCCAGACGACGAGGTCGCCCTCGGCGCCTGGCCCGAGGTCCGCGTACTGGATCCGCGGGCGCGGACCGGGCGGGTCGCCGCGCAGCCGCCCGGCGAGCGCCGGCCAGAGCTTTCGCCTCGTGTCCTGCCACGACCACCAGCTGACCCCCGTCGATCCGTAGGCGCGCGCGAGTCGCCGGAAGTCGAGCACCTGCCCCTTCGGCGGGTCCTGCCAGGTCTGGCCGACCGGGAGCAGCGGCCGGTCGTAGGGGCGGTTGAAGGCGTAGGTGTGGCGGACGGAGGAGGCGAGCGGGTCGCCGATCGCTCGCCAGTAGAGCTGCGGCAGGTTGTACTGGGCGCCGCCGGGGCCGAGGAAGACCGAGTACGGGAAGGACGGGTGATAGTCGACGTACGGGAAGCTGCTCAGCGCCAGCGGGTAGTCGTCGCCGACCGCCCGGCGCAGCTTGCTCATGTACTTCTCGGCGGCGCCGTACCGGCCCTCGTAGTCGCCCTCGGCGTCGATGATCAGGCAGTCGGCACCGGCGTCGACCGCCCGGGCGCCGATCCGCGCCTCCTGCTTGGGATCGCTTCCGTAGACGAACTGCCACGCGCAGACGTCCACCCCGTGGGAGTGGATCGCCCTGACGAGGCCGGGCGAGAACTGGCTCCAGTAGTTGCCGGCGTCGCCGCTCTTGACGAAGACGGCGTCGAGGCCGCGGCGCTCCGCGTGACGGCCGATCGCGTCGCCGCTGCCGCCCGAGTCGGAGACGTACCAGATCCAACTCGCGTTTCCCTCGACCGGCGAGGCGGCCCTCGCGGGCACGCAGATCGCCGCCGCCGTGACCAGCGTCGTCGCTCCCATCAGCGCCAGGCGGCCCAGCCGCCCTACTCGCGTCATCGGTTCAGGATAGCCTCGCGCCATGCCTGCCAATTTGAACGAACTCAAGCTCCATTCCAGCGGCAAGGTCCGCGAGATCTACGAGGACGGCGACGAGCTGATCATGGTCGCCTCCGACCGCATCTCGGCCTTCGACGTCGTCCTCGCCGAGCCGATTCCCGACAAGGGGAAGGTGCTCACGCAGATGTCGATCTTCTGGTTCGAGACGACCGGAGACATCGTTCCCAATCACCTGATCGACGAGAACGTGCCCGACGAGGTCGCCGGCCGCGCGATCCGGGTCAAGAAGCTCTCGATGTACCCGATCGAGTGCGTCGTTCGCGGGTACCTCTCCGGCTCCGGCTGGAAGGAGTACCAGGAGTCGCAGTCCGTCTGCGGGATCGAGTTGCCGAGCGGGCTGCAGGAGTCCGATCAGCTCCCCGAGCCGATCTTCACCCCGGCGACGAAGGCCGAGATCGGAGAGCACGACGAGAACATCGACTTCGAGCGCGCCTGCGAGATCGTCGGATCCAGGCCGTTGATGGAGGAGTTGCGCAGGGTCTCGATCGAGCTGTACGAGCACGCCCGCACTCACGCCTTCGAGCGCGGGATCATCCTCGCCGACACCAAATTCGAGCTCGGCTCGACCCCGGGCGCCGAGATCGTGCTCGGCGACGAGGTGCTGACGCCCGACTCGTCGCGCTTCTGGCGAGCCGACGACTACGCGCCGGGCCGCGGGCAGGCCTCGTTCGACAAGCAGTACGTCCGCGACTACCTGAGCGAGCAGGGCTGGGACCACTCCCCGCCGGCCCCGAGCCTCCCCGACGAGGTGATCGCCGGGACCACCGCGAAGTACCGCGAGGCCTACGAGAGGATCACCGGCAGGCCGCTCGACTGATCGCGGCCCCACCCTGAGTACCCTGCCCCGGCGATGGCGCAGGCGATCCTGATGCAAGGCATGCGGCGGTCGGGGACGACGATCCTCTACGACGCGCTGCTCGAGGACCCGGAGCTGCACTGCTTCTACGAGCCGCTGCGCGAGGACACCGAGACGCCGGGCGGCGGCAGCGGCGCCCGGGAGACCGATCCGTTCGCCGAAACGCGCGCGCTCCGGCTGGCCTACCGCGACGAGCACTACCCGGGGATGGACATCGCGGAGTTCAACCTCGGCGGGCCGGGCAACCCCGCGGCCGAGCTGGGGCCGGACCTTCCCGAGCACTGCGCCGGATTCCTCGGCACCCTCCTGGACCGCGACGAGCCCGTGCTGATCAAGGAGACGCGCTTCTACGACAAGCTCGAGGCGATCCGCGGAATCGCGCCGGAGGATTCGGTGCTCGTCCACGTCGTCCGCGACCCGCGGGCCGTGGCCGCGTCGATGATGATGGGCAAGGGCCGCAGCCGGACCTACGCGACCGCCGACGAGTTCTTCTCCGAGCGCGAGAAGCGGAAGCTCTGGTCGAGCCGCCAGCTCTCGAAGCTCCTGCTCGAGCGCCCCGAGTACTCGCGGCTGCGCAAGCCCGCCAACTACGAGCGGATCCTGCTGGTCTGGCGACACACCTTCGAGAGCACCCTTCGCGAGGGCCGGCTCCTGTTCGGCGACCGCTACGTGCTGCTCCGCAACGAGGAGCTCCGGGCCGACCCGGTTGCGGCGATCGCCCGCGTGTACGAGGCGGCCCGCCGGCGGACGCCGCCCGAGGTCGCCGAGTGGGCCCGCGGGAAGGTCCGCGAGCCCGAGGTTCCGTTCGCGGCGAACGACCCCCGCTGGGGCGAGGCGTTCGCGCGACTGGACATGGGAGAACTGCTCGTCGACGCCGGTTACCCGGGCCTGGCGGAATCGATCGGGCCTCCTCCCTCCCGGGGCGGATTGATGGGCCGCTTCCGTCGCTAGGCTTGCTCCCGTGCTCGCCCGAGTCCTGATCACGCCCAAGGAGGGGATCCTCGATCCCCAGGGCAAGGCAGTCGAACGTGCCCTGCCGACGCTGGGCTTCGACTCGGTCAGCGACGTCCGGGTCGGCCGGATGGTCGAGCTCCACTTCACCGACCGCGCCGAGCTCGACGAGCTCTGCGAGAAGCTCCTCGTCAATCCGCTGATCGAGGACTACGAGATCGAGCTGGCCGAGTGACGCAGTTCGGGGTCCTCAGGTTCCCCGGCAGCTGTGACGAGGTCGACGCGCTGCTCGCGTGCGAGCGGGTCGGCGACGCGAAGATCATCTGGCACGCCGACACCGATCTCGGCGACGTCGACGCGATCGTCGTCCCCGGCGGTTTCTCCTACGGCGACTATCTCCGGGTCGGCTCGATCGCCCGGTTCGCCCCGGCGATGGCGAAGGTCCAGGAGTTCGCGGCGGCCGGCGGCCCGGTGCTCGGGATCTGCAACGGCTTTCAGGTTCTCTGCGAGGCGGGCCTGCTGCCGGGTGCGCTGCTCGCCAACGAAGGGCTGCGCTTCCTCTGCCGCCAGGTCGACGTCGAGGTCGTCAACGCGGAGACGGCCTGGTCCGGCGCCGCACACACCGGCGACGTCCTCTCGATCCCCGTCAAGCACACCACCGGCCGCTACTTCGCCCCTCCGGAGATGCTGGAGCGGCTCGAGGCGGAGGGCCAGATCGTCTTCCGGTACGCATCCGGGCACAACCCGAACGGGTCGCTCGGGGACGTCGCGGGCGTCAGCAACGAGCGCGGCAACGTCGTCGGGCTGATGCCCCACCCCGAGCACGCGGTCGATCCGCTCACGGGCTCGACCGACGGCCTGAAGCTGTTCGAGTCGGCCGCCCGGGCGCTCGCGGCCGCCTGAACGGGCGCCGGTGGAGCACGTTCGCGTCCTCCGGCCGGCCGACGGCATCCTCGCCTTCTACGAGGGACGCGAGCACGGCCACCGTTTCGCACCGGGGCCGAACTGGGTCGACGAGGGCGCGCTCTCGCTCGGAATCGCCAGCTACGCGATCGTCGACGGCGCCGAGGCACTCGTCTACGACACGCACGTATCCGTCGATCGCGCCCGGTTCATCCGCGAGACGGTGGACGCGTTGGGTGTGGAGCGGATCACGGTCCTGCTCAGCCACTGGCACCTCGACCATGTCGCCGGCACGGAGGCTTTCGCCGATTGCGAGGTGATCGCCTGCGCGCGTACGGCCGAGCACCTGGCCGAGCGGCAGGACGCGATCGAAGCGGGGACGGACGGCGGTTCCCCGGCGATCGATCCCCTGATCATGCCGACGCGAACGTTCACCGACCGGCTCGAACTGACGGTCGGCGAAGTTAAGGTCGAGGCGATCCACCTCAACATCCACAGCGACGACGCCGTCGTCCTCTGGCTCCCGGAGCGGCGGCTCCTCCTCGCCGGCGACACGCTCGAGGACACCGTCACCTACGTCGACGAGCCGGAGGCGTTCGGCGCGCACCTGATCGGCCTGATCAGGCTGCTCGACCTCGGCCCCGAGCGGATCCTGCCCAACCACGGAAGCCCGGAGAGGATCGCGTCGGGCGGTTACGACGCCGGACTGATCGAGGCCACGCAGGCCTACATCCGCAGGCTCCAGAGCTGCGTCCACGAGCCGGCGCTCAGGGACGAGGGCCTGCGGGACTTCGTCGCCGATTCGCTCGCAGCCGGGTGGATCGAGTACTTCGAGCCGTACGAGGAAGTTCACCGCAACAACGTCGCCGCGGTGCTCGCCGCCGCCGGGTAGCTGCAATTCTTCCCGACCATGCGAGTCGGGATATGCGCCTTCTGGTTCAACCGCGGGCAGGGCGTGGTCGCCCGCCAGCTTCGCTCCGCCCTCGATCAGCTCGGGCACGAGACGTTCATCCTCGGCCGGCCGACGAAGGAGAGCTTTCCGATGCCGCAGGAAGCCCGTGAGGACGACGTCTGGGCGCAGGACGGCGTCACCCCGGCGTCCAACTTCTTCATCCCCGCCGACGAGCTGGTCGGCTGGGCGAAGCAGACCGGAATCGATGTCTGCTTCTTCGACCAGAACTACGAGTTCGATGCGGTCGCGGCGCTGCGGGGGTCAGGGGTTCGAACGATCGGCAGATTCGTCTGGGAACGGTTCAGCGACGAGCACGTCGAGCCGACGAAGCGCTCCTACGACCTCGTCTACTCGCTGACCCGCGCCGAGCAGGAGCGCTACGCGGGGATGGGCATCGAGACGCCCTACGTCCAGTACGGCGTCCACCCCGAGTACTTCGAGATCACTCCGAACCGCGAACACGCGGACGTCGAATTTCACTACCACGCGGGGTTGCTGGGCAAGCGGAAGCCGTTCAAGGAGGTCATCAACGCCTTCTCCGCGACGAAGCAGCCCGAGCTGAAGCTGATCGTCAAGGCCCAGATCGAGCGGCGGATGAACTTCCTCGAGAAGGCGGTCAAACGGGACTCACGCGTCGAGCTGGTCCTCGAGGACCTCCCAACCGACGTGCACCTGCAGATGTTCGCCGACGCCGACGTCTGCATGGCTCCGGCGCGCTGGGAGGGCCTCGGCCTGCACCTCTACGAGGCGATCGCCTTCGGCCAGCCGATCGTCTGCAACGACGACGCGCCGATGAACGAGCTCGTCGTCGACGGCGTCAATGGGCTCCTCGTCCCCTCCCACGACGACGGGCTCGCCAACTCCGGCATCCCGGCGAGGACCGTCGACGTCGACGCGCTCACCGAGGCGATCTCCCGGCTCGCCGATTCGGACCTGAGGGCCGAGCTCTCGGCCGGCGCGCTGCGTACCCGCGACGAACGCAACTGGGACCGCACGGTCGCGGACTTCGAAGCGCTGCTGACCTAGAGATCGACCAGCTTGCGGTAGTAGACGGCCCAGTCCCGGTGCTCGGCCGGGACTGCCATTCGCTTCCAGCCGAGATGCTCGTAGATCGACCGGTTCTCGCTCATCAGCCGATGGGTGAGGAGGCGGCGCGTCTCACTCCGCCAGCCGCCGCTCGATCAGGCGTTGCTCGGGGCCGTCGTCGGTCAACTCGAGGGCCCGCTCATATGCGGCGCGGGATTCGGCGTCCCGGCCCGCGCGGCGAAGCAGCTCGCCACGCACCGAGTGCAGGTAGCGGTACTCGTCGAGTTCCAGGCCGTCGACGATCGCCAGGGCAGCGTCGGTGCCGTCGATCTCGGCGACCGCCACCGCGCGACTGAGCTCGACGACCGGAGAGCCGGTGAGGACGGCGAGCTCCTCGTACAGCGCCGCGATCTGAGGCCAGTCACGGACGGGGTCGGCGTGCAACGAGGCGATCGCCGCCTGCATCACGTAGGGCCCGCGGCCGCCGAGGGTCAGGGCGTGGTCGAGGATCTCCCGACCCTCGGCGATCTCCGCTCCGTCCCAGAGCGCCGGATCCTGGTCGGCCAGGAGCACCAGCTCGCCATCGCGGAAGCGCGAATCGCGGCGGGCGTCGTGCAGGAGCATCAGGGCGAGGAGCCCGTGGACCTCCGGCTCGCCGGGAAGCAGGTGGGCAAGCGCGCGACCGAGGTTGATCGCTTCGGCGTTGAGATCGCCGCGGCCGCCGTAGCCCTCGTTGAAGATCAGGTAGACGATCGACAGGACCGCGGCGACCCGCTCCCGGAGCTGGGGTTCGGGCGGGACGCGGAAGGGAATCCCGGCGGCCTTGATCTTTCGCTTCGCCCGGACGAGTCGTTGCGCCATGGTCGGCTCGCCGACGAGGAAGGCGCGAGCGATCTCGCCCGTGGTCAAACCCGCGACGGTGCGCAGCGTCAGCGCCACCTGGGCATCGGTCGACAGCGCCGGATGGCAGCAGGTGAAGATGAGCTCGAGTCGCTCGTCGGGGAACGTGTCTCCGTCGAGGTCGTCCACGTGCGCCTCCTCCACCTCGAGCAGTCGCGTCTTCTCTCGCAGCGTCCGCTCCCGGCGGATCCGGTCGATCGCGCGATTCCGGGCAGTGGTGGTGAGCCAGCCGCGGGGGTTCGAGGGCGTCCCGTCCCGGGCCCAGCGGACCACTGCAATCGAGAACGCGTCCTGGGTGGCTTCCTCGGCGAGATCGAAGTCGCCGAGGAAGCCGATCATGGAGGCCAGGACGTAGCCCCAGTGATCGCGAAACGCGCGGTCGAGTGTCGTCACCACTCCTTCGCCGGGCGGATCTCGATCGCTCCTCCGAGCCTCGCGGCGGGCACCTTCGAGGCCACCTCGATGGCGGCGTCGAGGTCGTCGGCCTCGAGCAGGAAGTAGCCGCCGATCGCGTCCTTGATCTCGGCGAACGGGCCGTCGGTGGTCAGCGTCCGACCGTTCTCGACCCGAACCGTCGTGGCCGTCTCCGGCGCCTCCATCCCCTGGCCGGGGGTGACTCCAGGGGTTTCGTTGAGGTCCTTGTAGGCGGCATAGATGCCGTTCTTCTCCTCGTCGGAGAGCGCGTCCCAGCCGTCGCTCTCGGGCGTCGGGGTCGAGCCTTGGTGGATGAACATCAGGTACTTCATGTGGTCCTCCTTCGGGGATGGTCGCTGAATAGACGAACGGGCAGCGGCGAAATCGACAGGTCCCTCGGCGGGCGCCCCTTTCGCACCCACTCGCCTACCCTTCCCGGGCGATGGCTCTCTTCTCGAAGAAGGACAAGAACGACCGCGCCCCGGTCCCGTTCATCGTCGGCGTCGGACGCTCTGGAACGACGATGCTGCGGCTGATGCTCGATGCGCATCCGGATCTCGCGATCCCGCCGGAGACCCACTTCGTCCCCGAGCTGATCGACGCGATCGACGGCGGCTCGACACCGGAGCAGGCGGTCGAGACGATGACCGCGGTCCGCCAGTGGGGAGACCTCCACACCGACCCGGCCGACGTCGTCGCGCGTTGGAATCAGCTCGACGCCTTCGAGTCGGGGCCGGCGCTGCGCTCCTTCTACGAGATGTACGCCGAGCGGCAGGGCAAGCCGCGGTACGGCGAGAAGACGCCCGCCTACGTCAAGAACATGATCAAGATCGAGGGCGCGATGCCGGAGGCGCGGTTCATCCACGTGATTCGCGACGGCCGCGACGTCGCCCTGTCGCGGTGGAAGCGCACGCTCGGCGACAAGGCCCCCGCCCCCGCCTCCCAGGTTGCGGAGACCTGGCAGCGCCGGATCCGCCGCGCTCAGCGCCACGGCCGCAAGGTCTCGCACTATCTCGAGCTCCGTTACGAGGATCTCGTCACCGACACGGAACCGAACCTGCGGCGCATCGCCGAGTTCCTCGAGCTGCCGTGGAATCCGGTGATGCTGACCTACTACGAGCACGCCGCCGAGCGGATGTCGGAGATGGCCCGCGACCTGCCGGCCATCGAGGGCAAGCCGACCCGTCCCGGCGAGGAGCGGATGCAGGCCCACGCGATGACGCAGAAGCCGCCCGATCCCAGTGCGATGTACCGGTGGAAGGAGAAGATGTCTCCCGAGGACGTCGCCGCGTTCGACGACGCCGCCGGCGAGCTCCTCTCCGACCTCGGCTACGAGGTCGGAGCCCAGATGACCGAGGAACCGGCCGCGGGCGCGTGAGCGACCCGAAGTTCATCACGCTCACGCCGGAGCTCCACGACTACGTCGTCCGCAACGGCGCCCGCGAGGACGCTGCCCTCGCCGGCGTTCGCGAGCGCACCGCCGAGCTCGGCGACGTCGCGGTCATGCAGATCTCGCCCGACCAGGGCGCGCTGATGACGATGCTGACCCGGCTCGTCGGCGCACGAAGGGCGATCGAGCTGGGGACGTTCACCGGCTACTCGGCGATCTGCATCGCCCGCGGGCTGGCCGACGGCGGCAAGCTGCTCGCGTGCGAGCTCGACCCGGAGCGGGCCGCGACGGCCGAGGCCAACTTCGCCGAAGCCGGGGTCGCCGATCGCGTCGAGATCCTCCTCGGGCCCGCCGAGCAGACGCTCGATCGGCTGATCGGCGAGGGGGCCGAGCCGCTCGACCTCGCCTTCATCGACGCCGACAAGGTCGGCTACCCCGAGTACTACGAGGCCTGCCTCGTCCTCCTGCGACCCGGGGGCTTGATCGTCCTCGACAACATGCTCCGCGGCGGCGACGTCCTCGACCCCGCCCCCGAGGACGAGAGCGGCCAGGTGATCGCTCGCCTCAACGCGCAGATCGCCGCCGACGAGCGCGTCGACGTGGCGATGCTCGGGATCGCCGACGGCATCACGCTCGCGCGCAAGCGGTAGCCGTGCGAATCGGTCTCGTAAGTAAGTGGACGGCCAGTGGTCAGGCGGTCGTCGCGCGCCAGATCCGCTCCGCCCTCGACGATCTCGGACACGAGACCTACGTCCTCGCCCGCCCCGGCTCCGGGCCGCGCGCCAAGCAGGCTGCCGAGGGCGAACGCGACCCTGTCTGGGACCAGCCCGGGATCACCCAGGGCTCGGCGCACGAGATCCCCACAGCCGAGTATGAGCGCTGGGCGGAGGACAACGACCTCGAGCTGATCCTCCTCGACGAGAACTACCAGTGGGAGGCGGTCGGAGCCCTGCGCGACCAAGGCATCCGCACGGTCGGGCGGTTCGTCTGGGAGTACTTCGCCGCCGAGCACGTCGAGCCGGCACAGCGCGCCTACGACACGATCTATTCGCTGACCCGAGCCGAGCGCGACCGCTATGCGGAGTTCGGCATCGACAGCCCGTACGTCCAGTGGGGCATCCACCCGGAACTACTGCCGCCCGGATCCTCCGCTTCGCGTCCGGTCCGGTCGGGCGGCGCGGTGTTACCGCCCGGCACGGGCGTCAGTGAACCCGTTGGTGGGGTCACGTTCTATTTCCCGGGGTCGTTCCTCGGTCGGCGCAAACCGATCCGCAAGGTGATCAAGGCCTTCGGGAAGGCCGAGGGCGAACATCTGCGGCTGCTGATCAACGCGCAGGTTCCGCGCAACGACGAGGCGCTGCGAGAAGCCGCCGAGGACGACCCCCGGATCGAGTTGATGCTCGACGACGAGCCCGAGGCACTCCACCGCAGCCGCTTCGCGGCCTGCGACGTCTGCCTGGCGCCGTCGCGCTGGGAGGGTCTCGGGCTGCCGCTCTACGAGGCGACCGCGTTCGGACTGCCGATCATCACCAACGACCGGCCGCCGATGTCGGAGATGGTCCTCGATGGAACGAGCGGCATCCTGGTCCCCTCCGTCCAGAACGGCACGGCCCGGTCGGGCATCCCCGCGTGGGATCCCGAGATCGGGGCGCTCACGGCGGCGATCGAGCGCCTCGGCGACCGCGAGGAGCTCGAGCGGATGCGAGCGGGCGTCGCCGAGCTGCGGGCGCAGCGCGACTGGTCCCAGACGGTGGCCGGCCTCGAAGCGCTGGTCGCGACCTGAGCCACCGGCTCGAGAGGACTACCCTCCCCGATCCGATGACGACCGAAGATCCGGAAACCGAAGTCGAGGGCCTCGGCGACGACCTGCGCGCGGCCGGCAAGGCGTCGCGCTGGGAACAGTTCCGCCTGCCCGTGGAGCTGGGCGGCAAGAGCTTCCTCGACGTCGGCTGCTGGGAGGGCGTCCACTGCGCCGACGCGATTCGCCGGGGCGCCGACCGGGTCACGGGAATCGACATCTGCACGTGCCCCGACCTGTCGGCGAACGTCGAGCGCTACGGCTTCGACTTCCTGCAGATGGACGTGTTCGGCGAGCACTGGCTCGGGCTGGATAGGCACGACGTCGTCCTCTGCTCCGGCCTGATCTATCACGTGCCCGACCCGATGGCGCTGCTGATGAGGCTCCGTGCGGTGACCGGCGAACTGCTCGTCATCGAGACGGCGTCGACCTCGCTGGGCGGCGACGAACCGATGATGATGTTCCAGGGCGACGACGCCGGCAACGCCTCGAACTGGTGGATCCCCAACCGCGCCTGCGTCGAGCAGATGCTGACGACGGCCGGTTTCGCCGGGATCTCGACGGTCTGGGAGGAATCCCGCGAGGAGCACTGGGGTCGCCTCTGCGTCCAGGCCGTCCGCTCCGGGTCGGTCGACCGCGGACGCCTGCTGCCGCGCAAGCCGCGCCTGATGAGCGTTCGCGGCGGCAACCGCGGCGGCAAGGGCGGCAAGGGCAAGCGCGCGGCAGACAGCTGAGCGGCGCATATGCCCGGAGGACAAATGCGCGTTGGTCTGGTCAGCAAGTGGTTCAACCGGGGGCAGCCCGTCGTCGGCCGCTACCTCCGCTCCGCCGTCGACTCGCTCGGCCATCGCAGCTTCGTCCTCGCCAAACCCCGCCGCGAGAAGGGTCCGATGGGCGGCGCGCTCGAGCGGACCGGGGTCTGGGACCAGCCCGACGTCACCGCAGCGTCGAGCTTCGAGACGCCGCTCGCCGAATACGTCGCCTGGGTCGAGGCCAACCAACTCGACGTGATCCTCTGCGACCAGAACTACCAGTTCGAGGAATTGGCTCAACTCCGCGCCCGCGGCGTCCGCGTGATCGGCCGGTTCGTCTGGGAGCACTTCACCGAGGAGCATCTCGACCCCGCACGCGAGGCATATGACGTCGTCTACTCGGTCACCCGCTGCGAGCAGGAGCGCTACCGCGGCTGGGGCCTGGAGACTCCGCGCGTTCCCTGGGGAATCCATCCGGAGCTGCTCGAGGTCGCCGACCGGGCAGAGGAGACGCGGAGCGGAGCTTCCCGGGGTGAGCTGGTCCGCTTCGTCTTCCCCGGCGGCTTCCTCGGCCATCGCAAGCCGGCCGAGCCCGTCATCGAGGCCTTCTCGAGGGCGAACGGCGATCACCTGCGCCTGCTCGTCAAGGCTCAGGTCGAGCGGACGCGGCTCGAGAAGATCCTGCCGATGGTCGAAGCGGACCCGCGGATCGAGCTGAAGCTCGCAGACGAGCCCTGGCACGAGCACCTCGCCGCGATCGCGGCGAACGACGTCTCGATCTCACCGTCGCGCTGGGAGGGTCTCGGCCTGCCGCTCTACGAGGCGGTGGCGTTCGGCATGCCGACGATCGCCAACGACGACCCGCCGATGAACGAGGTCGTGACCGACGGTGCCAACGGCCTGCTCGTCCCCTCCCACCCCGACGGGACCGCCCGCTCGGGCATTCCTGCACGCCGGCCCGATATCGATGCGATGGCCGCTGCGATCGAACGGATTGCGGAGCCCGCGATCCTGGCCGAGCTCCGGAGCGGGACCGAGGATTCGCGCAAGCGCTTTCGATGGCAGGACACCGTCGATGCGCTCGGCGAACTCGTGGGCGGCTGAACGGCTCAACGCCTAGAATCTCGCCTTCGTCCGGGGACTCGGCCTGCTCCCCTCCGGGCGTCCCACCCCGAACACCACTCGGGAACGACCCCCGAAGACATCTTTTGGCAGTTCCTAGCCCACAGAGAGCCTGGCGAGAGTCCAGAACCCGTCGCGCCGCATCCCGCGGTCCCGAGCGCGTGCCCGCACCCTTCGTCGTCGGCGTCAACCGCTCCGGGACGACGCTGCTGCGGATGATGCTCGACGCCCATCCGCAGCTGACCGTCCCGCCCGAGACCCACTTCGTACCCGAGCTGATCGAGGCCGCCGAGTCGCGCTCGCCCACCCCGGAGTCGCTGCTCGCGACGATCACCGGCCAGCGCGAGTGGGGCGATTTCGGCCTCACCGAGGAGGAACTGCTGGAGCGCTTCCGCGCGATCGACCCGCTCAACGCCGGCGATGCTCTGCGCGCCTTCTACGAGGCGTACGCGGAGCGGGTCGGCAAGCCGCGCTGGGGCGAGAAGACGCCCATCTACGTGAAGAGCATGCGAAAGATCGAGCGCGCCCTTCCGGAGGCCCGCTTCGTCCACGTCATCCGCGACGGCCGCGACGTCGCCCTCTCGATCCGCGATCGCGCCGTCAAGGAGCATCCGATCGACCGGATCGCCGAGCGCTGGGTCCGGCGGATCAGCCGAGCACGAGAGCAGGCCAAGCGCCTCGCTCACTACGAGGAGATCCGCTACGAGAACCTGATCCTCGACACCCGGCCGACGCTGGAGACAGTCTGCGAGTTCTTCGAGCTCCCCTGGGACGACGCGCTGCTCGACTACCACCAGCGATCCGCCGACCGGCTCGAGGAGATGAAGCGGGAACTGCCCGACGACGGCAAGCGGACGACGCTCAGCGTCGAGCGCCGGATGGCGACCCATGCCCGCACAACGGAGAAGCCCGACCCCCGCCGGGTCAGCCGCTGGCGCGAGAGCATGGACCGGGCGGAGCGCGAGGAGTTCGAGTCGATCGCCGGGCCGCTGCTCGTCGAGCTCGGGTACCAGGTCGGCGACGGGCCGGGGACCGAGCCGCGCGAAGACGACTCGCCGGACAGCGGTGAAGGAACTTGATCGCCCGCAAGCAGGCCGGCTGGCGCCACCCGATCGGGTTCGCCTCGCGGGTCAAGCGGAAGCTGACCGAGCCCAAGCGCCCGCCCGCTCCCTTCGTCGTCGGCGTCAACCGCTCCGGGACGACGCTGCTGCGGATGATGCTCGACGCCCATCCCGAGCTGACGATCCCTCCCGAGACCCACTTCATCCCCGAGGTCATCCGCCGCGCCAACCACGAGAACACTCGCCGCCGGCTGGTCCGATCGATCACGAAGCACCCGCGCTGGGGCGACTTCGGGCTCGACGAGGACGAGTTCCGCGCCCGCGCCAAGCAGGTGCGCCCGCTGACCGCCGCCAACGCGATCCGCTGCTTCTACGAGCTCTACGCCGAAGGGCAGGGCAAGCCGCGCTGGGGCGACAAGACGCCGCGTTACATGCGGGCGATGCCGCGAATCGCCCGGGCGCTCCCCGAGGCCCGGTTCATCCATCTGATCCGTGACGGCCGCGACGTGGCGCTGTCGCAACGCGAGCGCGTGATCGATGGCTCGACCGTGCCGATGGCGGCGATGGCCGAGCGCTGGGAGCGGCGTATCGCCGCCGCTCGGGAGGGCGCCGCCGAGATCGACGACGCCGCCTACCTGGAGATCCGTTACGAGGACCTGGTCGCCGACGCCGAGGGCACGCTGCGGCGGATCTGCGAGCGCATCGAGCTCGAGTTCCACCCGGCGATGCTCGACTACCACGAGCGCGCCGAGGACCGGCTCGCCGAGATGGACCGCGACCTCGACAACTCCGACAACGGCGTGGTCCGGACCGGCACCAACCGGATGGCCGCCCACGCGCTGACCTCCGAGCCGCCGACGACCAACCGCAGCGGCCGCTGGCGGTCGGAGATGACCGCGGAGGAGCTCGCCGAGTTCGAATCCGTCGCCGGCCCGATGCTGACCGAGCTCGGCTACGAGTCGAGCGCCGACCTGACCGCGGCCGGGGAGGGAGTCGAATGAGGCTCCCCTCGCAACTGCGGCGCGGGCGCACCCCCGCCGGCCCGCCCGTCCCGTTCATCGTCGGCGTCACCCGCTCGGGGACGACGCTCCTGCGCCTGATGCTCGACGCCCACCCCGATCTGGCGATCCCGCCCGAGACGCACTTCGTCCCGTCGCTGATCAAGGCGACCCGCAAGCGCGGCGTCACCTGCGAGGAGGCCCACGCGATCGTCACGGGCCATCGCCAGTGGGGCGACTTCAACCTCGACTCGGCCGCCCTTCTCGAGCGCTACTGCCAGCTCGACCGGATCGATCCCGAGACGACGATCCGCGCCTTCTTCGAGCTCTACGCCGAAGGCCAGGGCAAGCCGCGCTGGGGCGACAAGACGCCCAACTACGTCAAGCGGATGAAGCAGATCGAGAACTGGATCCCCGAGGCGCGCTTCATCCACATGATCCGCGACGGGCGCGACGCCGCCCTCTCCCGCTTCAAGCGGATCCTCAAGGACCCGCCGCCGATGGAGACGGTCGCCGAGCGATGGGTCCGCAAGATCGAAGAAGCCCGATCCGACGGCGAGAGCCTCGACTACATCGAGGTCCAGTACGAGGAATTGGTCCGCGACACCGAGCCGCAACTGCGCCGGATCGCCGAGTTCCTCGAGCTCCCCTGGCACGACTCGATGCTCCGCTACTACGAGCGGGCCGAGGAGCGGCTCGCCGAGATGCACCGCGACCTCCCGAGCGCCGAGGGCAAGCCGCTTCGCCCCGCCGACCATCGCAAGGAGGCTCACGTCCTGACCTCCAAGCCGCCGGACCCAAGCCGGCTCGCGCGTTGGAAGGAGGACATGTCCCCCGCCGACGTCGCGGCGTTCGAGAGCGTCGCCTCCCCGCTGCTTACCGAGCTCGGCTACGAGGTGATCGGCGAACCCGCCGCGCCGGAGGCCGCCGGCGAGGCCGAGGGGAGCGCCCGATGAGCGCGCTGCCGCTCGGCCGCGCCCGCGGCGACAACGGGGCCCGGGCCGAGGGCGACCGCCCGCCCGCGCCGTTCGTCGTCGGGCTGACCCGCTCCGGGACGACGCTGCTGCGGATGATGCTCGACGCCCATCCGGAGCTGGCGATCCCGCCGGAGACCCACTTCGTCCCCGATCTGATCAAGGCGGCCAGGGCCGAGGAGGGCACCGACGGGATGCTCGCGGCCCTGACCGAGAACCGCACCTGGGCCGACTTCGGGATCGGCACCGAGGAGATGCGCGAGCGGCTCGACAGCGTCCACTCCGGGGACGGCGCCGAGGCCGTCCGCGCCTTCTTCGAGGCGTACGCGAAGGGCCAGGGCAAGCCGCGCTGGGGCGACAAGACGCCCGCCTACATGCTGTCCGTGCAGCGGATCGGGCGCACCCTCCCCGAGTCGCGATTCATCCACCTGATCCGCGACGGCCGCGACGTCGCCCTCTCGCAGACCGCCCGCGCGATCAACGAGCAGCCGCCGCCCGCCGAGCAGGCGGCCCGCTGGGTCAAGCGGATCGGCAAGGCGCGCGACCAGGCGGCCACCCTGAAGGGCGCTCGCTACGTCGAGGCCCGCTACGAGGATCTCGTCCGCGACCCCGAGGGGACGCTGCGGCGGATCTGCGAGTTCATCGACCTGCCGTGGGACCCGGCGATGCTGACCTACCACGAGCGGGCGGCCGAGCGGCTCACCGAGATGGCGGGAGAACTCCGGGCCGACGGCTCCCACGCGACCCAGGAGGCCGGCTACCGGATCGACAACCACGCGCCGACGACGAAGCCCCCGGACCCCTCCAAGCTGGACAAGTGGAAGACCGAGATGTCCCCCGAGGACGTGGCCGCTTACGAGTCGGTGGCAGGGGATCTCTTAAGGGAACTGGGATACGAGGTAGGACCATGAGAGCCACGCCCCTGCCGAGCGGGTCGCCCAACACCCGCGGGAAGCGGACGCGAAGCGGAGCATTTCCGCGGAGGTATCTCTGATGAGGATCGGCATCGTCACCAAGTGGTTCAACCGCGGGCAAGCCTTCGTCTCCCGCTACATCCGCGACGCCCTCGACGCGCAGGGGCACGAGACATTCATCCTCGCCCGCCCGACCCGCGACAAGGGCCCGATGGCCGCCCACGTCGACCGGACCGGCGTCTGGGATCAGCCGGGCGTCACCGAGGCATCCGACTGGGAGGTGCCGTTCGCCGAGTACGAGAGCTGGATCGCCGAGAACCGGATCCAGGCCGTCCACTGGGACAACTGCTACCAACACGAGGAGATCGCCCGGATCCGCGAGACCGGCGTCAAGACGGTCGGCCGCTTCGTCTGGGAGATGTTCAGCCCCGAGGACGCCGAGCCGGCCAAGCGCGCGTACGACGTCCTCTACTCGCTGACCCGTTGCGAGCGGGACCGCTACGCCGAACTCGGGATCGACAGCCCCTACCTCCGCTGGGGCCTGCATCCGGAGCTGCTCGAGGCTGCCGAGCGAGCCACCGAGGCAGGGCCCCACCCGCTCGCCGGCGACGCCGACACGGTGACCTTCTACTTCCCCGGTGCCCTGCTCGGTCCCCGCAAGCCGCACAAGGAGATCGTCGAGGCGTTCACGAACGCCAAGGGGGACAACCTCCGCCTCGTCTTCAAGGCCCAGCTCGAGCGGCGGATGAAGTACCTCGAGAAGGCCGCGGAGGCCGACCCCCGGATCGACCTCGTGATCGACGACATGCCAACGGACGAGCACCTGCGCCTCTTCGCCTCCTGCGACGTCTGCCTCGGCCCGAGCCGCTGGGAGGGCCTCGGCCTCTTCCTCTACGAGGCGATCGCCTTCGGCATGCCGCAGATCACCAACGACAGCCCGCCGATGAACGAGGTGGTCACCGACGGCGTCAACGGTCTGCTCGTCGGCGACGTCCAGGACGACGTCGCCCCGTCGGGGATCCCGTCGATGAAGCCCGACGTCGCGAGCCTGACCGCCGCGATCGAGCGGCTGGCCGACCCCGGCGAGCGCGCCCGCCTCGCCGAGGGG
>Ga0209023_10003030_pt1 | contig 20318 bp, 25 predicted proteins | sample LakOneMetagenome_FD_187468 | JGI IMG/M metagenome (GOLD analysis project Ga0209023, IMG submission 187468) | Freshwater and sediment microbial communities from Lake Erie, Canada (SPAdes) (version 2) | ecosystem: Environmental > Aquatic > Freshwater > Lentic | place: Lake Erie, Canada...
ATAAAGTTTACGTTCTTTAATAAGCAGCAGCAACGAGCGGACACAGCAGCAAATTCCAAACCTGCGTTAATGCTCGACGTTGGCAGCAAAACTACTTTTAAACGCCCTAAATTTCGAAGCTCTTTCAACTTTAAGTTACAAGGCCTCTCTTTCCTGGTTGATAAAATTAGTAATCACTTTTAACATAATATTGCCAGCCTCTATAAACTAGGACACGACCTTTGAAACTAAACTTAAAAAATTATGAATACCAAACTAAAATTTTTATTGCTGCTACTCGGCTTTTTATTTCACTCACAACTTTTTGCACAGACACCTAATTTCACTGGAACTTGGGTACTGAATTTTGAAAAAAGCAACTTAGACAAAAGTGATAACCTTAATGAACTTACAGGTCAAATATTCGTTATAAAGCAAGATAGTAACAAATTTAGCTTGAAGATATATCACATTTATGGTGACAAAAAAAAGAAAATAGGTTTCAAAATGGTTGCTGATGGTAAGACAAGAAGAGTGAAAATCCTTTTCAAGGGAAAGCTGGAACAGAAAGAAAGTAGTTTGCAAGCTACAATGTGGAGAAAGAATTACTTAAATAGTGTTAATTATAAATTTGGGACAACTCAAAATGAACTTGTTGCTGATGAAGTATTTACTGGCAGACCAAAAGACCATCATAGTATTTGGGTTTTTGATAGAGAAATTGCAGTCTCCAATTAATCTTCGCAACTGCTTTCATGGGCCGTTCTGCTCCCAACAAAAGCATACCCGCAATTTGGGCGGACAGTCACATTCTCATCATCATTTCTTTAATATTCTTTTGTTTTCGGGTTGACCGTTTATTAATTCGCCTGCGCATTTTGCTACGCTCCTAGTGCGCAGGCTGGTTTGGTTTTATCAATAAAGTTTACGTTCTTTAATAAGCAGCAGCAACGGGCGGACACAGCTACGAATTCCCAAACTGACGGGTATCCTCGACGTTAGCGGTATTTTTTGAAGTGTCTAAATGATTGAAGTGTTTACTATAAAATATTAAAGGAGGAACTTCTTTTCAAAAAATGAGGTATCAAGTATACGTTATAGAATTATCAAAGCGAGTTTTTACAGAGAATACAAAATTCCGTGTAGCCAATCCACAATTTAATGGAGTTCTACAATGTCTTTACGTTGGAATGACAAGTAAGACACCAGCAGAAAGACTCAAACAACATAAAACTGGATATATAAATAAGAAAGGACACAATCTATCTGCTAGTATTGTCTATAAGTACGGAACATATTTACGTCCTAGTTTATACGATCATATAAATCTAAAACCGATGAACAGAGAAGAAGCTTTGATAATGGAGGAAAAACTTGCTTTAGATTTAAGACGGAAAGGCTATGCTGTTTGGTTCAACTGAATTTGCATTTCGCTTAATAAAACAAAAACATTCAACGTTTTTAATAAATACCTCCAACAGAAGCATACCCGCAATTTGGGCGGACAGTCATATTCTCAGCAGCATTTCTTTAATCTTCTTTAGTTTTCGGGTTGACCGTTTATTAATTCTCCTGCGCATTTTGCTACACTCCTAGTGCACAGGCTGGTTTGGTTTTATCAATAAAGTTTATGTTCTTTAATAAGCAACAGCAACGGGCGGACACAGCAATGAATTCCCAAACTGACGGGTATGCTCGACGTTATGGGCAAGTTTACGGCAGCTTCTCGCTGTGGGAAGATTTAAGACTCATCACCTAAAGATGGCATACATTTACTCAGGTTTTATTCTGAGATTTAGTCAAAATATATCGACATGAAAAAATACAAAGCAGCAAGGCTATCTGAAGGCAACAAAGTTTTCCCAATTGAAATAATAATTGATGACGGAGGCATCACATTAAAGCACCCAGGTCTATTTAGTGGCCAAGAAAAGACAATCCCTTTTAGCAGAGTTTCTTCTGTGGATGTAGATTGTCCACTAGTTGGCTTTTCTACTATAATAATTCAAACCACTGGAGAAGGGAAAATCGATGCACATGGATTTACAAAGAGCGAAGTGATAGAAATGAAAAAAATGATACTTGAAAAGATTTGAATTTAAAAAGTGTAAGTACTCAAAACCTGCCCATAACAAAAGCATACCCGCAATTTGGGCGGACTGTCATATTCTCAGCATCATTTCTTTAATCTTCTTTGGTTTTCGGGTTGACCGAATATTAATTCGCCTGCGCATTTGGCTACGCACCTTGTGCGCAGGCTCGTTTGGTTTTCTCAATAAAGTTTACGTTCTTTAATAAGCAGCAGCACCGGGCGGACACAGCATCAAATTCCCAAACTGACGGGTATGCTTGACGTTATTCGCCATTTTTCGTTACTTCATTAATTTTTGCAGTTTAATAAAAAATACTTACTTTTGACGTTAGTAACTTAAGACAGGAGCATGATTATTTCTTTTGGCAATTCGGAAACAGAACAAGTATGGTTAGGCAATCGGGTAAAAAAGTTGCCAATGGAAATTCAAAATGTAGGAAGAAGAAAGCTTAGAATGCTTAACAACTCTGTTGACATAGCCGATTTAAGAATTCCGCCAGCAAATCGATTGGAAAAACTGTCTGGTAAACTAAAGGATTTTTACAGTATTCGAATTAATGATCAATGGAGAATCATTTTCAAATGGAATGCTGGCAATGCTTTTGTAGTTGAAATTATAGATTATCATTAAAGTCTAATAAAAATGGCAAAAATTAAAAATATTCATCCAGGTGAAGTTCTTTCAGAAGAATTCCTTGTTCCTTTTAATATAACAGCTTATAAACTTGCAAAGGATATTGAAATTCCTCAAACAAGGATTTCTGAAATCATCAAAGGCAACCGTAGAATTACAGCCGATACAGCTTTAAGATTAAGCAAATACTTTGGCAACTCTGCAAAGTTTTGGCTTGGGTTACAAGATGACTTTGACATTGAAGAACAAATATCAACAAAAGGGTCATTGCTTAAATCTATTAAAGCATTAAAGGTTGCCTAGCGGCGCATAACAGAAGCATACCCGCAATTTGGGCGGACAGACGTATTCTCAGCAGCATTTCTATAATCTTCTTTCGTTTTCGGGTTGACCGTTTATTAATTCGCTTGCGCATTTTGCTACGCTCCCAGTGCGCAGGCTTGTTTGGTTTTATCAATAAAGTTTACGTTCTTTAATAAGCAGCAGCACCGGGCGGACACAGCAACAAATTCCCAAACTGACGGGTATGCTCGACGTTGTGGGAAATGCTACTTTAAAAATCAGGAGCCTAAAAATTTGTTAGCTTTGGCTGACAAAAAATAACCAAGTGCCAAACATTTATATTATTGCGGGTTGTAATGGTGCAGGAAAAACAACTGCTTCTTTCACAATACTTCCTGAAATGCTGGATTGCAAAGAATTTGTAAACGCAGATGAAATAGCAAAAGGGCTTTCTCCTTTCCAACCCGAAAGTGTTTCCTTTCAAGCAGGCAGGATAATGTTAGAAAGGATTGGTGAACTTTTAGAAAGCGGAGTTGATTTTGCCTTCGAAACTACTTTAACAACCTTATCTTATATCAATACAATCCAACTTGCAAAAGAAAAAGGCTATACAATTAGCCTGCTTTATTTTTGGTTAAATGATGTTAATCTAGCGATAGAGCGTGTAAAAATAAGAGTAAATGAAGGTGGGCACAATATTCCTGAAGAAACAATACGAAGAAGATATTCTCGAGGAATTATCAATTTGACAACTAAATTTATAAATATTTGTGATTATTGGATTGTTATAAATAATTCAAGTAGACCATTTACCTTTGTGGCAGAAGGTCAAGGTGACAGCGAATTGAAAATTCATGATGAATTAGTTTGGCAGCAAATAAAAAACAAGTCGAATGAAGAAGAATAATATTGATGTTCAAAAATTAAGAGATCAAATTAGTAAAGGTCTAGACTTAACATTTCAAAAATTGATTAAGCAAAAAAAAGCTCAAAACGGCGTTTTGGTATTATCTGAAAAAGGTGAAATAAAAAAAATAAAAGCTTCTGATCTTATTAATTGATCACCGCACTTCCCACAACAAAAGCATACCCGCAATTTGGGCGGACAGTTATATTCTCAGCATCATTTCTTTAATCATCTTTGGTTTTCAGGTTGACCGAATATTAATTCGCCTGCGCATTTTGCTACGCTCCTAGTACGCAGGCTTGGTTTGGTTTTATCGATAAAGTTAACGTTCTTTAATAAACAACAGCAAGGGGCGAACACAGCAACGAATTCCCAAACTGCCGGGTATGCTCGACGTTGGCTGAAATTTTGGCAAGTTCTAACGAATTGAAATGAATAAGTAAAGATAACTTTGACAATTAAATTATACAGATGAAAAAAATATTTTTTGCATTTCTTTCCTTTCTTTATATAAACGTGAATGCTCAAACAACTCAATTATCGGCATCTTTTACCGCAAAACTAGATTCAATTATTGTGATAGGTATTTTCCCGTCACCCGACCAACCCGATAATAATCTTCAGGCCAGTATTGGATTAGTTCATTTTGAATTATTGAATCAATATTCAAAAGCCATTAACGTTCCTGGCAATACAAACAATACAGGTATTGGATGTGAAGTACAAGTTTATTCTGAGAGCGAAAAAAGATACATTGACTTAAAAACACCAGACGATAATTTTAAAGAATTTGAAGACGCCAAATTGGAAGTGTTGAAACCTGGCGAAACAATAAAAAGAAAAAGTGAAATTTCTTTTACTACTGTATCAAACAAGAAAAGCAGAATTCGCTTAGTGCTTTTTCTTTCTAAAAGTAATGGTGGGATAAATGACATCAAATCAAATTGGATGGAATTTTAATCATTAATAAACTTCAGCCAACAAAAGCATACCCGCAATTTGGGCGGACAGTCATATTCTCAACATCATTTCTTTAATCTTCTTTGGTTTTCGGGTTGACCGAATATTAATTCGCCTGCACATTTGCTACGCTCTTAGTGCGCAGGCTTGGTTTGGTTTTATCAATAAAGTTTACGTTCTTTAATAAGCAACAGCATCGGGCGGACACAGCAACAAATTCCCAAACTGACGGGTATGCTCGACGTTAAACGCAAGCCTTATATAGTCTTTCGTCAAGTGAGAATTTCCCAGTTTACATTAATTGGTTTGCTTTTTGTAATCTCATCATTATGAAAAAGCAAAACTATTCAAACTACAAACGCTATTATATACCCCATCATTTTATATTTCTTCCACTTCTGGCAATATTATTCTTTACAGGCATTAGAAAAATATTCATAGATCAAACTCATAGCTTGGAATGGGAGCTGTTCTCTGTTAGCATATTTTGCATTTTTTATCTGTCAATAATGTTGAGGCAACATTATGCACTAGGAAATCAAGATAGAATTGTTAGGTTAGAGTTCAGGCTAAGATATTTCGAAATATTTAATCGAAGCTCCGACTCGATAGAAAGAAAACTATCTTTTTCCCAAATTGCTGCTTTAAGATTTGCAAATAATAACGAATTTCCTTATTTAGTTGAGCAGGCATTAAATACTAATTTGTCAGCAGAAGAAATTAAAAAAGCAATAAAAGACTGGCAGCCTGACAATAATCGTGTTTAATAATCAGGAATACTGCTAGGCCATGCGTTTAACAAAGCATTACCGCAAGTTTGGCGGACAGATGTATTTTCAGCATCATTTCTTTAATCTTCTTTGGTTTTTGGCTTGACCGTTTAGTAATTCGCCTGCGCATTTTGCTATGCTCCTAGTGCGCAGGCTGGTTTGGTTTTATCAATAAAGTTTACGTTCTTTAATATACATCAGCAACGGGCAGACACAGCAACAAATTCCCAAACTGACGGGTATGCTCGACGTTAGCAGCAACTTTGAGGCAGCTTTTAGAATTTCTATTAAGCCTAGAAAAGGATAAGCAATAACGTGTGAATTATACAACTCCCTTTCATAATTATGTAACAATTACTAACTCAAGTAGTTCTATATTGGGTCGCTATTAATTGAAATTTAAAATTCAATAAAATGAAAGGATTTAAAAGTAATATCGAAAATGACTCATTGGAAAATAATAACTTTCGGAAAGTTGTATATACTGGAAACCATCTTCAAATTGTTCTAATGAGCTTAAAAGCTGGTGAAGAAATTGGAGAGGAAACACACAAAAATAATGACCAGTTTTTTAGATTTGAAAGTGGTTCAGGAAAATGTATAATTGATGAGACTGAATATTTAGTAACAAATGGTGATGCTCTTATTGTACCATCAGGTGCAAAGCACAATGTTATTAACATAGACAGTAAAACTGAATTAAAAATGTACACTATCTATGGTCCGCCAAATCATAAGTATGACACTATAAGGGCGACTAAAGAAGATGCCGAAAAATATGAAGAAGAATTTGACGGAAAAACAACAGAATAAATTCCTTTCCCAGTTTATTTATGATCTTCAATAAGCGTGCTGCTAACAAAGCATACCCGCAATTTGGGCGGACAGTCATATTCTCAGCAGCATTTCTTTTATCTTCTTTGGTTTTCGGGTTGACCGAATATTAATTCGCCTGCGCATTTTGCTACGCTCCCAGTGCGCAGGCTAGTTTGGTATTTTCAATAAAGTTTACGTTCTTTAACAAGCATCAACAACGGGCGGACACAGCAACAAATTCCCAAACTGACGGGTATGCTCGACGTTATATGCAACCCAGAGTTCAAAAGATGCCGCAACTTCAGAAAAATAATTCATCAAGCATTCTTAAAAGCTATCATTTCAATAATTTAAATGTGAGAAATATGTAAAAACATAAGATTTGGATATAATTTTTAAAGAAAATAAACATCCAATTTTGTTATTATGACGAAATGTACTTTAGACTCAATTTTTAGTATTTATAGCCCCCTACTCTTCGGTATTGCACTGAAACTTTCCTCTAGCCAAAAAGATGCTGAAAAAATATTAATAAATACATTTAAAACATTCTATCAAACAAGTTTAATAGAGCAAAAAAATCCATCCACAATAGTAATTTTAACTAAGCTTCTTATTAATACTGCAAACAGAGAATTAATTTCTCAAGGCTCAAAAAACGATGTCAATATTATAGAGCTGGAAAATACATCTTTGTTACAAAATTTAATTTTTGGCAAAGAAATTTTAGAATCTCATTGCCCCCAAAATAGACAACAAAGGATGGCCGTGGCAAAAACAATAAGAAAAAGCATTATGTCTGTTAGAATTAAAAATGGACTTCATCCCTTAAAAGGCATGGGCAGCACATAACTAAAGCATACCCGCAATTTGCGGCAGACAGTCATATTCTAAGCATTATTTCTTTAATAGTCTTTAGTTTTCTGGTTGACCGATTTCCAATTAAAATATAATTTCAAGTAAAACTTTCGTTCCTTTAACTTGCATCTACAACGGGCGGACACTGTTACTTTTCCAGTACTGCGTTAAGCCGATGATGTTAGCAGAAATTTACCGAACTTTGTACTATGAAGAAGTTATCAGTCAGACATATATTATTTATATTTTCCTATGTGATTTTACTTTCTTGCTCAAAAAGTAGTCCGAAGGAAAATCGTTCAGCAAAACTCATATTATTACAAAATACATGGAATTTTAATTCAATAACCTTGAATTCTACAATAGATGGAACTCAACAAGGTAAGCTTTTCCCGTATCAAACCACAAGTGAGTATAATACAAATGGAATTCTATATAATAGATCTAGCGCTACTTCACCTGATACCAAGCCCTATAGATTATTATCTGACGATTCAACTTTAATATTTACAATTACTGATAATACAGGCATATTCTATGATACAAATCACATCTATTCACTAACAAACAGTGAATTAGTCTACCATGGATTTAATCGAGAAAAAACATTATTGGTCATCGATTCTCTTACAAGATAATTTATCAATTTCTGCTAACAGAAGTATTACGCAAGTTTTACGGACACTTATATTCTCAGCATCAACTAACTATCTTTCTTCAGTTTTCGGGCTGACTGATTATTAATCCACCTGTGCATTGGCTTCGCTCCTGGGCACAGGCCAGGTTTGGTTTTATCAAGAAAGTTTACGTTCTTTAATAAGCATCAGCTCCGGGAGGGCACAGTAACAAATACCTAAACTGGCGGGTAACCTCTACGTTATCACTTTTCTTTTCCTTTTCCCATTCTTCCAATGCTTCAATTAAATAATCGATGACACATGCGGTGTAGGCACCGGCTGTGATAGGCCAGCCATACAGAAGCTGAAATGGCAATGGTTAGAAGTTTTCATGTTTAAAATAATTATTATTCTGCTATCGGTTGAGTTGGTGAAGACTGTTCTTTTGGTGCTTTGTTATCATCCTCATCATTTTTGTATTTGGATGAAAGCTGCGTGCGTGCCCAGCCCCAGATCCTTTCACTATACACTGCGCCAACAATACAGGCAAAAAACAACACATAGGGATTAGGGTCGTTGCTTCCATTGTTTACAACTGCAATGCTTCCTTTTGTTGCTAAAAAAATAACGATGGCTGCAGAGAAGCCGCGGATAATTACTACTGAAAGATTCTGAACCAAGGGCGTTGTAGGGTCGTGAAGTTCTTCTTTTGTTGCTGTAATAAATGAAGAAATCGTAGCGCCCAATAATCCAAATCCAAACATGCCGACTATCAGTACAATATCCATTGAATTTGTATAGGCAAGCCAATCTCCTATTCTTTCGAAAAGGGTCCTGTTCTTATCTGTATGCTGTAAGGAAAGCATGGTGTTGGCAAAGCCATATGAGGCTATATCATCATAGGGAACTACCCCTGTATTAACATTGAAAAAATCAGACGGGTAAATCAGGCCTGCATTGTTGATTAACGTTGAATCTATGGGCAGCAGCACTGAAACATACAACTGGGACTTTGATTTTATATCCGTGTATTTATCGTCCAGTTCCTGGGACATGGTTTTTAACTGTGATTCGTGTGATTTAAAATAATCTATTGCTTTTTTTAAAGAGGTTGAATACGAGGTTACGAGATATAAATAATAATCCTGTTCCTTACCAAATGCTAATTTTGATGACCGTTCCTTTAATTTAAATTGGATATCATTGTAGGTATTTGCTTTTAAAGTTTCGAAATTTTCAATTGCCTTATTGTGCAGATCGATCAGCTTATTTATTAAATCTGACCTGTTTTGAAAGAAAGTACTTACGAGATCATTTTCTCCATTTATTACATTAATGGTTGCCTTTCGGTTCCATTCCCTGGAACGGATAGGCACAAATATTTTATTTACCGAATCAACGTAATTACTTACATGTTTTTCAATCTTATAAGAAGCCGCTGAATTTGCCTTTGCATCTTTTATATTATTTAAAAGCGAGTCGTACCGGGCCGTAGCCTGGTTATTAAAATCTCCCGGTGTATCAATTACTGGTATAGCAATCATTGCAGATAAAACCAAAAAAAGACTAAACGCCATTAATATAAAGAGGAAAACATTTTGCTGCAAAGGCCCCGTAGCTTTGATTGTTGGCATTTGGTACTGGAAAGAATTTGCATTATAAAAAATCTTGTTAATGAACAATGTTAACGCCCCCATAAATGCCAGTGCGATAAATACATTTACCTGCAACAGATCACCGGTTAAAAAGGCACTTACTTTATCATATAGTTGACCGAAAAGGCTGAGAAAATTATTATTTGATAACTCTTCCTGTGATTTGGAAACTGCTGCTATATTATCTATCAATATTTTAATAAATGAAAACAATAAGATAAGGGGTTTGATAATCAATATTCTTATTGCCTGACCAAATAATAAACTGGTTAAAGCAACGGTGATCAGTTTAATGGGAATGGTAAAACCCAAAAAAGAAGTGGTGAACAATAATCTATAGTATTTGTAAAAAAGCCATCCTAATAGAAATACCAGGATAGATACGACTGCAATAGCTATTGACAAATAGACAGCAAACGATATTAAAAGGAATTGCGGCATTGTACTTAATTTATTGTTTTAATAATATTTCCTAACTCAGGTATAGTTACTTAGGTGAGCAATTGGGTAGTATACAAACAATTATTGAAAATTTGTAAATCAAAAATACTTATGCTGTGCAATGAAAGAAAGGGTATTAATACGGTATAAAAGGGTGAAATGACGGAATTGTGGATGGTCGATTTAGATTGATGAAAAATGTTGGGTATTAGAAAGTTACTTAATAATACTTTGACAATTTAAGCTCCATTTGGACCTTGGAAATAAATTATTCAGTCACAAACAATTATAATTGTCTCAATACTAACTCAACTGATTACACTGCCATACTTTTACCATTATTTAATATTATGCAAAGGCATTGCAAGAATAATTAAATAAACCTGCAATTGATAAAATTGCCTCACGTACATTAATAAATAATTTATTAAACTATCCAACTGTATACTAAGCGGTCACAAGAAAAAAGAATTTCAAGTGATTGCGCCTTTTTATATTTTCGGTTATAGACTAGCCATTCATTCAAATGGTTTTCTTCTTTTAGAATAGAACAATTACCAAAAGCATTTCCGCACTAGGTCAATGCTCGACGGTACGTTATGGCAAAGACCATTCATCAAATTAAGTAGCCAAAATGATAAACGGTATAAATTCATTTCAGCTCAATTATATTTTTGCGAAAAAATGTATGAAATCTATTATACTGATAGTTTTAGCTGTTACTACACTCACCAGCGATGCACAAAGCGTTCTGATACCAGGAAAAAAATCATTTGAAAATAAATGGATTGGCAATACATCCTATGAAATGGCATGGTACGCAATAAAAGACACTTCAAAGTTTGAAATTGGCAAAATATCGACGCAAATTGTGAAAGATAAAAATAGTGTCACAGTTATTACTCAAGTAAGTATGAAAAATATGAACCACTCTTGGATTGATTCAACAATTGCAGGTATCTCAAATCTCAAACCAATTTATCATTCTTCGTACAATAAACAAAGGGATATGGTTTTACATTTTGGAAAAATTGTTACAGGCTTTTACAACGATAAAATTAAAAAAATCTATACTAGCATAAATGATACAACAAAGACAGAATACTTTGACAGCAATCTTTATCCAACTTTAATTGGCTGGTTACCATTGAAAGATGGTTATAAACAAGATATTTCTATATACGATTACAATCCGTCTGGTAAAATTGGCGTACTAAAAGCTTCACTAAAAGAAGTTAAAAGTGGTACTTATGAAAGTGCCGCAGGTAGAATTAGAAATGTTTGGATAGTAACTATGTCAGATGAAATTGGAGATGATGGTAATGTTAGTACTTACTATTTTGACAAAATAGACAGAAAATTATGGAAACAAGAAATTAATGCAGGTGGGCGTAAAATGGTAATGCAACTAATAGAATAAAAAAGAAATTAAACAGTATCCGTGCCATAACCTACAACAAAAGCATACCCGCAATTTGGGCAGACAGTCATATTTTGTGCAGTATTTTCTCTAATCTTCCTTTGTTTTGGATTTGACCGGTTATTAATTCGCCTGCGCATTTTGCTACGCTCCTAGTGCGCAGAACCGGTTAGTTTATCCCTAAAATTTACGTTCTTTAATTAGCAACAGCAACGGGTGGACACAGCAACGAATTCCCAAACTGCGGCAATGCTCCCGTTGCAGTTTATCCATAAATAAATTCTCCTTTTGCAATTGAAATCCATAATATCTGCTTGCGGTACGATTATTGGTTAAACAGCATTACATTAAAATAAAATCATGAACAATCAAAAACAATTCGGCGTTTGGATGGACAGCCACCAAGCAGTAGTAGTAGGTAAAGAAAATATTGAAGATGGGCCTTTAAATGTACTTGCTCACGTAAAAGGGGAAGTTGTATCACAAAATTCCAGTGAAAAAAATTCCAACAATCACGAGAAAACAGTTCAAGCAAAATTTTTTAAAGAAATAGCATCACATATGGTAAATGCAACTCATGTACATGTTACTGGAACTGGCCAAGCTCAAGAACAGTTTATTCACTATTTAGCGGATACACCTCAATTTAAAAATAGCAAAACAGAAGAATCAACTTCTAATAAAATGAGTGATGAAAAATTAATAGAATTTATAACTTCGAAGTTTTAATCAATTTGTAAGGCGACAGCGATTTCTCAAGCGGAATTACTGTCGTTTACTTTTATCCCCAAATTATATCAGTAATCAACTAAAATCTGCAACAACTGCCTACAAAAGTATTGGCCGTAATTTGGGCGGACATTTATATTCTTAGCAGAATTTCTCTAATCTTCCTTTGTTTTGGATTTGGCCGTTTATTAATTCGCTTGCGCATTCTGATACGCTCCTGGTACTAAGGCTGGTTTGGCCGTTTCAAAAAAGTTTACGTTCTTTAATAAGCATCAGCAAAGGCGGACACCGCAACAAATACCCAAACCGCAGTAATGCTCAACGTTAGCAGCAATGCAATTAAAAGCTTAAATATTATAATGACAATCTAATAAGAAAACTAATTTAAATTTGTAAATACTTATTAAGCTGAAAAATTAAACAAGTAGTACTTAACTTAAAATATTTTTATGGCAACCAACAGCGTTTCATTACATAGAGTACTTAAAGCATCTCCCGAAAAAGTTTATCGTGCATTTACTGAGGCTAATGCCATTGCATCGTGGTTACCTCCTTATGGCTTCCTTTGTACTGTTCATGAAATGAATGTAAAAGTGGAAGGGACTTTTAGAATGTCATTTCACAATTTCTCTACTGGCAATGGTCATTCATTCGGAGGAAAATACCTCGAGATTAAACCTAATGAGTTTTTAAAGTATACCGATAAATTCGATGATCCTAACCTTCCTGGTGAAATGACAACTTCTGTTGAGTTAAAAAAAGTTTTGGTTGGCACCGAAATAAAAATTTTACAACAAGGCATTCCTTCTGTTATCCCTGCAGAAATGTGTTATTTAGGCTGGCAAGAATCGCTAGAAAAGTTAGCTAAATTAGTTGAGCCAGAAATTCCGGATGCATAAGCACGGCTTGCAACAAAACAATACTGTAAGTTGAACAAACATCGATGAATTCCTCATCTGTTCCAATGCTCAACATTGGTAGCAGGTTATCCTGACACATCAAACAACTTTCAAATTCTCTGCATTCATTTCAGTGATTTTAAAAATTAGTTTTTCAAAATTGCCTTAAATATGCCATTGGGTTGCACAGAAGTGAATGCAATTGCCCTGCCATCTCCCATTTGAAAAGTTATGGTATAACCCTGTTTATTTTTCACAGTAAAAATATCTTTTGAAACAGGCATTAATTCATCATCTTCCTGACCTGGAACTTTTGCCAGAAGCTTCCCTTCCTGTATTTTCAAGTTAACTTCAATTTTATAGGTTTCCAGAACATACACGCCTGCATATTTTTCCAACTCATTAACGGGAAGGGGTAATTTTTGTGAATCAGTAAGAGCAATCAGTTTACTTTGAATAGTAGCATCATTTTTAATTGCTAATGATTTTTTGTAGTATGTAATAGCATTAATTGAATCGTGTTTTGCAATTAAATAATCGGCATAAGAATCATACACATGATTGCTATTAGGATAGTCTTCAATATTTAATTGAAATAAAGCTTCTGCCCTGTTATATTGATTTTTAACCATGGCATCATAACCTAAATAATTTATGAATGCCTCGGGTGCAGCATTTTTATATCCCATTTCATTTGAAATCCTATTATAATGCTGTTTATATTTAGTTGCAATATCGGATGTAGAGTCTTTTAAATCCTTTTCTGTAATATCTACCAGATAATAATCAAAAATAAACCGCAAACCATCGTATTCGCTTATTAATGGCACCGAAACATGGCTTTCATTTTCATAGTATTTAAGTGAATATTTCAGGCCAGTATTGGAATTGCCTTTAATAAAATGATCCAATTTAAAAATAGAACGAATATGCTGTGTTTCGGTTGACTTATCCTTTTCGAGATTTGCCAAATTCATTCCTTTAGGCATGGTGTTGGCTGTGCCTATGAACAGTTGTGTGCCCTTCAAATTTTTACGGGGTATTTGGGAAATAGTATTCTTTAAAAAACTTTCATCATCATACCACATACTTGGGTCAATGGCAATGTATGCATTAAATAATTCAGGTGAATTTGTAAGAATGTCAATTGCAGTAAGCCCTCCAAGAGAATGACCCACTAATATTTTGTATGGCGCCGTGTTGTAATTTTTGTCCACATACGGCATTAACTCGGTTTCCAAAAAATTCACAAACGGATTTACTTTGGCATTGCTACCAGCTGTACCCAAAGATGGAGTAAGGTCTCTTAGCCGGTTGGTATTTTCTATACCAACCACGATCATTTCAGGTAAAATCGAATTTCCATTAGCCTGACTTAATTGTTGTATGATCCCAACAGTTGATAAAAAATGAGCATCTCCATCCAATACATACACAACAGGATAACGTTTACCTGCAATAGCAGTTATTGTTGTTTGACCTGGATCATAAATCCAGATCTTTCTATTTTCATTTAAAATAGTTGAAAAAATAGTTATTTTTTTCCCAACTAAAATGCTTTCTTCATTTTGAGCATTTGCAACAATATTGATAGCTGCCAGGAAAATAATTATTAATATCTTCTTCATAAAAATTTTATTTTTTTAAGTCTTCAACATATTCGAGAATATCCGAAGGTTGACAATCTAATGTTTTACAGATGGCTTCTAATGTGCTAAATCGAATTGCTTTTGCTTTTCCTGTTTTAAGAATAGACAAATTTGAAAGTGTTAAACCAACTTTTTCTGACAGTTCATTTAACGACATTTTTCTTTTCGCCATCATCACATCTAAGTTTACGATAATTGGCATAGCTTATACAGTTAAATCGTTTTCTTCCTGAATTTCGATACCACGTTTGAATACCTGGGAAATGATATAAATAATACCTGCCATAAAAAGATATTCATCCCCACTGGTGTTAGCTGGTAAATGTATGCCCGTAGCTTGCGACAGGTAATAAATATATGTCTTCCAGAAAATGCTGCTTACTATCCAAACTGCAAGCAAGAGGAAAGCAATTCTCTCCAATTTCTTTTCTACTTCCATCGAAAAAGGTGTTTGAAGTTTAAGCTTCGACAACAAATCAAATATTACATAAAAAATGAGGGCTTTTAAGACGGAAACGGCGATCGTCAAACACATGGCATAGACATAAAACGAAATACTATGCTCACGGATGCTGAATAAATTCAGGTCCACTTCATAAGTACGTTTTGCCCAGTCAGGGTTTATAAAACTTGCCACAAGTGTTGTTAACTGGCTCCCCCATAAAATTGAATATCCAACGACGCCCATAAAGGCTAAAATTTTCGAAACCGTTAAAATTGTTTCTGTTTTTATTTTCATATTAATTTATTTAGAATGCAAATATAGATAAATATTTATTGATAAACAATAAATATTTATTAAAATATAAAAATATTTGCGCCCCATTCATAAAACGCTTAAAATGAATTAGAAAGCTTTATTGTTTAGTTAATAGCCTGTCAACCGAAAATTTTCCACTCCCCTTTATAACCAGTACAACTGCCATGGCAATGAACAGGAGATCAAATTCATACCCTTCGCCTTTCTGATTCCCCAGCCAGTTCATAAAAAATCCATTGTATATATGATCTACAAAGAAGGCACCAATCATTACAGCTATCATGAATGAGGCATTTACCCTGCCGGCAAAACCAATAATAAGCATAACCGCTCCAAGTGTTTCAATGATTATCACAAAACCGCCCAACCACGCCGGTATTCCAGCCGTATCAGTAAAATAGTGAATAGTATTTGCCCATCCAAAGCCAGCAAACCAACCGAATGCTTTCTGCAGGCCATGCCCTAATAAAACAATTCCCAGCGTAACACGAAGAATTGTGAGCGTTATATCATCATCAGTTTTTAATATTTTGTTTCGCATATATCTGTATTTAATTACCATAAAAAAATTGTTCTTTAATGATCTTTCCGTCTTTCCAGTGCTGAACAGAAACCTGTTTGTAATTACGAACGCCCCATTCCCTGTGTGTATAATCATATTTCCATTCGGCATAAGAAACATTATCTCCTACTCCGCTGCTTAACATCTTTGCTTCACGGAATTCTGTTATATTGTTTAAGAATTCCTTTTCACGCAAAAGGTTTGCAGCTTTTCCTTTTGTTGGAATATTTTCATTTTCCTGCATTACCACATCATCGTGATAATATTTTTCAAATGCATCCAGTAATTGTCCATTAATAACAAGTTTACTGATGTCGTTTAGTTTTTCCTGTACATTTTCCATGACTAAATTTTTAAAAATGAATATTTTTTTGATACACAAAACTACTCAGCATTGGAGCCCTGTTCCAATGATCCAGTTCAAGAAAAAACATTGATGTAGTTTAAGAAATCATAATGATAGATATGCAGGTCTATTTTTTACCGGCTTTATTTCCTCTTATGCGACTGAGGAATTCGGGAGTAATACCCAGGTAAGAAGCAACCTGGTGCTGGGGAATGCGTTGTTCCAGTTGTTGATATTTATTTATGAATTCGTTGTACCTGTCTTCAGCCCTTTCACTCATGGTTCCCGACACCCGTTGCTGCGATGCAATGAATGCATTTTGAATGATCAGGCGAAAGAAACGTTCAAACTTCGGGACTTCCTTATAAAGTTTTTCAAGAGAATCCTTATTCAATTGCAAGACTTCTGAATCTTCCAGCGCATCAATATTATATACTGAAGTCGCTCCCGTTAAAAAGCTGTGAAGGTCGCCAATCCACCAGTCTTCCATCGCAAACTGAAGAACATGTTCCTGACCTTTATCATCTACGGAATAAGCTCGAAGGCAACCTTTGATTACAAATGATTCATAACGGCATGGTTCACCGGCCTGATGCAGGTATTGTTTACGCCTGACTTTATGATGTTTTAAAAGAGAAGTGAAAAAGTTGAACTCATCTTCAGTGAGGGTGATATAGCGGGCGATATGTGACCTAATAAGTTCGTACATGCTTGATCAAAAATAATAAATGGAAATTAAATATCCGTGACATGATCAAAAGACATAACAGATTTCACCATTGCCAATTATATGCTTAGGCTCACTGCCGGTAAACTTCATGCTAAATGAACGAATTAAGTAAATAAAAAAATCCCACATTAGTGGGATCTGTTTTGTGGAGAGTATCGGGGTCGAACCGACGACCTCTTGCATGCCATGCAAGCGCTCTAGCCAACTGAGCTAACCCCCCATTTTATTTTAAAGTCAAACCAACGAACTTCCCGATTGCCATCGGGACGCTCTAGACAGCTCCGCCAACAGCGCAAGGGCTGCAAATATAATTTCATTAAGCTTTGGTACAAAATGTATTTTTTGAAGATCATTTCTTCACTTTCCGGTTGTTCTTTAAACCCCATTTTGCCATGGCATTTAATATCGGCTCCATCTCCTTTCCCGCCCTGGTAAGTCTGTATTCTACATGCGGCGGCACAACAGGCAATGATTCCCTTAAAACAAGTTTATCCTGTTCAAGCTGTTTCAAATGCTGAATGAGCATCTTTTCCGTAATGCCGGGAATCTCTTTTCTGAGTTCATTATACCTTCTTTTTCCGTTACGGAGATTGTACAGGATCAAAGGTTTCCACCTTCCACCGATCTTACTGATGGTAAAAGTTACCGGGCAACTGATAAACATTTCCTGTTTATTGAGGTTGTTTGTTGATGTAAGCTTGATATGATTCATCATACATACTTTTAGGTAAGTACTGGTAAAATAGTATGTGCAAATGTACCTTTGTTTTCTAAACAAAAAAAATATGAAATATGTATTGACCGGGTCTGTTGGAAATATCAGCAAGCCAATAGCCCAAACACTTATCAAAGCCGGACATGATGTATCGGTGATCAGCAGTTCTGAAAACAAAAAGAAAACCATTGAAGCACTGGGTGCAAAACCTCTAATCGGAAGTATAGACGATATTTCTTTCCTCGCAGATTCTTTTAAAGCTGCCGATGCTGTTTACCTGATGATACCGCCAAAATGGGACGTAACCAACTGGCTCGAATATCAAAAAATGGTAGCCAATAATTATACAAAAGCTGTGAGATTATCAAGTGTAAAAAACCTGGTTGTTTTGAGCAGTGTTGGTGCACACATGGGAACAGGTGCAGGGCCTGTAGATGGATTGGCTTACCTGGAATCAGTAATAAATGAACTGAAAGATATTAACGCTGTATATCTGCGCCCAAGCTATTTTTATTACAATTTGTTTTCGATGGTACCGTTAATCAAAAATGCAAAGATAATGGGCAGCAATCAGCCAGCCGATCACAAACTATGGCTAACCCACACAGATGACATTGCTGCAATTGCATCTGAAAAATTATTACAACTCAATTTTAAAGGAAAAGAATATATAAATATTGCGAGTGATCAAAGAACATGGACTGAGATAACAGCTGCATTAACCAGATCTGTTGGATTACAAAATATACCATGGGTCGAATTCACAGACAAGCAATCTTTAGATGGAATGTTGCAGGCTGGCCTTCCACAAACAATTGCCAACGGGTATGTTGCCATGGGGGCCGCGTTAAGAAGCGGGGAAATGGAAGCAGATATTAATATAAACCCTCCTACCCGGCTTGGAAAAATAAAACTTGAAGACTTTACAAATGAGTTTGCTGCAAAATACAATTAACAGTAGAAAATAACAGCAACTTCTCTGCAGCATTAATCCACTTTATAAAATAATGATCCCCGCCCTGAGTGGGGATTATTATTTTAAGTCATCAATCTTCCGCTTCATTGTAATTTTTTGCTGTATTACTGTCGTAAAATTGCCGGATCAATCGACATTATAGTATTTTACAAAATGATCCTGCTTCTGAAAAAGATTGAATAAACGGAAAGAGGATTAACTACATTTGAAAAAAAACACTCAGGACATATTATGAAATGGAAACTGGTGCCATATATAGTGCTGGTTGTTTTTACTGCAATAACAGCTGTAATAAGGCTTTTCATACTCAGTGACCTGAGCTGGCAAATGCACCTGGCAGCGTTTTTTATCCAGGCCGGAATTTTTGTACTGACATGGTTCTTAATTCTCATCATCGGTAAGTTCCTTGACAAGGTAATTCCTTTCGAAAAAAATGTCATAAAACGGATCGTAATCCAAATGCTGTTGGCATTAATAATAATAGCCCCGTTTTATATTTTCATAATATTAAATATTGATAACCTGCATTTAAAATTTATTACAAGGCCGTTACTTGCAGTAGTTTCCGTTCTGTTTTTCCTGTTTGTGATCTTATTGAATTTAGGATACAATGCCTATTATTTCTTTGAACGATGGCAGCAGTCTGTTGAAGAAAAAGCAGCATTGCAGGTAAAAGCAGCAGAGTTGGCGAAAGATAAATCAATGATGCAATACCACCACCTCAAGAACCAGGTGAACCCGCATTTTTTATTCAACACATTTACTTCACTGGACGGATTGGTACAAACAAATCCCGACCTTGCTTCTGAATTTATCCGTCAATTATCCAAAGTGTACAGGTATGTGCTGGAACACAAGGAAAACGAAGTGGTAAGTTTGCAAACAGAAACAGATTTCATTCAACACTATATTTCTTTATTAGGGATGCGTTATGGGAACGTATTAAAGATATCAATGAATATTTCCAGAGAATCCCTGGAAAAAGGGATCGTAATGGTTACCATGCAAATGCTTATCGACAATGCGATCAAGCATAATTCAATGCAGGCAGCAAGTCCTTTGGAAATCAATATAACAGACAACAAGGGTTACCTGCAAATCAGTAACAACAAACAATTGAGAAAACAGATTGAGAGTTCTAATAAACAAGGGTTACAGCAACTGAAAGACCTGTATTCATATCTTTCAGAACAACCTGTTATAATAAATGATACAGAAAAAAACTTTGAGATCAAGTTACCTTTATTATGAGAATATTAATTATAGAAGACGAACAGCTGGTAGCCGAAAGCCTGCTCAAACTGGTGAAACAACTGGAACCTTCAGCCGAACTTCATGGCCCGGTAGCAAGTGTAAAAGAATCACTGAAATGGCTTGCTGAAAATCCACAGCCCGACCTGATCTTATCAGATATACAACTTGCAGATGGTATCAGCCTGGATATTTTTTCTGAATACAAATTAAATTGTCCTGTTATTTTCACCACAGCTTATAATGAATATGCTATTCGTGCCTTTAAAG
>Ga0209023_10003031_pt1 | contig 20306 bp, 11 predicted proteins | sample LakOneMetagenome_FD_187468 | JGI IMG/M metagenome (GOLD analysis project Ga0209023, IMG submission 187468) | Freshwater and sediment microbial communities from Lake Erie, Canada (SPAdes) (version 2) | ecosystem: Environmental > Aquatic > Freshwater > Lentic | place: Lake Erie, Canada...
GTCTTGAGCCCGGCGTGGATCTCCTCCTTGAACCGGGCCACCAACAGCAGGTTGTAGTCGGATCCGACCGCCAGCAGGATGATCACCGACATCGCCAGCACCATCCAGTGCAGCGGATGGCCCAGCAGGTGCTGCCACAACAGCACCGAAAGACCGAACGACGTCCCCAGTGACAGGACCACCGTGCCCACGATCACCGCCGAGGCGATCACTGCCCGGGTGATGATCAGCATGATGACGAAAATCAGTGCCAGGGCCGCGATTCCGGCGATCAGCAGGTCCCAGTTCGAGCCCTCCTGCATGTCCTTGAAGGTGGCCGCGGTGCCGCCGAGGTAGATCTTGCCGCCCTCGAGCGGCGTGCCCTTCATGGCGTCCTTGGCCGCATGCAGGATCGGCTCGATCAGCGCGACGCCCTCGGGTGACATCGGGTCGCCCTCGTGGCTGATGATGAACCGCACGGCCTTGCCGTCCGGCGACAGGAACTGCTTCATGCCGTTCTTGAACTCAGGGTTCTCGAACGCCTCGGGCGGCAGGTAGAACGAGTCGTCGTTCTTCGCCGCGTCGAACGCCTCGCCCATCGCAGATGAATTGTCCTGCATGGCTTTCAACTGCTGCTGCATGCCGTTCTGCGTCTGGTACATCGTCAGCATCATGGTCTTCATGGTCTTCATGGTGTCGACCATCTGAGGCATGAGCTTGACCATCTGCGGCATCAGGGTGTCCAAGCGCTCCATGTCCGGGAGTAGCTGCTGGATGTCGTCGGTCATGGTGTCGATGCCGTCGAGGGTGTCGAAGATCGACCGGATCGCCCAGCAGGCCGGGATGTCGAAGCAGTGCGGTTCCCAGTAGAAGTAGTTGCGCATCGGCCGGAAGAAATCGTCGAAATCAGCGATGTGGTCCCGTAATTCGGCGATGTCGAGCGTCATACTCTTCATCTTGGTGACCATGCTGTGCGTGGTGGCGGCCATCTCCTCGGTGATGCCGTTCATCTTGTTCATCGTGTCGATGGTGGCCTGCATCCGAGCTGCCTGGTCGAGCATGCTGGCCATCGAGTTGTCCATGTACTTCTGGTTCATCTGCTGGGTAACACCCTGCATGCTGATCTGGAAGGGGATCGAGGTGTGCTCGATCGGCGTCCCCAGCGGCCGGGTGATGGCCTGCACCCGGGACACCCCGGGCACCCGGAAGATGGATTTGGCGATCTTGTCGATGACGAGGAAGTCGGCCGGGTTGCGCATGTCGTGATCGGTCTCGATCATCAGCAACTCGGGGTTGAGCCGCGCCGACGAGAAGTGCCGGTCCGCCGCGGCGTAGCCGACGTTGGCCGGGATGTCGTCGGGCAGATAGTGCCGTTCGTTGTAGTCGGTCCGGTAGCCCGGAATGGCCAGGAGTCCCACAAGGGCTAGGGCGATGGTGGCGACCAGGATCGGGCCGGGCCAGCGCACCACGACGGTGCCGACGCGCCGCCAGCCTCGGGTGCGCATCTTCCGTTTCGGGTCCAGTGCACCGAGCTTGCTGGCGACGGTGACGACGGCTGGACCGAGGGTCAGCGCTGCGACGATGATGACGAGCATGCCGATGGCCATCGGGATGCCGAGGGTCTGGAAGTACGGCAGCCGGGTGAAGTGCAGACAGAAGGTGGCGCCGGCGATGGTCAGGCCCGAGCCAAGCACGACGTGCGCGGTGCCGTGGAACATCGTGTAGTAGGCCGAGTTGCGATCCTCGCCGTGTTCACGGGCTTCCTGGTACCGGCCGAACAGGAAGATGACGTAGTCCGTCGAGGCCGCGATCGCGACCATCGTGAGCAGGTTCACCGCGAAGGTCGACAGGCCGATGATCTCGAAGTGCGCCAGCGCGGCGACGACGCCGCGGGCCACGGCGAGCTCGATGCCCACCATGGCGATGGCCAGGAGTGTGGTGACGATGGACCGGTAGATCAGCAGCAGCATCAGCATGATGACGCCGAACGTGATTGCGGTGATGAGCTTCAGACTGCGGTCACCGGCGATGTGCATATCGGCCTGCAACGCGGCCGGGCCCGTGACGTAGGCCTTCACACCGGGCGGTGCCGGAACGTCGGCGACGATCTTCTGCGCGGCCTCGACCGATTCGTTGGCGAGCGACTCGCCCTGGTTGCCGCTCAGATACACCTGGACGTAGGCGGCCTTGCCGTCGTTGCTCTGGGAGCCGGCCGCGGTGAGCGGATCGCTCCAGAAATCCTGAACGTGCTCAACGTGTTTGGTGTCGGCGAGCAGCTTCCTGACGATCTGGCCGTAGTACTGGTGCGCCTCGTCGCCCAGGGGCTGATCGCCCTCCAGGACGATCATGACCGAGCTGTCGGAGTGGAACTCGTCGAAGACGTGGCCGATGCGTTTCATCGCGACCACCGACGGTGCATCCTGCGGGCTCTGCGAGACGGTGCGCTGCTGGCCGACGACCTCGAGCTGGGGGATCGTCACGTTGAGCACCACGGTGAGGGCGATCCAGCCCAGGATGATCGGGATCGCCAGGTGACGGATCCAGCGCGGGATGCCTTCGCCGCGCCGATGCCCAACCGGTTCGAGGACTGCTGCGGAAGGCGCCGAGCCGGCGTCGCCGGCGTTGGTCATGCGTTCTTCACCAGACAGAAGGTCTGGGCGTTCACACCGGAGGTGCTGTTCTCGTTCTTGACCACGTCGTCGACAGTGATCCGACAGCTGATGGTGTCGCCGTCACCCTGCGCGACGATGTTGGGCATGACGCCGGGTGCGGTGGTCGACAGCGTCAGCGACCAGGGCAGGGTGGCGCCGTCGACGCGTTGCGGCTTGGCGTCCAGATCCAGGTAGTTGATGTCGGCGGTGGCGCCGGGAACGCCGAAGATCTCGTACGTGACGACCTTGGGGTTGAACGGCTTGACGTCATCGTTGGCCGCGTAGGTGGTGCCCGAGTTGAAATCGTGGCCGAAATACCCCCGGACGCGGACCACCAGGAACGACGCGACGCCGAACACGACGAGGATGACGAGCGGAATCCAGAGCTTCTTCAAGACTTTGAACATCGCACTCTCCGCACCGTTGGTTCTGTGACTCCGTCTCGCCCAGCCGTGCAATCAGCCGACTCCAGCAGATAGATTAGACCATATAACAGAGTTGCGTGACGCCGCGCCCTCCCTGCCGGTGGGCCAGCCTCGCGGGGACCCAAATATGGGCGTGACGCGGACGCTGCCGGGCTTTGCACACATGCTCAGCAGGTGCCATCACATCCCCGCATCAACTGTGATCCACGCGATATCCGACGGTGCAGCTGCGCAGTCGACGGCTCCCGAAAGTTTGCTGTCGGGTTCTCAAATGCCGCCGTCCGCGGCGACTTCTGCTGGTGACGCGCACGTAACACTCTCGGAATCGAAGCTCTCTACCGTTGGCCGGTCGAAGTCATGCAAGCGAATAGAAGCACATCGAAAAATTGAGGAACCCCATGAGTGGAAACGCCGTCAGGCTGCAGGCGATCAACAACGTCGAGGGATACGTCCCGCCGGCGATCAGTTTCGTGCCGGGGGAGGCACCTGGCGAGATCTTCGGATCCAACGTCTTCACCAAGGCCGAGATGCAGCTGCGGCTGCCCAAATCGGTGTACAAGTCCGTCGTCGCGACCATCGAGAAGGGCGCCAAGCTGGACCCCGCCGTCGCCGACGCCGTCGCCTCGGCGATGAAGGACTGGGCGCTGTCGAAGGGGGCCACCCACTACGCGCACGTCTTCTACCCGATGACCGGACTGACCGCCGAGAAGCACGACAGCTTCCTCGAGCCGGTGTCGGACGGCCAGACCTTGGCGGAGTTCGCCGGCAAGACCTTGATCCAGGGTGAGCCGGACGCCTCCAGCTTCCCGTCGGGCGGTCTGCGCAGCACCTTCGAGGCGCGCGGCTACACCGGGTGGGACGTCACCAGCCCGGCGTACATCCTGGAGAATCCCAACGGCAATACGCTCTGCATCCCAACGGTTTTCGTGTCGATGACCGGTGAGGCGCTGGACTACAAGACTCCGCTGCTGCGCAGCCAGCAGGCGATGGGCGCCCATGCCGAGCGCATCCTGAAGCTGTTCGGCCATACCGATCTGGCGAAGGTCGTGTCGTTCTGTGGGCCCGAGCAGGAGTACTTCCTGGTCGACCGGCACTTCTTCCTGGCGCGCCCAGACCTGATCAACGCCGGTCGCACGCTGTTCGGCGCCAAGCCGCCCAAGGGTCAGGAGTTCGACGACCACTATTTCGGCGCGGTGCCCGAACGGGTGCTGGGCTTCATGATGGACACCGAGCGGGAGCTGTTCAAACTCGGTATTCCGGCCAAGACGCGGCACAACGAGGTCGCGCCCGGTCAGTTCGAGATCGCCCCGATGTTCGAGCGGGCCAACATCGCCGCCGATCATCAGCAGCTGCTGATGACGGTGTTCCGGACGATCGCCAAGAAGCACGGCATGGAGTGCCTGTTCCACGAGAAGCCGTTCGCCGGCGTCAATGGCTCGGGCAAGCACGTCAACTTCTCGGTGGGCAACGGCGAGCTGGGTTCGCTGCTGGTGCCCGGGGACACCCCACACGAGAATGCGCAGTTCCTGGTGTTCTGCGCGGCGGTCATCCGCGCCGTGCACAAGTTCGCGGGTCTGCTGCGGGTCTCGGTGGCCTCGGCGACCAACGACCATCGCCTGGGCGCCAACGAGGCCCCGCCCGCCATCATCTCGATCTTCCTGGGCGACCAGCTGGCCGACGTGTTCGAGCAGATCGCCAAGGGCGCGGCGACGTCGTCGAAGGGCAAGGGCTCGATGATCATCGGCGTCGACACCCTGCCGGTGCTGCCGACCGACCCGGGCGACCGCAACCGCACCAGCCCGTTCGCGTTCACCGGCAACCGGTTCGAGTTCCGTGCGCCGGGCTCGGGGCAGACGATCAACGTGCCGATGATCGTCCTGAACACGATCATGGCCGACTCGCTGGACTACATGGCCAACATCCTGGAGCAGGCGGTCGAGGACGGCACCGATTTCGACGCGGCCGTGCAGCAGCTGCTCACCGACATCATCACCGAACACGGCGCGGTGGTGTTCAACGGCGACGGCTACTCCGACAACTGGCAGGTCGAGGCGGCCTCCCGCGGCCTGCCGAACTTCAAGACCACTCTGGACGCGCTGCCCGCACTGATCGCGCCGGAGTGCATCGCATTGTTCGAGAAGTACGGCGTCTTCAACGAGCGCGAGCTGGAAAGCCGCTACGAGGTCCGGATGGAGCAGTACGCGCTGACCATCGCGGTGGAGGCCAAGCTGGCCCTCGAGATCGGGTTGACGGTCATCCTGCCGGCGGCGGTGCGCTACCAGACCGAGCTGGCGCAGAACGTCGCGACGCTCGAGGCGGCCGGGGTGGAGCCGGACACCTCGCTGCTGGAGATGGTCTCGGAGCCGATCGCGGCGCTGACCAAGGCGCTGGTGGCGTTGAAGGCCGGCCTTGGTGCGCATCCGGAATCCGCCTCCGACGAGGCGTTCCATGCCCGCGACGTGCTGCTGCCGACGATGGAGGCGGTCCGGACGGCCGCTGACACCTTGGAAGGTGTTGTGGCCGACGACCTTTGGCCGTTGCCAACGTACCAGGAGATGCTCTATATCCTCTGAGTTGGCTGTTCACCGCTCGCCCGCGAGCGTGCGTGTTGGTCCGCCGACACACCGCTCGCGGCGTACTTTTGCGCACGTTCGCAGTGGAATTATCAACCACCGATCAGTTCCTCGGGCAGCGGCGGATCGAACCGGTGGCGGTCGACCAGCCAGCTCTGCCAGGGCCGTGGACCGTATCTGGCGTGCAGTTCGCGCCCGAAGTCGGTCCAGGTGTAGTCCAGCGCAGCGCCGGTCGTTCCCGCATTTGAGCGATGCGGATGTATTCGGGGCGCAGCTGGATTCGCTCTACGCGGCGAGCCGAGTCTGGGAGCGCGAGGTACTGCCGGGTTGTGAATGGTGACCTGTGAATGGTGACCCTAGTCGAGCAACGAGCCTCTGAGTGTGCACAGAAGCCCGCGCTCGGCGTGCGTGTCGGCGGACCGACACGCACGCTCGCGGAGAGGCTCTCACCCAGCGTTGACGCCCGGGCGTCAGCCGTTCTGGGGGAAGCCGAGGTTGATGCCGCCGTGCGACGGATCCAGCCAGCGCTGGGTGATGGCCTTCTGGCGGGTGAAGAATTGCACACCGTCCATGCCGTGGGCATGGCTGTCGCCGAACAGCGAGGCCTTCCAGCCGCCGAAGCTGTAGTACGCCATCGGGACCGGGATCGGCACGTTGATGCCGACCATCCCGACCTGGACCTCGTTCTGGAACCGCCGGGCCGCGCCGCCGTCGTTGGTGAAGATGGCGGTCCCGTTGCCGTAGGGGTTGGCGTTGATCAGTTCCATTGCCTCGTCGTAGGTTTCGACGCGGACCACCGAAAGTACGGGCCCGAAGATCTCGTCGGTGTAGACGCTCATCTCAGTGGTGACGTTGTCGAGCAGGGTCGGGCCCAGCCAGAAACCGTCCTGCCCACCGTCAGCCTTTACGTTGCGGCCGTCGACCACGACCTTCGCCCCATCGGCCTCGCCGGCGTCGATGTAGGAGGCGACCTTGTCGCGGTGCGCCTTGGTGACCAGCGGGCCCATGTCGGAGTCCTTGGTGCCGTCGCCGGTCTTGATATCGGCGGCCCGCTCGGCGATCTTCGCGACCAGATCGTCGGCGATGGGGCCGACGGCCACGGCCGCGCTGATGGCCATGCAGCGTTCACCCGCGGACCCGAAGCCGGCGTTGATCATGGCGTCGGCGGCCAGATCGAGGTCGGCGTCCGGCAGGATCACGGCGTGGTTCTTGGCGCCGCCGAGGGCCTGGACCCGCTTGTCGTGGGCGGTGCCGGTGGCGTAGACGTACTGCGCGATCGGGGTGGAGCCGACGAAGGACAGCGACTTCACCTTCGGGTTGACCAGTAGTTCGTCGACGGCGGTCTTGTCGCCCTGCAGGACGTTGAACACACCGGCCGGCAGACCGGCCTCGGCCCACAGCGCGGCCAGCCACAGCGAGGCCGACGGATCCTTCTCCGAGGGCTTGAGCACCACGGTGTTGCCGGTTGCGATGGCGATGGGGAAGAACCACATCGGGACCATGGCGGGGAAGTTGAACGGGGAGATGATGCCGACGACGCCCAGGGGCTGGCGGATGGAGTAGACGTCGACGTTGGTCGAGGCGTTCTCGGTGAACCCACCCTTGAGCAGATGCGGTATACCGCAGGCGAATTCGACGACCTCCTGGCCGCGGCTGACCTCGCCGAGGGCGTCGGAAACCACCTTGCCGTGCTCGCTGGTGATGATCTCGGCCAGCTCGCCCTTGCGCTCGTTGAGCAGCTCGCGGAACCGGAACAGGACCTGCGTCCTCTTGGCCAGCGAGGTGTCGCGCCAGGCCGGGAACGCCGCGGCGGCCGCATCGATCACGGCGCGGGCATCCTCGACCGAGGCCAGGGTGACCTGGCCGGTGACCTGGCCGGTAGCCGGGTTGGTCACGGGAGCCGTGGCACCCGAATCGCCTTGGAAGGCAGCATTGTTGAGCCAGTGGCTGATGGTGTTGGTCATTTCATTTCCCATATGTCTTGACGTGTCGGACCTGGCGGTCAGTCGGTTGGTGCACGCGCACCGGGTGGTCCGGCCGGCTGGTGAGGTACCGCCGGCCGCGCCTGGGGTGGTGGTCAACGGTGTCGACGATGTGCACCACACGCAGCGTGTCTCCGGCGGCCCGCCTGACGCACATCATGCCAGTCCCGGCGCTGGCCCCCAATTCGGAAGGTGGCAGGCCACGGACACAATGCCGATCCCGACTTCCGCGTCGTCGTGGCGGACGGCGTGGGAGCCGGCGCGGTCGTCATCGGCCTCCGCCGATGTGGATCTCCTGATCTCCGTATCAGGGTTCAGGTCGTTGACGACCTTGGCGTCGACCGCCGTGACCGCCGGCCACGTCCGGCTCGATGTCGAATCGCGATGCAGAGCACTGAAAGTGGCGTGATCTGACCCGGTGGCCGCCACCGCTGCCGGGATCCGCGGTCCGATGGCGGCCGTTGCGCGTCAACGCCTTCGATCTGCCGGCCAGCGTGAGGTGGGGTTTCGCTCGGGATTGCACAGCCCGACCTGGTTGTGGGTGCGCGCGAACCGGCGCTGGCAAGGCCGCGGCGGTGATGCGCGGAATGTAACACTCTCGGATCTATGTGTAACGCTGAGCGGTCGCTCAGCAGGACGTCCGCAAACTTACCGGCGAGTAGGCATGGATTCTTAGATTCTGGTTGCCAGCAAAAGTGACCAAGACCACACAATCGGCGTACAAATGAGCTCGCCGGCCCGTTGATCTGCGGATTCATCTGAACGTAACCGGCGTGTCGGGAGGGGTTGGCGTATAGGCACACCTAAGAGAAGTGCAATAATCGGTACTTCGAGTGACACCAAACTCGGACGGCCGTGACACGTGTCAGGTTGGCGCCCCCGATTCGGGGCGGCGCCAACCCGCCGGCGGCGGCCTGGCACGCGAAGCGAAGGACGAAAGGCGACGACGTGGGTCCCAGTGACACCGTCAACGTGAACGGGGCACATCCTCGGGAGAAACTCGAGAAGGTCGTCATCCGATTCGCGGGCGACTCCGGCGATGGCATGCAGCTCACCGGAGACCGATTCACCTCCGAGGCAGCGCTTTTCGGCAACGACCTGGCGACGCAGCCCAACTATCCCGCCGAGATCCGCGCCCCCCAGGGCACCCTGCCCGGCGTCTCCTCCTTCCAGATCCAGATCGCCGACTACGACATCCTGACCGCCGGTGACCGCCCCGATGTTCTGGTGGCGATGAACCCCGCGGCACTCAAGGCCAACATCGGCGACCTGCCGCGCGGCGGCCTGGTGATCGCGAACTCCGACGAATTCAGCAAGCGCAACCTGGCCAAGGTTGGCTACGAGGCCAACCCGCTCGAGGACGGCAGCCTCGACGACTACGTCGTGCAGGCCGTCGCGATGACCACCCTGACCCTGGGTGCCGTCGAGGAGATCGGGGCCACCAAGAAGGACGGCCAGCGCGCCAAGAACATGTTCGCGCTCGGGCTGCTGTCCTGGATGTATGGCCGGCCCATCGAGACATCCGAGAACTTCATCCGGGAGAAGTTCGCCCGCAAGCCCGATGTCGCCGAGGCCAATGTGCTGGCGCTGAAGGCCGGCTGGAACTACGGCGAGACCACCGAGGCCTTCGGCACCACCTACGAGGTGTCGCCGGCCAAGTTGCGCTCCGGCGAATACCGGCAGATCTCGGGCAACACCGCGCTGGCCTACGGGCTGGTCGCCGCCGGCCAACTGGCCAACCTGCAGGTCATGCTGGGCAGCTACCCGATCACCCCGGCGTCGGACATTCTGCACGAGCTGTCCAAGCACAAGAACTTCAACGTCCTGACCTTCCAGGCCGAGGACGAGATCGCCGGCATCGGCTCGGCCATCGGCGCCTCCTACGGCGGTGCGCTCGGCGTGACCACCACCTCGGGCCCCGGCATCTCGCTGAAGTCCGAGGCCATCGGCCTGGCCGTGATGACGGAGCTGCCGCTGTTGATCGTCGACGTCCAGCGCGGTGGTCCGTCCACGGGCCTGCCCACCAAGACCGAGCAGGCCGACCTGCTGCAGGCGATGTTCGGCCGCAACGGCGAATCGCCAGTGGCGGTGCTGGCGCCGCGATCGCCGTCCGACTGCTTCGACATCGCCGTGGAGGCTGCCCGGATCGCGATCAAGTACCACACCCCGGTGATTCTGCTGTCCGACGGCGCGATCGCCAACGGCTCGGAGCCGTGGCGCATCCCCGACATCAGCACCTATGCGGCCATCGAGCACACGTTCGTCGGCGAGGGCGAGCCGTTCGCGCCGTACGCCCGCGACCCGCAGACCCTGGCCCGCCAGTTCGCCGTCCCCGGCACCCCCGGGCTCGAGCACCGCATCGGCGGCCTGGAGTCGGCCAACGGCTCGGGCAACATCTCCTACGAACCGGCCAACCACGACCTGATGGTCCGGCTACGCCAGGAGAAGATCGCCGGCATCGAGGTTCCGGATCTCGAGGTGGACGACCCCACCGGCGACGCCGAGCTGCTGCTGCTGGGCTGGGGCTCGTCCTACGGCCCCATCGGTGAGGCCTGCCGGCGCGCCCGCCGCAACGGCATCAAGGTCGCCCACGCCCAGTTGCGACACCTCAATCCCTTCCCGGCCAACCTCGGCGAGGTACTGGCGCGCTACCCGAAGATCGTGCTGCCGGAGATGAACCTCGGCCAGCTGGCCCTACTGCTGCGCGGCAAGTTCCTGGTGGACGTACAGTCGGTGAGCAAGGTGGAGGGGATGGCCTTCCTCGCCGACGAGCTCGAGGGCATCATCGACGCCGCACTCGACGGAACGCTGGCCGAAAAGGAAAGCGACAAGGCCAAATTCGCGCGTCTGGCAGCAGCCACGATAGGAGCTGACGCATGACCGATCTGATGTCCAGCATCAACGGCGTCGATCTGGGGCTCACCCCCGGGCTGCCCAAGAACAGCGGCGTGCCGACCACCGACGAGCCCCAGAAGGGCAAGGACTTCACCAGCGACCAGGAAGTCCGCTGGTGCCCCGGGTGCGGTGACTACGTCATCCTCAACACCATCCGCAACTTCCTGCCGGAACTCGGGCTCAAGCGCGAGAACATGGTGTTCGTCAGTGGTATCGGGTGCTCGAGCAGGTTCCCGTACTACCTGGAGACCTATGGCTTCCACTCGATCCACGGCCGGGCTCCGACCATTGCCACCGGCCTCTCGCTGGCCCGCGACGACCTGTCGATCTGGGTCGTCACTGGTGACGGCGATTCGCTGTCCATCGGCGGCAACCACCTGATCCACGCGCTGCGCCGCAACATGAACATCACGATCCTGCTCTTCAACAACCGGATCTACGGTCTGACCAAGGGGCAGTACTCGCCGACCTCGGAGGTCGGCAAGATTACCAAGTCGACCCCGATGGGCTCGCTCGATCAGCCGTTCAACCCGGTGTCGCTGGCGCTGGGCGCCGAGGCCACCTTCGTCGGTCGCGCGCTCGACTCCGACCGGGCCGGACTGACCGAGGTGCTGCGTGCCGCGGCCGCCCATCGTGGCGCCGCGATCGTGGAAATCCTGCAGGACTGCCCGATCTTCAACGACGGATCCTTCGACCTGCTGCGCAAGGAGGGTGCTGAGGAGCGCGTCATCAAGGTGACCCCCGGCGAGCCGATCACGTTCGGCAACGCCGGCGAATACTGCGTCGTGCAATCGGGATTCGGCCTGGACGTGGCCAAGACGGCCGATGTCGCCGCCGCCGACATCGTGGTGCATGATCCGACGCTCAACGACCCGGCATACTCGTTCGCGCTGTCGCGGCTCAGCGAGCAGAGCCTCGCGCACACCGTGATGGGCATCTTCCGTCAGGTGAACCGCCCGACGTACAACGACCAGGCTCGCGCGCAGGTCGCGATGGCGCGGGAGACCATGCCGCACGACACGGCCGCCCTGCAGTCGCTGCTGCGTGGCCGCGACACCTGGACCGTGGACTAGTCCGAACCAGCTTTCCCGTCGAAACGTGCGACTGGGCGCGAGAACACAACGTTTTTGCGCCCAGTCGCACGTTTCGACGTTAATGTGACCGCCATGTCCGCCCCCTCCTCGCTGGCCGGTGTGATCCTGGCCGGCGGTGCCTCGCGCCGGATGGGGCGCGACAAGGCCACCGCCGTGTACGACGGGCGCACCATGGTCGAGACGGTGGTGGACGTCGTCAGCCGGTGCTGTGCACCGGTATTCGTCGTCGCCGCGCCCGGCCAGGCGCTGCCCGATCTGCCCGGGGTCACGGTGTTGCGGGACGAAGTGCGCGGTGTCGGTCCGCTGCTGGCCACCGCGCGCGGGCTGCGGGCCGCCGCCGATGCGGGAGCGCAACGCGCCTTCGTCTGCGCCGTCGACATGCCGCGGGTGACCACCGAGCTGATCACCGGCCTGGCCGTGCACGACGGACCCGATGTTGTGCTGCCCTGGGACGGTCGTGACCACTATCTGGCCGGGGTGTACCGAACCGGATTGGCCGACCGCGGCGACGCGTTGGTGACGGCGGGGGAGCGCAGTATGCGGTCATTGGTCGACACCGTGAACACCCAGCGCATCGTGATGGCGCCGACGGCCGCGCTGACGAACGTCAACTCACCCGTCGAGTTGGCACGGTAGGGCAGGGCGGCCGAATTCCCTAGCGGGACAACGGGGTCGGTGCGAACATCGGTCTGTGGAGACAGCCGTTCCACTGAGCGGCCCCGAATGCCGAAAAAATAAAAGAACAAATGGCGTGTCGTCGACGTGAAACCATTGTTCGATATGTTAACGGGATATGTATTCCATTTTCAGCATGGAATTCAGCTCTATTCACAGCAGTCACATCCGTCACCTCAATAACACGAGTTATCTTCCTTGCGTTCCGCACCTTTGCCAGGGTGTCAGCGAGGGGTGCGCCAGCTCACAAAATGCCTGTGAGTTGTGTCATAGAAAGGGCTTTTCACGCAGCGTGCAGACCCTGCAGAGTTCCCTGCATTGACCTGCACAGACTCCTCTCAGGTTCCGCTGTGATCGTCCCGTGATCTAAACGAAATACCCGCTCGACCAATGTGACTAACGGCTGGTCCGTCCGTACTGTCAAATCCAACCCGCAAGGGGATCAGATAACTGAACAAACTGAATGACCGCGTGTGAGCGGGATTGGAAAGGATCCGTTGGGTCTTCCGGTCGCAGAGTGTTGATGCCTCTGCGGGGCAGCAGATTGCCTCCCGCTGTCGTGCCCGACCTAGACGGCACGCCCCGAGACTCCGGCAACCTCGCCTTCGAGGTATCCAACGCCCGCTGCGCGGGCGTTGTCCTGGCGCGCGCGTAGCGAAAGGTAGCACGTTGAAGAATTTCCGCAAGACGATCGGGATGGCTGTTATCGGTGGCGCCCTGTCGGTCGCTCCCATTGCCCTGGGCACCGCTACCGCGAATGCTGACAGCGTCAACTGGGACGCCATCGCCGCGTGTGAGTCCGGCGGCAACTGGGCGATCAACACCGGAAACGGCTACTACGGCGGCCTGCAGTTCACGCTGGGCACCTGGCATGCCAACGGTGGTAGCGGTTCGCCCGCCGGCGCCAGCCGGTCCGAGCAGATCCGCGTTGCGGAGAACGTGCTGCGTTCGCAGGGCATCGGCGCGTGGCCGGTGTGCGGCCGTCGCGGCTGATCGACGAGCGAGAACTTCCGGAAGGTGCCGGGCGCTGATGCGCCCGGCACCTTCTTTCTGTGTCCAGGGCGCCGTTCGATCGTTCGAACTTCCGGGCGGATAGGCAGGCTACGGTCGAGCGATGACATCCCGGATCATCGTCGTGGGTGCCGGGATCGCGGGGCTGAGCACGGCGGTGGCACTGCACCGTGACGGTCACACCGTCACCGTGTTCGAGGAGCGGTCCGACACCTCCTCGGGAGCCGGGATCAGCATTTGGCCCAATGCGCTGGCCGCCCTGGACCGGATCGGCCTCGGCGACCAGGTGCGCGACGCCGGCGGCCGGATCAGCGCGGGTGCCGTGCGGTGGCGTGACGGCACCTGGATCCGCCGGCCGTCGGCGCAGCGCATCGGCACCGCCCTCGGCGAACCCCTGGTCGTCGTCGAACGGGCGATCCTGCGCGACATCCTGGCCGGCGCACTGCCCGCCGGCACGGTCGAGCACGGCATCGCCGCCACCGCCGTCGCGCACACCGCCGCCGGCGTGCACGTCGACCTCGCCGACGGTTCACACCGGGAGGCTGACGCCCTGGTGGGTGCCGACGGCACGTATTCGGTGGTGGCACGGCTCCTCAACGGCGACCTCGCGCACCGGTATGTCGGGTACACCGCCTGGCGCGGGGTGGCCGACTACCGGCTCGATCCCGGCCTGGCCGGTGAGACGTTCGGGATGGGCGTCGAGTTCGGCCACGTGCCGATGGGCGTGAACCAGACCTACTGGTTCGCCACCGAGCGCGCCGCGGAGGGCGGCACGGCCGGAACCGGCGCTCTCGACCACCTGCGGACGACGTTCGCCGACTGGGCCGATCCGGTGCCCGCGATCCTGGCCGCCACGCCGTCCGACCGGCTGCTGCGCAACGATCTCTACGACCGTGCCACGGCCAGATGCTGGGCCCGCGGTCCCGTGGTTCTGGTGGGCGACGCCGCCCACCCGATGCGTCCACATCTGGGACAGGGCGGCTGTCAGGCGATCGAGGACGCCGCGGTGCTGGCCCGGCTGCTGGGCTCGGCATCCGATCCGGCCACGGCCTTCGCCCGCTTCGAGAAGTACCGCCGCCCCCGGGTGCGAGCGCTGGTTCGCGAATCTCGTACCGTCGGCGCCGTGCTCAACGTCCGCCCGGCTGTCCTGGCCGCGGCGCTCACGCGGGCGACGGCGGTGATACCGGAGGCCGTCCTGACGCGCCACCTAACCTGGGTGGCGGCCCGCTCGGCGTTCCGCCTGCCGCAGAACGAGGAATTGTAGGAGGTTCGGGAAATGTCCACACCGCAACGCGAATTCGACATTGTCATCTACGGCGCAACGGGATTCGTCGGAAAGCTGACCTCGGAATACCTGTCGCGGGCCGGCGAAGGGGTCCGCATCGCCCTGGCCGGGCGCTCGCCCGAGCGCCTCGCGCAGGTTCGTGAAACGTTGTCGGGCGAGGCCCGGTCCTGGCCGATCCTGACCGCCGACGCGTCGGCGCCGTCGACCCTGCAGGAGATGGCGGCGCGCACCCGGGTGGTGGTGACCACCGTCGGTCCCTACGCGAAATACGGGCTGCCCCTGGTGGAAGCCTGCGCCGCCGCCGGCACCGACTACGCCGATCTGACCGGCGAGCCGAACTTCATCCGCGACAGCATCGACCTTTTTCACAAGCAGGCCGTCGACACCGGGGCGCGCATCGTGCACTCCTGCGGATTCGACTCCATCCCCTCGGATCTGACCGTCTACGGGCTGTTCCGGCAGGCCCGTGACGAGGGCAGCGGCGAGCTGCTCGACACCAACCTGGTGGTGCGCCGATTCGCCGGCGGCCTGTCCGGCGGCACCTTGGCCTCGATGCTGGAGGTGATGGCGGCGAGCAGCACGGACGCCGGTCTGCGCGAACAGATCAGCGATCCGTACACCCTGACCCCGGATCGCGGTGCCGAACCCGAACTCGGGGGCCAACCCGACGCCCGGTGGCACCGGGGTGCGGACATCGCACCCGAGTTGCGGGGAGTCTGGCTGGCGGCGTTCGCGATGGCGTTGCCGAACAGTCGAATTGTGCGGCGCAGCAACGCATTATTGGGCTATCCCTACGGCCGCCGGTTCGCCTATGGCGAACAGATGAGTGTCGGCTCCTCCCTGCTGGCGCCCGTTGCGGCCGCAGCGGTCACCGCGGCCAACGCCGCCACCCTGGGCCTGGGTGCCCGGTTCTTCCGCTTCCTGCCCCGGCCGCTGGTCAACCGCATCATGCCCAAACCCGGCACCGGCCCGAGCGAGCAAACGCGCGAGAACGGTCACTACACCGTCGAGACGTACACCACCACGACCGGCGGTGTTCGCTACCGCGCCACCATGGCGCAGCAGGGCGACCCCGGCTACAAGGCGACCGCGGTGCTGCTCGGTGAGAGCGCGCTCGCGCTCGCGCTGGACCGGGACGGGCTGTCGGATCTGCGCGGTGTGCTGACCCCGGCCGCGGCCATGGGCGATGTGCTGTGGCAGCGACTTCCGGCGGCGGGCGCCACGCTGACCGTCGACCGCCTGGGCTGACCGGCGGCATCTCACCCCGAAGCCGCAGCCGTTGGATTACTGTGGCGTCGAAGCTCAACCAACGTCAGCAAACCAAAGGAAGTGACACCATGGCCGGTCTCGACGATCTCATTTCGCAGATCCCGATTGCCGACATCGCGAGCAAGCTCGGCGCAGATCAGGGTGAGGTGGCCAGTGCTGTGCAGCAGCTGGTTCCGGCTCTCGTCGGCGGCCTCCAGGTCAACGTCCAGGACGACAACATCGACTCCAGCAAGCTCGAGGAGGCGGTCAGCAGCCACGCCGTCAGCGGTCTGCTCGACGGGGGCGTGAACGTCAACGACGTCGACGAGAACGAGGGCGACCAGATCGTCTCGCGGATCTTCGGCGGCAACGACAGCGCGTCGGTGGCCTCGGCGCTGGCCGGTGGCGGCGCCGCCGGCGGCGGCCTGGTGCAGAAGCTGCTGCCGATCCTGGCGCCGATCGTGCTGGCCTACATCGGAAAGCAGTTCGCCAACAAGAACGCTCCGGCCGGTGGCGCGCAGGCGTCCGGCGGCGGCCTCGGGGCGACGTGCTGGGCAGCATCCTCGGTGGCGCCACCGGTGGCGGCAACAACCCGCTGGGCAGCATCCTGGGCAGCGTGCTGGGCGGCGGCCAGGGGGGCGGCAGCAACCCGATCGGCGACATTCTCGGTGGACTGCTGGGCGGCAAGAAGTAGGCCGTCCCACACACCCGACGAACGGCCCCCGATCCCCGGCGGATCGGGGGCCTTCGCGTCTCCGCAGCGTGCTCAATAGAATCGACGGGTGACCTCGAGCCCCCCCGAAGCCGGAACCGCGAACTCCCTGCCCAAGTCCTGGGACCCGGCCGCGGTGGAGAGCGAGCTGTACCAGGGCTGGGTGGACGCCGGATACTTCATCGCGGACCCGGCCAGTGCCAAGCCCGCGTATTCGATCGTGCTGCCCCCGCCGAACGTGACGGGCAGCCTGCACATGGGTCACGCGCTGGATCACACCCTGATGGACGCGTTGACCCGCCGCAAACGAATGCAGGGTTTCGAGGTGTTGTGGCTGCCCGGCATGGACCACGCCGGGATCGCCACCCAGTCGGTGGTGGAGAAACAGATCGCCGTCGACGGCAAGACCAAGGAGGAGTTCGGCCGCGAGCTGTTCATCGACAAGGTGTGGGACTGGAAGCGTGAATCCGGCGGCACCATCGGTGGTCAGATGCGTCGGCTTGGTGACGGTGTGGACTGGAGCCGGGACCGGTTCACCATGGACGACGGACTGTCCCGGGCCGTGCGCACCATCTTCAAGCGGCTCTACGACGCCGGGCTGATCTATCAGGCCGAGCGGCTGGTGAACTGGTCACCGGTGCTGCAGACCGCGATCAGCGACCTCGAGGTCAAGTACGAGGACGTCGAGGGCGAGTTGGTGTCGTTCCGCTACGGCTCGATGGATGACGCGGAACCGCACATCGTGGTGGCCACCACCCGGATGGAGACGATGCTGGGCGACACCGCCATCGCGGTGCATCCCGACGACGACCGGTACCGGCCCCTGGTCGGGAAATCGCTGGCGCACCCATTTCAAGAGCGCGCGATCCTGATCGTCGCGGACGAACATGTTGACCCCGAATTCGGCACCGGCGCAGTGAAAGTCACGCCCGCCCACGATCCCAATGACTTCGAGATCGGTCTGCGGCACAACCTGGCGATGCCGACCATGATGGACGAGCGCGGCCGGATCGCAGACACCGGAACGCAATTCGACGGCATGGACCGCTTCGAGGCGCGGGTGGCGGTGCGGGAAGCGCTGGCCGCCCAGGGCCGCATCGTGGCCGAGAAGCGGCCGTACGTGCACAGCGTCGGGCACTCCGAGCGCAGCGGTGAGCCGATCGAACCCCGGCTGAGCCTGCAGTGGTGGGTCAAGGTCGAATCGCTGGCCAAGGCAGCGGGCGACGCGGTTCGTAACGGCGACACCGTGATTCACCCGAAGAGCCTCGAGCCGCGCTGGTTCGGCTGGGTCGACGACATGCACGACTGGTGCATCTCGCGGCAGCTGTGGTGGGGCCACCGCATCCCGATCTGGCACGGGCCGGACGGCCAGAAGGTGTGTGTGGGACCCGACGAGACCCCGCCGGAGGGCTGGGAACAGGACCCCGACGTGCTGGACACCTGGTTCTCCTCGGCGCTGTGGCCGTTCTCGACCATGGGCTGGCCGGATGCCACGCCCGAACTGGCCAAGTTCTATCCGACCAGCGTGCTGGTGACCGGTTACGACATCATCTTCTTCTGGGTGGCCCGGATGATGATGTTCGGCACCTTCGTGGCGGGCGATGGGGTGCTGGCCGAGGGTTCGGTCCCGTTCCGGAACGTGTTCCTGCATGGTCTGATTCGCGACGAGTTCGGCCGGAAGATGAGCAAGTCCAAGGGCAACGGGATCGACCCGTTGGACTGGGTGGAGGCCTTCGGCGCCGACGCGCTGCGGTTCACCCTGGCCCGCGGTGCCAGCCCCGGCGGCGACCTGTCGATCGGCGAGGACCACGCCCGCGCCTCGCGTAACTTCGCCACCAAGATCTTCAACGCCACCCGATTCGCCCTGATGAATGGTGCCGCGCCGGCGCCGCTGCCGGCCGACCTGACCGACGCCGACCGCTGGATCCTGGGGCGCCTGGAAGAGGTTCGTGCCGAGGTGGATTCGGCCCTGGACGCCTACGAGTTCAACCGGGCCTGCGAATCGCTCTACCACTTCGCCTGGGACGAGTTCTGCGACTGGTATGTCGAACTGGCGAAGGTGCAATTGGGAGAGGGAATCTCGGGCACCACGGCGGTGCTCGCGACCGTGCTCGACGCGCTACTCAAGCTGCTGCACCCGGTGATGCCCTTCGTGACCGAGACTCTCTGGAAGGCATTGACCGGTCAGGAGTCGGTGGTGATCGCGGAATGGCCGCAGCCCTCCGGTATTACGCTGGATGTCGTTGCAGCGCAACGGGTTTCTGATATGCAGAAGCTGGTGACCGAGGTCCGCCGGTTCCGCAGCGACCAGGGGCTGGCCGACCGGCAGAAGGTGCCGGCCCGGCTGTCCGGGGTTGCCGAAGCCGACCTGTCGACGCAGGTTCCGGCCGTCACCGCACTGGCCTGGCTGACCAAGGCCGGCGAGGGCTTCACCCCGACGGCATCCATCGAGGTCCGGTTGTCCGGGGGCACGGTGCTGGTCGAGGTCGACACGTCGGGCACCGTCGACGTCGCGGCCGAACGCCGTCGGCTGGAGAAGGACCTTGCGGTGGCGCAGAAGGAGATGGCCGGCACCACGGCGAAACTCGGCAACGAGGCCTTCCTGGCCAGGGCGCCCGAGGAAGTGGTGGCCAAGATCCGGGAACGTCAGCGGGTGGCGGGTGAGGAGGTCGACCGCATCACGGCCCGGCTGGCCGCCCTGCGATGAGTACCGAACCCACACCCGACGAGATCGCCGCGCTGCTGCAGGTCGAGCACCTGCTCGACCAGCGCTGGCCCGAGACCAAGATCGAACCGTCGACGGCGCGGATCGCGGCCCTGATGGAGTTGTTGGGCAACCCGCAACTGACCTACCCATGCATCCACATCGCCGGCACCAACGGCAAGACGTCGGTCGCCCGGATGGTCGATGCGCTACTGACCGCGTTCAGCCGCCGCACCGGCCGGACCACCAGTCCACATCTGCAGTCCGCGGTCGAACGCATATCGATCGACGGAAAGCCTATTAGCCCAGCGGTTTACGTCGACACCTACCGCGAGATGGAGCCGTTCGTGCACCTGGTGGACGCGCAGTCCGAGGAGGCCGGCGGGCCGCGGATGAGCAAGTTCGAGGTCGTCACCGCCATGGCGTTCGCGGCGTTCGCCGATGCGCCGGTCGACGTCGGCGTCATCGAGGTCGGCCTCGGCGGCCGCTGGGACGCCACCAATGTGGTCGATGCGCCGGTGGCCGTCATCACCCCGATCGGGATGGACCACGCCGAGTATCTGGGCACCGATCTGGCGGCGATCGCCGGCGAGAAGTCCGGGATCATCAAGAAGCATCCGGAGGATCTGGTTCCCACCGATACCGTGGCCGTCGTCGCGCTGCAGGCACCCGAAGCGATGGAAGTGATTCTGGCGCAGACGGTTACCGCCGATGCGGTGGTGGCCAGGGAGGGTTCGGAGTTCGCCGTGCTCGGCCGGCAGACCGCCATCGGCGGGCAGGTGCTCGAACTGCAGGGCCTGGGCGGGGTGTACTCCGAGGTGTTCGTGCCGCTGCACGGTGAGCATCAGGCCCACAACGCGGTCGTCGCGCTGGCCGCCGTCGAGGCGTTCTTCGGCGCCGGTGCCGACCGTCAGCTCGACATCGACACCGTGCGCGCCGGGTTCGCCTCGGTGTCCAGTCCCGGCCGGCTGGAGCGAATGCGCAGTGCACCAAGCGTTTTCATCGACGCCGCACACAATCCGGCCGGGGCGGCCGCGCTGGCGTCGGCCCTGGCCGACGAGTTCGACTTCCG
>Ga0209023_10003032_pt1 | contig 20305 bp, 21 predicted proteins | sample LakOneMetagenome_FD_187468 | JGI IMG/M metagenome (GOLD analysis project Ga0209023, IMG submission 187468) | Freshwater and sediment microbial communities from Lake Erie, Canada (SPAdes) (version 2) | ecosystem: Environmental > Aquatic > Freshwater > Lentic | place: Lake Erie, Canada...
AAACACGACGGTGCCCACGCGGGTACGTGTGCCTCCTTGCACCCATGGCGGCGACCTGTCGTCCGCACCGTTGAGCCAGGCCACACCGTCATTGGTGTTTGTGGCCATCTCATGCGTTTCGAGCGATGCCTCCCTTGTATCGACTGCGGGCACGTGCGTACCGCGTGGGCACGGAGTGCCCACCCTACGGGCTCTGTTCGTGATCTTACGACACGTCGTCGGGATGCGACCTCATCCGTTCATGGCCGTACGACGCGTCTGCCGCATGCATCTTATAATCGCGCCCTCGTCATCCTGCTTGCTCTTCTTGTGTCCACCCGCCCCCGCATCGCCATCGTCAGCCCGGCCGCCGCCAGCGACAACAACGGCAACTGGCAGACCGCCAGCCGCTGGGCGCGTTTCCTGGACAAGCGCTTCCGCGTACAGGTCATGGGCGGATGGCCTGGAGCAGACCAGCCCGAACCCGACCTGCTGATCGCCCTGCACGCGCGCCGCTCGGCCGCCGCGCTGGCAGCCTTCTGCGAGCACTACCCGGACCGGCCGCGCATCCTGGTCCTGACCGGCACCGACCTCTACCGCGACATCGACACCGCGCCCGAGGCCAGGACCTCGCTGGAAAGCGCCACCGCCCTGGTCGTCCTCCAGGAAGCCGGCCCCGAACGCCTGCCGCCGCAGCTGCGCGCCAAGACCCATGTCATCTACCAGTCCGCTCCCGCCCTGCTCCCGGTGCCGGACAAGAACCGGCGCCACCTCGACATCTGCATGATCGGCCACCTGCGCGTTGAAAAAGACCCGCAGACCTTCATGCGCGCCGCAGGGCTGGTGCACGACCCGCGCCTGCGCCTGCGGCACATCGGCGGCGCCCTCGACCCCGCCCTGGCCGAGGCGGCAAGAAGAACGGAGCAGGCCAGCCCGCGCTACCGCTGGCTCGGCCCGATGACCCACGTCGCCACGCGCCAGCGCCTGAAACGCTGCGCAGCCATGGTCATCGCATCCCACATGGAAGGCGGCGCCAACGTCATCATCGAGGCCGTCACCAGCGGCGTGCCGGTGCTGGCCTCGCACATCGACGGCAACCGCGGCATGCTGGGAAACGGCTACGCCGGCTACTTCCCGCCCGGCGACGCCGCCTTTCTCGCGCGCCTGCTCGACCGCCTCGCCTGCGACCCGGATTTCGACGTCCTGCTGCGCCGCCAGTGCGCCGCCCGCGCGCCCCTGTTCGCTCCAAGCGCCGAGCAAGCAGCCTTGTGCGACTTGGTGGATAATCTGCTGCGCGCGAGCGCGACCTGAATACGTCAACAACTTGGAATTGAACATGAGCGACCAGACCATCAAACTGACTTCCTTCTCCCACGGCGGCGGCTGCGGCTGCAAGATCGCCCCCGGCGTGCTGGCCGAGATCCTGAAGAAGTCGAGCGGCTTCCCCGTGCCGCCGCAATTGATGGTCGGTATCGAAACCGCCGACGACGCCGCCGTCTACAAGCTCAACGACGAGCAGGCGCTGATCGCCACCACCGACTTCTTCATGCCGATCGTCGACGATCCCTTCGACTTCGGCCGCATCGCCGCCACCAACGCCATCTCCGACGTGTACGCCATGGGCGGCACCCCGATCATGGCCCTGGCACTGGTCGGCATGCCGATCAACAAACTCCCGCTGGAAACCATCGGCGACATCATCCGCGGCGGCGAATCGGTCTGCGCCGAAGCCGGGATTCCGATTGCCGGCGGCCACACCATCGACTCGGTCGAGCCGATCTATGGCCTGGTGGTGATGGGCCTGGTGCACCCTGACCGCGTGAAACGCAATGCCGATGCCCGCGCCGGCGACGTGCTGATCCTGGGCAAGCCGCTGGGCGTGGGCGTGCTCTCTGCGGCGCTGAAGAAAGACGTGCTGGGCGAGGACGGCTATGCCGCGATGATCGCCAACACCACCAAGCTGAACAAGCCGGGCAAGCTGCTGGCCGAGATGGAGGGCGTGCACGCGCTGACCGACGTCACCGGTTTCGGCCTGCTCGGCCATCTGCTGGAACTGGCGCGCGGCGCCCAGCTCGAAGCCCGGCTCGACATGGCGTCGATTCCCCTGCTCCCGGGCGTGCTGCAACTGGCGCACGACGGTTATTTCACCGGTGCATCGGGCCGCAACTGGGATGCCTACGGCAAGGACGTCGTGCTGGCCGACAGCATCGGCGCAGCCCAGCGCGCCCTGCTGACCGACCCGCAAACCTCGGGCGGCCTGCTGGTGTCCTGCGCGCCGGAAGCGGCCGACGCCGTGCTGGCCCTGTTTGCGCGCGAAGGCTTCGGCGACGCGCGGGTCATCGGCCGTATGGACGAAGGCAGCGCCCGCGTGGTGGTGAACGCCTGAGTCGCCTTTGCGCCGCTTCGCCCGGCGGATGGCACTGTGGCGGCCGGCATACTTTTGTTGAAGTCGCCACAATTATTCTGCATCCGCAGGGCAACAAATTAGTGTTTTGAGAATTGTCGGTTGTATAATTGCAGCGCCGGCGCAGACCGGCCTCGACATTCTTGACAAAATCCCAGAGACAATGCCAACGCCCGTGGGCGCCTCCGCGCCGCCCGAATCCAGCCCTGAGCCACGCCATGACGACGACCACAACTGGTTCACGCGTCTGGGCAATGCCGTTCTCACCACCGACAGCCGCCAGCGCCGTACCCTCGGCCTGCTGTTGCTGGCTGCGCTCGTCACCGCGACCGTGGTGGCGCTGCTGGTGTATGCGACGGCGATCGGCGTGGCCCAGGCGCGCCACATCGGCTGGCTGGCCGGCTTCTTCGGCATCTTCATGGTCGGCTTCTACGCCACCATCCGCAGCGGCCTGAACCGGCGTTTCAGCGATCCGACGCTGGCCCTGCCCCAGGTGATTTCGGCGCAAAGCCTGATTGCCACCGGCTATGCCATGACCGGCCCGGTGCATGGCGCCACCGTCATCATGCTGTCGCTGGTGATGGTGTTCGGCATGTTCAGCCTGCGCCCGGCGGCGCTGCGCGTGGCCAGCCTGTATACCGTGGCGGTAGTGGGTGCGGTCATGTACTGGTGCGTGCGGCACCAGCCGGAACACTATCCGGCACGCCTGGAACTCTTCAATTTCGCGCTGACGGCGGTCGTGATGATCGCGATTTCCCAGCTCTCCGGCCAGCTGATGGACATGCGCACGCGCGTCAAGACGCAGAAGATCGCGCTGGAACAGGCGCTGACCCACATCAAGGAGATGGCGGCGCGCGACGAACTGACCGGCTTGCCGAACCGGCGCCGCATGATGAATCTGCTGCAGGAACACGCGACCCGTCACGCCCGGGGCGGCCCGCGTTTCTACGTCTGCATCATCGACCTCGATCACTTCAAGAGCATCAACGATAGCTTTGGCCACGCGGCCGGCGACGCCGTGCTGCGCGCCTTTGCCAGCCAGGCCCAGCAGGTACTGCGCAACACCGACATGATCGGGCGCTGGGGCGGCGAGGAATTCCTGTTGCTGTTGCCGGAAACCCCGCCGGGCGAACCGACCCTCGGCGTGGCGCGCCTGCGCGATACCCTGGCCGTGATGCCGGCCAGCCCCAGCCTGCCGGACCTGCGCGTACGCTTCTCGGCAGGCTTCGCGCGCTACGAAGACGGCGAGCCGATCGACCAGGCCATCGAACGCGCCGACCGCGCCCTGTACGCGGCCAAGTCGGCCGGGCGCAACCGCAGCGTGGTGCTCTAGGAGTCAGTCGCGTTCCTGGGGACGGCGCGGATCGGCATGGCTGGCGGCATGGCGCACCACAGCAGGCCGGCGCAGGCCATGCAGCAGGCGCGCCATCAGCACCAGCCCCAGCAGCAACACGACAAAGGCCAGCACGACCGGCAGCGGCAAACCAAAGATTGCGCCCTGATGATCCATGACACCTCCCGTTCCGTTGGAAATCGCCCGGCGTTAACCGAACGCAAGAACGTAATGTGCCAGTTCTATTCCTGCTGGAAATTGAGCGAACTCAAGAAGGTAGGGTGGACGGCTACGCCGTCCACGCGTTCAAGTGCACCAGGAGGGCCACGGTTTCGCAAGCATGCTGTCGTTAAACGCGCGTCAAGCCGCCGTCGACATCGGCTGCGCCCGCTCCGGCTTGCCCTTGCCCACCCTTTCATACTCGGCAATCACCTGTGCGCCGAACAGCAATAGCGTGGCGCCGATCTCGAGGCTGAACATCACCACGATGGCCGTGGTCATCGACCCATACACGACATTCACCTGCGACAGGGTCGAGAAATACCAGACCAGCACATGGCGCGCCAGTTCCCACAGCAGCGCCGCCGTGACCCCGCCGACGAGCGCATGCGACAGCGACAGCCGCCCGACCGGCATCACCAGGTAGATCGAGGTCAGCACCAGGATCTCGCCACCCAGGCCCAGCAGGTACAGGAGCGCGCCCGACACCCCGCCCAGCGACCAGCTGTAGCCGAGCAGGTCGACGCTTTCCTGCCCCATCACCTGCAGCGTGCCGGCGACCAGGGTCACCAGCATCACACCGAAGCCGAGGGCCAGGATGTAGCAGTAAGGCAGCACCGCCGACACCAGGAAATGGCGGCGCCGGATTGCCACGCGGTGCACGAAAATCACGCTCATGGCGTTTTCCAGCACGGTAAAGGCGAAGGAGCTGAAGAACAGCATGGTGATCCCCAGCACCCAGGTGATGAGGTCGCGGTTGTCGAGGAAGTTTGCGACTTCCGCCACGATCGAGCGCGATTGCCCCGGCACCAGCAGTTCCAGGTAGCGGCGCAGGGTTTCCAACAGCTCGGCCTGGTCGAGGAAGTGCGACAGCGCCACCACCACCAGCATCAGGAAGGGCACGATCGACAGCAGCGCGTAATACGCCACCGCGCCGGCCAGCAGCAAGCCCTGGTTGGCGCGAAAGCCGCGCAGGCAGCTGAGGGTAAAGGCCAGCGGATGGGAAAGGATGTAGGCATTCGCGCGCCGGTTCAGGATCCGGATGCGCGCGCGGCGCACGGACTGCCAGCGCAGCCGACTCATCGCGCCAGCCTGATCCCGGTGAATTGCCAGCGCGCGCCTGCCGGGAAGAAGTTGCGATAGCTGGCGCGCGCGTGGCCGGACGGGGTCGCGCAGGACGAACCGCGCAGCACGTACTGGTTGACCATGAACTTGCCGTTGTATTCGCCGATCGCGCCGGGCGCCGGCGCATAGCCGGGGTAAGGTGCGTAGCTGCTGCTGGTCCATTGCCAAACGGCGCCGAACATCTGGGTCAGCCCTGCGCCGGCGGCCGCGCCCGGATGGAAACGGCCAACCTCGATGCTGGCCTGGCGCGCCGCGAATTCCCATTCGCACTCGGTCGGCAGGCGCGCCCCGCACCAGCGCGCATAGGCGTCGGCCTCGTACAGCGACACGTGCGTGACCGGCCGCGCCGGGTCGAGCGGCAGCAGGCCGTGCAGGGTGAATTCGTGCCAGCTGCCGTCGTCCAGCTGGCGCCAGTAGAACGGCTGCGCCAGTTCGCCGGATGCCACCTTGTCCCAGCCCTCGGCCAGCCACAAGGCCGGATCGCGGTAGCCGCCGGCCTCGATGAAGGCGAGGTATTCGCCGTTCGTCACCAGGCGCGACGCGATCTCGAACGGCGCCAGGTAGGCGCGGTGGCGCGGCAATTCGTTGTCGAAGCAGAAGCCGCGCCCGTTGAAACCGATCTCGGCCAGCCCGCCGGCGCAGGGGATCCACGCCAGCGCGCCGGGCGCGGGCTCGGCGCCGAGCGGCTCGGCCGCGTACGCCGGGTACAGGGGATTCTGCGCCAGCAGATGCTTGATGTCGGTCAGTACCAGTTCCTGGTGCTGCTGCTCGTGCTGCAGGCCGAGCTCGACCAGTTCGGCCAGGCGGGCATCGCCGCCGCGCTCGCCCAGCAGCCGCAGCATGCGCGCATCCACGTCACGCCGGTAGGCGCGTACCTCGTCCAGCGAAGGCCGCGTGAGCAGGCCCCGGTGCGCACGCGGGTGCTTGGCGCCGACACCGTTGTAGTAGGAATTGAACAGCACCCGGAAGGCTGGGTGGAAAGGCGCGAAGTTGTCTTCATAGGCTTCGAGGATGAAGGTCTCGAAGAACCAGGTCGTGTGCGCCAGGTGCCACTTGACCGGGCTGGCGTCGGGCATCGACTGGGCACAGCAATCTTCGCTGGAAAGCGGTTCGGCCAGGTGCAGCGAGCGCTGGCGGACGGTATGAAATTCGTGCGGCATGATGAAACGCTCAGTTGGCAGCCTGCGCGTGGATCACGGCAAACGGACAGTGCGGATCGGTCCAGACGCGGGTCGCCTCGAACCCTGCCGTTTCCAGCAGCGACATCGCATCGGCCTGGCGATACTTGTAGCTGTTTTCGGTGTGGATGCGTTCGCCCGCCGCGAAGTCGCGCCCGCCGCCCGGCCAGCGCACCCGCTGCGGCGTCTTCGCTTCCAGGTGCATCTCGACCCGGCCCATGGCTTCGTTGTAGAAGCCGACGTGGCGCCAGCCGCGGATATCGAAGTCGGCGTCGAGCAGGCCGTTCACGTGGCGCAGCACGTTCAGGTTGAAGGCGGCGGTCACGCCGAGGGCGTCGTCGTAGGCCGCGTCCATGACGGCCTTGTCCTTGACCAGGTCGATGCCGATCAGCAGGCCGCCGTCGGGCCCGCAGTTGCGGCGCAGGCGGCGCAGGAAGGCGCGCGCTTCCGGCGGCGTGAAGTTGCCGAGCGAGGAGCCGGGATAGAAGAACAGACGCTTTTCGGCACGCACATTATTTGGCAGCTCGAGGCCGCTGGAAAAGTCCAGCCCCAATGCTTCCATGGCAATATGCGGAAAGCGCTGGCGCAGCCGGCTCAAGGCGTCGTGCAGGAACTCGACGGAAATGTCGACTGCCACGTACTGGCTCGGGCGCAGCAGCGGGAATAGCGAGGCCGCCTTGGCGCAGTTACCGGCGCCGAGGTCGATCAGGGTGCTGCCCAGGCCGATCGCACGCGCCATCTCGGCGCCGTGGCGTGCGAAAATCGCTGCTTCGGTGCGGGTTGGATAGTATTCCGGCAGTTCGCAGATCGCCTCGAACAGCTTCGAGCCGAGCGCGTCGTACAGGAACTTGGGCGAAATGGTGGCGTGGCGCGCCCCCAGGCCGTCGTAGAGTTCGGCGGGAACGTGGGCGCTGGCCAGGGTCTCGGGCTGTTCGGTTATGCAGGAAGTCATCATAGGGTTTATCATTCGTGCCGCCGAAGCGCCGGATGCGCCCTGGCCTGGGGATGTTGCCGTTTTTGCTATCATAGCCCGAAGCGCCGAATCTCCGCGTTCGCCTGCGCGCAAGCGTGCAGGCCATCCAGACACCACTAACAAGAAAGCCTATCCATGTCGCCCATCTCGACCCTGAAATCCCTGCTGGCTGGCTCTGTTGCCGCCGCCCTGCTGTTCGCCGCCCCTGGCGCCTCGGCCCAGAATACGCCCGGCGTGCTGAAAGTGTCGGCCATTCCCGACGAAGCGCCAACCGAACTGCAGCGCAAGTTCAAGCCGCTGGGCGACTACCTGGCCAAGGCCACCGGCCTGAAGGTCGAGTTCACCCCGGTGACCGACTATGCCGCCTCGGTCGAAGGCCTGGTCAACAAGAAGCTCGACATGGTCTGGTTCGGCGGCTTCACCTTCGTGCAGGCCAACGTACGCAGCAAGGGCCAGGTCACGCCGCTGGTGCAGCGCGCCGAAGACGAGAAATTCCGCTCGGTCTTCATCACCACCCAGCCCGGCATCAACAAGCTGGACGACCTGAAGGGCAAGACCTTGTCCTTCGGTTCGGAATCGTCCACCTCGGGCCACCTGATGCCGCGTTCCTTCCTGCTGGGCGCCAAGATCAACCCGGACACCGACCTGAAGCGCATCTCGTTCTCGGGCGCGCACGACGCCACCGTGGCGGCCGTTGCCGGCGGCAAGGTCGATGCCGGCGCGCTGAACATTTCGGTCTGGGAAAAGCTGGTCGAAGCGAACAAGGTCGACCCGAAGACCGTGCGCGTGTTCTACACCACCCCTGGCTACTTCGACTACAACTGGTCGGTGCGTTCGGACATGAACCCTGCCCTGCAAAAGAAAATCCGCGGCGCTTTCCTGGCGCTGAACGACAGCACCCCGGAAGGCAAGGAAATCCTGGAACTGCAGCGCGCCAGCAAGTTCATCGCCACCAAGCCGGAGAACTACAAGGCGATCGAAGCGGCCGCGCGTAACGCCGGCCTGCTGAAGTAATCTGCCCTAGCCATTAGCCACATAGGGTCTTGCCGATGAGTTTTACGCTCGACAAACTGACGGTGCGCCACCTGACGGGCAGCCGCGCGCCCGCGCTGCAGGCGCTCGACCTGGCCATCGCGCCGGGCGAGCAGCTGGCGCTGATCGGGCCCTCGGGCGCCGGCAAGACCACCCTGCTGTCTACCCTCGCGCTGGCCCACCAGCCGGCCGAGGGCGGTTTCACCGTATTCGGCGAAGATCCTTGGGCGCTATCGCAGCGCGCGCGCCACGCGCTGCGCACGCGCCTGTTCCTGGCGCCGCAGACGCCGCCGCTGCCGCCGCGCCAGCGCGTGGTCACCGCGGTGCTGGCCGCGCGCCTGCCGCAGTGGAGCCTGGGGAAAGCCCTCGCCTCCCTCTTCAAGCCGTCCGATCCGGATGCCGCCTTTGATGCCCTGAGCCGCTTTGGCCTGGGCGACAAGCTGTATGCGCGCGTCGACCGCCTGTCCGGCGGCGAACGCCAGCGTTGCAGCCTGGCGCGCCTGCTGCTGTCGAACGCCGAGGTCTTCCTGGTCGACGAACCGATTTCCGCGCTCGATCCGGCCCTGGCCCAGCTCACGCTGTCCACCCTGCAGGGCGAGGCAGCCGCGCGCAAGGCCACCCTGGTGTGCAGCCTGCACCAGGTGGACATGGCGCGCGCCCACTTCGCGCGCATCGTCGGCCTGCGCGCGGGCCGCATCGTGTTCGACCTGCCGCGCGAAGCGGTGACCGACGAGATGATCGCCGCGCTCTACGCCAACGAAACGGTCCAGCCGCCGCAGGACCACCCCCACGAATCGCCCGAACGCATCGCCGTCGGCGCCTGTTTCTGATTCATGGCGACGGCTGTCCTGCACCCCGATCCGGCCTGGCGCGGCCGCCTGCTGGCCTGCGGCCTCGGCATCGCCCTGCTGTGGCCGATGCTGGTCTACAGCGAATTCAAGCCCTGGATCCTGTTCGACCTGCAAAGCCTGGCCGCGGCCGGCAACTTCCTGTCCGATTTTTTGAAGCCCGCCCACTCCGCCGACTTCCTGGCGATGGTGCTGCGCGAAACCTGGATCACGGTGGCCATCGCCACCTGCGGCCTCTTTCTCGCCCTGCTGGGCGCGATTCCCGCCACCCTGCTGGTAACCGAGCGCCTGTCGATCTCGACCCTCGGCACCGGCCGCATGCGCCGTCCGGCCGCGCTCCTGCGCCAGGCCGTGCGCTGGGTGCTGGTGCTGCTGCGCAGCGTGCCGGAACTGGTGTGGGCGCTGCTGTTCGTGCGCGTGGTGGGCCTGGGGCCGACCGCCGGCGTGCTGGCGATCGCCCTCACCTATTGCGGCATGCTGGCCAAGGTGTATGCCGAAATCCTCGAGTCGAGCGACGCCCACGCCAGCGACAGTCTGCTCGCCAACGGCGCCGGGCGCTTGCCGGCGCTGCTGTACGGCGCGCTGCCGGAAGCGGCGGCCGAACTCGTGTCCTACACCGTCTACCGCTGGGAATGCGCGATCCGCGGCTCGGCCATCATGGGCTTCGTCGGCGCCGGCGGCCTTGGCCAGCGCATGGACGAATCGACCAAGATGATGGCCGGCGGCGAAGTCGCGACCATGCTGATCATGTTCGTATTATTGGTGGCGGCGGCCGACCTCGTCTCCACCCTGCTGCGCCGGAGGCTGGGATGAGCCGGATGCCCGCGCCGCCACGCCGCGACTGGGGCACGCCGCTGCTGGTGCTGGCGCTCGTCGCGCTGGTGGTGGCCAGCTTTGCCACGCTGCGGCTCGACGTCGCCGCCTTCTTCACGCCCGAGGCAGTAGATACCACGCTCGAATTCCTGGCCGGCTTCGCGCCGCCGGAAATGGCCACGCCCTTCCTCCTGAAGACCCTGAATGCCGCCGTCGAAACGCTGTCGATGTCGGCCCTCGGCACCCTGCTGGCCGTGGTCGCCGGCCTGGTGCTGGCGCTGCCGGCGGCCGGACGCTGGGGCGCGGCGCCGCGCGGCGCGGTGCGCCTGGTGCTGAACGTGCTGCGCTCGATCCCGGAACTGGTGTGGGCGGCGATCCTGCTGGTGGCCGCCGGCCTCGGTCCGTTTGCCGGCACCCTGGCGCTGGCCGCCCACACGGCCGGCGTGCTCGGGCGCCTGTTCGCCGACGCCCTGGAAAACGCGGCGCCGCTGCCGGAAGCGACCCTGCGCACGAACGGCGCAGGCGCGCTGGCCGCCTTTTTCTACGCGACCCTGCCGCAGACCCTGCCGCAGATGCTGTCGTACACCCTGTACCGCTGGGAGAACAATATCCGCGCCGCCGCCGTGCTGGGCGTGGTCGGCGCCGGCGGCCTGGGGCAGATGCTGAAGTACCACCTGTCGCTGTTCCAGATGCCGAGCGCCGCCACCGTGGTGATCGCGATGCTGCTGCTGGTGGCGCTGGTCGATGCGGTCAGTTTCGCGCTGCGGCGCGCCCTCACACGGTAAATGCCCATGCTCGAACTGCGCGACCTCACCAAGACCTACGGCGGACGCACCGTCCTCGGCAAGCTGTCGCACCGCTTCGAGCCGGGCCAGTTCATCGCCATCATGGGCGAATCGGGCGTCGGCAAGTCGACGCTGCTGAACCTGATCGCGGGACTGGACGCGCCCGACAGCGGCCAGGTGCTGGTCGACGGCACGGCCATGTCGGCGCTCGACGACGATGCCGCCACCCGCCTGCGCCGCACGCGCATGGGCTTTATCTTCCAGGCCTTCCACGTGCTGCCGCACCTGACGCTGCAGCAGAACGTGGCGCTGCCGCTCGTGCTGAATCGGCTGACTGCGCACGACGCCAGCGCACGCGCCGCCGACATGCTGGCGGCGGTCGGCCTGGCCGGGCGCGGCGACGACTTCCCGCGCCAGCTCTCGGGCGGCGAATTGCAGCGGGTGGCGATCGCGCGCGCCCTGGTGCACAAGCCCGCCCTGCTGCTGGCCGACGAGCCGACCGGGAACCTCGACCCGGAAACGGCGGAAGGCATCCTGCGCCTGCTGCGCACGGAAATCAAGGCGAATGGGGCCGGCGCGATCATGGTCACGCACTCGCATGCGGCGGCGGAGATGGCGGACCAGGTCTGGCTCCTGACCCGTTCCGGTTTGAAATTGGCGTAAATTCCCAGCGGAAAGAACGATGTTGCCTGCACGTTACGCATGATTGGTGCAACGTGCCGCGCAAAGCCGTAGTAATATCACAACGACCCGCACGCATAAGCTAACACAACATCGGGCGCATCCAAGACGGTCCTGTCCCCTCAACCAGATTCAGTATTTGGAGGAGTACATGAACGTACGCCAAAAAAAACAGGAAATGCTCGCCGCCATGCACCGCGCGCGCGCCCTCGAGCCGTCGAGCTTCGTCCCCAACAAGCTGCTCGACACCCTCATCGAAAAGCTGCATTTGAAGAATGACGCGGAATTGTGCCGGGTGCTGGAAGTCCAACCCCCGATCATCAGCAAGATCCGGCACCGCAAGCTGAATGTCGGCGCCACGATCCTGCTGCGCATGCACGAGAAGTCGAACATTCCGATTCGCGAGCTGAAGGAGCTGACCAGCGCGTCGATCCACTGACACAGCCGTTGGCGGCGCCGGGCCATCACGGCCGGTGCGTTCTTACCGGGGCGTCGGCCTGGCGGTGATGGACCTCACTGGCTGGGCGGACGCCCTGTTTTCAGCTGGGGCAAGCCGTCGAGCACCTGGCGCAGGGTCGCCATGTCGAGACGGCCCACCAGCGCCACGCCGATGCGCAGCAGCTCGCTCTTCTTGACCTCGAAGCCGGCCTTCAGGCAGGCCTGCTTCACGTCGGCCAGCACCACGTATTCCTGTTCGGGCATGGTGAAGCTGTCGCGCACCAGCGCCGGGCGCGCCGATTCGCTGGCGGCCGGCGCCGGCGCGGCAGCACGTCCACGCGCGCCGCCGGCAGCCGGTTTGCCGGATGCCTTGACCAGCGCCTTTGCCGCGGTCTTGGCCGCCAGCGCTGGGCCTTTCGGCGCTGCGCTGCGCGCGGCCGGTTTGGCGCCCGCTTTGGCTTCGGATTTCGCCGGCTTGGCGGGCTTCACGGCGGCGCGCGCGGCAGGCTTGGCGGCTTTCGGCTGCGCCTTGTCGGCAGCCTTGGCACTGCGCTTCGCCGGTTCGGCCTTGGCCGTGCCCCTGGTTTTCTTCGTATTTGCCTTGGCCACGGCGACGTCGGCCGCGGTGGCCTTCAGGGCCCTGGTGGTCTTTGACGCTGGCTTGCTGGCCGCGCCGGCGGACGCGCGTGCGCCCGATGTCGCCCGTGCCGACGGCTTGCTTGCCGCCGCGTCGGGAACCGATTTTCTGGTCATGGGGTATTCCACTGCTTAACAAGGTAAACAATATAGTCGATCACACGCATTCCCGGTAGGGCGTCCCGCAGGATGCCTTGTCCTGGAAGCGCCCGTGCAGTTCGCGGATCACGCCGGCGCGCAGGCCGGCCTGCACCGGCACCAGCTCGTCGATGCCGAGATCCTCGACCAGCGCCAGCAGCATCGCCAGGCCGCCGGCGATCTGCGCCGCCCGTCCCGGCTGCGGCCATTGCGCGGCCACGCGCGCCAGGCCGCCTTCCTCGATCGCCGCGCGGCGCAAGGCAAGCAGGCGGCCGACGGGGAGACTCGGCGCCGGCGCCAGCAATGCGTTCGCCAGTTCGGCCAGGGCACGCACGCCCCCCGAGGCGCCATAGGCGCGCGGCCAGCCGCGCATGCCGGGCAGCGCGCCGGCATCGGCGAAGCGGCTGCGCGAGGATGCCAGCGCGGCATCGAAGGCGCTCGGGTCGATGCCCTCGCCAAAGAAGGCCAGGCCCTGGCGCAGCGCGCCCACGCCGAACGACTGCACGCGTTCGAGCTCGGCGCCGCGGCCGACGGCCAGCTCGGTCGAACCGCTGCCGATGTCGAGGACCAGGCGCCGCTCTGGTGCGCCGCCCGGCGTGTGGCCCAGCGCGGCGGCAACGCCGAAGTAAACCAGGCGCCCTTCTTCCTCGCCGCCGATGACGTCGACCGGGTAGCCGATTGCATTCTCCGCCGCCGGCACGAAGGCCGGGGCGTTGCGGGCGATGCGCAGTGCGGCGGTGGCCACCACGCGCACCGCGCGCGGCTGCCAGAGTGCGAGCGCGACGCGGAACTGGCGCAGGCAAGCCAATGCCCGCGCCATGGCGGCGGTGCCGATGCCGCCGCCGGCATCGAGTTCGGCGCCCAGGCGGATCGGTTCGCTCAGGGTGGCGACCACGCGCACGCTGCCCCCTTCGCAGCTGGCCACATGCAGGCGGAAGCTGTCCGAGCCGAGTTCCACGGCGGCGTACAGGGGCACTGCGTTGGGCGGGTTGGTCATCAGTGGGCGTGTTGGCGCGCGTTGGCGAATAGACACGCAGTATGCAAGCGGTTTGTGACCGGGCGATGACGAAGAAGGCAGGGTTTGTGACGACCTTGAACGCCTGGGCCGGGACGCCGGCCCAGCAGGCGCCAGGACCGCAGGCGCCGGCAAACAAAGCCGGCTTTACCGGCGTCTCCACGCGATGAGGTGTTGTTCCGGTGGCCGGCCTCGGCCTTCCCCTCAATCCGCCTGGCGTACCTGGTTGCGCCCTGCTGCCTTTGCTCCGCGCATCGCCTCGTCCGCGCGCTGCAGCAGGATCACGTTGCTGTCGTCGGCGCGAATGGTGGTGATGCCGAAGCTGGCCGTCATCGAGATCATTGCACGCTCGGTTTTGACGGGCGTCGCCTCGATGGCGGCGCGCATGCGTTCGGCCACCAGCGCCGCTTCCTCGATGCCGGTGCGCGGCAGCAGGATGGCGAATTCGCCGCCGACCAGGCGCGCCAACTGGTCGCTGTCGCGCAGCTGGCGCTTGCACAAGCCGGCCACGTGGCGCAGCACGACGTCGCCGGCCGGGTGGCCATAGCCGTCGTTCACGCGCTTGAAGGCGTCGAGGTCGAGCACCACCAGCGCGGTCGGCTGCCCGGGGCGGCGCGCCAGGGCCATCCACGGCGCCAGCGCCGCGAAGAAGCCGCGCCGGTTCGGCACGTCGGTCACGGTGTCGACGGTTTCCAGGCGCGCCAGTTCGGCCTGCAGGCGTTCGCGCGCCAGCAGCAGCCAGCCGAAGCCGCCCACCAGCATCAGCAGGTAGAGCGCCGCGCTGGACAGCTGGCGCAGCAGCTCGTTCGACAGCCAGCGCCAGCCGTCGGGCATGACCAGCACCAGCAGGCCGCGCGCGGCGACCACCAGGGCCAGCAGCGCGATGACGACGGCCAGCACGCGCTGCAGCATGGTGCTGCCGCGCCAGCCCTGGGCCAGCGCGGCGGCGGCCAGCAGGTAGAAACCGCCGAGCAGCAGCAAGGCGGCCAGGTTGCGCAGGCCGCTGTCGTCGATCAGGTAGCAGACCAGGAACACCACGATGGCCACGATCGCCAGCGGCACCATCGCGCGGCGCCAGCGCGGCTGCCTGGCCGCTTCCCACAGCGCACCCGTTTCCAGGGCCACGCCGCCGATCAGCAGCGCCCAGCCGGCCGGCAGCGCCAGCGGCTCCGGCACGACGCGCGCGCCGCCCAGCGCCAGCAGCACCCAGGCCGCGGCCTGCACCTGCTTCGACAGGCCCCAGCTACTGGCGGCCGGCGCCGGCGCACGGGCGGCGCCATAGTCGAAGAAGAACAGCAGGCTGCACAGGACCAGGTTGCCGAGTGCCAGGACCAGCACCATGGTGGTCGAATCGAGGGTCATCATGGTGTTCAGAATTCGTGTTCGACGTTGGTAGTGCCGTCGCCGACGCGGCTGGCCCAGGCGCGCTCCCAGCAGCTACGGTCGTGTTCGCTCGGGGCCTCGTGCCAGAACACGATCAGCGTGCCCTTGTGGTCGTGCAGCTGGGTCAGCTTGTCGACGAAGCCGGGGTTGTTTTCGCTGTCGGCCAGCGCCATCGCGTAACCATAGACGCGATTCAGCCGCTCGATGCGGTCGGGCTCGGTCAAGCTGTTGGTGGCGGTGATCGTCGGGTGATCCAGGAACATGAAGAACTCCGAATGGCGGCAAGGGCCAGCTTATCAGAATTTAATGCCTGCAAACAAGACGAGGACGGCGCGCGACCGCCGTCGCCTGCCTTCGCATCGCCCGCCTTCCCATCGCCCGCCTTCCCATCGCTATACTGACGCCATGCCTTCCGAATCCGATCCAGGACCACAGCCAGCCCGCGCCGCGCCCCGGGTGCGCACCGAGGGCGACCGCCGCACGCTGGAGTTCGTGCCCGGCGATATCCAGAGCGAGATGCTGCTCTCGCGTCCCGACGCCCTGGTGCTCGACTACGCGCGCGCCATGATGTGCTTCGCCCTGTTCGCGCCGCGGCCGCGCCACATCGTCATGGCCGGCCTGGGCGGCGGCTCGCTGGTCAAGTTCTGCTACCGCCATTTTCCGCAGGCGCGCATCACGGTGCTTGAAATCAGCGCCGAGGTGATCGCCCTGCGCGACCAATTCCACGTGCCGCCCGACGATGCGCGCTTGCGCATCATCCACGCCGACGCCGCCGGCTTCATCGCGGCGGCGCCCGGCAGCTGCGACGTGATCCTGGTCGACGGCTTCGACGCGGCCGGCATGCCGCCCGCACTCGGCAGCGCCGCCTTTTACGCATCCTGCCGCCGCGCCCTGCGCGACGGTGGCGTGCTGGTGGCCAATTTGCTCAGCTACGACCCGCAGTATGCGGCGCTGCGCGCGCGCATCGACAGCGCTTTCGGGGAGCGCGTCTGCCAGTTCGACGGCATCGCCGGCAACAACCACATTCTGTTCGCCCTGCGCGCGCCGCATCCGGCGGCGAAGGTGCCGCCGGATGCGCCGCTGGCGCGCACCCTGGCCCGCCATGCGCGCTGGACGAAACGGCGCGGGCTGGGCGTCGGCTGGCTGAACCGGCTGCTCGCGCATGCCGTGGTTGCCTGGCTGGCACGCCGCCGTGTCTGATCGGGGCGACAGGCCGGCGCGCCGAAGGCGTCCTCGGAGGAAGTGTCTGGCGAAAAGCGGCGTTGTATGACACACTTCAGGGCTTTGGTGCCTCCCGGCAAGGAAATTTTTTTCTGGAACAGTACATGGTGCGTCGCCTGTCGTTTTCCCTCACCCGCGCAACCGTCCTCACCCTCGGGGCCGGGCTGGCCGCCTCGTGCGCGCTGTTCGTGGGCGTGAGCCACCTCGAATACGACAACCTTGCCCTTTCCTTCAGCCAGCGCGCCGACCAGCGCGTGGCCACCGTGCGCCAGGGCCTGCACGACGCGGTCGAAGTGGTGAACGTCACCAACCAGCTGTTCGCGCTCGGCACCCCGGTGACGCGCGCCCAGTTCCACGATTTCACCTCGCCGCTGCTGGCGCGCCATCCCTTCATCCAGGCCTTCAATTTCCACCGCGTGGTCGACCATGCCGAGCGCGGCGCGGTCGAGGCCGAGCTGCAAAGTGTCTTGCCCGGCACCGTCATCAGCGAGGTGCGCGACAGCATGCGCGTGCCGGCCGAGCGGCGCGACCGCTACAACGTCGTGTACTACCTGGAACCGCTGCGCGGCAACGAGGCGGCCTTCGGTTTCGATTCGAGCGTGCGTCCGCAGATCACCGGCGCCCTGGCACGCGCCCTGGCGGACGGCCGCGCCGCCGCCACCGCGCTGTTCCCGCTGGTGCAGGATCCGCAGCCGCAGCCGAGCTTCCAGGTGCTGATGCCGGTGCTCGACCGCAACGGCAAGCTGCTCGGCGACACCGCCGTCGTGGTGCGCGCACGCGAGCTGGTGAAGAATGCCCTGGCCGGCGCCAACCTGCTGGGCGACGAACAGATCGTGATGTCGGTGTATGCCTCGGCACGTCCCGAGCCGGCCAACCTGGTGTTCAGCACGCGTAACGAAGACACGCCGCTGCCGAACGACACCATGGCCGACTGGCTGGCGCCCGAGCACCGTTCCAGCCTGGTGCGCAGCCTGGACGTTGCCGGCCGCCCCTGGCTGGTGGAAGTCACGTCGGTGCCGCGGCCGTTCGCGGCCGACCACCTGGCTTCGCTGGCGATCCTGGCCGGCGGTATCCTGCTGAGCCTGCTCACCGCGGCCTGGGTGCAGGCCTCGAGCGTGCGCACGCGCCGGGTGCAGCAGCTGGTGCGCAAGCGCACCGCGGACCTGAAACGCACCAACCGGCGCCTGGTCGACGACATGGTGGCGCGCGAGCGCACCGAGAAAGCCCTGCAGCAAAGCGAGCAGCGCTTCCGCCAGCTGGTGGCGATGTCCTCGGACTGGTACTGGGAACAGGACCGCCACTTCCGCTTCACCATGATCACCGGCGGCTTTGCCGAAAAGTCGGGCGTGACGGTGGACCGCGTGCTGGGCAAGACGCGCTGGGAATACATGGAAGGCCTGGAAGAGACCGAGCCCGGGCGCGCCCACGTCGCCCAGGTCAAGGCCCGGGAAGCCTTCAGCAATTTCGAATACCAGCTGAGCGACGACAACGGCGACACCCGCTGGTTCCTGGTCAGCGGCCAGCCGGTCTTCGACGAACGCGGCGTGTTCAACGGCTACCGCGGCACCGGCTCCGACATCACCGCGCGCAAGCTCACCGAGCAGCGCGTGCACCACGTGGCCCAGCACGACGTGCTGACCGGCCTGCCGAACCGCTCTCTGCTGCAGGACCGCCTGGGCCAGGCCGTGGCCTACGCCAGCCGCAGCGGCAACCCGGTGTGGGTGATGCTGATCGACCTCGACCGCTTCAAGTTCGTCAACGACAGCATGGGCCACAAGGCCGGCGACGTCCTGCTCATGACGGTGGCGGCGCGCCTGCGTTCCTCGCTGCGCGATTCGGACACCGTGGCGCGCCTGTCGGGCGACGAATTCGTGGTGATCCTGTCCGAGCACGGCGAGCAGACCCTGAGCCCGGACATCGTGCAGCGCGTGATGGACGCCGTGGCCCAGCCGGTAATGCTCGGCACCAAGGAATTCTTCGTTACCTGCAGTATCGGCGTGGCGGTGTTCCCGAGCGAAGGCACGGGCGCGGACGAGCTGATCGAGCACGCCGACATCGCGATGTACCGCGCCAAGAAACTCGGCCGCAACAACTTCCAGTTCTACACCCCGGCCATGAACGAGGAGTCGCTGGAGCGCGTGCGCATCGAAAGCGCGCTGCGCAATGCGCTGGAGCGCGACGAGTTCGTGCTGTATTACCAGCCCCAGCTCGACATGAAGACCGGCAAGATCTGCGGCATGGAAGCGCTGATCCGCTGGCAGCATCCGGAACTCGGCATGGTGCCGCCGGGCCGTTTCGTGAGCATTGCCGAGGAAACCGGCCTGATCGTGCCGATCGGCGCCTGGGTGATGCGCACCGCCTGCGCCCAGAACAAGGCCTGGCAGGATGCCGGCTTCGACAAGCTGCGCGTGGCCGTGAACCTGTCGGCGCGCCAGTTCAGCGCGCCCGACCTGATCGAGGGCCTGGAACGGGTGCTGGCGGACACCGGCCTGGAACCGAAATACCTGGAAATCGAGCTGACCGAAAGCCTGTTCATGAGCGACGTCACGCCGGCGGTCGAGCTGCTGCACCGCATGAAGGCATTGGGCGTGAACCTGTCGATCGACGACTTCGGCACCGGCTACTCCAGCCTGTCCTACCTGTCGCGCTTCCCGATCGACGTGCTGAAGATCGACCGCTCGTTTGTCGCCGACATCACGCGCGACGCCAACGACGAGGCCATCGTGACCTCGATCATCGCCCTGGCCCACAACCTGAAGCTGGCGGTGATTGCCGAGGGCGTGGAAACCGGCGAGCAGCTCGATTACCTGCGCCGCCATGGCTGCGACGAAATGCAGGGCTATTACTTCAGCCGCCCATTGCCGGCCGCGGACTTCGAGCAGTTGCTGGTCGAGGGACGCGGTTTGCAGCCGGACGAACTCATCGCCGCCCCGGCCGAGCCGGAAACCGTGGCCTGAGCCATAGAATAATTATATCTTTGTAGTAATTTCTACATCGTTCCACTAAAATTGCGCACATTCGAGTGCAATTGACGGAGTTGATGAACATGGAAGATGTACAAACCCGCCCGACGGCGCCGGCACAAGTGCGGGTCGTCCGGACCGACCTGCGCACGCGCGACCTGGTGAACCAGGCGGTGGCCTCGGTCCCGACCCTGGGGCTGCAACGGGCGGCGGAGTTCCTGGCGGCGATGAATGTGCCGGCGGAGATTGCGGTGCGTACCCTGGTGTATCCGAATCGGCGGCGGCGGGGGTAGGAGCGCTGTCAATGCTCGGCGTTTACGCGTGGACACGGAGCGCCGGCGACAGTCAACAATGTTCGGCGTTCACGCGTGGGCACGTTCGTGTTTGAGGCCCCGCCTCAAACACCCCACCCTACGTGTGCAAACGCTGTTGGCTTCGAATCGGTAGGGTGGGCGCTCCTGTGCCCACGCGTGAAACATGAACGGCGTTAGCCCAAGCACAGGGCCAACACGTTAAATCAGCGCGGTTCTTGCGCCAGGATATCCGCCAGCGAATCCTGGCCTTTCGCCGTCACCTCGAAACCACCTTCTTCACGCGCGGCGATGTGCGACTTGCGCATCAGGAACTGGGCGACGTCGGGCGCCACCGGCGCCGCGGCATCCTGGGTCAAGGCTTTCAGCGCTTCGACACAGCCGCGCAGGAACAGCACCTGCTGCCCCTTCTCGGTCAGGTCGAGCCGGCCGTTGCGGGCATAGGCCACCATTTTCAGGCCAGCGAGGCGCTTGGCGTTACGGCCGACACAGGCATTGACCCGGTCGTTGGCCACGCCGCCGCGGATGAGTCCCAGCGCGTTGTATTCGTCGGTCGACAGTTTTTCGTTCTTCATTGCCACTTTCAAGGTTCGTTGCGGCCGTCATGGTAAACGGCGCACGACCTGAGGGCAAGCTTGCCGCCGTGTTGCACCACCAGGCGGCGACACAACTCAGCGCAGGGTGCGCAGGGCGATCCAGACCAGGCCGGCGCCGATGATGCCGGCCACGGCGAGCGCGCCCTGGAAACGGCGCGAGGTGAAGCCGTGGTGACGGCCGAGGTAAATCTTGTTATGCAGGGAATTGCCCATCTGTCTGACTCCGAAATTCGA
>Ga0209023_10003033_pt1 | contig 20305 bp, 19 predicted proteins | sample LakOneMetagenome_FD_187468 | JGI IMG/M metagenome (GOLD analysis project Ga0209023, IMG submission 187468) | Freshwater and sediment microbial communities from Lake Erie, Canada (SPAdes) (version 2) | ecosystem: Environmental > Aquatic > Freshwater > Lentic | place: Lake Erie, Canada...
GTCGCCGTTCGCACCGAGCTGCGGTGGATGGCACGCCTGGTCGACGTCGAGGCTGCGATGGCCGCACGAGGCTGGAACCCGACCGTGCGCGGCCGGGTGGATCTGCAGGTCCGCGACGAGCACGCACCGTGGAACGACGGGGCATGGCAGCTCGAGGTGGCCGATGGTCAGGGGCGCCTGGTGCGCGGCGGCTCAGGTGTGGTGGAGGTGACCATCCAGGGCCTGTCGTGCTGGTGGACGGGCTACGCCCGCGCTCGGGCCCTCGCCGCCACCGGCCACGTCCGGACGGCCGACCCGGTTGCGTTGGCCACGCTCGACGGCCTCGGTGCCGCTTCGCCCCCCACCCTCATCGACTTCTACTGACCCTTCTGAAGGGCCGAAGCGTTCACTGGAGAACCACCAGGCGCTCAGAACGGACCGGGGTCAGTCGGCGCAGTCGGGTTCCTCGAGGAGGTTGATCGCCTTGGCGACCGCTCGGCGGGCGCGGGTGAGGCGCTTCTCGTCGACAGGGATCTCGGTGCCGCCGGCATCGATGGACTCGCGAAGGCGGCTGATGGCGAGGTCGGCCAACTCTTCCTCGATGCCTTCCAGTCGGGCCTTGATGTCCTCGAACTCTCCTGCCATGTCGGTCAGTCTGGCAGGGCGTTCAGGGCCCGGATCAACAGGTGCAGGCTGCCGACGTTGCACTGTTCCCAGGTCATGACGAGCCGGGGTAGGTCGACCTTGTCGTTGCTCGCCACCTCCACCGGCAGGGCAGCGGAGCGCTCGATGGTGCCGCTCGCCAGAAGATGGCCGAATCGCTCGTTCAGGTCGGCCAGCTGATCGTCGGAGGGGGCGGTCTTCACCCGGATCACCAGCTGCGAGTCGACCCAGCGCAGCGAGTCGTAGTTGTGCCAGAACCCGAGGATCTCGCCGACGGCCTCGTCGACCGAGTCGGTGATGAGCACGCGGGTGAGGTCGTCGGGCGAGACCAGGCCCAGGCGGACGAGCTCACCGTCGACGAAGTGCCGCAGCTCCTGCCAGAACGATCCACCAGGCACGTCGAGCAAGACGATGGGGGTGGGTTCGGCCTTGCCGGTCTGCTGCAGGGTGAGGAGCTCGAACGTCTCGTCGAGCGTGCCGAACCCGCCGGGGACCGACACGAACGCCCGTGACTCCTTCACCAACATGAGCTTGCGGGTGAAGAAGTACTTCATGGACACGTGCTTGGGGTCGTCGTGGATGAGCGAGTTGGCTCGCTCCTCGAACGGAAGGCGGATGCTCACCCCGATGGAGTTCTCCGCCCCGCGCCCTCCATGGCGGCCTGCATGATCCCGGGACCGGCACCGGTGACCACCATCCAACCCTTGGCAGCGAGCGCGGCTGCGACGTCATGGGTCTGGACGTACTGCGGGTCGTCGGTCCGGGTGCGGGCCGACCCGAAGATGGTCACCTTCGGCGTGTCCTGGAAGGGTGCGAAGGTCCGGAACGCGTTGCGCATCTCGGCCACCGCGGCACTCGTGATCTTGAGATCCAGCCGGTCGGGACGGTCCTGGCCCATGCCGACCGCATTGGCGATGATCTGGCGGATCTGGTCGGCGTTGGCGGTGATGCCGGCCGCGGCCACGAGGGCCCGGATCTGGTCGTCGAGCGGATCGGTCACGAGCGGATCAAGCGGGCTGTGGGCTCACGCCGTAGAGCGTGGTGCGCTGTTCGAGGCGACGGCCGAGGGGAGCGACCAGGTCGGCGAAGGCCGCCTCGTCCATGCCCTGGCCGTGGCTGGCGCCGGCGGCGCGCGAGATGTTCTCATCGATCAGGGTGCCGCCGAGATCGTTGACCCCGGCCTGCAGCAGCTGGCGCACGCCGGCCACGCCGAGCTTCACCCACGACGCCTGGATGTTGTCGATGTAGCCGTGGTAGGCGATGCGGCCGACGGCGTGCATGAGCACGACCTCGCGCCACGTGGGTCCGCGGCGGGCACCCCGCTGGAGGTAGATCGGCGAGGCCATGTGCACGAACGGGAGCGGCACGAACTCGGTGAACCCACCGGTCTCGGCCTGGAGGTCTCGGGTGCGCACGAGGTGGCGGGCCCACGAGCGTGGGTGCTCGATGGAGCCGAACATGATGGTGACGTTGGACCGCAGCCCGACCTCGTGGGCCGTGCGGTGGGCGTCGAGCCACTCCTGGGTGTTGACCTTGTCGGCGCACAGCACGGCTCGGACCTCGTCGTCGAGGATCTCGGCCGCGGTACCGGGCAAGGTGGCCAGGCCGACGTCCATCAGCCGACGCAGGTAGTCGGCCAGCGGCTCGTCGAGTCGCTTGGCCCCCTCGGTGACCTCGAGGGCCGTGAACCCGTGCACGTGCATGTGCGGCACCGCCGCCTTCACCGCCCGGGTGACGTCGATGTAGTAGTCGCCGTCGAACTTGGGGTGGATGCCTCCCTGCAGGCAGACCTCGGTGGCGCCCATCTCGCTGGCTTCGACGGCGCGCTGGGCGATGTCGTCCAGGGTGAGCAGGTAGGGGGTGCCGCGCAGGTTGAGCGAGAGCGGACCCTTCGAGAAGCCGCAGAACCGGCACTTGAAGGTGCACACGTTGGTGTAGTTGATGTTGCGGTTCGAGACCCACGTGACCGCGTCGCCCACCACCTGCTGGCGAAGCTCGTCGGCAAGCTCGGCCACCGCGCCGACCTCACGGCCCCGAGCGCCGAACAGCGTGACGATCTGATCCTCGTCGGGGACCTCGCCGGCTCGGACCGCGTCGAGGACCTTGGCCAGCTCCCCGGTGGCCCGGGTCTCCGACATGGGCAGCAGCATCGGCGGCTCGGCATCGGTGCCGACGTACCACTGGCTCGACCGACGGCCCACCAGGACCACCTCGGCACCGTCGCCGACGTTGCTGGCCTCGCCGACCGACTGGGGATAGACCGCGCCGGGATCATCGCGCGCCATGCCGTCCGCGTCGGAGCGGTCCTGCACGGGGAAGTGGAGGTCGGCGTGGAGCCACTCGGTGGGACGGATCGCGTACTCGGGGTAGATCGTGAGGCGAGGGGCCAGCTCGAAGCCAGCGTCCTCGGTCACCGTTCGCAGGCGGTCACGGTCCGGCCAGGGGCGCTCGGGGTTCACGTGGTCGGCGGTCACCGGTGACACGCCGCCCCAGTCGTCGATGCCGGCCTGCAGGAGCACCCCGAAGTCGTCCGACAGGTTGGGCGGGGCCTGGAGGTGGATCTCGGGCGGGAGGATCAGCCGGGCGAGGGCGATGGCCTCCAAGAAGGCGTCCGGCGGGCAAGGTGCCGCCTGGTGCATCGAGGTGCCGTCCTTGGGCAGGAAGTTCTGGACGATCACCTCCTGTACGTGGCCGCCGTGGGCATGGCTGGCGGCGATGGCCTCCAGGGCTTCGATGCGATCGTTCCGGTCCTCGCCGAACCCCACCAGGATCCCGGTGGTGAACGGGATCCGAAGCTCGCCGGCGGCTTCGAGCGTGGCCAGCCGACGGGCCGGCACCTTGTCGGGGCTGCCGCGGTGCGCGTCCAGGTCGTCTCGGAGGGACTCGAGCATCATCCCCTGCGACGGAGCCACGGCCCGGAGCTGGGCCAGCTCCTCGGGGTAGAGGGCGCCGGCGTTGGCGTGGGGGAGGAGTCCGGTTTCGTCGAGCACCAGGCGCGCCATGGAGGCGAGGTAGTCGACGGTGGATCCGTAGTCGTTGTCGGCCAGCCACTGGGCGGCGACGGGGTAGCGATCCTCGGGCCGCTCGCCCAGGGTGAACAGTGCCTCGTGGCAGCCGGCGGCCGCTCCCTGGCGCGCGATCTTGAGGACCTGCTCGGGCGTGAGGTAGGGCGCATCGAGGCGGGCCGGGGGTTGGGCGAAGGTGCAGTAGCCGCACTTGTCCCGGCACAACATGGTGAGCGGGATGAACACCTTGGGCGAATAGGTGATGCGGGTGCCGTGCTGGCGATCGCGTACGGCACGGGCCTCAGCCATCAGCTCAGGCAGGGGGAGATCCCAGGAGGTCCCGGGGAGGTGCGACATGAGCGGGAGGCTACCGGTGTGCCGAAGGCGATCGACGCGCCCGGAGCACCATCGGTGCCCCGACCGCCCCGGTCGGGCGCTGCCTCACGCCGGCAGGCCGGCGGCGGCCTCGTGGTCGACGAGCCACACCACGTTGTCGGCCTGGATGCGCGCGGCGGGCAGGTCCTCGCCGCGAGCGATGGCGGCCAGCGCGTCGGCCTTCTCGGAGCCCGACACCGTGACCAGCACCAGGTGGGCGCGAGCGATGCCGGCGAAGGTGAGGGTCATCCTCCGGTACGGGTTGATCCCGAGCGGGTCGTCGTTCATGGCCACCAGCCGACCGGGGTCGGCGTCGAGCGCCTCGGACTCGGGGAACAGCGACGCGGTGTGGCCGTCGGCTCCCATGCCGAGGTGCACCAGATCGATCCGGCCGAGATCGCCCAGGCGGAGCTGGTAGGGGTCGGGGCCTTCGGCGCAGCGCATGAGGTGGGTGGCGTTGGCCGCACCCACCCGGTCCAGCAGGGCCTCCCGGGCCAGGTAGTAGTTGGAGTCCGGGTTGTCGTGGGGGACGCAGCGCTCGTCGCCCCAGTAGACGTCGACCTTCCACCAGTCGACCTTGCTCCCGGCGGTCTCGGCCAGGTGCTCGTAGCACGAACGGGCGGTGGCGCCGCCGGAGAGGGCCAGCGAGAAGGTGTCCAGAGGACGGGTGCGGAACGACTCGATGACCCGCTCGCTGAACGCGCGCGGGACATCGTCGGTGATCACCAGCTCGCCGGGAAGGGCCATGGCGGCCTCAGCCCTCCCCGCCGAGTTCCGTGGCCTTGTCGGCCAACGACCCGATCAACTCGTCGAACGCCTTCTGGAACGAGGCCACGCCCTCGTCTTCGAGCTGCACGGTGACCGCATCGAGGTCGATGCCCAGTGCGGCCAGGTCGGCCAGCACCTTGCGGGCTGCATCCAGGTCGGCGTCGGCGGTGCGGGCCACGGTGCCGTGGTCCTCGAAGGCATCCAGGGTGGCCTCGGGCATGGTGTTCACCGTGTCGGGGGCGATCAGGGTGTCGACGTAGAGCGTCTTCGGGTAGCTCGGATCCTTGGTTGACGTCGATGCCCACAGCGGTCGTTGCACCCGAGCACCTCGAGCGGCCAGGGCCTCCCAGCGCGGTCCGCTGAACTTCTGGAGGAACAGCTCGTAGGCAAGCTGAGCGTTCGCCACCGCAGCCTTGCCCTTGAGGGCGAGCGCCTCGGGGGTGCCGATGGCGTCGAGGCGCTTGTCGACCTCGGAGTCCACCCGGCTCACGAAGAACGACGCCACGCTCGACACCGGCGCCAGCGGACCGTCGTAGGCCTCGAGACCGCTCAGGTAGGCCTCGATCACCTCGGCGTAGCGGCTCACGCTGAACAGCAGGGTCACGTTGACGCTCTTGCCGTCGGCGATGACCCGCTCGATGGCCGGGACCCCCTCGGCGGTACCCGGGATCTTCACGTAGAGGTTGACGGCGTCGATGCGCTGGTGGAGGCCGCGGGCGGCAGCGAGCGTTCCTACGGTGTCACGGGCGAGCGACGGCGCCACCTCCACCGACACGAACCCGTCGAGGCCCTCGCTGTCGTCGTACACCGGACGGAGGATCGCCAGGGCCGAGCTGATGTCGGTGACCACCATGTCCCAGTAGATGTCCTCCACCGACTGGCCCTGGGCCAGCAGCTCGCGGAACTGCGGGTCGTAGACGGCCTGGCCGGTCATGGCCTTCTGGAAGATCGAGGGGTTCGATGTGACGCCCCGGACGCCGCGCGCCACCCACTCGGCCAGCTGGCCGTCCTGGATCCAGTCACGGCGGAGGTTGTCCAGCCAGGGGCTCTGGCCGCCCACCTCGTACAGGTCCTGCAACTTGGTCATGGTGCGCTCCAGAGGGGGAGTGGGTCAGTCGATCTCGTCGAGCAGGGCACGAGCCCGCTCGACCACGTGGGTCGGGTTGATGCCGAGCTTGTCGAGCACCAGACCACCTGGCGCCGACGCGCCGAAGCGATCGATGCCGATGGTCTCGTCGGCCCAGCGGTCCCAGCCGAACGACACTCCCGCCTCCACCGCGAGGGTGGGCACCACGCCGGGGAGGACCTCGGCCTGGTAGGCCTCGTCCTGCTCGTCGAAGTCCTCCCAGCAGGGCATGGACACCACGCGGACCCGCAGGCCGTCGGTTGCCAGCGTGGTGGCGGCGTCGATGCACACCCACACCTCGGAGCCGGTGGCCACCAGGGTGAGGTCGGGCAGGTCATCGGTCTCGGGGCCGAGCTCGGCGAGCACGTAGGCGCCGCGGGTGACTCCGGCGTTGCCGGCGGTGCCTTCCAGGACGGGAAGGTCCTGGCGGCTGAGCACCAGCGCGGTGGGCCCTCGGTGGGCCAGGGCGTCCTTCCATGCGGTGGAGGTCTCGTTGGCGTCGGCCGGACGGACGACGCGAAGCTCCGGGATGGCCCGGAGGCTGGCCAGGTGCTCGATGGGCTGGTGGGTGGGGCCGTCCTCGCCCACCCCGACCGAGTCGTGGGTCCAGCTGTAGATGACCTGGTGCTGGGCGATGCAGGCCAGGCGGACCGATGGGCGCATGTAGTCGGAGAACACGAAGAACGTCCCGCCGACCGGGATGACCCCGCCGTGGGCCGCCATGCCGTTCATGGTGGCGCCCATAGCGTGCTCGCGGATGCCGAAGTGGATCTGGCGGCCACCGGGCTCTTCACGAGAGAGGACGCCCACGTCCTTGAGCTGGGTCCCGGTGTTGCCGGTTAGGTCGGCGCCACCGCCGACCAGGCTCGGCACCATCGCGGTGAGCGCGGCGAACACCTTGCCCGATGCCACCCGGGTGGCGACCTTCTCGCCGACCTCCCACGTGGGGAGGGCCGCTTCCCAGCCATCCTCGCCCGACTCGGCGAGGGTGGCATCGAGCTTCGGCCGGTCGCCCTCGAACGCCGCCACGCGCTTCTCCCAGGCCACCCGGGTGATCGCACCCCGTCGGCCGGCCTCGGCGTAGTACTCGGCCACATCGGCGGGGATGTGGAAGGTCTCGTCGGCGGGAAGGCCCATGACCTCCTTGGTGGCGCGGATCTCATCGTCGGAGAAGGCCTTGCCGTGCGCGGCCGGGCTGTCGGTGAGCTTGGGCGACGGGTAGGCGATGTGGCTTCGGACCACGATCAGCGAGGGCTTGTCCTCGACGGCCATGGCGCCACGGATGGCCGACTCCAGGGCATCGAGGTCGTTGGCCTTCTCGCCCAGGTCGTTGACGTCCCAGCCGTAGGCGCGGAAGCGCTCCGGCGCGTTGTCGGTGAGGGCCAGCTCGGTGGGGCCGTCGATGGTGATGTGGTTGTCGTCGTAGACGTAGACCAGCCGGCCGAGACCGAGGTGACCGGCCAGCGATGCCGCTTCGTGGCTCACGCCCTCGGAGAGGTCACCGTCGCCACAGATCACGAACGTGTGGTGGTCGACGATCTCCGGGCCGAACTGGTTGCGCAGGTACTGCTCGGCCATGCCCAGTCCGACGCCGTTGCCCACACCCTGGCCCAGCGGACCGGTGGTGACCTCGACCCCCGAGGTGTGGTTGCGCTCCGGGTGGCCCGGCGTGCGCGAGCCCCACTGCCGGAACGCCTTCAAGTCGTCGAGGGTGAGGTCGTACCCGGTGAGGTGGAGCATGGAGTACAGCAGGACCGAGGCGTGACCGGCCGACAGCACGAAGCGATCGCGGTCCAGCCAGTCAGGGGTGGTGGGGTCGTAGTCCATGATCCGGGTCCACAACACGTGGGCGAGCGGGGCGAGCGCCATCGCGGTGCCCTGGTGGCCGCTGTTGGCCGCTTGGGGCATGTCCATGGCCAGGCCGCGGATCGTGTTGATCGCGCGTAGCTCCAGGTCGGGGTCGGTCATCGTGGTGCTCATCGCTTCGGGTCGGGGACGGGGTCACCCTATCGACTGCCGTTGCGGGGATCAGCCGGCGCTGGACGTCCCACCAGGGCCTCCGTGACGCCCGCCACTGACCTGACGGGGCGTCAGATCGGTGGCTACGCTCGGCGCACTACGAACAGAAGGCCAAAGGGGGCCCAGCGGTGATCGTCCATGATCGTCTGTACATCGGCGGCGAGTTGGTGGCGCCTGCGGGCACCGGAACCATCGACGTGATCAACCCGTTCACCGAAGAGGTGGCGGGCCGGGTGCCCGAGGGCACCAACGCCGACATCGATCACGCCGTCTCGGCTGCTCGCACGGCGTTCGACACCACGGACTGGTCGCAGCGCACCGTCGCGGACCGGGCCGCGATCTTGGGCCGGGCGTCGGCGCTCATCCAGGGACGCATGGACGAGCTCACCCAGCTCATCTCCACCGAGATGGGCAGCCCGTCGAGCTGGGGCATCTTCGGCCAGGTGCTGGCCCCCTCCATGGTGCTGGACATGTACGCCGGCCTCGGCGAGACCTATGCCACCGAGGAGACCCGGCCCGGCATGTTCGGTCCCGTGGTCGTCCGCAAGGAGCCGATGGGCGTGGTCGGCGCGATCATCCCGTGGAACGTGCCGCTCTTCGAGGCCGTCATGAAGGTCGCCCCGGCCGTCGTCGCCGGCTGCACGGTCGTGCTCAAGCCCTCGCCGGAGACCGCGCTCGACCCCTACGTCTTCGCCGAGATCATGGAAGAGGCCGGTCTGCCCAAGGGTGTGCTCAGCATCGTCCCCGGTGGCCGGGAGATCGGCGAATACCTCGTCACGCACCCGCTGGTCGACAAGATCACCTTCACCGGCTCCACCGCCGCGGGCATGAAGATCGGCGCGGCGTGCGGCGGCATCCTGCGCCCGGTCACCCTCGAGCTGGGCGGCAAGTCGGCCGCCATCGTCTTGGACAGCGCCGACATCGCCACCATCGTCCCGCAGCTGCTCGACGCCGGCGTGATGAACAACGGCCAGGCCTGCGTGGCCCAGACCCGCATCCTCGCCTCCCGCAGCAACTACGCCGCGGTGCTCGATGCCGTCACCGAGGCCGTCGCCGCCCTGGTCGTCGGTGATCCGCTCGACCCCGCCACCCAGGTCGGACCCGTCGTCGCCGAGCGTCAGCGTGAGCGCATCCTCGGTCTGCTCGACGCCGGCCGCAACGAAGGCGCCCGGGTCACCACGGGTGGCGGCCGCACCAGCCACGAGAAGGGCTGGTTCATCGAGCCCACCGTCTTCGGCGACGTCGACAACAAGATGACCATCGCCCAGGAGGAGATCTTCGGTCCGGTGCTGTCGGTCATCCCCTACGACGATGTGCCCGACGCCATCCGCATCGCCAACGACTCGCAGTACGGCCTGTCGGGCTCGGTGTGGGGCGAGGTCACCGAAGCCACCGAGATCGCCCGCAAGATCCAGACGGGCACCATCAACGTCAACCACTTCGCCATGGCCTTCGGTGCGCCCTTCGGCGGCTACAAGAACTCCGGCCTCGGCCGCGAGCTCGGCCCCGAAGGCGTGGATGCCTTCATGGAGAAGAAGGCGCTGAGCCTCGACCCCGCCGCCGGCTGAGGTCGACCACCGGGTAGCCACATCGCCGCAGGGGGAACCATGACCGACAAGCCGTTCGAGCTCGGGGGCATCAACCACCTGGCCTTGGTGTGTCGCGACATGGAACGCACCGTGGCCTTCTACGAGGGCGTGCTCGGCATGCCCCTCGTGAAGACCATCGAGCTCCCTGCCGGCATGGGCCAGCACTTCTTCTTCGACTGCGGCGGTAGCGACCACCTCGCGTTCTTCTGGTTCCCCGACGCCGCCGAGCCGGTGTCGGGAATCAGCGGACCCGGGGTGCGTCCCGATCAGGGCTCGCTCACCAGCGCCATCGCGTCCATGAACCACGTGGCGTTCCAGGTGCCCCCGGAGAAGATGGAGGAGTACCAGGCCAAGCTGCGCGCCGCGGGCGTGGAGACCAGCGAGATCGCCAACCACGACGACAGCGAATGGACGATCTCCGACGACTGGACCGACGACGTGTACGTCCGTTCGCTGTACTTCGTCGATCCCGATGGAATCTTGCTGGAGTTCGCAGCGTGGACCCGCCCCCTGGGACCGGCCGACGTGGTCCACCAGCCCAACGGCGCCGTCCGGCCCGCACCGACCTGACCGGGATCAGCCCTCGAACAGCAGGATCGATGTGGTGAAGGCGTGCAGGAACGGCTGACCGCCGACCGGCCCGACCTCACCGGCGCAGAACATGCCAGCGGTGGCCCCGCCGTCGACGTGCTCGAACACCGCGGACGCGTCGTGGTCGGGTTCCCCGAACAGATCGACGCCTCGAGCGGTGCAGGTGAACACCAGGGCGGCCTGACCGGTGGCGTCCACCAGCGTGGCCCTGAGGTCCTGGTCGGCCGAATCGCGGTCGCGGACCTGGAACTGCACGGTGGAACCGACCGAGACGTCGGTGGTCACCGCCACCGCTCGGTTCTCCCGGTCGGCGCCCAACACGGCACGGATCAAGAAGTCGCCCGGCCCGAAGGACTCCTGGCTCTCGTCGAGCACGATGCCCAGCTGAAGCGCCCTGGCCATCAGCGCTCGATCCTCGGGTGACGCTCGCTCGGCCGTGTCGAGGAGGCGATCGAGCGCGGGGACCCCGGCGATCTCCTCGATCAGGTTGTCGCGGCTCCGCGTGACCACCAAGGGCTCCCCGACCGGTCGACATCCCTGGGAGACCAGAGCCCGCACCGGCACCCCCGGAGGGAGGTAGAGCCCGACCGCGCCCTGGCTGATGACGACGTCATCGGCCACCAGGCGGTTGCCGCCCGAGCCGTTGGCCGCCGATGCCAGACCGCCGATCACCGTCAGCCCGGGGGCTCGGCGGGTGATCTCCTCCAAGAAGCCGTCGACCGGGAACGAGAAGGGGTCGGCGAGGAGGATGAGGGTGGCACCGTCGGTGGCCACGTCGTCGGTGCCGGTGAGGCGCCAGCCGTCGCCCTCGCGTTCGGCGTCGAAGCGTACGGCCCGCGCCCCGTCTCGGCCCGTCCGGAGCCGCCCGCCCCAGCTCGCCGCGAACAGCACCACCGCGGCGCGACCCTCCACCTCTCGTGGCCCCGAGAGCACCGACACCGCGGTGGCCCCCACCAACGACTTGGGCTTGAGCAGGACGCGCACCGCATTGGCCAGGTCCTCGGTGGCGCCGGCGAAGGCGCCCGTGACGAACAGCACGGCGAGGTCGGGGCCCTCACCCAGCTGCTCGAGCACGTCGCCGATCACCTCGCCGATCGCGTGGGTGGCCAGGGGGTGCTCGGACATGGAGGCGGCGAACGCCATGGCGGACCAGTCCTAGGAGGGTTCTGGCGCCAGCAGGGTGAACGGGACGGTGGTGATGGGTCCGAGGTCGATGCGCACCTCGGCCTCCACCGTGCCGTAGTCGTCGAACTCCAGCTCGGCCTTCACCAGGCGGTAGGCGAACTTGCCGGGTTCCACGGTGAGCGGTTGGACGTTGCGAGCGATCTGTTCGCCGTCACGCTTGTACACCGTCTCGAGCGCGCCGGTGCCCTCCTGGTCGAGCGGACAGCGGACCAGCACCACCATGTGCGGTTCGACGGTGGTGGGGACCGGGGTGGGCGAAGCCATCGAGAAGTGCACGCCGGTCAGGTCGATCCGGGTGGATGGGCCCGGCGCAGGCCGGAGCTCGATGTTCTCGATGAACACAGCAGCGACGATGTCCATGCTGGTGACCGTATCGGCTCGTCCGATCTCCGATGTCAGGCGGCGCGAACGCCGGCCAGCCACGTGGCCACGCAACGGCCCTCGGCGTCGAGCGCCGCCACATCGGCCCGAGCCCCGGGGAGCAGGCGACCGAGGTCGGGACGGCCGAGGAGGTCGGCGGGTGTGGTCGACGCGGCCCGAACGGCTCCAACGAGGTCCGTTGCGCCCCACGCCACCACGTTGGCCAGGGCTCGATCCAGGGTGAGGGCGCTGCCGGCGATCGTGCCATCGGCCAGTCGGGGGACCGCCCCATCGAGGTGCACCTCGATGCTGCCGGCCGAGCCGCGACGCCAGGCCACCGCGTCGGTCACCAGGCACATCCGCTCCGGTCCCTTGGTGCGGAACGCCAGCCGGACGAGCTCGGCGTGCACGTGGACGCCGTCGGCGATGAGGCCCGCCGTGACCCGATCGTCGAGCAGGGCCGCGGCTGCCACCCCTGGGTCGCGGTGGTTCAGACCGGACATGGCGTTGAACAGGTGGGTGATCATGGAGGCACCGGCATCGAACGCCTCGGTGGCCGCCGCGGCGGACGCGCCGGAGTGGCCCACCGCCGCCACCACGCCGCGCCGACGAGCCCAGGCCCAGGCCGCGTCGGCTCCCGCCACCTCGGGAGCCACGGTCACGATCGCCACGTGACCGGGCAATCGGTCGAGCCACGACGGGTCGACCGCCCGGACCAGGTCCGGTCGGTGGGCGCCGAGCCGCTCGCCGAGGAACGGCCCCTCGAGGTGGACGCCCAGGATCTCCGGCGAGCGATCGGCCCGGGCCATGGCTGCCGCGATCCGCGCGAGGGGGGCGGCATAGGCCTCGAGGGCTCCGGTGACCAGCGTCGGGCACCACGCGGTGACGCCCTGAGCGAGCAGCAGGTGGTCGAGACGCGTCCAGTCGCCCCCGACGGCGCCAGCCACATCGACGTCGTCATGGCCGTTGACCTGCAGGTCGATCAGGCCTGGTACCAGCGTGTGGTGGTCGTGCGGGCCGGGGTGGGGCCGGACCTGCGCCACGCGGCCGTGGTCGTCGATCTCCAGCGCTCCGTCGTGGACCACCCGGTCGGGGAGCACCACCTGGCGAGCGGAGATCACGGGCACCGGCCGAACCTACCGGCCCTTCACCTGGGGGCGGGCTGGGCAGTTGGTCCGATTGGTCGCGGGTGACCGGGCGTAGGCTCGGGCGCAATGGCCGCCACGGAACCGGTTCTCTCCACGCGGGAAGCGATCATCGTCGAAGCTCGACGGTGCTTCGCGGAGCACGGCTACGAGGGAACCTCGCTCAACGAGATCGCCGAAGCCGTCGGCATCCGCCGTCCGTCGCTGCTGCACCACTTCCCATCCAAGGAGGCGGTGTACGCCGAGGTGTTCCGCATCAGCCTCGAGGAGTGGGCCGTACGGGTGGAGGACGCCGTTGGCCAGGCGCAGCAGGGGTGGCCCAAGGTCGACCTGGTCATCACCACCGGCTTCGAGTTCTTCCAGGAGAATCCCGAGTTCGTGCGCATCGTCCGACGAGAAGCCCTCGACGGTGGAGCCAACCTCGGGATCGACCTGGGCGCAGCCCTGCGCCCGTTCCTCGAGCGGGCCATGAGCTGGTTCGAGCGAGAGATGGACGCCGGTCGGTTCCGCCGGGTGGACACCGAGCAGCTCCTCATCACCGGCTACAGCGTGCTGTTCAGCTACTTCAGCGACATCCCGTTCCTCGAGGGACTCCTGGATCGCGACCCGCTCGCGCCAGACGCCCTCGATGCTCGGCTGAAGAGCATCCGCAACCTGTTCCACGTCGCGCTCTCACCCACCGCGCCGTAGGGCGCGTGGCCCAGCGCGCTGGGTGTCGCACCCCCTGTCGATAGTGTCGCCCGCTATGCCTGCACCGACCCTGAGCGAAGCCGATTCCAAGCAGCTGCTGGCGGCGCACGGGGTCCCGTTCGCCCCTGAGCGGGTGGTGGCCGACGTGGCCGGTGCCGTGGCGGCAGCCCGTGAGGTGGGCCACCCGGTGGTGGTGAAGCTCAACGGCGACGGAATCGCCCACAAGACCGAGCGGGGACTGGTGCGGCTCAACCTGGCCGACGCCGACGCGGTGGCCACTGCCGCCTCCGACTTGCTGGCCGCGGCCACCGAGGACGACGGGCCGGTGACCCTCCTGGTGGCCCCCATGTTGCGGGGCAACCGCGAGCTCATCGCCGGGCTCTCCACCGATCCCCAGTTCGGGACCACCGTGATGATCGGGATCGGTGGGATCCTGGCCGAGGCCATCGCCGACGTGGCCCTGCGCCCCGTCCCGGTCACCTCCGTCGACGCGGCCGAGATGATCGATGAGCTGCGCACCCAAGCCTTGCTCGGCCCGTTCCGCGGCGAACCCGCCGTGGACCGAGCAGCGCTCATCGCGGTCATCACCGGGCTGTCCGACGCCGCGGTGGCCGATCCGCGGATCGTGTCGGCTGATCTCAACCCGCTGATCGTGGTCGACGGCACCCCGATCGCGGTCGACGCCCTGGTGGAGCTGGCCGACCCGGACCAACATGCTGGGGTCGCTCCGGCGGTGGCCGTTCCGGTCCCGACCGGCTTCCAGGCGCTGTTCGACCCCAAGGGCGTCATCGTGGCCGGCGCGTCGAGCCACCCCGGGAAGTTCGGCTTCGTCAGCCTCCACAACATCCTGGCTGGCGGGTTCGCCGGGTCGGTCGCCGCCACCAACCGTGAGGGCGCCGAGGTGCTGGGCATCCAGACCGTGCCCGACATCGCCGACCTGCCCGACGGCGCGGCCGATCTCCTCTTCTTGTGCACGCCCGCCGCGGTGAACCCCGACCTGCTGCGCGCCGCGGCGGCCAAGGGCGTCCGGGCCGCGTTCGTGACCTCGGCTGGTTACGGCGAGGCCGGCCCGTCGGGACTCGAGGCCCAGGCGGATCTGGTGGCCCTGTGCGACGAGTTGGGCATCTTGATGGCCGGCCCCAACGGCCAGGGCGTGGTCTCCACGCCATCGTCGCTGTGCGCCCAGATCGTGGCGCCGTACCCGCCGGCCGGCCACATCGGCGTGGCCAGCCAGTCGGGCAACTTCGTGTCATCGTTCCTCAACTACTCCGTGCAGACCGGCGTGGGGATCAGCCGAGCGGTCAGCGCCGGCAATGCCGCTGCGGTCACGGTCGCCGACTACCTCGACTTCTACGCCGACGATCCGGCGACCTCCGTCGGCCTGGCTTACGTGGAAGGGGTGCCCGACGGTCGGGCCTTCCTGCAGCGCATGGCGGGTGTCGCCGCCCGCAAGCCCCTGGTCTTGGTGAAGGGTGGGGCCACCAGCGGCGGCCAGCGCGCTGCGGCGAGCCACACCGGTTCGTTGGCCACCGACGACCGGGTGTTCGACGGGGCGTGTCGCCAAGCGGGCATCACCCGGGCCGCCACGGTGGAGGAGGCGTTCGAAGCCGCCGCCACCTTCGCCACCCAACCGCTGCCCCGAGGTCCGCGAGTGGTGGTGATGACCACGGCCGGCGGCTGGGGCGTGGTCACCGCCGATGCCATCACCCGAAGCGACCTCGTGCTCGCCGACCTGCCCGCCGACCTCCTTGCCGCGATCGACGAGAAGCTGCCACCGCGGTGGAGCCACAACAACCCGGTGGACCTGGCCGGTGGCGAGACCCGAGACACCATCCCCGAGGTGCTGGAGCTGATCGCGTCGCACCCCGAGGTGGACGCGGTGATCCAGCTCGGTCTGGGCATCCAGGCCAACCAGGCCCGGATGATGCGCAATGGTCCGTTCTACCCGGGGCACGGGCTCGAGCGGATCGTGGCGTACCACGAGCGCCAAGACGCCCGCTTCGCCCAAGCGGCTGCCGACATCTCGATCGCCACCGACAAGCCGATCCTGCTCGCCACCGAACTGGCCGTGGCCGATCCGGACAACGCCGGACCGGCCACGGTGCGAGCCACCGGGCGGCTCTGCTACCCGTCGGCCAACCGGGCCGTCACCGCGCTCGAGCACGCGTGGCGCCACGCCCGCTGGCGCCAGGCTCGCCACCTCTGATGGTCCGCCGATCCGGGCGCCGGATCGTGGTGGCCGTTGCCACCCTGATCGGCGTGGCTGCGCTGCCAGCGTCTCCCGCGGTCGGGTCCTCGGGGCGCGCCCCAACGCCCACCACCACCTCGACGACCCCGTCGAGCACCGGACCGAGCTCCACGGCGCCGGCCAAGGCACCGACGCTGGCCCAGAACCTCGATGGGGTCATGGCCGCCTCGCCGGCCGACAGCTGCCTCACCGTGATGATCGACGGGGAGACGGTGTACCGCCACGACTCGTCGCAGCCGCTGGCGCCTGCCTCCACCGAGAAGTTGCTGACTGCCACGGTGGCGCTCGACCAGCTGGGCGCCTCCACCCGGTTCGATACCAAGGTCCTCGGACCGAAGCCCAATGCCGACGGAGTCATCAGCGGCGATGTTGCGCTGGTGGGTGGGGGAGATCCGGTGCTCCTCACCGACGCCCACCGGTTCGTGAAGCACGTCGGCGCCGACCAGCCCTACACGTCGCTCGATGTTCTGGCCGACCAGGTGGTGGCATCGGGGGTGCGGGGCATCTCCGGCCAGGTGCTGGGCGACGACCACCGCTACGACTCGCTCCGAACCGTGCCGTCGTGGCCCGAGCGCTACGCCCGCCAGGGCCAGTCCGGCCCCATCGGCGCCTTGTTGGTCGATCGGGGCTACGACCTCATCTTGCCGGTGGCCCCCGACACCAAGGTGATCGAACGGCGCGCCGACGACCCGGCGGCGTCCGCGGCCCGAACCTTCACGGCGCTGCTGCGGGCACGCGGGGTCCTCGTCACCGGCGACGGAGCGACCGGGGCCGCTACCCCCGGGTCGGGTCAGCTGGGCAAGGTCACGTCGCCGCCCCTGGACGACATCATCGGTCGGATGCTGCTCACCAGCGACAACCAGATCGCCGAGATGCTCACCAAGGAGATCGGCGTGCACGCTGGTCAGGGTGGGTCCACCGCGGCGGGCGTGGCCGAGATCGCTCGACGGGGACGCGAGCTCGGCCTCACGTCGGGCGCCGCCCACATCGTCGACGGATCGGGCCTCGATCCCACCAACCGCGCCACCTGCGACGAGCTCACCAAGGTCTTGCACGCCAGCGGCGGGCTGGGTGGCACGTTGGGCGACGACCTCCCGGTCGCCGGCCGATCGGGCACGTTGATCGCCCGGTTCCGCGGCAACCCGGCAGAGGGCCGGCTGCACGCCAAGACCGGCTCGTTGACCGACGTCACCGCACTGGCCGGCTTCGTCGCCCTGCCCAAGGGCGAGACGGCCACCTTCGCCTACATCGCGAACGGCGCGCCGGTGGACGCTCGGGTGAAGGGTGCTCAGGACCTGTTGGGTGCGATCCTCGGCTCGTACGTCCCGCCGTGTCCTGCCGCGCCCGCCGCGCCGGTGGTCGCTCCCATCGCTCCGTACGCTTCGGAGATGGGCGTCCTCGGCATGTTCCCGTTGCAGTCGGTGTTGCTTCCCGGAGCGGTGCTGCCGTTGCACGTCTTCGAGGACCGCTACCGGGTGTTGGTGGGGCGCTGTGTGGCCGCCGACGAGGACTTCGGCGTGGTGCTCATCTCTCGGGGGAGCGAGGTGGGCGGTGGCGATGTTCGAACCGACGTCGGTACCCAGGCCCGGATCGTGCAGGCCGAGCAGGCCGACGACGGCCGCTGGGGAATCCTCGCCCTCGGCATCAACCGGGTCCGAGTCGAGGAGTGGCTGCCCGACGACCCCCATCCCCGCGCCCAGGTCACCGACTGGCCCGATCCGGATCCCGGCGTGGGGGTCGATCAACCGCTCACCGACGTCGGCGCCCAGTTGCGGCGGGTCTTGGCCATGCGAGCCGAGCTGGGTGATCCCGGCCCGTCGCCCACGGTCCCGATGGAGGTCGACGACCCCACCCTGGCGTCGTTCCACCTGGCCTCGCTGGCTCCTCTGGGCGACCTGGACCGCCACACGCTCCTGGCGGCACCGACCATCGCAGATCGGTTGGGTGCGCTCGGCGGCATGCTCGACGACGTGGAGGCCATCTGCCGCGCCCGGCTCTCGGGGTTGTGACCTCGGTGGATCTTGCGCCCGCACCCGAGCGCGGGTAGGAAAGCCCGACCGGATCGCCAGGAGGCAACGTGGCACCAATCGGTGCGAAGAAGGCAGAAGAGAAGACCACCGCCGACGTGGTCAACGACCTGTGGCAGCTGGTCAGGGACTACGCCAAGCAGGAGACGGTGGATCCCCTGCGGACCATCGGGCGGTTCCTCGCCCTCGGTCTGGGTGGCGCGATCCTGCTCAGCCTGGGCGTGGTCATGGGCGTGCTGGCGATCCTGCGCGGGTTGCAGACGTCGGGTCGCCACCACCTCGACGAACACCTGAGCTGGGTGCCGTACCTCTGGACGTTCCTGATCGCCTCGGCCGTCTTGGCCTTCTCGGTCCGGACCATCACCAAGCCGAACCGGACCGATAGCGCCGCCTCATGAGCAAGGAAGGCCGTTCTGTGGCCCAACAAGAGACCCCACCCGTCATCGAGAAGATCACCCGAGACGACCTCGAGGCCAAGTTCCGCCAGCTCACCGGCGAGGTCGAAGATCGAGCCGAATCAGCGCGCAGCACCGCCGTCACGGTCGGCATCGTGGTGGGTGCCATCGTGGTGGTCGGCGTGTTCATGCTCGGTCGCCGACGGGGCCGCAAGTCGTCCACGTTCGTCGAGGTGCGGCGGTTCTGATGGCCCGCTCACGAGGGGGCGACGGCTCCCGCAACAGCTTCCTGCTCTCCGCTGAGCGCCGAGGCCTGAGCCAGGGCATCTTCAACGGCAAGCGGGGATGGCTCTACATCGGCACCGGCCTGTGGACCATCCGCACCGTTCGTCGCTTCGCCGGCCGCAAGACGGAGATCTTGCTCTCCGAGGAGCTCAAGCCGGGTCAGCGGCTGATCATCGCCAACAACCGAGCCACGATCGAGGGCGCACCGGTGGTGGCGGCGCCCGCCAAGGGCCGGCGGAAGCGCCGGGGGTGAAGGTCAACCTCCGCAACCCCAACCGGACGCTGGACTTCGACGGCCCCACGACCATCGTGGCCCTGCTGCAGAAGCTCGAGCTCAACCGCGAGTCGGTGCTGGTGATCCGCGGCGGCACGCTCGTGCCCGGCGACGCGCTGCTCGATGCCGACGACGAGGTGGAGATCCGACCCGTCATCTCTGGTGGTGCGGCGTGAAGTGCCGGGTGTGCCGCGGTCCTGCGGTGATCGACATCCGTCGTCACAACGCCAACTTCTGCGCCGACCACTTCCTCAAGTTGGTGCGGGACCAGACGGCCAAGGCCATCCACGAGTTCTCCATGGTGGAGCCGGGGGAGCGGGTGCTCGTGGCGGTTTCGGGCGGCAAGGACAGCCTCGCCCTGTGGGACATCCTGCGCGAGCTCGGCTACGACGCCGACGGCTTCTACGTCGGGTTGGGCATCGGCGGCTACAGCGATCGCTCCGGGGACGCGGCCCGCGCCTTCGCCTCGGAGCGAGGGCTGACCCTCCACGAGGTGGGCCTGCGCGACACCTACGACTACGACGTTCCCACCGCGGCGGCGGTCACCAAGCGGGTGCCGTGCTCGGCGTGCGGACTGTCCAAGCGTCACCTGTTCGACAAGGCGGCGCTCGACGGTGGGTACGCCGCTGTGGCCACCGGCCACAACCTCGACGACGAGGCCGCCGTGCTGTTCGGCAACACGCTGCGATGGCAGGCCGAGTACCTGGCTCGGCAGCATCCGGTGTTGCCCGCCCGTCCGGGCTTCCCCCGCAAGATCAAGCCGCTGGTGCGGCTGGGCGAGCGGGAGATGGCGGCCTACTGCGTGTTGCGTGGCATCGACTACATCGTCGAGGAGTGCCCCATGGCCGCCGGCAACCAGCACCTTGGGTACAAGGAGGCGCTGAACCAGATCGAGCTGCAGTCGCCGGGCTCGAAGCAGGCCTTCTACTTCGGGTTCCTCGCTCGTGGTGTGGATCGCTTCGCCGATGCCGCACCTTCGCACGGCGACCCCGACGTCACCGCCCGCTGCACCCGCTGCGACGCGCCGAGCACGTCCGAGGTGTGCGCGTTCTGTCGCCTCCTCGAGAAGGCCTCTGGCGCCGAGCCGGTGCGCCTCTCCCGCAAAGGCAAGCCGATCGACGCATGAGCACCTCTGACATCCCTGACCGGTCCTTCCGCGTCGATGAGCAGATCCTGCTCATCGACCGCAAGAAGCGCCGCTACCTCGTGACCCTCGCCGAGGGTGGTGAGTTCCACACCCACTCGGGCTTCATTCCCCACGATGACATCATCGGCAAGCCCGAGGGCCTGGCCCTGCGCTCCACGCGCGGGGCCACGTTCAACGCGTTCCGCCCCACGCTGAGCGATTTCGTGCTCAAGATGCCGCGTGGCGCCCAGGTGATCTACCCGAAGGACCTCGGTCCGATCCTGATGCTGGCCGACATCTTCCCGGGCGCTCGGGTGCTGGAGTCCGGCGTGGGTTCCGGCGCGCTGTCGATGACCCTGCTCCGAGCCGGCGCCCACGTGACCGGCTACGAGATCCGCGCCGACTTCGCCGCCCGCGCCGCCAAGAACGTGGCCGCCTTTGGTGGCACCGAGCTC
>Ga0209023_10003034_pt1 | contig 20292 bp, 18 predicted proteins | sample LakOneMetagenome_FD_187468 | JGI IMG/M metagenome (GOLD analysis project Ga0209023, IMG submission 187468) | Freshwater and sediment microbial communities from Lake Erie, Canada (SPAdes) (version 2) | ecosystem: Environmental > Aquatic > Freshwater > Lentic | place: Lake Erie, Canada...
GCCAGCATGGCGACGCCCCGCGCCTGCCCGAGCTTGAGGGTCGACGCGCCGTCCTTGTTGACGAAGGTCTGCTCAACGGCGGCTTCCACCGGATTGAACTCTCCGAGCACACGGGCGAGCCCTTCATGGATCGCCAGCAGGCGCTCGGCCAGCGGCGCGGCTTCTCGCGATTCGACCGAGCCGCAGCCGACATAGATCAGCCGGTTGCCGTCGATGTCGATCACGCCCCAGCCGGTGCGGCGGAGGCCGGGATCGATCCCCAAAATGCGAATCGCGCTGGATGTCATGCCGGCAGTCTACCCGAATCGGGCGGCTCGCGTCACAGCAGGGTGCCGCGCAAGATCAGCAGCGCCGCGCTGAAATAGATCATCAACCCGGTCACGTCGACGAGGGTGGCCACAAACGGCGCCGATGCGCTGGCCGGGTCGAACCCAACCCGCTGCAGGGCGAAAGGCAGCATCGATCCTGCCACAGACCCGAAGGTGACCACGCCCACCAACGCCGCCGCCACCGTCAGGCCGACCAGCACCCAGTGCTCGCCATAGTCGTAAATTCCGAACTTCTGCCAAATCACGACGCGCGCAAAGCCGATCAGGCCGAGCAGGCCGCCGAGGATCAACCCCGTCGGCAGTTCGCGCATCATGACGCGCCACCAGTCGGCGAGTTTCACGTCATGCAGCGCAAGCGAGCGGATCAGCAGCGATGTCGCCTGCGATCCCGAATTGCCGCCCGAACTCATGATCAATGGAATGAACAATGTCAGCACCAATGCCTTTTCAAGCTGACCTTCGAAATGCTGCATCACGCTCGCGGTCAGCATTTCGCTGACGAACAGTACCGACAGCCAGCCACCGCGCTTGCGGATCATGTCCAGCAGCCCGATCTGCATATAGGGCTCTTCGGTGGCGGACATGCCGCCGAACTTCTGCACGTCCTCGGTGCTCTCCTCGATGATGGCGTCGATGATGTCGTCCACGGTGACAATGCCGAGAACATGTCCGGCCTTGTCCAGCACCGGCACCGCCAGAAGATCGTGGCGCGTGATCAGGCGGGCGACATCCTCACGGTCGACCAGCGGAAGGGTCGTGATGGTCTCATGTTCCGGGATAAGGGTCAGGATATTGGCCGATGGCTCCCCGGCAATCAGCCGCCGCAGCGTCACCGCGCCGATGAGGCGGCGGGTGACGGGGTCCAGCACATAGATCGCATAGACTGTTTCGCGGGAGCGCTCGACGCGGCGGATGTGCTGCAGCGTCTGGTCGACGGTCCAGTTGCCCGGCACGCTGACGAACTCGGTGGTCATCATCGCGCCGGCGGTGTTTTCCGGATAGGCCAGAAGGCCCACGATCGCCGCGCGCGAAACATCGTCCAGCGCGCCGAGCAACTCGGTTTTCGCAGGCTCCTCGAGCAGCTGCACGATGTCCGCCGCCATGTCGGCGGACATGCCTGCCAGCAGCGGAGCCGCGACATAGCGGGGCAGCGCCTCGATGATCTCAGCGCCGAAATCCAGTTCAGGCTTGTCGAGGATTTCGATTGCGACATCACGCGGCAGCAGCCGGACCACGTCGGCGGCTTGCGAGGGTTCGAGCTTGTTGAGGATTTCGACAGTGTCGGCGACGTGTTCACCGATCAGGGTCGCAGCCAGAACAGCCGCGTTGAACTCGCCCTCTGGCGCGTGGATTTCCGTCATAGCTCACCTTCGGGTTCTGCCGGCAACAGCAGGGTCGGTGAGCTGGCGAGCGCTCTAGACCACTGGGACCGTTGTCGGCGAAATACGTGGACTGTCGCTTGGCATAGTTGATTGGTTTCCGGTGACGGGCGGCGTACGCGAGCACCACCGCCCTGCGGCTGACATGATCCTTCAGCGGCGCGGCGTCAAGACAAAATCGAAAGGAGCGGAGTGGCCCGGCCTTATGCGCTCATCTTGGCGGCAAGCGCGTCCGACACTTCAAAGTTGGCATAGACGTTCTGGACGTCGTCATGCTCGTTGAGCAGGTCGAGCAGCTTGAACAGCTTTTCGCCGGTCTCGTCGTCGACCGTAATGGTGTTCTGCGGCTTCCAGATCAGCGCGGCCTTGCGCGCTTCGCCGAACTTGCCTTCCAGCGCCTTGGCCACTTCGCGATAGGTCTCCGGCGACGCCAGCACCTCGTGGCCGTCCTCGCTGGACGCCACATCGTCGGCGCCGGCATCAATGGCGGCTTCCAGCATGGCGTCATCCGACGCCACCTTGGCGTCGTATTCGATCACGCCGACGCGGTCGAACATGAAGGAGACCGAGCCGGTTTCGCCGAGATTGCCGCCGGACTTCGTGAAGTAGGAGCGGATGTCGGAAGCGGCGCGGTTGCGGTTGTCGGTCAGCACCTCGACAATCACCGCGACGCCGCCGGGACCGTAACCTTCATAGCGCATTTCATCGTAGTTCTCGCCGTCGCTGCCGATCGCCTTCTTGATGGCGCGCTCGATATTGTCCTTCGGCATGTTTTCCGCGCGGGCCGCCGTGATGGCCAGCCGCAGCCGCGGATTCATCGCCGGGTCCGGAGTTCCCAGTTTCGCCGCCACCGTGATTTCACGGGCCAGCTTGCCGAACATCTTGGACCGCATGGCATCCTGTTTGCCCTTGCGGTGCATGATGTTCTTGAATTGGGAATGTCCGGCCATCGGAAGCCTCTTAAGGTGTTCGGCAATGCGTTGCATGAATCCCGGGCAGCGTTAACGCAAAAAGCCCGGCGGGGCGGCGTTATAGTCCGGGAACAATCAAAATTAAAGGCGGAACGGCCAATTTTCGGTATGGCGATACGTCCAACTGCCCAGGACAGAGGCACAAGTTAACCATGAGTTCACGCCGGAGTGCGATAATCCTCCCATTACTCATATTTCAGAGCTCCCCTCATGGCGTTCGGTCTTTTTCGGAAGCGGCTGCCAGAACAGGTCATGCCGGATATTTCCCCTGATGCGCCGGTGATGGCGCCGGAGCCCGTCGCGGCTCCCCAACATGACTCAGCGCGCGAGATTCTCGAACTGCTGGAACTCGAACTCGCAGCGATGATCCGCCAGCTTGAGCGTGCGGCCACTTCGGTGGCCAGCGGCGCGCAGTCCACCGCCTCGACACTGTCCGCCATCCGCCATCGCGCCGACGCCCTTTCCGACCGCACCAGCAGCGCGCAGGCGACCGCGGAAACCTTTTCGCAGGCCGCAGACAAATTCACCCAGTCGGCCCATGGCATCGGCGCGCAGGTGCGCGATGCCAGCAAGCTGGCCGATGAAGCCAGCGAAGCCGCGCGCGAAGCCGGTCTCAATGTCGAACGGCTGCGCGAATCCTCCGCAGCCATCGGCAATGTGGTCAATCTGATCGCGACGATTGCCAAGCAGACCACGCTGCTGGCGCTGAACTCCACCATCGAAGCTGCCCGTGCCGGTTCCGCCGGAAAGGGATTCGCCGTCGTTGCGTCCGAGGTCAAGGCGCTCGCGGTGCAAACCCAGAGCGCGACCGAGGAGATCAAGCGCAAGATCGACGCCCTGCAACAGGATGCCGCAACCTCATTCGATGCGGTGCACCGCATCACCGCCGCCATCGATGCAATCAAGCCGGTGTTCGCCCATGTCAACGGCGCGGTCGCCGAGCAAAACGAGACCACCGGAGAGATCACGCAGAACGCCGCGTCCGCTTCGCAGTTCATCGTCTCGGTCGGCACCAGCAGCGCCGAGATCGACAGCGCCGCACGAGAGGCCGAGACTCATGGCGAAAGCGTCGCGCAGGCCGGCAAGGCCGTGACCATGTTCGCGGAGAAACTGAAAACGCGTTGCGCTGTCCTGCTGCGCCAGAACGAGAACGAGGAACGCAAAGCCGAGCGGATGCCGTGCCGCCTTCAGATCGAGATCGAATCCGGCGGCTCTCGCATCAATGCGGAGGTGTTCGAGATTTCAGCCGATGGCGTTCTGATCGGCGGCGCGGGCGCCGCCGCCCTGCCGCTGCAGCAGATCATGAAGGCGAAGCTCCAGGACATCGGCGCGTGCAATATCCGCGTGACCGGACAGACCAGCGGCGGCGCGCAGGCGGAATTCATATCGCCCGACACCGCACTCAAGGAGCGGATCGAGGACAAGGTCTGGGCCATTCACGACGAGAACACCGAATTCGTCACCCGCGCGATGGAAGCCGGCGACGCGATTACGAAAATCTTCGAAGGCGCAGTGGCGCGCGGCGACATCAGCCTCGACGACCTGTTCGACGAAAATTATGTGAAGATCGAAGGCAGCGATCCGGTGCAGTACCGCACGCGCTTCCTCGACTGGGCTGATCGCGCGCTTCCCGACATCCAGGAAACCATGCTGGCGCGCGATTCACGCGCGGCCTTCTGCGCCACCATCGACCGCAACGGCTATCTGCCGGTGCACAACAAGATCTACTCGCAGCCGCAGCGTCCGGGTGACACCGCATGGAACACCGCGAATTGCCGTAACCGCCGCATCTTCAACGATCCCGCCGGGCTCGCTGCGGGCCGCAACATCCGTTCGTACCTGATCCAGAGCTATGCCCGCGACATGGGCAACGGCACAACGATCATGATGCGCGAGATCGACGTGCCAATCCGCGTCAATGGCCGTCACTGGGGCGGCTTCAGGACGGCGTATAAGGTTTAAAAAAGACCACAGAGAGCTTGTTCAACTCCACCTCTCCCATGGGGAGAGGGAGTTCAATTTCGCGCGCTTCAATCCCGTCCCAATTCACCAGAACCCCGGCAAGGCGCGTTCCAGCAGCGGTCCGATCCGCACAGCGGCAACGCGCGTGGCAAGACCCGTGGCATCGTCGGTTTCCACCGCGACGCCGCTGAGCGTCGCGACACCATCCGCCGCCTCGAAGCGCCCCGCCGGATAACCGCGCAGGAAACGCCCCAGCGGCTCTTCCTTCTGCATGCCGATGACGGAATCATAGTCTCCCGTCATGCCGGCATCGGTCATGTAGGCCGTGCCTGCGGGAAGAATGCGATGATCGGAAGTCGGCACATGGGTATGCGTGCCGACAACAAGGCTGGCGCGGCCATCGCAGAAATAGCCGATTGCCTGCTTCTCGCTTGACGCTTCGCCGTGAAAATCAACCAGCACGGCATCGGCAGCCTCACGCAGCGGACAGGCATTAAGTTCGCGATCCAGAATCGCAAACGGATCGTCGAACGGCTGCATGAAGACGCGGCCAATGGCGTTGATCACCAGCGCACGCTTGCCGCTCTTGGTATCGACCAGTGCAGCTCCACGACCCGGTGTGCCCGGCGGAAAATTCGCCGGACGCACAAGCCGCGGCGCGCGCTCGATGAACACCAGCGCTTCACGCTGATCCCATGAATGATTGCCGAGCGTGATCGCATCCGCGCCGGCTTCCAGCAGTTCATGATAGATCGCTTCGGTGATGCCGAAACCGCCAGCGGCGTTCTCGCCATTGACCACCGTCAGATCGAGCTTCCAGTCGCGGATCAGGCCCGGCAGCGTTTCTGTCACAACCGCGCGGCCACTTCGCCCCACCACATCGCCGACAAACAGGATACGCACGTTTATAAACTCCGCAGATCGATCAACTCGCGTTCCGTTAGCACACAATCGAGCTGCTCGTCGTGCGGAAGTCGCGGCACGGTTTCGATTTCCTGCACCGCAAACGCGACGCCGATGACCGTTATCTTCTTCATGACCCGGAGATTTTGCAGCGTGCGGTCATAGTAACCGCGGCCATAGCCAATGCGATGACCGGCGCGGTCGAACGCAGCGAGCGGGACCAGTACGATATCCGGATCGACTTCGCCCGCATCCGATGACGGCTGAAAGATTCCGAACGGTCCGCGCACCAGGCCTTCGTCCGGCTCCCACGCGCGAAAGATCAGGGCATGATCGCGCGCAATGATCACCGGCAGCGCCAGCGCCGCGCCCTTATCCGCAAGCGCGCGCATCAGCGGGAACGGATCGAACTCGCTGTTGATCGGGGAATAACCCGCGACGATGGCGCCCGGCGGCAACTCGATGGGAAGCCTGCGCGCTGCAATTTTTGTCGCAGCCTCGGCGCGGACCTCCGCAGTCAGCGCGTCGCGCCGCGCAAGAGCGTCACGCCGGAAATCGTCTTTCAGGTTTGCGAGGAAGCGGTTTCCATCCACCAGCGAAAATCCCTGTCACCCCTTGCGCGCAGGAGCTGGAGCGAAAAGAAAGTGCGAAGCCACAGTGGCCGTTGAAGCACTCGATCCCGGAGCACCTACGAAAGTAGGTGGGCACCATATGATCGGGTCCACGGACCCGGCCAGGGACAGTTCCCTAAAGGATCGATAAGGCCCCGGGGATATTATGGCTTCTGACGCGCGACGCAGCCTCGCCGAACCAATGTAGTCACGATCCCGCCGGAGCGCCAGCGGGGAACACCGCCCTCAACCGAGCGCGATGCCGTTGCGGGCGGGACGATTCAACGCTTGGCTCATCTTCTCGATCCGCTCGGACGCCGAATTCAGCGCATTGGCAACAGCCGATTGCGTGGCGCGGGCGCGGTCAGCTGCGACCACGCGCACATCGCGCAGGGCATTGAGTTCTTCTTCAAGCGCACGAATCCGCTGGCCCGCGTCCACGAGTTCATCGGCAACCGTCAGCGCCGCCATCACGGTGAGGCGGCCATCGCCGATTTCACCGAACTTGCCGCGCAGATTGGCAATGCGCGCCTCAAGACTTTCCGCAAGGCGCAGCAGCCGGTTTTCCTGCCCGGCCTCGCAGGCCATGCGGTACTGGCGGCCATTGATGGTCACGTTGATGTGGCTCATGGCTGTTGATCTCCGGATTCAATGACGGAGCGGATGGTGTCGATCGCGACATCGAGACGTTCCGCGATCTCGCGATTGGTCCGCTCCAGCGCGCGCGAGCGCACCAGCGTGCCGTCGAGTTCGTTGGCAAGCCGCGAGCGGTCCGCGCCAAGCGCCTGAATCCGCGCACCGAGATCCTCGTCGATCCGGTCGGCTTCCCGCCGCCGCTCCACCGCGCTTTCCAGCGCATCGAGCGCCGCCGCCAGCCGCTTTGTGGCGAGCTCGATCTCGCTCGGGCCGTTCGGCGCGGGCTCGGAACTGGCAAAACCGTTGGGAGTGCGGTCGGTCATCACGGAACGGCAGCCTTTGTCGTCTGGCCGGAAGCGCAAAACTGGCGAACCGGCAAGCAGTTAGGCGGACAAATTTACGGCCAGGGCGAGCCCCGCGCAACGCTGGCTGGAAGCTATGCACACAAAGCGAAAACTCCATGGCGAAAACAGGCTGGAAACAGCCTAATGCCCTTGGACTCAAGGGTTTCGCGATGCTATCCACCCTGCGAAAGCTTCCCCGGCCGTGGCATTTTTGAGACACGCGCCCACTTCCCACACCGAATGTCAGGCGGACCTTCCATGACTGTGCGTGTCGATCCCTCCCGTATGGCCAATGCGATTCGCGCACTTGCCATGGATGCCGTCGAAAAGGCGAAATCGGGCCATCCCGGCCTGCCCATGGGCGCGGCCGATGTCGCCACCGTGCTGTTCACGCAGTTCCTTAAGTTCGACGCCGCCGACCCGACCTGGCCAGATCGCGACCGCTTCGTGCTCTCCGCCGGCCACGGCTCGATGCTGCTCTATGCGCTGCTGTATCTGACAGGCAATCCGTCGATGACCATCGACCAGATCAAGAACTTCCGTCAGCTCGGATCGATCACACCGGGTCATCCGGAAAATTTCGTCACACCGGGCATCGAGACCACCACCGGCCCGCTGGGTCAGGGCATCGCCACCGCTGTCGGCATGGCGCTGGCCGAGCGCCACATGGCGGCGGAATTCGGCGGCGATATTGTCGATCACCACACCTACGTGCTCGCCTCCGACGGCGACCTGATGGAAGGCATCAGCCAGGAAGCCATCGCCTTCGCCGGACATCTCAAGCTCAACAAGCTGATCGTGCTGTTCGACGACAACGGCATTTCCATCGACGGCGCGATTTCGCTCTCGGACTCGGTCGATCAGGTGAAGCGTTTCGAATCCGCCGGCTGGGCTGCCGAGCGTGTCGACGGCCATGATCCGAAGGCAATTGCCGACGCATTGACCCGCGCGCAGAAGTCCGACCGTCCGACCCTGATCGCGTGCAAGACCGTGATCGGCTTCGGTGCGCCGAACAAGGCAGGCTCGGAAAAGTCGCACGGCTCGCCGCTCGGTGCAGACGAGATCGCAGGCGCGCGCAAGAACCTGAAGTGGGATTCGGCGCCATTCGAGGTTCCGCAGGACATTCTCGACGCATGGCGCGCCGCTGGATCGCGCGGCAAGGATGCGCACGCAGCCTGGACCAAGACTCTCGGCACCAAGGACGCTGCTGCCCGCGCAGAATTCGAGCGCCGTATGAAGGGCGACCTTCCGGCCAAGGCGCTTGCCGACGCCGTTGCCAAGATGAAAGCCGCGCTTGCCGCTGCACCGAAAGAGATCGCCACCCGCACCGCGTCCGAACACGCGCTCGAAGTTCTCACCGCAGCCGTGCCGGAAATGATCGGCGGCTCGGCGGACCTCACCGGCTCCAACAACACCCGCGTCAAGGGCATGGTCGCGATCTCCGCCAACAACTATGGCGGCCGCTATGTGAACTATGGCATCCGCGAGCACGGCATGGCGGCTGCGATGAACGGCATGGCGCTGCATGGCGGCCTCATCCCGTATTCGGGCACGTTCCTCGTATTCTCCGACTATCTCCGCCCGGCGCTGCGCCTCGCGGCGCTGATGGGCGAGCGCGTGATCCATGTCCTGACCCACGACTCCATCGGTCTTGGCGAAGACGGTCCGACCCATCAGCCGGTGGAGCATGTGGCTGCGCTGCGTGCCATTCCGAACCTCAACGTGTTCCGGCCCTGCGACACGGTCGAGACGCTGGAATGCTGGCAGTTAGCTCTTGAAGCCAGGGAGCGCCCGAGCGTGCTGGCGCTGACCCGCCAGAACCTGCCGCAACTGCGTCTCGCCAACGACGCCGACAACAAATGCGCCAATGGCGCCTATGAAATCTCCAAGGCTGACGGCGAGGCAAAAGTCTCGATCTTCGCATCCGGTTCGGAGGTCTCGCTGGCGGTCGAGGCGCAGAAGCTGCTGGCCGCACGCGGCATTCCGACGCGGGTGGTCTCGGTGCCCTGCATGGACCTGCTGCTCGAGCTTCCCGCCGACAAGCGCGCCGCCATTATCGGCAAGGCCCCGGTCAAGGTCGCCGTCGAGGCTGCGATCCGTCAGGGCTGGGACGCCATCATCGGTTCGGACGGCATTTTCGTCGGCATGGACGGCTTCGGCGCCAGTGCCCCTTACAAGGAACTGTATCGGCATTTCGGAATCACCCCGGAAGCCGTGGCGGAGGCCGCGCAGGCCCGCGTTTGACCCTATTTTCATGGGAGCCGGGGCCGGTTCGCATGGCAAGAATGCATGATTTCATGGTCCGGGACCGAATAGGCCCGGGCCTGATAACCCTGCCCGAACATTCGGGATTCAAGTGATTGCATCAAACCGTCATTCGGGGCAAAAACCGCCTCGAAAATCGTCATTTCCGACCACATCGAGGAGAACTTGAGAATGGCAGTCCGTGTCGCGATCAATGGATTTGGCCGTATCGGCCGCAACATCCTGCGGGCCATCTATGAATCCAAGCGCACGGACATCGAAGTCGTCGCCATCAATGACCTCGGCCCGGTCGAAACCAACGCCCACTTGCTCCGCTTCGACTCGGTGCATGGCCGTTTTCCCGGCGAAGTGACGGTCGAGGGCGACTCGATCGACCTCGGCAGGGGCAAGATCAAGGTCACCGCGGTGCGCGATCCGTCGGCGCTGCCATGGAAGGACCTCGGCATCGATATCGCGATGGAATGCACCGGCATCTTCAGCGCCAAGGCGAAGGCTTCTGCGCATCTGACCGCCGGCGCCAAGCGCGTGCTGGTCTCCGCGCCGTCGGACGGCGCTGACGCAACCATCGTCTACGGCGTCAACCACGACAAGCTGAGCAGGGATCACCTCGTCGTTTCCAACGGCTCGTGCACCACGAACTGCCTCGCGCCGGTCGCCAAGGTGCTGAACGACACCGTCGGCATCGAAACCGGTTTCATGACCACGATCCATGCCTATACCGGCGACCAGCCGACCCTCGACACCATGCACAGCGATCTCTATCGCGGCCGTGCAGCGGCTCTGTCGATGATCCCGACCTCGACCGGCGCAGCGAAGGCCATCGGCCTCGTGCTGCCCGAACTTCAGGGCAAGCTCGATGGCGTCGCGATCCGTGTGCCGACCCCGAACGTCTCGGTGATCGACCTCAAGATCGTCGCCAAGAAGAACACCACGAAGGAAGAGATCAACGAAGCGGTCAAGCGCGCCGCGGCGCAGGAGCTGAAGGGCATCCTCGGCACCACCAGCCATCCGAACGTGTCGATCGACTTCAACCACGACGCCCACTCCTCCACCTTCGCCTTCGACCAGACCAAGGTGCAGGGCGGCAATCTGGTGCGCGTGCTGTCGTGGTACGACAATGAGTGGGGCTTCTCGAACCGCATGGCGGATACCGCCGTTGCGATGAGCAAGCTGATCTAAGCAAGAACGTCATCCCGGAGCGCGCACCGCGTGCTCCGGTCGATGGCATCGGAAAATCCTCACCCTTCAAGACATGCGCCAGTAGCGCTCAGGGGTGATGCGGGAAGAAGCGCAATCATCATGTCCGGATTTCGTACCCTCGATGATGTCGACGTGAAGGGAAAGCGCGTGCTGCTGCGCGTCGATCTCAACGTGCCGATGGACAACGGACGCGTGTCCGACACCACCCGCCTGCAGCGCATTGCCAAGACCATCATCGAACTGTCGGAAGCCGGCGGCAAGGTCGTCATCCTCGCGCATTTCGGCCGCCCGAAGGGACCGGACCCGAAGGATTCGCTCAAGCCGGTCGCCACCGCGCTCGGATATGTGGTGAAGCGCCATGTCGAGTTCGCGCCCGACTGCGTCGGCGAGATTGCCGAGAAGGCCGTCGCGGCGATGAAGGACGGCGAAATTCTCTGCCTTGAGAATACCCGCTTTCACGCCGGCGAGGAAAAGAACGATCCGGCCTTCGTCGCGCAGCTTGCGAAGCTCGGCGACATCTGGGTCAACGACGCCTTCTCCTGCGCCCATCGCGCCCATGCCTCGACCGAAGGTCTCGGCCGCGTGCTGCCGGGCTACGCCGGACGCACCATGGAGGCCGAACTTGACGCGCTCGGCAAGGCGCTGGAACAGCCGGTCCATCCGGTGATCGCCATTGTCGGCGGCTCGAAGGTTTCGACCAAGATCGATCTTCTGGAAAATCTCGTCACCAAGGTCGATGCGCTGGTGATCGGCGGCGGCATGGCCAACACCTTCCTGCATGCGCAGGGTGTCGATGTCGGCAAGTCGCTCTGCGAAAAGGATCTCGCCGCCACCGCGCTGCGCATTCTCGTTAAGGCGAACTCCACCAACTGCGCCATCATCCTGCCGGTCGATGCCGTGGTCGCCGAAAAATTCGAAGCCAATGCGCCGTCCCATGCCTATGGCCTCGACGCGATTCCGGCGAACGGCATGATCCTCGATGTCGGCCCGCAATCGATCAAGCGGATCGACGCCGCCATCGACGATGCCGCGACGCTGGTGTGGAACGGCCCGCTTGGCGCTTTCGAGATCGCGCCGTTCGATCGCGGCACGGTACAGGCCGCGAAATACGCCGCCGCGCGCACCAAAGCCGGCAAACTTGTGTCCGTCGCAGGCGGCGGGGACACCGTTGCGGCGTTGAACCACGCTGGCGTGGGATCGGATTTCACCTACGTTTCGACCGCAGGCGGCGCTTTCCTTGAGTGGATGGAAGGGAAACCTTTGCCCGGCGTTGAAGTTTTACGAGTACGCTAAATTTAACGAATCTGGCGCCCTCGGCGCTGCCTTCAAGATGACGGAGAACAAGCACCCATGGCTCGCATCACGTTGCGTCAATTGCTGGATCATGCTGCTGAGAACAACTACGGCGTGCCGGCATTCAACATCAACAACATGGAACAGGCGCTGGCCATCATGGAAGCCGCCAATGGTGTCGATGCGCCGGTGATCATTCAGGCGTCGCGCGGTGCGCGCTCCTATGCCAACGACGTGATGCTCAAGCACATGATGGACGCGGTGACGGAAATCTATCCGCATATTCCGGTCTGCGTGCATCTCGATCACGGCAACGAACCCGCCACCTGCATGACCGCGATTCAGGCCGGCTTCACCTCGGTGATGATGGACGGCTCGCTCAAGGCTGACGGCAAGACCCCCGGCGATTGGGATTACAATGTCGGCGTCACCAAGACCGTCACCACCATGGCGCATCTCGGCGGCATCTCGGTGGAAGGCGAACTCGGTGTGCTCGGCTCGCTGGAAAGCGGTGAAGGCGAGAAGGAAGACGGCCACGGTTTCGAGGGCAAGCTGTCCCACGACCAGCTTCTGACCAATCCGGATGAAGCCGTGAAGTTCGTCAAGGAAACCCAGGTCGACGCGCTGGCGATTGCGATGGGCACCTCGCACGGCGCCTACAAGTTCACGCGCAAGCCGGATGGCGACATCCTCGCCATGAACGTGATCGAGGAAATCCACCGTAAGCTGCCGAACACGCATCTCGTCATGCACGGCTCGTCGTCGGTGCCGCAGGACCTGCAGGACATCATCAACAAGTTCGGCGGCCAGATGAAGCCGACCTGGGGCGTGCCGGTCTCCGAGATTCAGCGCGGCATCAAGAACGGCGTGCGCAAGATCAACATCGACACCGACAACCGCATGGCGATGACCGGCCAGATCCGCAAGATCCTGAGCGAGCATCCGAGCGAGTTCGATCCGCGCAAGTATCTCAAACCTGCGATGGAAGCGATGACCAAGCTCTGCAAGCAGCGCCTGGAAGAATTCAACACGGCGGGTCAGGCCAGCAAGATCAAGAAGGTGCTGACCACCGCGCAGATGGCGCAACGTTACGCCAAGGGCGAACTCAACCCGAAGATTGCCTGACGATCACCAAGAGGGCGGGACACGATCCCGCCCCTTTTTTGGCCGCAGTCCGGTGATCTGTTCCGACTTCACACGAGCATCACACCGCCATCATGGCCACCAAACCTCCCCCGCCGCGCCCCGCGCCTCGTCTCTATCTCGCAACGCCCGTCGTTGCCGATCCCGCGCAGCTCGTCTCCGAACTTCCGGCGTTGCTGGCTGCCGCGGATGTCGCCGCCGTTCTGCTGCGTCTTGCCCCCGGCGATGAGCGCAGCATCATCCAGCGCGCCAAGGCGCTCGCGCCTGTCGTTCAAGAAGCTGGCGCGGCGCTGCTGATCGATCAGCATTTTGGACAGGTCGCGCGCGCAGGCGCGGACGGCGCAAATGTGAGTGGCATCACGGCGATGCAGGAGGCCATGCCTTCCCTGAAGCCCGACCGTATTCTTGGCGTCGGCGGACTTGTCACGCGACATGATGCGATGGTCGCCGGTGAAGCGAGCGCGGACTACGTGCTGTTCGGCGAACCGGACACGAAGGGCGAGCGTCCGTCTGCGGATGCGATCTGCGAGCGGCTGGACTGGTGGGCCGAACTGTTCGAACCTCCCTGCGTCGGATTCGCGACGACCTTTGAGGAGGCCGAGCTGTTCGCTGCAGCGGGCGCTGATTTCGTTCTGGTCGGTGATTTTATCTGGCAGGATTCGCGCGGCGCCAAGACTGCGTTGATCGAAGCCGGCAAGGCCGTCGCGCGTGGATTTGAAAAGTCCGTCGCGCATACTGCTGCCACGGGAGACTAGGACCGCGATGACCGCGCTTCGCCGGGCCAGACCGCTCGCCATCGCTCATGCAAGATTTCTTGCCTCGGTCATGGCTGGCGTTGTTGCGTTCTCGGCGAATGCGCTGGCGCAGGGCGGCCCGAATCCATTTCCGACACCAATCCAGCCCTCCGAAAAACCTGCCCCCAAGGCAGCACCCAAAGCCGCTGCGCCGAAGCCGAAGTCAGACGCGCCGAAACAGAAAAAGAGCGAGCCTGCGAAAGCCGCAACGCCCGCGCCCGCTGCCCCCGACGATCCGAACAAGGATCTCGCCTACGGCGCCTATCAGGCGGGCCTCTACCGGACTGCGTTCAACATCGCCATGAAGCGCGCGCAGGAGATGGGCGATCCAAAATCAATGACACTGCTCGGCGAGCTTTATTCCAACGCTCTCGGCATCAAGCGCGACGATGCCAAGGCTGCCGAGTGGTACAAGCAGGCTGCGGAGCGCGGCGACCGCGAAGCCATGTTCGCGCTCGGCATGATGAAGATCGCCGGACGCGACGGCCCCGCCAATCGGCAGGAAGGTGCGCGGCTTCTGGCCTCATCCGCGAAACTTGGCAAAGCGGCCGCCGCCTACAATCTCGGCCTGCTTTATCTGGAAGGCCAGACCTTCCCGCAGGACGTCAAGCGCGCCGCGGAACTGTTCCGGCAGGCGTCCGAGGCCGGCAATCCCGAAGCGCAATACGCGCTCGCAACGCTTTACAAGGAAGGCCGCGGCGTCGAGAAGAATCTTGTCGAGGCGGCGCGGCTGATGCGCCTCGCCGCGATGGTCGACAATCTCGATGCCGAAGTGGAATACGCCATAGCGCTCTATAACGGCACCGGGACGCCGAAAGACGTTCCCACCGCCATTGCCGTGCTGACCCGCGCGGCGCGCCAGAACAGCCCGATTGCACAAAACCGCCTCGCACGCATTCTTGTCGAGGGGCTGGGCGTCCCGGCTGACAAGATTCAGGGCTTCAAATGGCACCTGATCGCGAAAACCGCAGGCAATGGCGACCCCGATCTCGACGCGCAGTTCGCGCAATTGTCTCCGATCGACAAGGCCAAGGCCGAAGACCTCGCCAAGAAATGGTTCGGCACCAAATAGCCGGATGCCCCGCGCCGCTCGCGCAAAGCTCATTTTGAACATATTTATCAATGCGAAACGGGAGCCCCCGCTCCGCCCGAAAACGGCCCGAACGCCCTTGACGCGCCTGCGCTTTGACGCCAAGCATCGCGCTTCAATTCCTGTCCCCGTCCCGATCCGGCCCTTTGCCGATCCCATCAAGCCGAGACAATGCTTCAGTCAGCGCTCATCAATGTCATGGTCAAGGCCGCGCGCCGCGCAGGCCGCAGTCTCAAGCGCGATCTCGGCGAGATCGAAAATCTTCAGGTGTCGCTGAAGGGACCGGCCAATTTCGTCTCGCTTGCCGACAAGCGCGCGGAGCAGATGCTCTATGACGACCTGACCAAGGCGCGGCCGGGTTACGGTTTTCTCGGCGAGGAAGGCGGCAGCCGCGAGGGCACCGACAAGTCCAACACATGGATCGTCGATCCACTCGACGGCACGACCAACTTCCTGCACGGCATTCCGCAGTTCGCGATTTCGATCGCCCTGGAGCGCGAAGGGGTGATCGTCGCCGGCGTGATCTACAATCCGGCCAACGATGAACTCTACACCAGCGAGCGCGGCAAAGGCGCATTCCTCAACGACACGCGCCTGCGCGTTGCCGGACGCAAGCAGCTTAGCGAATGCGTGATCGCCTGCGGCCTGCCGCATATCGGGCGCGGCGACCACGACCTGTCGCGCCGGGAAATGACCGAGATCCAGAATCGCGTTGCAGGCCTGCGCCGCTTCGGCGCGGCGTCGCTCGATCTCGCCTTTGTCGCAGCCGGCCGTCTCGACGGTTACTGGGAACGTAACCTCCAGCCGTGGGACATCGCGGCAGGATTGCTCATGGTGCGCGAGGCTGGCGGCGTTGTCAGCGGCATCGAGGGCGGCGACACCGCCATGGCCACCGGCCATGTGGTCTGCGGCAACGAGACGATCCAGCGCGAACTGGTGAAAATTCTCAAGCCGCTGTAACAGTCGAAACGAACTCAATCGAATCGTCATTCCGGGGCGCGCAAAGCGCGAACCCGGAATCCAGCAGGACATGTCGAGATTCCGGATCAACGCGCCATGCGCGTCGTCCGGAATGACGGTATGGGGGAACTGATTTTCCGCAAGGCGGATTCCCCCGCCTTTATCCCACGTCTGTCTTTTTTCCCGCCCGGGCTGTGCCATATTGGTGTCCGATATGTTCCACGGACAAGGATTGAAGATCCGCCATGGCAAAGAATCCTCCATCCGGCCCAGCGGCCGACATCGGCGTCACGAAACTGTCGACGCCCCGGATCTTTCTGGTCCGGATGCTGGTGTTCCTCGTTCTGTGCAGCCTGTTGCTCGTGGTGCTTTACAAGCAGATCTGGGTGGCATTTCTCGCCAATCCCGGCCTCAATGCACTGATCGTCGGCGTGCTGGCGATCGGCATCATCCTCGCCTTCCGGCAGGTGATCCGGCTCTATCCGGAAATCTCGTGGGTCAACAGCTTCCGCATTTCCGATCCCGGCCTTGCGATCGACCGCAGGCCGACGCTGCTGGCGCCCATGGCGGCGATGCTGAGCCACCGCTCCGGACGGATGAGCATTTCGCAGCAGACGATGCGGCATCTGCTGGATTCCATCGCGACGCGTCTTGACGAAGCACGCGACCTGTCGCGGTACATGACGGGTCTTCTGGTGTTTCTCGGGCTGCTCGGCACGTTCTGGGGCCTGATCGAGACCGTCGGCTCGGTCGGCAAGGTGATCGAGGGCCTCAAAGTCGGCGGCGATGCCGGTTCGGTGTTCGATACGCTCAAGGAAGGCCTCGCCGCGCCGCTCGGCGGCATGGGCATTTCGTTCTCGTCCTCGCTGTTCGGCCTTGCCGGTTCGCTGATCCTCGGCTTTCTCGATCTGCAATCGAGCCAGGCGCAGAACCGGTTCTATACGGACCTCGAAGACTGGCTGGCTGAAACCGTGCAGGAATATGCCGGCGACGGTCACGGCGACGGCGCCGCTCTCAATCCCGCGCTCGACAAGTTGCGGGCCGCCGTGGAGGACATGGGATCGAACCGCGCCTCGACAACGGCCATGGCCAATCTCGCCGAGGCGATTCAGGGCCTCGTGCACCACATGCGCACCGAGCAGCAACTGATCCGTGAATGGGCTGATGGTCAGGGCGAGCAGAGCAAGGAAATCAAGGCGCTGCTGGAACGGCTCGCGCGCCAGCCCGAGAAGAATTGAGAACGACAGAAATATGCGATGGGTCGTCACCCTGAGATGCCGTAGCGAGGCGAAGGCCTCGAAGGGAGACAGCGTTTTCGCACCCGTCATCCTTCGAGGCTCGCAAGTGCTCGCACCTCAGGATGACGTCATGCAATTTGGCCGAGTGATGCTTTAGTATAGGAGCGTTCGTTCATGGCGCTTACGCGTTCACGCCGCAACGACAGCGGTTTCAACTACTGGCCCGGGTTTGTCGATGCGTTGTCCACGCTGGTTCTCGCCATCGTGTTCCTGCTCTCCGTGTTTCTTGTCGTACAGTTCTTCCTGTCGCAAGAAGTCACCGGCAAGGACAAGGCGCTCGAACGGCTGAACGCGCAGATCGCACAGCTCAACGATCTCCTCTCACTGGAAAAACTCGGCAAACTCAATCTCGACGATCAGCTCTCGCAGATGCGTGCGGGGCTTGCATCCGCCGAAGCCGAACGCGATCGCGTCAAGGGCCTCTATGACGGCCTCGCGGGCGCCGGCGCGAGCGCGCAGGGCCGCGCCACCGAACTCGGCAAGGCGCTGGATTCGGAGAAGCAGGTCTCGGCCCGCGCGCTGGCGCAGATCGAGGTGCTGAACCAGCAGATCAGCGCGCTGCGCCGGCAACTGGCCGCGCTCGAAGAAGCGCTCGACGCCTCGGAAAAACGCGACAAGGAATCCCAGACCCGGATCGCCGACCTCGGCCAGCGGCTGAACGTGGCGCTGGCGCAGCGCGTGCAGGAACTGTCGCGCTATCGTTCCGAATTCTTCGGACGTCTGCGCACCATCCTTGGCAATCGTCCTGACGTGCGCATTGTCGGCGACCGTTTCGTGTTCCAGTCCGAAGTGTTCTTCGATACCGGACAGGCCGTGCTGCTGCCGGAAGGCCGCGCCGAACTCGACAAGCTCGCGACAGCCCTCATCGATCTCGACAAACAGATCCCGGCGGAAATCGCCTGGGTGCTGCGTGTCGACGGCCATACCGACGTGCGGCCGATCAACAGCCCGCAGTTCAAGTCCAACTGGGAGCTGTCATCGGCCCGCGCAATCTCCGTGGTGCAATATCTGATTTCGCTCGGCGTGCCATCGCAGCGGCTTGTAGCAGCGGGATTCGCGGAATTCCAGCCGCTCGATCCGGAGAAAACGGAAGAGGCCTACAAGCGCAACCGCCGCATCGAACTCAAGCTCACCGAACGATGACCGGCGCGCGATCATGAGCGCGTCTTTCACGCTGCGGCCTTACGGTCCCGATGACGAAGATGCTGCCATCGATCTGTGGCATCGCACCTGGCAGCAGGCTTATCCATCGATTGACTTTGCGCAACGGCTTGAGGGCTGGCGCATGCGCTGGCGCAATGAGCTGGTGCCCATCGCGCAGATTGTTGTAGCTGAACGAGGCCGCGACATGGCCGGCTTCGTCACCATCGATTCATCAGGCTATCTCGACCAGCTTGTGGTCGCCCCCGAAACATGGGGATCGGATCTCGGCAATCTGCTCATCGCGCAAGCGAAGGCCATGTCGCCGAACGGCATCACACTGCTGGTGAACACCGACAATGCCCGCGCCATCCGCTTCTATGAGCGCAACGGCTTCGTTCACACTCATGACGACGTCAATCCGGTGTCAGGGCGCAAGGTCTACGGCATGGCGTGGAAGCCGTGAGATCGTCATGCCCGCGCTTGTCGCGGGCATCCAAGTCTTGATCATCCCATGACAGAAAGACGTGGATGGCCGGAACAAGTCCGGCCATGACAACGGAGAGTTCTCGTCAGAATCTCCCAAGCGCTCCACCTCCACGATGGCTCAGGCCGCTTCCAGCAGCGCCACGGTCCCCTGCCCGCCATCGGCGCAAATGCTGACAATGGCGCGGCTTCCCTTCGACATCGCCGCGAGTTCCTTCACCGCCTGACTGAGGATGCGTGCGCCGGTCGCGCCGAACGGATGGCCGAGCGCGATGCTGCCGCCATTGGGATTGACGCGATTGCGCGGAAACTGCCCGAAATCTGCTTTCACGCCCACCTTGTCGCGGAGGAACTCCGGACTATCCAGCGCCTTGATGTGCGCCAGCACCTGCGCGGCGAAGGCCTCATGGATTTCCCAGAGCTGCACATCGGCATAGGTCAGCGACTGCCGCGCCAGAAGACGCGGGATCGCATAGGGCGGCGCCATCAGCAGGCCCTCGGTGCGAAAATCCACCGACGCGATTTCCCAATCGACCAGTTTGACATGCGGGGTATTGGCCGGAAGTTTTTCCAGCCCTTTTTGCGAGGCGACCCAGATGCTGGATGCACCGTCGGTCAGCGGCGACGAGTTGCCTGCCGTCAGCGTGCCCTTGCCGCTCTTGCGGTCGAATGACGGCGACAGCCTTGCCAGTTTCTCCAGCGACGTATCCTTGCGCGGAATCGTATCGCGGCGAACGCCGTCGAACGGAATCACGAGATCGTCGAAGAAGCCGCGATCCCACGCCGCCACCGCATGCTGGTGGCTTTCCAGCGCGACCTGATCCTGCGCTTCGCGGGAGATGTGCCATTCCTTGGCGGTGATTTCAGTATGTTCGCCCATGCTCATGCCGGTGGTGCGGTTGCTGACCGCCGGAATGTAGAGACGCACATCGCTCAGCTTGAGATCGATGGCATGGGTGAGTTTTTGTCCGAGCGAACGCGCGGTCTGGAACTGACGCACCCAGTTCGACAGCGACATACCAAGACCGAGTTGCACCTGACTGAGACTGTCGACACCGCCGACCAGCGCAAGATTGCGGACATCGCCATCAATCATCCCGGCGGCTTCGAACACGCCCATCATGCTGGTGGAGCAGGCCATCACGGTGGAATAGGCCGGCACCGTCGCATCGACACCGGCATCCATCAGAATTTCGCGCGCGATGTTGCTCCAGGTGAGGTTCGGAACCACATTGCCCCACACCGCAAAGTCAGGCTTGCCGCCGCCAAGCCGTTCCATCATGTGCTTGACCACAGGCACCGACAGCGCAATGGCGTCGACATTGCTGAGCGGACCATCCACTTTCGCAAACGGCGTGCGAACGCCCGCAGCCAGCCAGATGTCGTTTTTTGCAGATTGCGCCATACGCTTTACTCCAGGATCGAACGCCGCTTCAGGCGCGCCCGGAGACTATGCGATCACCCGCAGGGCATACAAGCCGAAGGCAC
>Ga0209023_10003035_pt1 | contig 20290 bp, 21 predicted proteins | sample LakOneMetagenome_FD_187468 | JGI IMG/M metagenome (GOLD analysis project Ga0209023, IMG submission 187468) | Freshwater and sediment microbial communities from Lake Erie, Canada (SPAdes) (version 2) | ecosystem: Environmental > Aquatic > Freshwater > Lentic | place: Lake Erie, Canada...
CGGCCGGTTGAAGGCGATGCGGACGGTGCCGTGCTCCACGCTGCGGTGGTACGTGATGTCGTCGAAGTCGAAGCCGGGTACTTCCCGCCACGCGGCAGGATCGAAGATCTCTGAGACCATGCCCGCCACTCTACGGAAGACGGCGCGCGACCCCGGTGCTGCGGGCTGCATGAGTACGGTCGCGACATGGTGACGGCGAGCATCCGACGGCTCGGTGTGCTGGCGGCGTGCGCGCTGCTGCTTGCGGCGTGCAGTGACGATTGCGGCTGTGTCCTGCCACCTGACTACTCGGCGCTGCCGCAGTGGATCAGGGAGGCGGCGACCGTGGTCGTGGCCGACGTGGTGGACGCCGGCTCGCACGGCGATGTGTCGATTCGGCCCACCACGTGGTTGCGCGGGTCGTTGCCGGTCGACGCCGATGGCGTGTACCGGTTCAAGTGGCGAACGGTCGACAATCCCGTGTCAGGTCTTTGGCTGTTCGATGCCAAGGGTAGGCCGATCTCGAAGGATGACGAGCGTCACTACTTCGACTATCCGTGGGGCGTCGACGAGATGGTGATCGACCAGTTCATCAGGGAGACGGAGGCAGAGGCGGCTCGAGTGCTCGGCGAGGCCGATCTGGTCGTCGAGCTGCAGACAGCGCGCTACCCACACATCCACACGGTCAAGGAGCAGCGCTTCTCCGTCCAACAGGTACTTCGCGGTGCGCGTGGTGTGGCCGTCGGCGACCTGCTGTACGTCACGAGCCCGAGCGAGTACGCCAACGCTGGTGACACGGTTGATCCCGGCGACCACTCCTACTGGTCCTCGATCTGGGCGTTGCGCTGGGTGGACGGAGTCTGGCAGACCGTGCCCTCGTGGCTGCCACAACTCTGGCCCTGCAACGCCATCGAGACGGACGCCGTGTTGGCGTCGTTCCCCACTTACCACGCCACGGACTGCCCCGAACGCCCGTAGCCCGCAGCGCCGATCGGAGCGGTCGCGGCGGGACCTCGCCCGAGGTTCGTTCACCGTGTCATGTCGTGACTGCGGCGGGCCCGGTCGGGGAATGACACGGTGCGGAATCGGGCGGGCGGTGAAGCCGTCCGCGGATCCGGCGGGCGATGGGCTCGGTGCTACCGTCTCGCGCATGCCGCACGCAGCGATCAACGGTCAGAACATCTACTTCGAGGACACGGGCGGCGACGGGCCGGCGGTCGTCCTCGGCCACGGGTTCCTCATGGATCACGAGATGTTCGTGCACCAGGTGGCCGCGTTGCGCGACCAGTACCGCGTCATCACGTGGGACGAGCGCGGCTTCGGGCTCACCGAGTTCGACGGCCAGCCGTTCACCTACTGGGACTCTGCGGCCGATTGCCTCGCGCTGATGACCCACCTCGGTCTCGACAAGGCCGTCGTCGGTGGCATGAGCCAGGGTGGCTACCTGTCGCTGCGGGTTGCACTCACCGCACCTGAGCGCGTGCGTGCACTGATCCTGCTGGACTCGGGCGCGATGCTCGACGATGAAGCACACCTCACCGCCAACCAGGGCATGGTCGACCTGTGGCTGGCCGTCGGCCCGGTCGACGACCTGGCCAATGCCGTCGCGGCGATCATCATCGATGATCCGGCCGAGAACCCGAAGTGGATCGCCAAGTGGCAGGCCCGCCCGAAGGAACTGATGGCAGAGCCCGCTCGCTGCCTGCTGACCCGCGACGACGTGCAGCCGCGCCTGGGCGAGATCACCTGCCCTGCGCTGGTGGTGCACGGCATGGAGGACACGGCCATCACGATGGACGTGGCCGAGGCGATGGCCGGCGCGCTCGTCGGCTGCGGCGGCGTCGTCAAGGTGAGCGGAGCGCACGCCTCCAACCTCACCAACCCGGAGCCCGTCAATGCGGCCATCCTCGACTTCCTCGCGGGGTTGCCCGCGTGACGTCGCTGCAGATCACCGGCATCGGTGGCCTGCCCGAGATCGAACCCGGTACCGATCTCGCCGCTGCCATCCTGCGCGCCGCCACCGAGTCCGGCACACCCCTCGCCGACGGCGACATCGTCGTCGTCACCTCCAAGATCGTGTCCAAGGCCGAGGGCCGCACCGTGGAACTGGCAGAGGTGCAGCCGTCGCAGTTCGCGCTCGACTGGTCGGCCCAGTGGGGGAAGGACCCGGCGATCACCGAGATCGTCTTGCGCGAGTCGAAGCGGGTCGTGCGCCAGGTCGGGCCGATCATGATCACCGAGACGCACCATGGGTTCGTGTGCGCGAACAGCGGCGTCGACCAGTCGTCGTCCGGCGCTCACGGCCGTGCGGTGCTGCTGCCGCTGGACTCCGACGACAGCGCACGCCGCATCCGTGCCGGCTTCGTTGCCGCCGGAGTGAACGCGGCCGTCATCATCTCCGACACGTTCGGGCGGGCGTGGCGCGAAGGGCAGACCGACATCGCCATCGGCATCGCCGGCATGCAGCCGATCCTCAGCTACATCGGCCAGGTGGACCCGCACGGCCACGAGTTCATGGTGCAGGCGCTGTGCACGGCCGACGAGTTGGCCGGCGCCGCCGAACTGGTGAAGGGCAACCTGTCCCGGGTCCCGGTGGCGGCCATCCGCGGTTACCAGTGGACGGTCGACGACACCGCCACGATCGCGCCCGTCCTGCGCGACCAGTCCCGCGACCTCTTCCGCTGAGGTCTGCTCGACGCACTCCCGAAGCGTGTCGGCGCGACTACCGCGCTGTGGCGCTTCCACTCGGATGGGGGCCGGGCAGGTCGGCGGTGAGTGGAAGCGTGTGGGCGCGACTGCCGCGCCGTGGTGCTTCCACTCGACGGCCGTGGGCGACCCGAGCGGCGCCGATGGTTCACCGGCAGGCCTGCGACCTGCTCTGATAGCGGGATGAGCGACATCGAAGTGTCCCGGGTCATCAACGCCACGCCGGAGCGCGTCTACGAACTGGTCAGCGACCTGCCCCGCATGGGGGAGTGGTCGCCGGAGAACAACGGCGGCACGTGGCTGGGTGACGTCACCACCCCGACCGTCGGGTCGAAGTTCAAGGGCAAGAACGCGAACGGCTGGCGCAAGTGGAGCACCATCGCCACCGTCGTCGCCGCCGACCCGGGCAAGGAGTTCACGTTCGACGTCGCCAGCACCGGTATGAAGGTCGCCCGCTGGGGCTACACGCTGGAAGCAGTCGAGGGTGGCACGAAGGTGACGGAACACTGGACCGACCACCGCGCCAAGCTGATGGCCAAGGTCACCGGTCTCGTCGTGGGCGTGAAGGACCGCGTCGCGCACAACAAGGCCGGCATGGAGCAGACGTTGGAACGCCTCGCCGCCGCAGTCTGACGACCGAGCGGCCTACGCGCCGAGCGGGTGGTGGCGGAAGAAGTCCCACAGCAGTTCGTCGGCGGAGATGGTCATGGTCGTGAAGCCGACGAGGTCGACGGCTCCGGCCGACACCGCCGAGCCCGGCCATGCGTGCCCGCCACCGTTGATCCGGTACAGCACGGCGTCGGCGCCGGGCGGGCAGCTGAACGTCAGCAGCGTGACGTCGGAGGCCGCGTCGGACTCGGCCGGCGCGCTGTCCTCGCAGCCATTGCGGACCGCCCACGCCTGCACCATCTCGGGCACCGACTGGTCGTTGGCGCCGGAGGTGATCACCGCGGTGCCGAGCGTGCCGGTGCCGCTCGGGTCGGGCAGCCCGGCCACCTTCGGCCCGTAGCCGCCCTCGTACGCCAGGTAGCCGTCGTCGGTGCCGTGGAAGGCGACCAGCGGTACCGGGCGGGTGAACGTGCAGCCCTCCGGGTTGCGGATGCCGGCGACGGGTGCGGCGGCAGCGACACGATCCGACAGCGCGCACGCCACGGAGGTGGTCATCATCGCCCCGTTCGACATGCCGGCGAAGTACACACGGTTGGTGTCCACGCACAGCGTCGCTTCGGCCTGGTCCAGCAGCGCAGTCATCCACTGCATGTCACCGCCGTCGAGGGCCGTGTCCCACAGCGCGACCGGGCGGGTGATCTCGGGCGTGAGCGTGACGAAGCGGTGCACGTCGCCGAACGCTCCAAGCCCGGAGAAGACCACATGGACCGCAGCGGGCTCGGACCAGCCGTGCAGGTCGATCACCAGCGGCAACGGCGTCGTGCCGTTGTAGGCGGGCGGCAGGTGCTGCACGAACGTTCCGTCGAAACCGGCTGCGGTGAACGGAATCGTGGCGTCGGCCGGCAGCGCAAACGGTGTGGCGTTGCAGCCGGCGGACGGCGCAGCGGCGACAGCGGACAGCTCGACGTACTCCTGCACCGCCTGCACGCCCTGCGCGGGGAAGTTGATGTTCAGTCCGTCGATGCCTTCGTCCAGCATCGTGCGGTACGAGGCCAGGTTCTCCAGGTCGCGGTTGTTCGGCCAGATCCAGATCGGGTAGCCGGCGGCCTTCGTGGTCGCGATCAACTTCGGCGTGATCACCTGCAGGCCGTTGAACTCCGGCGGCAGTTGCAGGATGCGCATTCCGTCGGGGATCGGTGTGCCGTTGAGCACGTAGCCGGTCAGCACGTTGAGACCCGGCGACACCTCGATGTCCGGTGCGATCGAGTGGAAGTACGACACGATCTCGTCATTGAACGACGCAACCACGGAGGCGTCGCTGCGGCCCAACTCGACGAGCTCCTTGTACAGCTGGTCGGCAGCGGCCTTGGCCGGCGCGCCCTCGCCCTTGATCTCGATGTTCAGCGGGATGTCCGGGTAGCGCTCGACCAGCTCCTTGAACGTCGGCATCGCGAAGTCGTCGGCGGTGTAGCCCACTGGCGGCGGCACGTCGCCGGTACGGATGCCTCGGTACAGGTACGCGGACTCCGGTTGGCCCTGGTGGCACACACCGCACTCGGCCGTGAACCAGTAGGCGTCGTCGAGCGGGCGGATCTCGTCGTAGGTCAGGTCGCCGACTGCGCCCTTGCCGTTCGTGCTGCCGTCGACCGTGTCGTCGTGCTGCACGACCAGCACGCCGTCCTTGGTGAGCATCACGTTCATGTCCAGCATGTCCACGCCGGCCTTCACGCTCTCGCCGAACGCGAACATCGTGCTCGCCGGGAAGTTGTCCTCGCCGGCGGTGTGGGCCAGCACGATCGGGCGGCCGATCGCGAGCAGTTCGTCGATCGTGGCCGCGTACTGGCGCGGTGCCTCCGTGGTCGTCGTCGCAGCCACGGTGGTGGTCGGCGCGTCAGTGGCCGCGACGGCCGCCGTGGTGGTCGCGCCGGAGGTGGCCGACGTGGCCGACGACCCGTTACCCCCGTCCGACGAACAGGCTGCGAGCAGCAGGAACGAACAGGCGAAGGCGGCGACGCGTCTCATCCCTGCAGCTTCGCGTACTCCACAGCGATCGCTGCGGCCGTAGCCGCGTTGTTGCGCACGAGCGCGATGTTCGACACCAGGCTGCGGCCTTCGGTGCGCTCGACGATGCGCTTCAGGAGGAACGGGGTGACGTCCTGACCGCTGATGTGCTGCACGTCCAGCTCGTGCAACGCTTCGTCGATGTACACGCCGATCTCCGCCGCCGGGATCTCGTCGGCCGCGGGGATCGGGTTGGCGATGCTGATACCGGTGGACAGGCCCAGCTCGTTCCACGTCGCGTGCAGCAGGCGGGCGAGCGCCTCCGGCCCGTCGACGCGCCGAGGCGCCGGCAGCCCGCTGGTGCGGCTGTAGAACGACGGGAAGTCGTCGCTGCCGTTGACCACCGTCGGCACACCGAGCGTCTCCAGCCGTTCCAGCGTGAGGCGGATGTCGAGGATGCTCTTGATGCCGGCGGAGACGACGGCGACCGGGGTGACCGCCATCTCGGTCAGGTCGGCGCTGATGTCGAAGCTGGTGGCGGCCCCGCGGTGCACGCCGCCGATGCCGCCGGTGGCGAACACGCGGATGCCGGCGAGCGCAGCGATACGCATGGTGGCGGCGACGGTGGTGGCACCGGTGGACCGGGTGGCGATCAGCCACGGCAGGTCGCGAGTGGTGGCCTTGTGCACGCCGTGCTCTGTGGCCAGGCGCTCCAGCTGGGCGGGCGACAGGCCCACGCAGCACACACCGTCGAGCACGGCGATGGTCGCCGGGGTGGCCCCGCCGGCACGGACGATGCCCTCGACCTCGGTGGCCATCTCCACGTTCTGCGGGTACGGCATGCCGTGGCTGATGATCGTGCTCTCCAGCGCGACGACCGGGCGGCCGTCGGCCAGGGCGGATGCCACCTCGGGCAGGATCAACAGGTTGTGCTGGCTGGTCATCGGGCTCCCCAACTGAAGGTCTGCTTGAACAACTTGAGGCAGACGAATGCCTCGGCCTCAAGGATGTCGTCCCGACTGCGCAAACGGGACAGCAACTGCAGCAGATGTGCGTCGTCGTCGGCGACGACCTCGAACATCAGGTCGTAGCGGCCGGTGGTGGCCACCAGGTACTCGACCTCGTCCATGGCGGAGAGCGAGGCGGCGGTGGCCTCGGCATCGCCGCTGACCCGAGCGCCGATCATCGCCACACGGCGCATGCCCAGCGACATCGGGTCGGTGACCGCGACGATCTGCATCACGCCCGCATCGGTCAACCGTTGCACGCGCTGGCGGATCGCACCTTCGGTGAGGCCGACCTCGGCTGCCACTTTGGTGAACGGCATCCGCCCGTCCGCCTGCAGCAGTTCGATGATGGCGCGGTCCTTGTCGTCGAGTGCGCCGCCGGAGGACGAGTTCATCGGACCGCCACTGCATGGCCGCCGCGTGTTGCGTACTCGCGGCTGGCGTCGGTCAGCGCGGTACGCAGGGTGGACTCGATGAACGCGAACTCCTCCTCGCCGGCCGTGAGCGGGGGCGACAGCGTGATCACGGGCTCGCCACGGTCGTCGGCGCGGCAGATCAGGCCCGCCTCGTACAAGCGCGGTGACAGGTAGCCGCGCAGCAGCCACTCCGCCTCGTCGGCGGTGAAGTAGCCGCGGGTGGCCTTGTCGGGCACCAGCTCGATCGCCAGGAAGTACCCGTCGCCGCGCACGTCGCCGACGAGCGGGATGTCCAGCAGGCCCTCGATCAACTGCTTGAAGCGGCCCTCGTTGGCCAGCACGTGACCGCAGATGTCCTCGCGTTCGAAGATGTCGAGGTTGGCGTTGGCGACCGCGCACGACACCGGGTGGGCGCCGAACGTCTGGCCCTGCAGGAACGTGGTCGTGTCGTTGAGGAACGGCTCGGCCAGGCGGTCGCTGATCATCACCCCGCCCATCGGCGAGTAGCCGGAGGTGACGCCCTTCGCGAACGTGATCATGTCGGGCTGGTAGCCGTAGCGCTCGCTGCCGAACATGTGGCCGAAGCGACCGAAGGCGGCGATGACCTCGTCGCTGACCAGCAGGATGTCGTTGGCGTCGCAGATCTCGCGGACCCGCTGCCAGTACCCGTCGGGCGGGGTGAACGCGCCGCCGGTGTTCTGCACCGGCTCCATGAACACGGCCGCGATGCTGTCGGCGCCTTCCATCTCGATGCGCAGTGCGAGGTCGTCGGCGCAGCGCAGCGTGCACCCGTCGAGGTGGCCGCAATCGTTGCAGCGGTACCGGTACGGCGTCTGCACCTTGATCGCCCCGGGCATCAGCGGCTCGAACGGCGTCTTGATCGACGGCACGCCGGTGAGCGCCAACGCACCCAACCCGGTGCCGTGATAGGCGAGGTAACGGGAGATGACCTTCGTCTTGCTGTGCTGGCCGCGCAACTTCCAGTACTGGCGGGCCAGCTTGATCGCGGTCTCCACGGCCTCGCCACCGGTGGGGGTGAAGAACACGCGGTTCAGGTCGCCGGGCGCGTAGTCGGCCAGGCGCTTGGCGAGCGTCACGCCGGGTTCGTGTGCGAACGACCAGACCGGGAAGTAGGCGAGCGTCTCGGCCTGGTGGCGGGCGGCCTCGGCCAGTTCAGTGCGGCCGTGGCCGACCTGCACCGTGAACAGGCCCGACAGGCCGTCGAGGTAGCGCTTGCCCTGCTGGTCGTAGACGTAGCAGCCCTCGCCGCGGGCGATGATCGGCACCTCACTGTTGGCGAATGCGCCGAGCCGGGTGAAGTGCATCCAGAGATGACGCTGAGCGTCATCGGAGAGCGAAGACATGGAAACTCCGATTGTCGTAGTGTTCAACTACGACAATCGTAGCCGATCGGTCAGATGCTCTGCCCGCAGTAGTCGGCGACCTTGCCGTCAGCGGTCTGGAACTCCGCGGTGCCCAGCAAGCGGGCGACGGCAGGATCGTTGTAGGCGGCGTTGATGTCCCAGCCCTTGCCCTCGACGACCGCACCGAACGCCGTGATGGCGTCGTTCAGCACCTTGATGCTGTCCACCAGGTCGGCGGGTGCGGCTGCTGCCAAGCGGGTCATGATCGTCGGGAAGTCGTTCGTGAAGAACTGCTTCGTCATCTCCGGCTCAGGGCTGGCAGCGCTGAACGGCGAATCCGTGTTGTCGAGTTCCGCATTGATCGCACAGAACTCGGTGCCGTGGCCAGGTGCCGCAGGATCCGGGGTGGCCAGCGGCGCGCTGTTCAGGGGCAGATCACCGGAGTCGACACCTGCCGTCGACGATTCGTCGGTCGACGACTGCTTCGTCGTCGTGGGCTGTGCGGTCGGCTTCGTCGACGGGTCGTCGCTGTCGCACGCCGTCAAGGACAGCAGCACGGTGCCGAGGATGAGCAGCCGCTTCATGACGCCACCGTCGCGGACGTGATCCCGCAGTTGGTCGCGGCCCATGCCTTCAGGTCGTTGCTGGCCGTTGCGGCGGCCGGGTTGTTCAGGTGCTGCTGCAGCGCTGCTGCGTCGGGCCCCGTGGTCAATGTGCTGAGGGCCCAGTCGTTGTTGCTGAAGGCGCTGACCACGGCATCGATGTCGGTCGCCATCACCTCGATGTCGGCCTTGATGGCGGCCGGCGGGTTGGCGCCCAGCACGTGCAGTTGGGTCTGCATGGCGGTGAATGCGTTCTGCAACATGGCCGCCGTGGGTGGGGTGCTGGACGAGAACACGGTCGCCACCAGGTTGGAGGCGGTCTTGAACGCGTTGACCTGCTGGCAGTAGGCGGCCTCGGCCGATACGCCGGCCGGTTCGGTGCTCGCCGCTGACTCGTCGCTGCTGCACCCGGCGATCAGGGCGGCGATGCCGACCGCCGCACACGCCGTACCCGTTCGTCGCGTGCTCGTCCTGGTGCCCATCATCCGTGGCAGGTTAGTGGCCCGCCGGCCGGTGCCTGGACAATCGTCGTCGGCAGGTTGCTTCGCGTAGCCTTCGTTCATGCTGCTCGCCCACGAATTGATCGGCCAGGCCGACGACCCGGCCCTCATCCTGATCCACGGCATCACCGACAGTCGGCACATGTGGCACCCGCTGCTGCACGACCTGGCACAGCACCATCTGGTGCTGGCGGTCGACCTGCGGGGGCACGGCGACAGCGACATCGACAGCCCCTACGACCCGATCACCTACGCGACCGACGTCGTCGAGACCGCTGCGGCGCTCGGTGTCGCCGACCCGCTGGTCATCGGCCATTCGCTGGGCGGTGTGGTCGCCAGTGCCTTTGCCGCGATCGCGCCGACGGTCGGTGTGATCAACGTCGATCAGCCGCTGCGCCTGTCCGCGTTCAAGGCCGGGCTGGCGCCATTGGAGCCGATGCTCAGGGGCGGTCGGCACGACTTCGAGCAGGCCATCCAGATGGTGTTCGGTGCGATGGAGGGCCCGCTCTCCGAGAAGGAGAAGACCCGTCTGCAGCAGCACCGCCACGCCGATCAGGACGTCGTGCTCGGGACCTGGGCGTCGGTCTTCGAGTCCACGGAGGAAGAGCTGGACGCAACCGTCGCCGCGCTCGCCGCCGGCATCACCGTGCCGTACCTGTCGCTGCACGGCATCGACCCGGGTCCGGACTATGCGGCCTGGTTGCAGCACCTCGTGCCCACCGCCACGGTCGAACTGTGGCCCGACCTCGGTCACTACGTGCAGCTGGTCGAGCCGCAGCGCTTCCTCGACCGTGTCGCCGCGTTCGAGGCGCAGGTCCGCTCGTGACGACGGCCGACCTGCTCGTCGCGGTCGACGGCGCGGTCGGCACGATCACCCTCAACCGGGCGGCCAAGCGCAACGCGGTCACCTACGCGATGTGGGTCGCGTTGGGCGAGGCCTGTCGCCGGTTGGCCGCCGACCCCGCGGTACGTGTCGTGGTGCTGCGTGGCGCGGGCGACCACTTCTGCGCAGGCGCGGACATCACCGAGCTGCTCGCGGTGCGTTCGCCCAGCGAGCCGTCGTTCATGGACGTCAACATGGCGGCTGAGCATGCGCTGGCGACGCTGCCGAAGCCGACGATCGCGGTCATCCAGGGCGACTGCATCGGCGGTGGCGCTGCCCTCGCGATCGACTGCGACTTCCGTCTCTCGGTCGACTCGGCGCGCTTCGGCATCACCCCGGCGAAGCTCGGCATCGTCTATCCGCCGGCCTCGCTGGAACGGGCCGTGCGGCTGCTCGGGCCGGCCGCCAAACGGCTGTTGTTCACGGGCGACCTGATCGATGCCGCGGAGGCGCACCGCATCGGCATGGTCGACGAGTTGCTGTCCGCCGAGGGCATCGAGGCGCGAGTCACTGCACTGAGCACCACGCTGGCGCAGCGGTCGCTGCTGACGCAAGCGGCGACGAAGGCGATGATCGCCGAGGTCGCCGAACGTGGGGTCATCTCGGCCGATCTCGCGGACGAATGGGCGCGCGAGGTGACATCGTCCGGTGAGATGGCCGAGGGCGTGGCCGCGTTCACCGAGCGCCGGGCGCCGCAGTTTCCTTGGGTCGGCCGCGCCTGACCGGAACCCGTCAGTCGTAGACCTCGGGGTGCTGCAGCGGGTGATGCAGCCACGAGATCATCTGGCGCAGCTGGTGGTAGGCGGCCAGGCGAGCGGCATCATCGCCGGTGGCCTCTGCGTCGGTGCACACGCCGTGCAGGCGACGCGTCATCGTCGGGCCCAGTTCCAGCAGGCCACCGGCGCCCTCGCTGGCCCACTTGGCCAGCACGTAACGAACGAGCGCTCCCTCCGGCACATCGACCGCGGTCGACAGGCCGCGGATCGTGCGCAGTGGGTCGGTGGTGGCGGCGTACAGCGCGATGTCCTGCTTGAGGTTCGCGTCCTTGTCGTCATCGGGCCACGGGCCGGTCCAGCGAGAAAGATGGACCAGTGGTTCGTCGTCGGTGGGCTCCACGCCCGTCACCTTAGGGCTGGGCGTTGGTGGTGTGGGTGCCCTGTCTCGCGCCGTCGTGCTGCGTCTCGATCAGGAGCACTCGCGCCGCCGGCCCGAGTGGCGAGCGGTACCGATGGGGGAGCGGTGCCGGGTAGGAGAGGAAGTCGCCGGTGGCCAGCGTGGTGACCTCACCGTCGACGTCGACGTCGACCGGGCCGACCAGCACGTACAACGCCTCGAAACCCTCGTGGCGCCACGGCTCGAGGAACTCGGTCGCCAGCCCGACCAGCTCGACGACGTGGAACGGTGCGTCGCCGGGCAGCAGCAGGCGGCGCAACGACTCGCCGTCGGTGTCGATCGCGGGGACGGCCGCGTCGGTGGCGCGTGCGAGCACCGGCGCGGTCGCGGTGGCCTCGTCGCCGAAGAACGCTTGCGGCGTCGTGCCCAGCGCCGAAGCGATGCGGTAGAGCGACTCCATCGACGGCCGCGCGCGACCGTTCTCCACCTGCGACAGGAACGGTTGTGAGAGTTCGGAGAGCTCCGCCAGGCCGACGAGGGTGTACCCCCGGGCCAGCCGCTGGCGGCGGATGGCGGTGCCCAGCGACGCCCACCGATCGGCGTCGCTGCCGACCGGCGCAGGCGTCGCGGGCACTGCCACACGGCTCACTTGACGAGGGGCATCACGTCGTTGACGAAGCGGCCCATCTGCTCGACGGCCTTGCTGTACGGGTCGCCGACGAGGTGCGGGTAGATGGTGAGGTACTCCATGCCGAGCAGGTCCTTGTAGTACTGCACGCCCTCGGCCACTTCCTCGGGCGAGCCGACCAGGATGGTCTTCTGCTTGATCGACTCTTCCAGGCTGGGGATCAGGCCGGGGCCGACCGGCTTGCCGTCCTCGCCCATGTAGCCGCGGCTCCAGCCGTAGGGGCCGAGGAACTTCCAGAACTCGTCGTGGCCATTGCGGGCCGTGCGCATGGCCTCTTCGTGCGTGTCCTCGACGCGCACGCTGAGGACCAGCATGCGCTTCTCGCCGGGGCGCAGGTTGCTGTTGTGGTGCTGCTGGTGCAGTTCGCCGTAGCGGTCCCACATGCGCTTGATGTAGGTGGGGTGCTGGTTCCAGAACACCGCGCCGTGGTCCACCTTCGGCACATACTCCACGGTGGGCGGGCTGGTGACGGCCTGCCAGATCTCGTAGGGGTAGATCGGGCGGGGGACGAGGGTCAGCTTCTCGACCGTCGCTCCACGGTCGGGGATGCCGGGCTGCGGCAGCTGGAAGTACTTGCCGCTGAAGGAGAACCACTCGTTGGCGAGGGCGAGGCGCACGATCTCCATCGACTCCTCGTAGTACTCACGGTTCTTGGTGTCGTCCGCGGCCTGGTCGGGGTTGTCGTGCGAACCGATCGAGACGTGGAAGTCGTTGAGGTGCAGGATCTCGCGGGGCACGGTGCCGCGGCCGACGCCCATGATGCCGCGACCGCCGCTGAGGTTGTGCATGGTGGCGAAGTCCTCGGCAAGGCGCAGCGGGTTCCACTGCGTGACGACATTGGTCATCGTGCCGATCTTGATGTTCTTGGTGCGGGCGGCGATCCAGGCGGCGATGAGGATGCCGTTGGGGATGACCTCGTAGCCCTCGTACTGGAAGTGGTGCTCGGTGGTCCAGAAGCTCTCGTAGCCGAGTTCGTCGGCCGCGACGGCTGCCTGGATGTACTTCTCGGTCGCGTCCCAGCAGGTCGCGTTGTCGTAGTAACGGTCCATCGGGTGGGGCGCGCCGGCACCTGCATCCGGCATCTCGACACCACCGAAGAAGAACGCTCCCAGCTTCATGTGCACACCCTTTTCTGCTCGACCCGGCTGCCCGGGGCCTGCGATTGGAACTGTCGCTGACAGTAGCAGAATATTGATGAGATCAATATCAGCCGCGTGAACGCTGTGTGAACGCGCCGATCGCCGACAGCACCGGCACCACCAGCAGCGCCCAGCGCAGGCCGACGGAGTCCGCCAGCACGCCGAGTGCCAGCGGCCCGAGCGTGACGGCGACGCCGGACGCAAGCGCGCAGAACGCACCGAGTGCCACGGCATCGAGTGCGTGGGCGGCCCGCAGGTAGAAGCGGTCGACCGTCAGCGGGTACAGCGGTGCGCCGCCGATGCCGACGAACACCAGGCCCAACGTCTTCAACCACACACCGGGGGCGAAGCACATCACTGCTGCGCCGGCGCCGATGATCAGGAAGCTGTAGGCGACGGTGGCCTCACCCCACCATCGCAACAGGGTCGGCAGGAACAGTCGGGTGGCGAACATCATCACGCCGAACACGCTGGCCAGGATCGGTGCCGCCCACGCCGCCGCATGCCCCACCTCGTGCAGGTAGGTCACGGCCCAGATGCCGATCGTGAACTCCGCCAGCACACCGTTGACGATGTGGAGCCAGGGGATGAACACGTCGCGGTCCAGGAAGTGGCGCAGGCTGAACGTGCCGTGTCGTTCACCGTCCGGGACGGCGACAGGCAGCGCAACGAGGGCCAGTGCGAGCACGACCAACGCGGTGAGGATCAGGTACGGCGGCCGCCACGACCAACCGGCGCGCAGTGCGGCGCCGACCACGAGGCTGAACGCGACACCGGCGATGCCGGGGGCGCCGTTCACCGCAGCGAAGGCCTGCGCGCGGTGCTCGCCGTGATGGTCGCTGATCAGGCCCGGCATGACCATCACCAGCAGCGCCCCGCCGCCGCCGGAGCACGCAGTGCCCAGCAGCGTGATCGGCCAGGACGGGCCGAGGCAGAACAGGGTGACCCCACCCGCGAGGCAACCGGCCGAGAGCAGCAAGGCGCGACGGCGACCCATGCGGTCGACGACACGAACCCCGAACACGCCGGCGAACAGCAGCCCGATGCCGAAGGTGCTGCCGTGCAGCGCAGCGATCACGCCGCTGATGTGGAACTGGTCGCGCAGTTCGCCGAGCACGACGCCGACGCTGAGGCCGGCAACGAGCAGGCAGTAGCCGAGTGCGGACGAGTAGGTCAGGCGGTCCCACCGGAAGATGTCGGTGGGTGCTTCGGCCTGCGCGGTCACTTGCACAGTTGTACCAAGAAGCACCCGCCGAACCGTGGTCGATTGTCTGAAAGGATCGCGGCGATGCCGGACATTGACCCGACATGAGCCCTCGTCGCCCCGCGCCCCTTGCGGCCGAGGCAGCGCGCCGCGCCCGGTTCGAGGCGTTGTTCCGGCAGGTGTACCAGCCGCTGCAGTCCTACGCCGCCCGGCGGGTGGCGGCAGAGGCGGTCGACGATGTCGTGGCCGACACACTGCTCGTCCTGTGGCGCCGGCTCGAGGATGTGCCGGCCGAGATGGCACTGCCATGGGCGTACGGGGTGGCCCGCCGCTGCGTGGCGAATGCGCGCCGTGGTGTCGTGCGGCGCGGCCAGTTGGTCGAGCGCCTGTCCGCGCAGCCGGTCACCCTCGAGCCCGACGCTGCCGACGACCCGTCCGGGTTGCAGGCTGCGCTGGCATCGATGAGCGACGACGATCGTGAGCTGATCCGGTTGTGGGCGTGGGAGCAGTTGCAGCCACGCGAGATCGCGGTCGTGCTCGGCATCTCGGCGAACGCGGTGTCCATCCGGCTGCATCGTGCGAAGCGTGAGCTGGCCGAGCGTGCCACTGGAAAGGACCGGGCCGCTGGAAAGGACCGGGCCGCTGGAAAGGACCGTGCCGCCGGCGGACACACAGGGGTTGGGCACACCAAGGAGGCACCGTGAACGACGAAGCCCTGTACGAACAACTTCGCCGCCTGGACCCTGCCGCCGGCGTGCCCATCGACCCCGCCACCGGCCCGCGTGCCACCGCACTGATGGAGCAGATCATGAACACCCCGTTCCCAGCCACCGACGCCTCCCCGTCCGCCCCTGTCCCCGCACCGGCCCGCAGCCGGTGGCCGAAACTGGCTCTCGCCGCGGCGGCAGCGGTTGCCGTCGTCGGTGGCGCCGCGTTCGCGGTCGCCAACATCGGCGGCAACGACACGGCCAAGAAGACTTCCGTCAGCTTTGCGATGGCCGCACCCAACCCGAGCATGATGTGCATCAACCTCGACGGGTTCCAGCCACCGGCCGGCCTGGTCGGCCTGCGCGGCACGGTCACCGCTGTGGCCGAGGGCAGTGTCACGCTCACGGTCGATCACTGGTTTGCCGGTGGCACAGCCGACCAGGTGGTGCTCACAGCCCCGGCCGATGGGCCGAACGCGCTGACCGAGGGCGGCATCGAGTTCTCCGTCGGCGGGCAGTACCTGGTGGCCGCGCTCGATGGACAGGTCCAGACGTGCGGCGTGAGCGGCCCGGTCGACCCGGCGCTCGAGGCGCTGTACGCGAAGTGGTTCCCCGCCTGAGTCATTGACGGTCTCCCGCCGACAAGCCCGGTCGCCCTGAGCGACCGGGCTTGTAGCGTGCTCGGATGCTCCTCGGCATCGACACCGGCGGTACGTACACCGACGCCGTCATCTACGACGAAGGCTCGGCCGCGGTGGTCGCCAAGGCGAAGGCGCCGACGACACACCACGACCTGTCCATCGGTGTCTGCGGGGCGATCGACGCAGTACTGGCCGCGGCGTCGCTGCCGCCGGAACGGATCGAGCTGGTGTCGCTGTCGACGACCCTGGCCACCAATGCGCTGGTCGAGGGCAAGGGCCGTCCGGTCTGCGCGGTGATCATCGGGTTCGACGGCGACGTGCTGGAGCGGGCCGGTCTGGGTGAGGCATTGGGCAACGATCCGGCGATCATCCTGCCCGGCGGCCACGACCCGCACGGCAACCCCTTGGCGGCACTGGACGCCGAGCGACTGGCGGCGGAGGTCGCCGACGTTTCGGGCCGAGTCGAGGCGTTCGCGGTCACCGCTCAGTTCAGCGTGCGCAACCCGCAGCACGAGCTGGAGGCCGCGGCCGTCATCCGCTCCACCACCGGCAAGCCGGTCACGCTCAGCCACCATCTGTCCGCCCGGCTGAACGGGCCGAAGCGGGCGGTGACGGCTGTGCTCAACGCCCGCCTGATCTCGATCATCGACGGGCTGGTACGCACGACCGAGAAGGCGTTGGCCGAACGCGGCGTACATGCGCCACTGATGGTCGTGCGTGGCGACGGTTCGTTGGTGTCCGCCGCGTTCGTGCGCGAGCGGCCGATCGAGACGATCCTGTCCGGCCCGGCGGCCAGCCTGGTAGGTGCCGCGCACCTGACCGGCTGCAGCGATGCGGTCATCTCCGACATCGGCGGTACCACCACCGACATCGCGGTGCTGCGCGACGGCGTGCCGATCATCAGCGCCGATGGCGCAACGGTCGGTGGCCATCAAACGATGGTGGCCGCGGTGGCCATGCACACCCACGGTCTTGGTGGCGACAGCCATGTGCGCCACGACGAGCGCGCCGCCGGTGCCGTGCTGCGGCTCGGGCCGCGCAAGGTCGTGCCGATCTGTCAGCTGGCCGTCGACGAACCCGCGCTGGTGCACGGCATGCTCGACCAGCAGCTGACCAACCAGATGCCGGGCGACCTGGATGGCATGCTGCTGATCGCGGAGCACTATGACGAGCGCCTGGTGGCACTGGACGGTGTGGAGCAGGCGGTGCTGGCAGCGATGGGCGGACGCGTCGCGGTGGCCGCGAGGGCGCTGTCGACGATGCAACTCCGGCGGGTGATGGAGCGGCTGGTGCAGCGCGGCGTGCTGCAGGTGGCGGCGTTCACGCCGACCGACGCGGCCCATGTGCTGGGCATGCAGTCCACCTACGACGCTGCCGCCGCTGCGAAGGCCGCGGACCTGTTCGCCCGTCGTCGCGACCGGTTGGGCAAGGCGCTGGCCTCCGATGGTGGGGCGATCGCCCAGTTGACGATCGACACGCTGGTGCGCCGCAGTGCGGAGGCCGTGCTCTCGGCAGCGTTCGTGCACGACGGTCTGCCGGCCGACACGGTGCGCCAGCCGGTGGTGCAGGCTGCGCTCGACCGCCGGTACACGGCGCTCGATGTGTCGATCGGCTTGCACTCGCCGCTGGTCGGCCTGGGCGCGTCGGCCCCCGCCTACTATCCGCTGGTCGCTGCGCTGATCGGCGCCGAGTCACGCGTGCCCGCCGACGCCGATGTCGCGAATGCCGTGGGCGCAGTGGTGGGCCGGGTTCGGTTGTCGCACGACTGCGTCATTTCGGCGCCCGCCCAGGGGCAGTTCCTGGTGCATGTGGCCGGTGAGTCGCCGGTGATGTTCACCGACCTCACGGCCGCTCGCGACTTCGCTCGTGCGCATCTCGTCGCCGCGTTGTCCGCCGACATGGTCGCCGCCGGCGCTCCAGTGTTCGAGACGAAGGAGCAGTGGCGCGAGCAGACCGTCGACCTCGGCGGGATGGAGATGTTCGTGGAAGGCGCGCTGACGCTGACCGCCAGCGGCCGCCCCGAGCTCGCTCACTGAACGCCCGTCGGCGCACCAGCGCTCGGTCACTCCACCCGCAGGGTGCAGCGAATCGTGCGCACCGGCCGGTCCGGTTCCCATGGCCGGGCCAGTTCGGCCACGATTCCGTACTCGCCAGTGGCGTCGGCCACCACCAGTTGATGGTCGGAGCCGATGTCGTCGCCCAACGTGCCCGTGCCCGTCGCCGCATCGGCGTCCGGCTCGGGGACCAACCGGACGCCCGGCGGCAGGGTGACACGCCATTGGTAGCCGGCCACCACCGGCAGGGGGAGGGGGAGCGCGACGGGCGTGCCTGCCTCGCCGTGCACCGTGATTCGTTCGTGGGTGCTCATCGCGTTCCTCCTCGTCCCCTGCAGACGCTCAGTCGGGGCAGCTGTTGCCGGGCAGGGTCGACTGGGGGCCCCAGGCGGTGCCGCTGAACGTGGCGGTCCACAGGTGCTGGTCGTCGTCCATACCCTTCCACACTGCCGCCAGGTCGTTGCCGAACACGGCGAGCGTGGGCCCCACACTGGTGGCGACACCGGGGATGCGCTGTTGCGGCGCCCAGCCGTGGCCGTCGAAGCTGCTCCACCAGATGGCCTGGTCGTTGCCCATGCCCTTCCAGGCTGCGAACAGCTTGCCGGCGTAGCACGCGATCGTCGGCCCGAAGCTGGTGGCGACGCCGCCCACCCGCTGCTGTGCCGCCCACGTGTGGCCGTCGAAGCTGCTCCACCAGATGGCCTGGTCGTTGTTCATGCCCTTCCATGCCGCGTACAGACGTCCCTGGTACTCGGCCAGCGACGGGCCGGCGGAGGTCGCCACGCCACCGATGCGTTGCTGCGGCGCCCAGTTGTGGCCGTCGAAGCTGCTCCAGTAGATGCCCTGGTCGTTGTTCATGCCCTTCCATGCGGCATACAGGCGGTTCTGGAACACCGCCAGTGTCGGGCCGACGCTGCTGGCGACGCCACCGATGCGTTGCTGCGGCGCCCAGGCCTTGCCGTCGAAGCTGGACCACCAGATGGCCTGGTCGCCGACGACGCCCTTCCACGCCGCGTAGAGCCGACCGCCGAAGACGGCGTACGACGGCCCGACGCTGCTGCCGATGCCGGGGATCATCGTCTGCCCGGCCCACGCCTGCTGCTGGCCCGACGTGAAGAACATGCGGTCGTCGCCGTGCATGCCCTTCCACCCGGCGAACAGGCTGTTGCCGAACTGGGCAAGGCCGATGTGCAGGTCTGCCTTCGGGGGCAGCACGCCGGTGCAACCGAACATCGGCTCGCCGTCGATGCCGCACTGGCCGTAGCCGATCTTGAAGTAGCCGGCGCCGGTGCCGTCCGGACGAGCGGCCCCGCCCCAGCCGGCGCCCCAGCTGTTGCGGCAGATCCACGCCTGATCGACGTCGGAGTAGCCGACGACCAGGACGGCATGGCCGCCGCGCAACTTGCCGACGACGTGCCGGTAGACGCCGCCGCCGTAGGCGTCGAAGTCCTCGTACACGGAGAAGCCGCAGATCAGTGGTCCGACGTTGGCGAGGTAGTACTTGCGGTCGTCGCCCGTCCAGCCGTGGTACGCGGCGATCCGGTAGTTGTTCACCGAGCGGAGCGGCTCAGGGCGTGAGTGTGCGGCCCACAGCTGCGTGCTCGGGTCGATCACCGGCGGCGCGTCGAACGCGGTGTCGTACTGGAACTCGAGTGCGGTGGCCACGCCGCGGGTGCGGACCTGGTCCAGCGAGGCTGCGTTGTTCCAGCCGCTGCAACTGGGGCCGTGCGACGAGTTGAAGTGCTGATCGGCGGCGGACAGCTGCAGATCGTGCGTACCCAGCTCGATCGCAGCCTGTGTGGACACGAGACCGATCGTGGCGAACGAGACGCACGACCCGCAGAACTCCTGGTCGCCGACGCTGCCCACCACGCCGCGTGTGCGCCAATCGAATGCACTCGGATGCGGCGGTGCTTGCAGGGCGACCGGCGGTGCGCCCAGCTCGGCATGGGGCAGCAGCACCGGCAACCGCAGCTTCTTGAACTGGTCGGCGGAGACGTCGGCGAACTGGAGCATCGCGTCGGGGGATGGTTCCCAGCCCAGGCCGTGAGGCCGGGCAGGGACGACCTCGTTCACCAGCCAGGAGTGACCTGCCTTGATGATCTCGGTCCTGAGTTCGGAAAGTGTGAACTCGGGCATGGTGGTTCCTCCTTGGAACGACACCTGCTTGCGTCGGCGGTTCGCCGATCATCCTGAGGTGTTGTCCCACAGAGGACGCACTTGCCGAACTGATACAGCGGAATTCGCCGCTGTGGAGTGCTCGAGCGCGAGGTCAGTCCGTGTACGGGCGGACGGTGGGCTTCTTGCCCTTGATCGTCGTGTGCTTCAGGGCGGCGATCACGTCGTTGAGGCTGCGCTCGGGCACGCCGACCACGGAGAACTTCTCGGTGATCTTGATCGGGCCGATCTCGCGGCCGACGAGGTTGGTCTCGTTGGCGATGCAGCCGACCAAATCGCCCGGGCGGATGCCGGCGGCGCGGCCGAGGCTGATGTAGACGAACGCGGACTTGCCGTCGCCCTTCGGACGCGGGGCGCCCTTGTCCTTGCCGCTGCGGTCGAACTTGTCGTTCGGGCGGTCGAACTTGCGCTCGGGGCGCTGCGTGAACTCGGGGATCTCCGTCTCGTCGACGGTGTTGCCGGCGGCCTCGTGGTACAGGCGCACGACTGCGAGTGCGAT